>Ga0209517_10001825_pt1 | contig 31229 bp, 21 predicted proteins | sample PeaSoiMetSII2010_FD_187695 | JGI IMG/M metagenome (GOLD analysis project Ga0209517, IMG submission 187695) | Peat soil microbial communities from Weissenstadt, Germany - SII-2010 (SPAdes) (version 2) | ecosystem: Environmental > Terrestrial > Soil > Wetlands > Peat | place: Germany...
TCTTCATTGCCGGTCTCCTTTATCTCTTGCGCTTCGAGCGCGTCGATAACTTGGGAGCGTACAGCATCCCGTCGGAGACCGGCCTTCTCATCCCATCTGCCGAGACTGCTGGAACAGCGGTTTCATGGCCGGATGTTCCTTCTGCATGATGGCCTTCATCTGCGTCTTCTGGTCATCGCTCAAGTTTAGAGACCTGGCCAAGAAGCCCATCATGTGCCCGCCCATGCCGAATTCGTGGCCGGGGCCGTGCATGGGTGGAGGCGGAGGTGCGTCCGCGGCAGTCTGCGACTTGGCGATGGCTGTGCCCAGCAGGACGGCGGCGGCGGCAATCAATAAGCGAAAACGTATCGATTTCATCTTTATACTCCCAGGGTTCTCTCGGATAGTTCCGGGGATTTTTGCTCTCCCTGATAGGAACACAGCTGAAGGGGAAACGACGGTAAAAAGTCAGTCAACCAGAGTAAAGTTTTGTCAAAGGCCTCAAACCTGGCAAGCGCGGTTTCCGGTCTGTAGCGTTTGACAATTCTTTACTTCTGGGCGTTTTCTCAATGGTGCACAATAGAGCAAGGAATGGAACGAATTCTGGTCATTGACGACGATGTCGAACTCTGCCATCTGGTCGGGGAGTACCTGCACGCAGAGGGATTCACAGTCGAATGCGTGCACGAGGGTGAAAGCGGCCTGAAAAAAGCCACAGCCGGAGAGTACTTGCTGGCCGTGCTCGATGTCATGCTGCCCGGCATCAATGGATTTGAGGTGCTGCGGCGGATTCGCGCCACATCCCGGCTGCCCGTGCTCCTGCTCACGGCGCGCGGCGAAGACGTCGATCGGATCGTCGGCCTGGAAATCGGTGCCGACGATTACCTTCCGAAGCCGTTCAATCCCCGGGAACTGGTGGCGCGTATCCGTGCCATTTTGCGACGCACGCGTGCGGATGGCAACGGTGCGCCGTCGGCGCCAGAGATTGTCCGCGTAGGCGATGTTGAACTCGATCCAGCAACCCGCGCCGTCCGCCTGGACGGCCAACCCGTTGACCTGACATCGGTCGAGTTCAACTTGCTCGAGGTTCTCTTGCGCGAAGCGGGCCGCGTGGTGCCGCGGGAACGGCTGGTCAACGCCGTCCTGAGCCGGAAGTTTTCGCCCTTTGACCGCAGCATTGATATGCACGTCAGCAAGGTGCGCAAGAAACTGGGCGATACCGACAATGACGAACACATCAAAACGATTCGCGGAGTAGGATATATTTTTGTCCGGCCGAGAGAGAAGTCCAAGACCACTTAGGCGGCGAGTGCGGCATGAAAAGTCTCTTTCTCCGAATCTTTTTGTCGTTCTGGGTGGCACTGGCTTTGTTCGTGGTGCTTGCCACTTTGGTGACGCTTGTCTTTCGTCCGCGCAGCTCAAGCTGGGAGGGCCTGCTCGCAACAGCCCTAAACGACTCGGTTTACAGCTACGAGCAAAACGGCAGTCGGGGCTTGCACGATTACCTGGACAACCTGGAGCACACACAACGGGTTCGCGGGTTCCTTTTCAATGAGAACATGGAAGAGATTTCTCACCGTGGAGCGCCAGACTGGGCGGTGCGCGTCGCGGCCGGCGGGCCAAGGGCACCCCGTGAAGGCTTTTTCTTCCCGGCACCACCCCCCGTTCTCCGCGACTCGCGAGCTTCCTCCGACGGACTGCACCGCTACACGCTGGTGTTGGCCCCTCCACCGGGGCCGCGATTGTTTCTCGGTCCACGTGGAATGCCACTTCCGGGCTTGATCATCCTGATCATTACCTCCGGAGTGGTCTGTTACTTCCTTTCCTGGTATCTGACCAAGCCCATCGTCCGTCTGCGGGCCGCTACTCAGCAGTTGGCGGCGGGCGACTTGACCACCCGTACCGGGGCTCCCGCCACGCAGCGCCGGGATGAAGTGGCCGGCCTGATGCGCGACTTCGACGCCATGGCTGAGCGGCTGGAGACGCTGGTCAAAGCACAGTCCCGGCTGCTGAACGACATCTCCCACGAACTGCGTTCGCCTCTGGCACGCCTGAACGTTGCCTTGGGGCTGGCGAGGCAGCGCTCCGACGCAGAAAGCGGCGATATGCTGGACCGCATCGAACTGGAAGCCAGCCGCCTCAACGAACTGATCGGTCGCATTCTGACCCTGGCGCGGCTGGAAGACGGAGAACAGCCCGTGCCGCAAACCCCGGTGCCGTTCGACGAGGTGGTGGCCAGTGTGGCGGAAGACGCAGAGTTTGAAGCTCAGGCGCGGCACTGCCACGTGCGTACCGTCATTCCCGAAGGAGATTGGGGAGTGCGTGGGAATGCCTCGCTGCTGCACAGCGCAGCCGAGAACGTCATTCGCAATGCCATCCGCTACACCCAGGAGGGGACCTCGATTGAGATCGAACTGACCAGCGAGCAAAGCAGCAGGGGGCCGGAGGCTGTGCTCAAAGTCAGTGACTCCGGGCCGGGCGTTCCGGAGGCGAGTCTGGAAAAGCTCTTCGAGCCGTTCTACCGGATTGATGATGCCCGTGGGCGGCTCACCGGCGGCGTCGGCCTGGGACTGGCCATTACGGAGCGCGCCGTGCGCTTCCACGGTGGCCGGGTTTCGGCTCACAATCGCCCGGAGGGGGGTTTGCGGGTAGAAATCCGACTGCCTTTGATCGCCGGCGGCCAAGAGGCTCAGCAGCCTGAGCCAGTAGCGTCGGCACAAGAAGCGTAGAAAGTCAGACGTCAGACCTCGGCCTTCAGACCTCGGATCTGCGACCTCACGGACCGAGCACGCGTAAGCTCCTCATGGCAGGGGTTTAAGGCCTGAGGTCCGAGGTCCGAAGTCGGCCACCCAGGCAACTCTTGGACGCTTCCGGCGTTCCAATAGGTCGTGCCTGGAGTTTGCTCTTCCCGCCGTTTCCTGATACATAAATGGGTTGAGATTCTCCCGCTTTCTTGAGATCCCTAGGTCCCGGCCGACGGGTCGCCGGGCTGTTCTCATAAGACCCCTCATGTACAACATGGAGATCAACCAAAGAATGTCGAAACGATTCGCGTGGCTGCTCGGGGTAGTGGTACTGGTTGCGATAGGCCTGCTGGTGGCGTGCGGGACCACGTACAACTCCTCGTTCGATGGCTTGGTGCTGGTCAGCAGCCAGGGTTCAGGGCTGCTTGAGACCTTCAGTTTTAGCTTGAATAGCGGGAGCATTGCGGCCGTTAACAATCCGCCCTCGCAGACGGGCGATCTGACCTGCGTCCTGAACGGCATACCGTCGTCGATCGTGGCAGATCCGGCGGGAGCCTATGCCTACACGATCATTACTGCCAACCAGTCGGACTGTGGTTCGTCCAGTACGGCAACTGGCATCGCAGCATTCAAGATAAATTCCGACGGGACGATGACAGCTTCGGGCTCGCTTGTGCCGGATCCGAATCCGATGAGGCTGCTCATGGATTCGACAGGCAAGTACCTGTTTGTGGCGGAGGGATTGAAGGGTACGGTTAATTCCTACGCCATCGGCAGCGGTGGCAGCCTGACCCCCGTGCCAGGCACTTTCAACCTCACACTGCCAGCGGGGTCAGAATTCCAGACGCCGAATTTCGCAGCCGTAGCGGTTACGCCCATGGTTTTGCCCCCTCTGGTCAACGGCATACTGCAAGCCGTCTGCTCTTCTCCCGGCAACAACCCTCCTACATCGGAATACCTTTACGCGGCGGATTCGGTGAACAATGTGGTCTGGGAATTCTCCGTGAACACCTCGACCGGCGCATTGGGAAATCCTCCGAACCGAAGCCAGGTGCCCTATTTTCCTTCCCCAACGTCGCCGCCAACGGGTCTGGCCTTGTCGGTGCCTGCGGGCGTCGCCGTGGATGCCTGCAACCGGTTCGTTTACGTATCCAACGATCTGCAGAACACGGTCAGCGCTTACACCATGTGCAACGGAATGCCGACTGCGTCAGCCCAATACTGCCCGGCGACTGCGGATGGCAGCCTGGTTGCCATCACCGGTTCACCCTTCAACCTGTCCGGCGGGGCTAATGGTCCTGGACAGATGATGACTGACCCGTTCGGCAACTACCTTTACGTGTTGGATTTGCTCTCCAACCAGATCTCGATTTTCCGCATCAGCACGGTTTCAGGCAGTTTGACTGCCGACACCCCCGCGGTGGTGGCGACCGGCCTCCAGCCCACGTCCTTTGCCATCCGGAGTGACGATAACTGGCTTTTTGTAGCCAATTTCCAGTCGGCCACCCTCTCGCAATACACGATCACGCCTGCAACCGGGGCGCTGACGCCGCTGCCGGTAACGACGACCGACAACTATCCTTGGGGAGTGGCAGTGAAGTAGGGCGCTGGACGTCGGACCTCGGACCTCGGACCTCGGACCTCAGACCTCGGACCTCGGACCTCGGACCTCAGACCTCGGACCTCGGACCTCAGACCTCAGACCTCGGACCTCAGACCTCGGACCTCGGACCTCGGACCTCGGACCTCGGACCTCGGACCTCAGACCTCAGACTGTTTAGCTGCTGATCGGGGCGCCTGTCGGCTCTTAAGATGTCGGCGTTCGGAAAGACGAGGTTCCACTGAAACCTTGGCGGCTGAGGTCTGACGTCCGAGGTCTGGTGTTCTACGTCGGCACTTTCAGAATCAAATACCCGCCCAGAAGGACGAAAATCAGGTCCGGCGACCAGGCCGCCAGCCCGGGTGGAAGCTGGCTCAGGTTCCCCATGGCCTCAAAGAGCCGCGACACCACCGTGTAGAAGACCGCAATCAATACCGCAACCGCGACTCCGGTAACCGCTCCCTTTTTCTCGGCCGTAAGCGCGAAGGGAACGGCCAGCACCGCCATGATCAGCGTGATCAGGGGATAGGACAGCTTCTGGTGAAGCTGCACGCGCAGGCGTACGACATCAAATCCGCTCTGCTGCAGATCGCGAATATAGCGGCGCAGTTCTTCGTAGTTCATCTCCGTATACTGCTTCACTTCTTTCTTGAAATACGAAGGTGCCTCCGGCAGTTCGGGAAAAGTAGCTACGTCGAATGGCCGGTAGTTACCAATGGCCGAACCATTGAATGAGCGGTCCCAACCCTGCTCGTAGATCCAGCGGTTCAGATTATCGGCCCAATGCGCGCGTTCGGCGTGGATGCGGCGGGTGATGGTGAAGCTGGCCCGATCCAGCTGAAACACCGTGACGTTGCCGAACTGGTCCCGGTCGGGATCGAGGAACTGGTAGTAGTAAATGTCGTTGTTCTGGCCGAAAATCCATTTGCGGTCGGGGCGCAAATAAGTCTGCGGAGGTTTGCCCTTGATCTGGTTGTGCAGCGCCTCCTGGCGCTTGTTGGCGCGCGGCAGATAGAACTGGTCGGCGAAGAACAGCGCCGTCGCGAGCACGGCCGCCGCCACGATAACCGGCGTGACGATACGGTAAATGCTGATTCCCGTCGCTTTGATGGCCGTGATCTCGTTGGACCGATTCATCAGGCCAAACGTGACCAGCACTGCCAACAGCATCACCAGCGGAGCGACGTTGTACAGCAGATACGGCGTTACATTGAGCAGGTACTCGGCGACCACTAAGGCCGGAACCTGATTGCGGAGAATATCTCCCAGCAGCTCGAAGAGCGTAAACACCAGCACCAGCACCAGGAAGGTGGCCAGAATCATTCCCAGATAGATGAAGAAGTCGCGCAGCACGTAGTCATCGAGCAGGGTTGGAAAACTGGCGCTGAAGACGCGGCGTCGAGTCGCGGCGCGCTCGAAGGCATTCTCGCGCCGGTTGCGCGTCGGCGCTGCTTGAGGCAAGGCCGCATCGCGCTTCCAGAAGGGACGGAACGACGCCAGCTCAAACGGACGCCTCTCCGCCTGCCACAGCAAAAACAGCCCCAGGGCCAGAAACACCAGGTCGGCCAGCCACGTCCCAAACCACGGCCCGACAGTACCCTGCTTGGCCAGCGAGACTCCGATCAAGGAGACCACGTAATAGGCGAAGACCAGCAGGATGGTCAGCACAAATCCGCCGGACTTGCCGCTTTTCTTGGACGACAGACCCAGCGGGATTCCGACCAGGGCAAGCACCAGGCAGGCACTGGACAAGGCGAAACGCCGGTGAAATTCGATCAGATACCAGCGGGCAGAAACCGGCGTGGCGTGGCTCGCCTTCTCCCGCAAAGCCCATGTGTCCATGACAGCGGCTGGCTGTGACTCGTCGCCCTTGTTTTCCGTGGAGGGCAATTCGATGGGAATCTCAGTCTTCAGAAACGTCGAAATCTGGTAGCGGTCGGCTTGCTTCGGATCGGTTTCGTGGGCCGAACCGTCAATCAGGTGCAGGTGCAGGCGGTCCGGGCCTTCGCTCACCACGATGCCTTCCTTGGCCAGCGTGATCTTCGGATTAGCGGCGTCGCTGAGATCGGCCATGAAGACGCCTTTCCACAGCGCCGCACCCTGGGCGCTCTGGACGTCCTGCACGTAAAGGACGATTTTCGGAAACCCTTCGTAAAAAACCCGGGGCTGCACCTCAAACGAGACTTGCGATCCCTTGAGCCGATCTTCCAGTCGGGCCAGCGCGGCTTGCGATCGCGGCGCGACGTAGACCCCGTTGCCCAATGCCAGAAGCCACGCGGCGAGAACAAAGATCGAGAGCACGCGCAGGAAACTCCACACGCCCAAACCGCTGGCGCGCATGGCAGTGATCTCGGAGTCGGCAGCCAGGCGGCTCAGGCCGATCAGGATTCCCACCAGCACGCTCATGGGCAGCGTGTAGGTGAGCGCAAGCGGGACGGTGAAAAAGAAAATCTCTGCAACGCTGGGCAGCGGCGCGCTGGCGCGGACGACCAGTTCCAGGATGCGCCCCAGGTCGCGGGTGAACAGGACAAACGTGAAGATCGCCGCGCCGATCAGGGCGTGGGCGGTGACTTCACGAAGAATGTAACGGGTGAGAATCCGCATGGGGACGCGCTTCAACCGAGCATAGCATGAGGCGTGTTCCAGATCGATGACGGCAATGCGCGACGTGTGGTTCGCGAGGGCTTTATCCGCGCGAATCCGTGAGATCGGTGGCCGGGTTTCGCGGGCGTGGCCGCCCGCGCCACATCAGCTTGCTTTGAAGAACAGCGCCGCCAGCGGTGGCAAGGTCAATTTCAGCGAAAACGGACGGCCGTGAATGGGGATTTCTTCGGCCTGCGCTCCGCCGAGATTGCCGATGCCGCTGCCCGCGTATTCGCGGGCATCGCTGTTGAGCAGTTCGCGCCAGTATCCGCCGTGCGGAACGCCCACGCGGTATCCGGTGCGAGGCACGGGCGTGAAGTTGAAGACTCCCAGCACGGTGTCCTGCGGGTTCTCGCTTTTACGCAGCAGGGAAATCGTGCTGGCGGCGTTGTCGTTGCAATCCACCCACTCAAATCCCGCCGGATCGTTGTCGAGAACATGCATGCCCGGTTCGCTGCGATAAAGCCGGTTCAACTGCTCGACCCACGCCTGCGTTCCGCGGTGAACCTGGTACTGCAACACATCCCATTCCAGGCTGGTGTCGTGCGCCCACTCCCGTACCTGGCCGAATTCTCCGCCCATGAACAACAGCTTCTTGCCTGACTGGGCATACATGTAGCCGAACAGCAGACGCAGGTTGGCGAACCGCTGCCATTCATCCCCCGGCATCTTGCCGATCAGCGACCCTTTCCCGTGCACCACTTCATCGTGCGACAGGGGCAGAACAAAATTCTCGTGCCAGGAATACAGCATGCGGAAGGTCAGCAGGTTGTGCTGATACTTGCGGTGAATGGGATCGTTCTGGAAGTACCTCAGCGTGTCGTGCATCCAGCCCATATCCCACTTCATGCCGAAGCCCAGGCCGCCGACGTAGACCGGCTTGGAGACCATGGGCCAGGAAGTCGATTCCTCGGCCGTGGTCTGAATCTCAGGATGCTCTTTGTAGGCTTCCTGATTAAAGCGGCGCAGGAAATCGATGGCATCAAGGTTTTCCCGGCCGCCGTATTTGTTCGAAATCCACTCACCCTGCTTGCGTGAGTAGTCCAGATAGAGCATGGACGCGACTGCATCCACGCGCAGGCCGTCCACGTGATATTTGTCGAGCCAGAACATGGCGCTCGACATCAGGAAGCTGCGCACTTCGGGGCGCCCGTAGTTGAAAATATGCGTCTTCCAGTCCGGATGGAAGCCCTGGCGCGAGTCGGCGTGCTCGTAGAGATGCGTGCCGTCGAAATAGGCAAGACCGTGGGCGTCGGAAGGGAAGTGCGATGGCACCCAGTCCAGAATGACGCCGATGCCGTGCTGGTGCAGATAGTCCACCAGATGCATGAAATCTTGCGGCGCACCGTAACGAGATGTCGGAGCGAAGTATCCCGTGGTCTGGTATCCCCAGGAGCCGTAAAAGGGATGCTCCATCACGGGCAGAAATTCGACGTGGGTGAATCCCATGCGGCTGACATACTCGGCCAGCCTCGGCGCGGTCTCGCGATAAGTCAGCGGGCGGTTGTGCTCCTCCGGAACGCGCATCCACGAGCCCAGGTGCACCTCATAAATCGTCTGCGGGGCGCGCAGCGAGTTGCGGCCGGCGCGATACGCCATCCAGTCGTTGTCCCCCCATTGATAATCGAGATCCCAAATGACGGACGCCGTGCGCGGAGGTTTCTCATGCAGCAGGCCGATGGGGTCGGATTTGTCTATTCGATAGCCGTGGCGGTTCGATTCGATGCGAAATTTATAGAGCGCGCCGTGGTCGGCGCCAGCAACGAAGCCTTCCCAAATGCCCGAGGAAGCACGCGGTTCCAGACGATGCACTCCGGGAGTCCACGAATTGAAACTGCCGACTACCGACACCGCCCGCGCATTCGGCGCCCACACGCTGAAAATGGCGCCGGCCTGGCCATTCTGCGTGGCCAGATGGGCCCCCATCTTGTCGTAGATGCGGTAGTGGCTCCCCTCGTTGAACAAGTACAGATCGTTGTCGGTGAGGAGTTGCGGGCTGGCGAGAGTGGATTCGGGGCTCATGGAAGTTGACCTGAACTGCGCGCCCCTAGTGTATCGGAATCCGACATCAAAGACGCGTATGAGCGTGTGCCGCTGTATCAGGCACAGGGGCGGCCTCTCCGCGCCCGGACCTTCATACGGAGCAACGGAGCACAGGATACGCGCGGGAGAACAGCGGCAGCAGGGGGTCTCGTCCACTCGTGCTTGGGGAGCACATGCTAGACTGACTTCTCCAGCCATGCCGTCGCTGCGTGTCATCCTGCTCTGGCATCAGCACCAGCCTTTCTACAAAGATCTGGTTACGGGCGAGTATCGCCTGCCGTGGGTGCGCCTGCACGGGCTCAAAGACTACTGCGGCATGGTCAAACTGCTCGACGAGTTTCCCAACGTCCATCAGAACTTCAACCTTGTCCCCTCGCTGATGGTGCAGATACAAGACTACGCCGCCGGAACCGCTCACGACCCTTTTCTGAGTGTGGCTGCCAAGCCAGCAAAGGATTTATCGCTGGACGAGCGCCGCTTCGCCCTGCAATACCTTTTTCAGGCGAATCCGCAGAACCTGATTGGGCGTTACCCTCGCTATCGCGAATTGTGGGAGCGTTTTCGCGAACACGGTGACCACCCGGAGCGCGCCGAGCGATATTTTCAACCGCAAGACTTCACCGATCTGCAGGTCCTGTCGCAGATTGCCTGGTTCGACGAGTTCTTTCTGGAGGAAAAAGACATCGCTGCCCTGGTGGCTAAAGGGCATCACTACTCGCTGGACGATCAGAAATTTGTCATCGCGCGCGAGAGAGAATTATTGGGCAGAGTGCTGCCGGCGCATGCCGAGGCGGCGAAGAAAGGTTCGATCGAACTCTCTGCCACGCCTTTCTATCACCCGATCCTGCCGCTGGTATGCGATACCAGCGTCGGGGTGGTCTCGTCCCCGGGCTTGCCCCTGCCGCAGAACCGCTTTCGCCATCCCGAGGACGCCCGCGAGCAGTTGAAAGGCGGTCTCGATTTGCACGAGCAGGTCTTCGGCCTGCGGCCCAGGGGCGTGTGGCCGTCCGAAGGCAGTCTCTCGGAGGAAGTGCTGGCCATCGCGCAGAGCTTGGGCGTGCAGTGGATGGCCACGGACGAAGGCGTGCTCGGCCGCAGTACCGGCTTGTTCTTTGCGCGGGACGGAAATGGCCGCATGCCCGCGCCTCTGGCGGAAAAGCTCTACAACATCCATCGCTACGAGAACGGCTCGACGGCCATGCACCTGGTGTTTCGCGATCGCACCATCTCCGATCTGATCGGCTTCGTGTATTCCGGCATGCCTCCGGCCGAGGCGGCGAGGCATTTGCTGGGCAACATCAAAGAGGCGGCCAAACCGGTGCTGGCCAAGGGCCGCGACGCCGTGGTTTCGATCATTCTCGACGGCGAAAACGCCTGGGAATACTACCCGAAGTCCGGCCGAGAGTTTCTGCGCCGCTTCTACGACAGCCTGCAGCGCGAGCCGGGCGTCGAGGCGGTGACGATTTCCGAGGCCATCGCCCGCCACAAGGATTTCGGCAAAATGACCTCCCTGGTGCCGGGGTCGTGGATCAATGCCAACTTCAACGTGTGGATCGGCGCTCCGGAAGACAATCGCGCCTGGGATTATCTGCACCATGCCCGCGAATTCTATGCCCAGAATGCCGCGCGGGCCGATGAGTCTCAGCGCAAACTAGCCTTCGACGAGATCCTCATCGCCGAAGGCAGCGACTGGAACTGGTGGTACGGGCCCGAGCACCACTCCGCCAACGACCGCGACTTTGACGAACTCTATCGCAAGCATTTGTCGAACGTCTATCAGGCCCTCGATGCCACTCCCCCGGATTATCTGGCGCAGCCCATCACCGGCGCTGAGGCGCGTCCGGCCTTTGTGCCGCAGACCGCCTACATCCATCCGCGTGTGACCGGTGATATGGTGCGCTACTTCGAATGGATGGGTGCGGCGGCTTACACCGCCGATCATCGTGCCGGCGCCATGCACGGCAAACAGTTCCTGCTCGATTCCGTTTATGCCGGGATTGACACAACTCATCTCTATGGCCGGCTCGATTTCAAGGAGAAAGTTCCGGAGGCGGATTTCGAACTGGTGGTGAACGTGGAATCGTGGGCGGTAGGGGAGCCGCGTCCGCGGCGCACCTTGCGCGTCGACGCTTCCTCCCACGAGCGCCGGCTGAAAGACTGGAAGATTGAAAACGGAGTCGAACGGCGAGAGCTGGCATCGTCTGCCACTGTGGATGAAGGCGCCAAGGTGGCCCTGCTGCGCAACTTCGAATTCAAACTGCCGCTGGCCTGGCTGCTGGCGACGCCCAGTGCTTCGCTGGCAGAACGAACCCCTGACCCAAAGCCCGGCCAGATGATCGACCGCAAGGCCACCGCGTCCGTTGCTCCGACCAGCAAGATACGTCTACGCTTCAGCCTCTGGCAGAACCGGCTTCCGGTGGATTCTCTGCCGCTCGAAGGCTGGATCGAACTGCAGGTGGTCAGCGAAGGGGAATTGCTGTTCGGGGCGTGAGGTTCGGATAACAGACCGTGCTGCAGGGACGATCCGTATCAGAGTATGCCTTCAGGCATACCATAAGGGGCACGTTATCATCGCGCCTTCAGGCGCTGAATTTGCGATTCTGAGTTTCGCCACGGCGCCCCGAACGGCGTTCATAGACGCAAAAAGAAGGCCGGACATCACTGATGTCCAGCCGATCTCTATGCTCGCCAGAAACTCTTCTACTTGCTGCCGCCGTTTGCCGCCGTGACGGTTGTCATGGTTAACGGACGATTCAACTCAAGCGTGAGTTGTGTGCCAGACGGTAAAGTCGCAGAGCGGTGCTTGGTAAGCCAGTGAACCGTCGTCGAGGTTGCCCCCACCGCGCCGCCGATCAGGATCCCCGGGCCCCCGCCAATCAGACCGCCAATGAGCATGCCGCCCGCCGTGCCACCACCGGTTTCGATCGTGTCACGCCGGTCGTGGCCTGATCCCTTGAACTGGCCTTCCGTATTCACATCCGTGCCCTGGCCAATGTTTGTGTCCACCAAAGTGGCGTCGAGATAGTAGCGCTCTCCGGTCGGGAGGATGACGGCCTCGGGAAGAATTCCAATCGTCGGTTTGCCCGAAATCCGGCGCGGCTCGCTCAACTTGGTCACGCGGCCTTCGACGGTCGCACCGGCGGGAATGACGGTCTTGCCGTCCACCACGACGGACTGCGTGAGGCTACCCCGAAATGGGTCTCCCACTCGGTTGCTGAAGGTGGCTAGCGTTGTCTCGAGCCGGACCATCAGTGCAGTTCCTGCCGGCACAGGCGCGCTGGGCGGACTGGTCTGGGCCACCAACATCGTTCCGAGCAGAATGCAGACTAGTAGCAGCAGCCACTTTTTCATGGAGTACCTCCCGAGAAATCCAGATGTTCTTTTAACTCTAGACCCGGCACGGGGCCGGAACAAGCGCCAGTCAGTACATGGGGAACCAGCGGAGATAAGAGGGCAGTGGCAGTGGCCGAACGGACAGTTCCGAAGCCGGAAATGGCTCACCAACAACTGTGTCCAGCGTCACATTGCGTTCATGTCGATCCGATATAATCGGGAGTTTCAGATAACACCATGGGAAAGAACTATGAGGGTGTCGGCTACCTTACCGGACGCCGGCTGGCGTTTAACAGCGACCATCCCAACCGTGTTTATGACCCAGTGGGCAGTAAAGAAATCATAAAGTCGAGGAAAGAGAACCTACTCATGTCAAATATTGCGGAAATTCATGCGCGAGAAGTTCTGGACTCACGTGGCAATCCTACCGTGGAAGCAGAAGTGCTTCTCAGTGATGGCTCGCTCGGACGGGCCATCGTTCCCAGCGGCGCGTCTACCGGCGAGCACGAAGCGGTCGAACTGCGCGATGGCGACACCAACCGTTTCATGGGCAAAGGCACGCTGAAGGCGGTGGAAAACGTAAACAGCGAGATTGCCGAAGCCCTGGCTGGCTACGATGCCTTCGATCAGCGGGGGCTCGACCGCAAGATGATCGGACTCGACGGCACGGAGAATAAGGGCCGGCTGGGAGCGAACGCGATCCTCTCCGTTTCGATGGCGGCCGCACGGGCCTCGGCCGAGAGCCTCAAGATTCCGCTTTACCGTTACCTGGGTGGGGCGGGCGCGAATACGCTGCCTGTGCCCATGATGAACATCCTCAACGGCGGCGCACATGCCGACAACAACGTTGACTTCCAGGAATTCATGGTGATGCCCGTGGGCGCCCCGTCGTTTTCCGAGGCGCTGCGCTGGGGCGTCGAGGTTTTCCATACCTTGAAAGGTGTGCTCAAGAAGCGCGGCTACAACACTGCCGTCGGCGATGAGGGCGGATTCGCTCCTTCGGTGAAATCGAACGTCGAAGCCATCGAAGTTGTGCTGGAAGCGATTTCGAAAGCCGGCTGCAAGCCCGGCGAAGAAATCGCCATCGCGCTCGACCCGGCGGCCAGCGAGTTCTTTCAGGATGGAAAGTACGTATTTAAGAAATCCGACAAGTCCGCCAAGAGTTCCGACGAGATGGTGAGGTACTGGGCGAAGTGGGCGAATGACTATCCCATCGTCTCGTTGGAAGACGGTTTGTCCGAGGAAGATTGGGACGGCTGGCAGAACCTGACCAAGGAACTCGGCGGGAAGATTCAGTTGGTGGCTGACGATATTTTCGTGACCAACATCCAAATCTTCGCTGAGGGTATCAAGAAGGGAATTGCCAACTCCATCCTGATCAAATTGAACCAGATCGGCACGGTCAGCGAAACGCTGGATGCGATCGATCTCGGTCGCCGCAACGGCTACACCTCGGTGATCTCGCACCGCTCCGGCGAAACCGAAGACACGTTCATCGCCGATTTCGCGGTGGCGACAACTGCAGGTCAAATCAAGACCGGGTCGGCTTCGCGCACCGACCGCATCTCCAAGTACAACCAGCTGCTGCGGATCGAAGAAGAGTTGGGCGGGGCGGCACGGTTCCTGGGGCTGAAGGCGCTGAACTATCACGGTTAGGCGCAGGGCTGCCTCAAACTAATACCGGAGAATTGAGGACCAAGGATGATCAGCGAACTACTTCTCTCTGAATTCGACGACGAAGCCAAGAAAACGCGCACGATGCTGGAGCGCGTCCCCATCAAGCCGGACTTCAAGCCTCATGCGAAGTCGATGTCGCTGGGCAAACTCGCTCCCCACGTCGCGGAACTCGCCGGCTTTGGCTTCACGATTCTGACGACTCCCGAGCTGGATTTCGGCACCAGTACTCGCACACGCGTTCCCTTCGAATCGGCAGAGCAACTGGTGAAGGCTTTTGATGAGGGAGCCGCGAAAGCCCGTGCGGCGCTCAAAAATACTCCCGACCAGGCATGGACTCAACCCTGGAAGCTGAGTTTTCAGGGCAAGCCGATCTTCAGCGGATCGCGTTTCTTGGCATACCGGGAAATGTTCCTCAATCACCTGGTGCATCACCGTGCGCAACTCGGGGTTTACCTGCGGTTGAACGATAAGCCGCTGCCGGCGACCTACGGGCCTTCGGCGGACGATACGATGGGATTCTAGTGATTCATGATGTGCGATTGATTCAGCAGAAAGAGGCTGAGAATCCTTTTCGGTGAATAATCTGCGTTCATCCGCGTAAATCCGTGGCGAAGAATTTTCACTTAGCTAGGAGCTAGAAGCTGATCTTATGTCCCGTCCTAAACCTCTCATACTCATCATTCTCGACGGCTGGGGATACCGAGCCGAAACCAAAGCCAACGCCATCGCGCTCGCGCGCAAACCGACTTACGACCGACTGCTGCGCGACTATCCCAATACGCTGATTCATACCAGCGGGCCGTTCGTCGGCCTGCCGGAAGGGCAGATGGGCAACAGCGAGGTCGGTCACCTCAACATCGGCGCCGGGCGCATCGTGCACATGGACATCACGCGCATTGACCTGATGATCCGGAATGGCGAATTGTTCTCGCATCCCGTGCTGCTCAACGCCATGAAGCACGCGCGCACCGGCGAGCGCCGCCTGCATTTATTCGGGCTCGTTTCCGACGGCGGTGTGCATTCGCAGCAGGCGCATCTGTATGCACTGCTGAAAATGGCGAAGCAGAACGGTTTGGAGCGCGTCTTCGTTCACGCCTTCATGGACGGCCGCGACACCCTGCCTACCAATGGCGCCGGCTACCTTGAGCAGTTGCAGCAGAAGATGCGCGAGTACCAGTGCGGCAAAATCGCCACCGTCAACGGCCGCTACTACGCCATGGACCGCGACCGCCGCTGGGAGCGCATTTCGAAAGCCTACAACGCGATGGTTTTTGCCGACGCCGAAGGCGGCAGGCAGGCCGATCCGGTGCAGGGCATGAAAGAGTCTTACAACAAGGGAGTCACCGACGAATTCGTGATTCCGTTCGTCTGCACCGACAACGGCGGCCAGGCCATCGCCACCATCCGCGATGACGACGCGTGCATCTGCTTCAATTTCCGCGCTGACCGCGCCCGCCAGATTACCCGCGCCCTCACCCGCAACAGCGGACTGAACGAAAAGGGCGGCAGCGATCTTCCCGGCGCCGCCGATCTCGACGCCACGATCCCGCGCGACCGCGTGCCGAAAAACCTGCACTACGTCTGCATGACGCAGTACGACAGAAACTTCAGTCTGCCGGTTGTGATTCCGCCCGAATCGCTGGCCAACATTCTGGCTAACGTGATGGGCAATCAGAAGATGCGCAACCTGCGCGTCGCCGAAACTGAAAAGTACGCGCACGTGACGTATTTCTTCAACGGCGGCGTGGAGCAGCCATTTCCCGGCGAAGACCGCATTCTGGTGCCGTCACCGAAGGTGGCGACTTACGATCTCAAGCCGGAGATGAGCGCCTCCGGTATCGCCGACGCCGTGGTGAAAGCAACCGAAGACGGAACGTTCGACGTGATGATCGTGAACTTCGCCAACGCCGACATGGTCGGGCACTCGGGCAAAATTGAGCCCACGATCAAAGCGGTCGAAACCGTAGATGCCTGCCTGGGCCGCATCGAAAACGCAGTCCGCGCCAAAGGCGGAGCCATGCTGATCACCGCTGATCACGGCAACGCCGAGCTGATGATCGACCCGGCCACCGGCGGCCCGCACACCGCGCACACTACAAATCCCGTGCCGTTGATCGTGGTTTCGGAAAATGCCAAGCAGTTCACGCTGAAACCGAACGGATCCCTGCGCGACATCTCACCCACGCTGCTGGGAATGCTCGGAGTGGATGAACCGAAAGAGATGACTGGAGCGGATCTGCGAGTTCCAGTGAAGGCGTCGCGGTAGAGGGGAGAAGGGTTCGGCCCAGGAATTCCTCGCCGATCTCTGAGCCCTCTGTGGTAAGTACGGAGTCTTAGTTCGCGAGCAGCGCCGGAGCTGTGGCCAGCAACCCGGCCACTATTTCCAGATCGTGCAGGTCTTCGCGGCTGAAATCCTGCGCGTACTTGGGATCGAGACCCTTGCGCGAAATCTGGATTACTCCCACTACGTTCGCCCCGCGATCGATAATGGGCACCGACATCAGTTTCTGAATCGGTGGCGGCGGCGGATCCTCAAAATCGGTGGTCGTCGGCTTGATGGTCTCAAAAATACTTGCGTGTTTTACCCGGGCAAAGTTGTTGAAGATCTCCGCTTTCTTGCTCAGCGCGGTGTGCGCGGCCACCGCTTTGCTCGACAGCGGAATGGCGCCCGTGGTGCGCAAGTGCTCGGGGAAGATAAAACGCAGTAAGCCTTTTTCCAGACGCAGCATCGCAACTTCGGTGTACTGCACACGAAAAATCTTGGCCAGAACCATGCTCAGGTCCAGCGCAGAAACTCCCTGACCCAGGACGGACTCTAGGGGGAGCAGGTGTTCAGGAAGAACGATCTCTTCCATCCCGTGATCGTTGTTTTGCGTCATAGCCCGCACATCTCCACTTACCATTGGAAGCATACTCACTGTACCGCACTTTACGCGCCAAAAGGTACTTCCCAAAGTAACGGAGCAAGGCCTTTGTTTTCATCAAACGAGAGCGTAACGGGTGACTTTTGGCAGGGCAGCGGCCAATCTTCGGTCAGCCGCAAACCATCAATTCGGTGACACTTTGTGTCACGTGCACCGGCAACCATGCAACCCGAGGTCTCGAACAAGAGACCGAGGTCTTTCCTTCACGGCTACAAACTCAGTACACTCGGGGCATGAGCCTGCCAACGCAACCCAACGTGAAGCTGGTAAACGACGGCGGATACCGCGAAAACTACGCCAACAGCGTGCAGATGCGCGTGAACATATGGGACTTTTTCCTCGTCTTCGGCACGCTGCAGCAGCAGACCGAGGCCGTGGTGGAGATCAAGAATTTTCAGGGCATCTACCTCAGCCCGCAGCAGGCCAAGGCGCTGCTCGGACTTCTGCAGCAGAACGTGGCCGGCTACGAGACCGCCTTCGGCGAGATCAAGCTCGATCCCCGCATGGCTCCGCACGGGCCGGTGCACTGAAACCAGACCTCGGACTCCGGACCTCGGACCTCGGGCTCCGCTGGTCAGATCTATGGCCTGAGGTCGGACGTCTGAGGTCTGACGCCTGATATCTGACGTAGAATGTCGCCAACCCATGCGCTCTCCCCATCCGGCTCTCGTCTTCGCCGTCATCTTCGTAGTGATCTTTCTACTGCACGCCCCGCTGCTCCAGCTTCCTTATTTCTGGGACGAAGCGGGATACTACGTCCCCGCCGCACGAGATCTTCTTCTCAACGGGGACCTGATTCCGCACTCGACGCTTTCCAACGCGCACCCGCCGCTGGTGATGGCCTGGCTCGCCTTGTGGTGGAAATGCGTTGGCTACGCCCCGCTGGTGACGCGGTCGGCCATGTTATCGGTGGCGTCGTTTGCGCTGCTGGGATTATTCCGTCTGGCCGAGCGCGCCGCGAATACGGAAGTTGCGATCGCATCCACGCTGTGCACGGCGTTGTATCCCGTTTTCTTTGCCCAAAGTTCACTCGCCCAGGTAGATCTGGCCGCCGCCGGACTCACGTTCTGGGGCTTGTGCGCGTATCTCGAAGACAGGCCGATCGGCGTCGCGATGTGGTTCTCGCTCGCTGCACTGGCGAAAGAAACCGCGATTCTGGCACCAACCGCGCTGGCAGGGTGGGAATTGGTGCAGCTTGTTGCTCTGCGAATTGGCAAAAACCGTGTGGGGACGGGCGCCCTCGCCCGTCCGGTCGAGCGAAGCTCGACAGGGCCGCAGCGGATTCCTGCGCTTTTGCTTCCTCTCGTGCCCTTAAGTTTCTGGTACGTCTATCACTACGCCCGCACCGGATACATCTTCGGCAACCCGGAATTCTTCCGCTACAACGTTGCCGCCACGCTGAATCCTCTGCGATTCCTGCTGGCCATCGCACTGCGCCTGTGGCAGACATTCGGGTATCTGCATTTGTGGGTGCTGACGCTCGCCATGCTATTGGCCATGGCTCTACCGCCAGTAGGAGACCGTGTAGGCCCGGACGCCCCCGTCCGGGTGGTCGAGCGAAGCTCGACAACCGCCGAACGCAAACGAATTCCAATTGCCGTCCAGATCATTTTTCTTGTCGTCGTGGCTGCCTATGTCGTGGCCATGGCACTGATCGGAGGCGCGGTGCTGGCCCGCTACATGTTGCCTGCCGTGCCGCTGGTCATCATCCTCGCTGTCTCCACGTTGCGCAGGCGGCTGCGCTATTGGCCTGTGGCGGTTGCGGTCGTTGGCGGTGCATTTATCGCCGGCTGGTTCTGGAATCCTCCCTATGGATTTTCGCCGGAAGACAATCTCGCCTACCGCGACTACGTCGTTCTGCACCAGGATGCCGAGCGCTTCCTCGAAGCCCGATATCCCATGGCGCACGCGCTCACGGCCTGGCCCGCCTCCGACGAACTGACGCGTCCCTGGCTTGGCTATACCACGCGCCCGGTGCAAGTCGTGCGTATCGAGGACTTCTCGCTCGAAGAAGTGCTTTCCGCCGCCGATTTCCGCTCGCACTTTGACGTCGCGCTCGTGTTCTCAACGAAATACGAGCCGCCGAATCCTTTGTTGGATCGCTGGATGACGTGGACGAATCTGAAGCGCCGCTTCTTCGGCTTCCATCGCGATGTGCCGCCCCCGGTCGCGGCGCAGATTCTCGGCGGCCACATCGTGTACTCGGAAGAGCGCAAAGGCCAGTGGGTCGCGGTGATCGAGATGGAGAGGATAGAGAATGCGGCAATTCCATCTCACGGCTTCTGGCCGTAAAGATGGAAGCTCACATCCACGCGGACTGTCGTCTCAGCCGGTTTCCCGTCGCGCTGTGCAGGTTCAAACCTCCAGTTCTCCACAGCTTGGCGCGCTTTTTCGTCCAATCCGTAACCGAGTCCTTTCTCCACTTTGACATCGTGAGGGACACCATCGGTTCCCACGGTTAATGACAACAGCACAGTACCCTCGATGTGCTCTCTTCTAGCCTCGGCGCTGTATTCGGGCTCAGCGTGTGACACGAGTCGCGGCGGTCGGTAATTGGTGTTTGATCGGAGCGCATCGCAACTCGGCGGGTCGACTACGGGAAGAGCAGAGAGGTCGAAGGCAACGAAGTCCACCTTATCTTGCGAAATCGCACTCACTGGAATAGAACGTCGAAGACCATGCGCGGTTACGATTTGTAGCCACGGTCCTGTGCGTCCGACCACAGTGACCTTTTCGCCGCAATCTACACTGGGGGCCATCCGGGCGACGCAAGAACTTGGAAACATCGGTGCGCGCCCCAGTTTGTCACTTTGTGAGCAATGCACGTAGCCGGTCTTCCCTGTGTCGTCTCCAGCCCACATTAAGACGCTGAGCATGACTGGCAGCCCGCACTGGAGGATTCGCATGCGCCAAGTGTCCTTCGCAGGGGCCTCACTGTCAAGGCTCTATGCCTGCTTTGCCGACAGACATCGGACGCGACGTTACCTCTGCATCAGATGGCACGAGTGCGTCTTGATCACCAGCCATACTTCCTTGCCCGGCGCGAGTTGCAGTGAATCGCGCGCGGCCAGCGTGAGGTGAACTTCCATCTCCTCGCCGCAGTTCACTCGTGCCGAAACGATCACATCCCGCTGCTCGAGTGATACGACGCGTCCCGGAATCAGGTTGCGCGCGCTCAATCCCTGGGGCGGGGAGATCGCCAGCAGAATGTCGCCCGCGCGAATGCCCACTCGCAGCGCCGATCCCACCCCCGCCCGCACCAGCGGAGTTTCGAGCAGTACCGGTTCCGCGTGCCCCGTCGTCGCCAATCGGCAGACCATGGTCCCGCGCTCCGGATGCACCGCTTCCACGATGGCGTCGAAGATATTCTCGAAGCCCGCCAGTTGCGCCACCGTTTCCTGCCGCGGCGCGGTCATGACCTCGTGCGGCGTACCCTCGGCCACGATGCGTCCGGCGTCGAGCACAATCACCCGCTCGCCCAGGGCAAAAACCTCCTCCCGGCTGTGGGTGACATAGAGAATGGGAATGCGGTGAGCCCGATTCCACTCCCGCAGGTCGTCGATGATCTTCGCCTTGGTCGGCGCGTCGAGCGCGGCCAGCGGCTCGTCCAGAAGCAGCACCGCGGGATCGATCACCAGCGTTCGAGCCAGAGCCACGCGCTGGCTCTCGCCGCCGGAAATCTCCCGCGCTGAACGCCGCGCCAGGTGCGCGATGCGAAATGCCTGCAGAATCGTGGCCGCCCGCTCGCTGCGGGTTTTCTTCGGCAGATGCGACAGTCCGTATTCGACATTCTGCTCAACGGTCAGATGCGGAAACAGGGCGAGATCCTGAAACACGTATCCCACGCGCCGCTTCGCGACCGGCACGTTCACGCCCGGCTGAGAATCGAACAACACGCGCCCGCCGATGGCAATGCATCCGGAATCCGACCGAGCCAATCCCGCAACGCAATCGAGCAGCGTCGTCTTGCCCGCTCCGGACGCACCAAACAGAATGGTGAACCCCGGTGCAGCCTGGAACCCAACTTCCAAGACGAAGTCGTGCCCTGGTGCGGCCATGCGCTTGCGAAGCCGCGCATCGAGCAAAGCGCGGTGAGGCGTGTCCGGGCAAGCTGGTACAGCTGGCGCTGTCCGATGTCCTGCTTCGACGGTGCGTGTGTCAGCCACGGCAGATCACTTTATCGGCCCAAGTGCTAATGCCTTGCGGTTCAGACCATACACGATGGCCAGCACCGCAAAGCAAAAGGCGAGCAACAGGAGCGCGGTGCCGTTCGCCCCGGCATAGTCGGAGACCTGCACCCGGTCATAAATGTCAATCGAGACCGTCCGCGTGACGCCGGGAATGTTGCCGCCGACCATGAGCACGACGCCGAATTCGCCCATGGTGTGAGCGAAGCTCAGGGCCACGGCTGTGATCAGTCCGGGAATCGAAAGCGGCACGATCACGCGGAAAAAAGTGCGCAACGGGGAAGCGCCCAGCGTTGCCGAAGCCGCCATCAGTTTTCGATCGACACTGGCGAATGACGCTGCCAGCGGCTGCACCGCAAACGGCAGGCTATACAGGATCGATCCAATCACCAGCCCGCTGAAGGTGAATGCCAAGGTGTGGCCAGTCAGCGAAATCCACCAGCGGCCCAGCGGACTGCGTGGCCCCAGCGCCACCAGCACATAGAAACCGAGCACGGTTGGCGGAAGCACAATGGGCAGCGCTACCACTGCCTCCACCAGGAACTTCCAACGCCAGCGGGAAAATGCAATCCAGTAGGCTACGGGCAGACCAATCAGCAGCAATATAGCCGAGACGGTAACGGCCAATTGCAACGTGAGCTGGAATGCTTGCCAGTCAATCGTCATGGGTGTTATGTAGCGCCGCCGTCCCGGCGGCTGGGAGCCTGCCCTGAGCTTGCCGAAGGGGCGGACGTCCTCGCCCGCCGCGCCGAGGGCGACGCTCTCGGGACAACCGGCAAAGCCTGCCCTGAGCCGAGTCGAAGGGATGCCGGCGCTACGTCTACTCCGGCACGGTAAACCCGTACTTCCGTAGCACGTCCGCTGCCTCTTTCGTTTTGACGTACTCCACGAACTCCACCGCTTCCTTTTTATGCGGCGAGCTCGCCAGCACCACCACCCCCTGCGCCAGCGCAGGATAGGCTTCCGCCGGGACCTGCCAATACTTGCCTTTCCCTTGCATCCCCGGCGCCAGCGCGTGCGCCAGCGCCACAAATCCGGCCTGCGCGTTGCCTGACTCCACGAACTGCGCTGCCTGCGAGACGTTTTCACCCAGAACCAGGCGGTCCGCTACCCGATCGTATAACCCATAATGCTCCAGCGCTGCCACCGCGGCCCGCCCGTAGGGAGCATGTTGCGGGTTGGCTACAGCGATCTTCTTCACCGAGGGGCCAAGCAGAGCGTTCATGCCTTGGCGCTCAACGTCGAGACGAGAATCCGCCGGAACCCACAACACCAGCTTCCCCACTGCGTACTGATAGAGACTCGCCCCATCCGCTTGGCCTGCCCCAATCAGTTGCCGCGGATAATCCATGTCCGCGGAAAAAAACAAATCAAACGGAGCCCCATTCTGAATCTGCTGCGTCAACGCCCCCGAGGCTCCCAGCGAAAGCTTTACGTTCACGCTGGTCTTCTCTTCGTAATTGTGAGCGATCTCTTGCAACGCGGTGCTCAAGTCCGCCGCCGCCGCCACAACTAGTTCCGGAGTGTTCTTCTTTTCCTGCGCCCAAACGAAGGTCGAATGCAGAAGCAGACTTGCTGCCACAAATGCACAGCAGAGAGATTGCACGTTTCGCCGTTGCCCCGACTTCATGTCGCCACCCAGAACCACGAAAAGCAGATTGTACAGGCCCAGCCAATTCCGTGGGACTACAAGCCCCCGGCATCGCTATTCCTAAAGTGGTCCGCAGCCACATTTTCACAGCGGTTTTGCATTGATTCGCCCTCGTCTCGTTTCCATACTTGGCAGTTGAGCGAGGTCATTATGTCCAGCCTTCGTTTCCTTCGCTCGTTAGCAATATTCCTACTCATTCCCGATTGCCTCCCTGTGCTGAGCGTGCAAGCTCAGGGCGCGAAGCAGCGCGTAGCTGAGACTTCCGTTCCTGATTCCGACGCGGATCATGCGAAGGAGCGCAACGAGTGGTTTTTCCGCGGACGCATCGTTCCCGGCAAGCCCTCCGCCGAACTTCGCCGCCGCGCTTATCAGGCCAAGCTCCGGATGCGTGCGCAAAGAGTCGCGGCCCTCGCCACCGCGTCGGCCATCGAGCAGGCCGCTGCGTTATCCGTGCCCTGGACGCCCCTTGGCCCTGTGCCGCTGGCTTCCGACGCCAGCGGCAACGGTACACAGGATTACCACCAGGTCGCCGGTCGCGCCACCTCCATCGCCATTGATCCCGCCGACCCCTCTGGTAACACCGTCTACATCGGCGGCGCACAAGGCGGTGTCTGGAAATCTAGCACTGCGGCCAACACCACGGCCAACAGCGTAACTTGGACACCGCTCACCGACGGTCAAGCTACGCTTTCAATCGGCGCGATTGCCATCCAACCCGGCAACACTAATCCCGCAAACGCGGTGATTCTCGCTGCTACGGGGGAAGCCAACAACTCCGCCGACTCTTACTTCGGCCTCGGCATTCTGCGCTCTGCCAACGGGGGTAATAGCTGGACTCTGATTTCCACCGCCAATGACGGCGCGCTTTCCTTCGCCGGTCTGGGCGGAACGCGCATGGCTTTCAGCACGGTCACCCCTAGTACTGTTGTTGCCGCCATGGCCACCACGTCGGAGGGCCTGGTGGACGGCGCTGTCACCGCCAGCACTACCCGTGGCCTCTACACCTCGCTCGATGCCGGTCAGACCTGGACCTATGACGCACTGGTTGATCCCGGCGGCGCGACGGACGCGACTTCGGCAACCTCAGTCGTCTATAACACGAGCGCCGGGGAATTCTTTGCTGCGGTTCGCTACCACGGCTTCTACTCCTCGCCCGACGGCGTGACCTGGACCCGCCTCGCCGCCCAGCCCGGCGGCACGGCGCTCAGCCCCACGGCCTGTCCGCCGCAATCCACCTCGAATAGCTATGCCTGCCCCATCTACCGCGCCGAGATCACAGTTCTGCCCGGCCGCAACGAGATGTACGTCTGGTTCATTTCCCTATCATCGACAGGCAGCCCTGTCGATGGCGGCATCTGGCAAAGCCTGAACGGCGGCGCATCCTGGGCTTCGATTCCCGACACCTCAATCACCCACTGCGGCGATCCCGACGGCTGCGGCGTCCAGCAGGGTGCCTACAATCTCGAACTGCTGGGCGTGCCCAACGGTTCGGGCACGGATCTCTATGCCGGCGCCATCAATCTCTACAAGTGCTCCATCAATTCGCAGAACCCCACCTGTGCCTCCTCACCATTCATCAATCTCACTCACGTCTACGGATGCGATCCCATCGCCGCGCCTGCCCACGTGCATCCCGACCAGCACGCGCTGGCCTACCTGATTCCGACTTCCGGCAGCGACTTGGGCAACGACTTGATGTACTTCGCCAACGACGGCGGCATCTACCGCGCCCTTGACGGCTTCGGAGGCCTTACCACCGGCTCCTGCTCCGGCACCAACCAGTTCGACGATCTCAACCAGAATCTTGGGTCAATGACGCAATTCGTCAGCTTCTCCCAGCACCCAACCGACCCCAACACTCTGCTCGGCGGCGCGCAGGGCAACGGCTCCCCGGCGACCAGTCAGGCGACAACGAATCCAGCCTGGGTCAACGTTCTCGGCGGTGATGGCGGCTACAACGCCATCGATCCCAACAGCCCCTTGAACTTTTATGCCTCCAACCCCGACATCCCTCCCGACGGCCTTGGCATTCAACTCTGTTCCAACGGGGTGAACTGCCTCGACAGCACCTTCAGCTTCGTGGTCACCAGCAGCACCGTCGGCGGCGATGACGGCGCATTTCATTTTCCCTACATTCTTGATCCGCAATCCTCGTCGGCGCTGCTGATCGGCACCTGCCGTGTGTGGCGGGGCCCGCGCACGGGCGGTGCATACAGCGTACTGAGCCCGAACTTCGACACATTAGGTTCAGGAACCTGTTCAGGGAGCGAAGTGAACCAGGTGCGCGCGCTCGCCGCCGGAGGCCCGACCGACAGCAACGGTTCCGAGGTCGTCTACACCACTACCAGCGGCCTCGGGCCGCTCGACGGTCCACTTTCCTCGCCCGCAGGTGGTAACGTCTGGGTCACCACGGATGCCACAGGCGGATCATCCAGCTTCACCGATGTTACCGACAACGGTCTGCAGGGCAGCATCAACCCCAACCAGTTTCCAATCTCAGGCGTGGCCATCGATTCGTCAGATGCCACCGGAGCTACTGCCTACGTTACGGTGATGGGCTTCACCGGCGGCGCCGGTCACGTATGGAAGACGACCAACTTCGGTGCGAACTGGTCTGACTTCACCGCCGACTTGCCCGACTCCCCCACCAACGCCGTCGTCATCGATCCCGTAAACGCACAGGTTTACGTCGGCACTGATGTCGGTGTGTTCGTCAGTTCAACCTCTTCTGCCAGCTGGACAGAAGTCGGCCCGACGCCCGGCCCCAGTCAGAAAGGATTCCTGCCCAATGTGGCCGTCACCGCGCTCGGCCTGTTCAACTCCGGCGGCGAAGAACTGCTGCGCGCCTCCACCTATGGCCGCGGCGTATGGCAATTCAATCTCGTCGCAGCGCCGGACTTCGAGCTCTCCCTCTCCAACTCGCCGCAGACCATCACGGTTGGGCAAACCGCAACCTTCAATGGGTCGGCTTCCGCGCTGAACGGATATGCCAGCTCCGTCACGCTAAGCTGTACAGACGGCGTAACTTCACCGCCGAGCACTTGTACCCCCGCCCCGTCCACTCTGACACCGGTGATCAATACTCCTTTCACCGTTGCCACCGACGGAGCTGTCGGCGATTACTACTTCAACATACAAGGCGTCGGCTCCGATTCGAATCACGTGACGCACCAGGTCGCCGCTGTCCTGCACGTTCTCAGCAATAGCCTGGACTTCACGCTTAGCGAACCGACTCCGTTTCCGACCGTGAACGCGGGCAGCACCGCCACGAGTGGACCGATCAGCGTGACTGCGCCAAGCGGATTTACGGGCACGATCACGCTGACTTGTTCTTTGGTTTCCGGCAGCGGCAGTTGCAGCGCAAATCCGGGCACAGTGACCTCAATCCCATCGACTCCGAATGTCACGGTGAACGCGACGGCCTTGACGGTTGGAAGCTATCAACTGCTCGTTACGGGCACCTCCGGCAGTACAACTCATAAGCTGCTGGTGCCCTTCAACGTAGGAGATTACCAGCTGAGCGGCTCCCAATCGCTTACGGTTGGGCTGGGAGTTCAGGGCACGGAGAACCTCACTATCACGGCGTCGACGTACTACAGCGGGAAAATTAACGCGACTTGCGATACCAGTGCGCTGCCGGGTGCAACCTGTACCTTGAGCCCGGCGAATCCAATCGTCGTCAACACAGGATCAACAGCATCTTTGCTTGCGACCATCACCGTGCCCAGCGCCGCCGCGCTCGGAACGTACAACATCGACATCAATACCGAGGACACAACGGGAGCGCCCAGCCACAGCTTCACCTTATCTCTGACAGTTGTACAAAATTTCCTCGTCACGCCTTCACCCGTGAGTCAAACCGTGATCCCAGGGCAGACCACCGCGCCCTATAACTTAACTATTTCACCTGTGGGTGCGTCGTTTAGCAGTGCTGTAACGTTGTCTTGCTCCAGCGGGCTCCCCGTAGGGGCGAAGTGTCTTTTCAGCCCATCTGCTTCCGTAACGCCGGGGAACACTTCGGTACCAGTCGCGATGACCATCTCCACCGTCGTCTCAACCAGCGCTACCACTTACTCGGTCACCGTCACGGCAACGTCCGGTTCGGTTTCCCACTCAGTGACCGTATTTCTTGTAGTGAGCGACAATTTTCAGCTAGCGGTGAGCCAGAGTTTCCCCGCCAACGTCGATCCTGGGTCGTCCCAGACAGCCACGGTGTCGGTCACTCCTAATTACAGCGGTTCCATCAACGCTACTTGCAATGCCAGCGCCATGCCTGGAGCAACATGCACGGTCACGCCGGCAAGTCCGATTTCCCTCAGTGCGAACACGCCCGTGACGCTGACCGTAACTCTCGGCGTGCCCAGTAACGCCACACCTGAGTCTTACAACATCATCCTTACGGTCGCCGACTCATCCGGACAGCCCAACTACACTCTGCATCTGCCACTCACCGTCCAGGATTTCTCGCTAACGTCGGCAACTTCTAACCAGACCGTGTCCCCCGGCCAGACTACCGGCCCTTACAACTTAACCATTCAGCCTTTAGGCGCGTCGTTCAGCGATTCAGTAACTCTGTCTTGTTCTGCCGGACTCCCCGCAGGCGCAGCGTGCCTTTTCAGCCCATCCACTTCGGTAACTCCGGGCACCTCATCGCAAGCCGTCGTGATGACCATCTCCACCAGTACCACAACCGGAACGGGCACCTACACGGTCACGGTCACGGGAACATCGGGTCCGGTTTCTCACTCGACAACCGTTTCCCTCACCTTGACGACTACTGTCGTGGGCAACGATTTCACGCTTGCAGTGGCGCAGGCGTTTCCAGCCAGCGTAACTGCGGGGTCATCGCAGACGGCCAAAGTGTCCGCCACCTCCAACTACAGCGGTTCGGTCAACGCCGCTTGCGACACGAGCGCCATGCCGGGAGCACAGTGCACGATCACACCAGCCAATCCGATTGCAATCACTGCCGAGACGGCGGTGACCGTGACGGTAGCTCTCAACATCCCCAATACGGCCGCGCCCAAGGCATACAACATCGGCCTCACGATCGCAGACTCATCAGGAACTCCGAGCCATACGCTCCAACCGGCGCTGACGCTCACCGTGATCCAGGATTTCTCAGTCAGTTGCGCGGCTCCTTGCAGCCAGAGCGTGACTGCAGGACAAACGACCGGCGCTTACCAGCTGTCGGTCGCACCAAATCCGTCGGGTTACTCTTTCTCTGCTGCCGTGACGCTCTCGTGTCCCAGTGGGCTGCCCTCCGGAGCGCAGTGTCTTTTCAGCCCGTCTGCGCCCCAGACCCCTGGCAACTCCCCGGTTAGCATAGTCATGACTATCTCCACCTCGTCAGGGACAACAAGTTCGCAATCGCCCGCCAACCATCTCTCGAGTTTCTACGCGCTATGCCTACTGATGCCGTGGATCGGGATCACTTGGGGCGCTCCGACTCGCGGCACGCGGAAACGGCAGCCTAGGTTCGGATCAACTGTGGCTATGTTTCTGCTGATGGCGTCTCTGATCTCTTGTGCCGGCGCCAGTTCGGGCGGTGGTGGTGGTGGCAGCCAAGGTACGCCACCCGGCAGCTACAAGATCATCGTGACCGGTAGCTCTTCGGGTGCCCCCGCTGACTCAGGCCAGAGCACGCAGGTGACTCTCGTCGTAAACTAGACGGTTGCTCTAAGTGGATTGTCATCCTGAGGGCAGGCGCTCTTTGCCTGCCCGAAGGACCTGGGCGGGCCGCGCGAATTGCCCGCGCTTTTTGCGGGCGAGGAAATCGCGCGTTGGGCTCGCTTCCTTATCTCAATCTCATGACCGACTCTGGCTACAACGTAATCATCATCGGCGGCGGCGTCGTAGGTCTCGCCGTCGCGCTCGAAATCACCCGCCGCTTCCCCCGTCTCAGGTTGCTGGTTTTAGAGAAAGAAGACGGCGTCGCCCGTCACCAGAGCGGACACAACTCGGGCGTCATTCACTCCGGCGTTTATTACAAACCCGGCTCGCTGAAAGCCCGCCTGAGCGTTGCCGGCGCCGCAGCCATGGTCGAGTTTTGCCGCGAGCACGGCATCCCCCACAAAGTCTGCGGCAAAGTCATCGTCGCCACTCGCGCCGATGAACTTCCCCGCCTCGAAGATTTGCGCCGGCGCGGCGAGGCCAACGGTCTGACTGGCCTGCGCCTCATCGGTCCCGAAGAACTGCGCGAGCTCGAACCCCATGCCAGCGGCCTGCGAGCCTTGCTGGTGCCTTCGACGGGGATCACCGACTACGCCGTGGTCTGCGAAAAATATGCCGAACTGATTTCCGCCAGCGGCGGCACGGTTCTCACTGCCGCGGCCGCGACCGGCATCCGGCGTAGCACGAACGAAATTGTGGTCGAGACTTCCCGCGGTGCCTTTGCCACCAGCGCGCTCATCAACTGCGCCGGACTCTTCAGCGACCGCATCAGCCGCATGGCCGGCGATAGGCCCAGCGCGAGAATCATCCCCTTCCGCGGCGAATACTACGATTTGGTCGCGGACCGAGCCTCGCTGGTGCGGGCTCTGATCTATCCCGTGCCCGATCCGCGTTTTCCATTCCTCGGCGTACATTTCACCCGCCGCATCACGGGCAAAGTGGATGCCGGTCCCAACGCCGTCCTGGCCTTCGCCCGCGAAGGCTATCGCGCCACCGACCTCAACTTGCGCGACTTCGTCTCGGCGCTCGCCTTCCCCGGCTTCTGGCGCATGGCGGCGCGGTACTGGCGCAACGGTTTCGCCGAATGGTATCGCTCGTTGTCAAAGCCGGCCTTCGTGCATGCTTTGCAGAGAATGCTTCCCGAGGTGCGCGAAAACGATCTAATTCCTGGAGGCTCCGGCGTCCGCGCCCAGGCAGTCAAACCCAACGGCGATCTGGTGGACGATTTTCAGTTCGTGCCATCCGGCCGGGTGCTGCACGTGCTCAATGTTCCCTCGCCCGCCGCGACCGCCTCGCTGACCATCGCCAGAACTATCGTGGACACGGCCACTTTCTTGTCGGAGTGATGTAGGATCACCGCCGTAGGGGAGACGATTATGAAAACTCTGACCAACCCCACGCCCTGTCATTTCGAGCGGAGCGGAATTGCCCTCAAGGGCAATTCCACGGACTCGAGAAACCTGCTTTTCCATCCTCAGAAACTTGATTGCCGTCTCCTGAGACCCCAATCGTATTGCCTACTTCTCATCGCTTTCATTCTCTCTCTTTGTGCATTTGCCGGCGCCCAGTCCAAGTCCGCTCCGCCTGCCTCTTCGCCTTGGATCCTCACTTGGTCCGACGAATTCAATGGCCCTAACGGCTCGTCGGTAGACGCTTCCAAATGGGTTTTCGACGTTGGCGGGAACGGCTGGGGCAACAACGAACTGGAGTATTACACCGCCCGCATCACGAATGCCTACCAGCAGGACGGCAACCTCGTCATCAAGGTGCTGCAGGAGAAATACACCGGCGCGGACGGCGTGACCAGAAACTACACTTCTGCCCGCTTGACAACCCTGGGCAAATTCTCTCAGGCCTACGGCCGCTTCGAAGCCCGCATGAAGATTCCCAGCGGGCAGGGCATGTGGCCGGCATTCTGGATGATGGGCGACGACATTGACAAAGTCCAGTGGCCCGCCTGCGGCGAGATTGATGTCATGGAAAACATCGGCAAGGAGCCGGACATTGTCCACGGCTCGATTCACGGCCCAGGATTCTCAGACGGCGACCTGGAAGCTCACTTTCGTCTGCCGCCAGGCCAGGCCCTCGCCGACGATTTCCACGTTTACGCCGTCGAGTGGGAGCCCGACGCGGTCCGCTTCTACTTGGACGATCATCTCTACGTGACGCGCACGCACGCCGACATGCGCCCCGGCTGGAAGTGGAGCTTCGACCATCCGTTCTTTCTGCTGCTCAACGTCGCGGTCGGCGGCGATTGGCCGGGCAGCCCTGACGCCACCACGGTATTTCCTCAAACCATGCTGGTGGATTATGTGCGCGTCTACCGGCGGGCAGGGTCGAGTGGAAATGCCGCAAGTACGCCTCGGTGACACGATGATTTCGTGCCTGGTGCGAAAGGGGGGACTCGAACCCCCATGGGTTTCCCCGCCAGATCCTAAGTCTGGTGCGTCTGCCAATTCCGCCACTTTCGCATGCGCAGAAGCAATTACGCTAATTGTAACCTTGGCCGTGTGCGCCGTCCCCGGAATTCAGCAGCCGCCGTCCTCTAGTTCGCCGCAGCCTGCAGCGTTTTCACCAGCCAGGGAATAATCACTTCTTTGAAGATCCTGGGGTCGGGCCAGACTCCGACCTGCCGTCCGAGATGGCCTCCGCTGGGGTTGATCCAGGCTTCTTTCGGTGTGTCGCCTTTGCTTAGCAGCAGATATTCGTCGCTGATGGGAACCTGCGTGTCGAGCACGCCAGCGACCACCAGCATGGGCGCCATCGGCTTGCCCA
>Ga0209517_10001827_pt1 | contig 31208 bp, 32 predicted proteins | sample PeaSoiMetSII2010_FD_187695 | JGI IMG/M metagenome (GOLD analysis project Ga0209517, IMG submission 187695) | Peat soil microbial communities from Weissenstadt, Germany - SII-2010 (SPAdes) (version 2) | ecosystem: Environmental > Terrestrial > Soil > Wetlands > Peat | place: Germany...
AAGCTTCTTCATCCCTATCCCCATTTGCGGTTTGACGCCAAGTATCCGCGGTAAGAGCCGTATGCGGTAGCACTGCCTGTACGGATCCGCGCGGGGGGCGCTGGGCAACCGGCGTCCCTACCGCGACGGGCGAGACCACGCTTCCCATGAAATCTCTACGGTTCATGTGTCATCCATTCCAGAATGAGGTTTGCATCAAACGACCGGCGAGGCTCATACCTGAACCAACCCTTTCCTGCAGATTCAGCGACGCGCTTGAATCGGGCGGCGATCGTTTCTATTCCCGGGGCGGAATTGTCGCGTGCCTGGCAAAACAGGAGCCTGCGCGGCGCAATCAGGGCGGCGATTTCCGGCACGTCGGCAATTGCCAGCGCCCCAGGGATGACCGATCCGAAATCCACTTCGTAGTCGCCTGCATTCAGACGCCCGGTGACCTGCGGGTCGTTCCAGGACTCCGACATCTCTTTCCTTTCGCGTGATTTCCTCGCTCTCATTTGCGAGACGAAGCTGTGAACATACCCAACCACTGCCAGCCGCTCGATTCGTTCGTCAACGGAACTTGCAAGAAGCGCCGGCAGGGCGTCGTCTCCGACTCCCACCACCGTCACACCATTCAGTCGCTGCCTCAACGCGAGATGATCCAAGGCACGCTGTAGGTCGTAAGCGCGCCTGCCGGCCAAAGGCTCCCCAACGTCCACTTGGTTGGCCAACAGACGGAAGTTGGTGTTCCACCTCGCGCCGAAATGCCCTAAGGTCTCGCCCCTCCCTCTCAAGTCGAGCGAGACCAACGCATATCCCGCTTCAATCAACGGCCGGATAAGCCCTGATTGCGCGGTGGTCGCCTTGCCCCGGTCGTCCACAATGATTATGGTCTTGCTCGGAACGGCGTGGGCGTCCTTCGTCCAGCGCCAACCTGGTATGTACACCCCATCTTCGCTGGAAAACGAGAATTTCTCGAGCCATCCGCCTTGAACCGGGAGCGGCTTGTCCCAGTCCGAATCCAAGAACTGGGCCAGTGCCTCCGGAGGAGCGGTCAGTTCGCGGACCCACCGGCGAACGGATGAACTGGTTCCACTCGAGTTACCTCCCTCAAACCCGGCTACGCTTGTCATCGCCTTATAGCGCGCGAGATCGACCGCGGACGGAGCGTGGGGAAAGGTTGAACCATCGCGGTCACAGAGCAACCGTGGGTCTTCTTCGCTTAGGTTTTGGACCGGCCCCTCCGCGATCGGATCGCCGCTCCCTTGCCCCAGCAGGCGCCACGCCATCCATCCGTACATCTGCTCGCGGTACGGGGGTGAGTAGGCATGCGGTTGGCCGGCGAGCTCGCGGAAGCCGACCTGATCGGATGCCTTGAGCGCCTCATACACGGCTGCGGTGTTGTGCGCAGACCGCCTTGCGCCGCTGATGAGGAAAATCCCGTCGCGGTCGCCTTGCATCATCAGCAGCACCCGGGGAGCGATGAGTCCCGCCACTTCAAACCACTCGAAGCTACGAAACATGGCGGGCAGGTGTGTGCAGGTGCAGTGTGTACCGCCGTACTTCAGCCAGTTGTTAAATTCGAAGGTGAATCCGACGACCACAGCCGCTCGTACCCGCGAATCGAGCGCCGCGGTAAACAGTGTGTTCAATCCGCCGCCGGAGTTGCCTGTGACACCGATTCGGCCGCCGTCAACATCCTCGAGAGTCAGCAGGTAGTCGATCGCCCGCATGCTGTCCCAGACCATCCATCCGGCAATCGTTTCACCTAAAGGAAGCAGCGCGAAACCCGCGTCGTGGTGGTTGTTCCCCGGAACTAACCGTTCCCCCTGGCCGAGGGCGTCATAAGTTAAAACGACGAAGCCCATCCGGGCGAGATTGATGCACCGCGCCTGAACGTCGGAAGCCGCTTTTCCCGCGGAAATATAATGGCCGATAGGACACAGGATGGCCGGGCGCCTCTCGGAAGAAGCCGCCTTCGGCCGGTAAACATTGGCGGACACCGGGAACCCGGGGCGGCTTTCGAAAAGAACGTTTTCGAGAGTGTAACCGTCCACATCGTGGCGAGCCAGCACCCGCGCTTGTAAGGGCGTACGGGGTGGAAGCTCGCTCAATCCGATGGCCTTGCGGAATGCCGATTCCACCTCCACACGGCGCGATTGCCAAGCCTCCGCGCTTGTGGGTGGCCTCCAGCGCAAGACGTATTCGGCAGCATCGCCCAGGGATTTGACCAGCACTGAGGCGCCGGGAGTGCTGCTGAACCGCTCCATCAGGAGACCCTCTGGATTGACGGGAGACGGGTTCTCCTCGGGACCTCCATGCGCTACTTCTTCGTGTGCCGGTTCGCCGGCCTGCGCACGCGCTGGCCATGCGGCGAGGCCGAGAAGTTTGCTCCCCAGCGCCGAAGCCGCGCCCGTTCTCAAGAATTCCCTGCGTCGAACTCTTTTGCTCATGCCATCCCAACCGAAACAGAATTCCGGACCGAACAGTCTCATTTCGAGCTCCGGCCTTCGAAGGTACACTTCCCGTCCTTCAATCCGGGTGACGAAACCGTTACGGTAATGTCTCCCGGGCTGGGCTTCGACATCACATTAATCGCGGCCATGCCCCACACGGCATCCAGAACCGGAGTGCCGAGCACGCGTCCCGGCCCTTCCACGTGAAACGTCAGCCAGGGCATGGCGCTGGGCGCCGGCACACCGTCTTTATCCGCGATCACCGCCACAATGCGCACGGCATCGCGCCCGTCGCCGGCTATAGAATCGCGGTCGGGCTTAAGATGGATCTGGTAGGCCTCGCCGGCCGTCTTTCGCTCATCCACAAACTGCTTGCCATTCTTTATCCCGACGGCGCGCAAGGTACCGGCGGCGTAGGAAACGTCTTTCCAGATGAAGGGGCCATGCCGGAGTTGTGTTCCCGGAGGCATGCTGGGCCAGCTTTCCCACACCCCCTCGTTCTTCCACTCGGCAACAAGATTCTCCGTCGATTCGGGTTTCCGCCTGCCCAGTGACGTTCCATTTAAAAAGAGCTCCACTTCATCGCAAGTGGAATAGACGCGGATGTCTTTCGACTTCCCTTCTTGGCCAGGCCAAGTCCAATGGCCTACGATGTAGACAAAGGGATCTTCCGTCCACTGGGCTTTCACGAACCAATAGCTGGCTTTGGGGATGCGCCACAAATCGCTCAAGCCGCGGTAATCGCCGCCGTTGAAGTGCGTTCCCCAGGGGCGCAGTTCAGGCGGGCCGTAGTAATCGAAAATGCCTTTCGTCCCCGTGCAGGCGGCGCAGCCGGCATCGAACATCTCCCACTTCGCAGTGGCCATCCAGGGCATTGCCTCAAACTTGATCCAGCTCGCCTCCTGGGCGATCGCGCCGAGCAGTTCGGATGGATTGGTGCTGCGGCGGTATTCGGAGACTATGCCCACGCCGTTTTCCGGACGCTCGTTCCCCTCCGGTTCAAGAATCAAGCCGCGTTCGTTCTTGAACGCCCCCCATTCGTTCCAGAGCCACATCCAGTCCGGGTGCTCCGCCGCGAGCTTCTGAAAATCGTAATAAGCGTTGTTGGTGGGATCGCGAACATCGGTCAGCGTGGGATTAACGCGCCCCGCCACCCAACGCGTGGGATCAAGATGGTGGGCCTTTTCCACCATTTCCCGCTGGTCCTGAAGGTACGGGTAGCCGGTGTTGTCGTCGGCGATCCCCCAGATGATGATGGAAGGGTGATTGCGATCGCGCCGGATCATCTCCTGCATCGCCGCCAGGCAATTGTCAATGTACGCACGCGTGTATCGGGAGTCGCCCTGCTCGGTCATGGGACCGGGCTGGTAATCGTAAATCTTGATGTTGGGAATCTCTTCCCAGATCAGCAGGCCCAACTCGTCTGCCGCTTCCACAATGCTCTTATCTTGAATGTAGTGCGCCGTCCGCACCAGGTTAGCGCCGAGTTCCTTAATGATTTCCATGTCCCGGCGGTTTAGAGCGTCGGGCAGCGCGTCGCCCAAGTATCCGTAATCCTGGCGCCGATCGACACCGTGCAGGTTAATGAATTCGCCGTTGATCGTATAACCTTTGCCGGGCACGTAGCCCATCACCCGTATGCCGAAGGGTGTGGAAACTTCGTCGGCAAGCGCTCGATCGCGATAAAGACGGCTGCGCAGCGTGTAGAGGTAAGGATGATCGGGGCTCCAGAGTTTCGCGCCGCTTACGGCGAGTTCAGCCGGAGCGAACGGGGCCGTCGAATTCGGGGCGATCACTTTCTCCTGTTCAACCGTGGCGGCCACTTCGCCGCTGCTGGTCATCACCTGCGATATGACCTTGATCTCGGCTGTGGCAGGGAGCGAATTCCTGACCTCGGTCGTCACGCGGACCGTGGATTCCGCCTGGCCGACCCTCGGCGTGGTGATGGATATTCCACCATCGGGTATGAGAAGTGGGCCGGTAATGTGCAACCAGACATCGCGGTACAAGCCTCCGTAAATCGCAATGTTGGTCTCATTCGCCGGTGGGATGTCCGGGCTGTTGGTATCGTCCAACCTCACTGCGAGCAGGTTTTCCTGGCCCGGCTTGACCAGATCGCTGACGTCGAAGACAAATCCGGTATAGCCGCCCACGTGCTCGCCCGCCGGGCTGCCGTTCACCCATATTTTCGCGACTTGCATGGCGCCTTCGAATTCCAGGAAAACGCGCTGTCCGGCCGAGAGCGTAGGCACGTTGAACAACTTGCGATACCAACCGATGCCGCGCCAGTGAGCGAGCGCCACCCACGGCATGTGCGCCGTCTGGTCCCAAGAGTGGGGAAGAACGACTCTCGACCATGCGGAATCGTCGAACTCAGGCTTCCAGGCATCGCGAAATTGCCACTCTACTTCCGAACCCGGATTCACCTGGCGCCCGAATCGCCAGTCTTCGTTCAGGCAAACCTTTTGACGAACCGCTTGCGCCGGCAATAAGGCTGAGGAAAGCAGGAAGGTTAGGGCGAGTTGCGGAAAGTACCTCATGAGTTTCCCTTGGTAAAAGGTAAATAGCGGACCTGAGATCAGGTGTGAGCGTTTACGGGGGTGGCGCATACGTTGGACCCGAATCCCGGAGTTGAATTTGGCGCTCCCAGGCCAACTCGTTGAATTTGAATTGCCTGCCTTGATAACCTCGAGTACGGAACGGGTATTTGGATCCTTCAGAAGTAACCCCTCACCCGTCCCGCACCAGCTGATGAAAACGCCGGCAGCGGGACACGCTCTCCCCAAGGGAGAGGGCGGTCAACGATGATGGACTTCAGCCCTCTCCCTTGGGGAGAGGGTTGCGAGAGTAGCGAGCCGGGGTGCTGTCCTAATTTGAAAATCAATTGGCAAACAAATTGCCTGACATCTCGACTTTGATCGGCTCTGGGACGGTTGGCCTCGGGCCTCGTTTTGTTAAAGCTCTGAGTTCCAAGCGAAGTTGCTCGCAGAGCAGAAGGTCCGTCTCGGAGGTCTTGCTGCCGTATGGGCCGTAGAGTTTCCAAAAGTGAATGGCGATTTCCGCTTGCTTTCTTTTTATGATGAAGTGGTCGAGACAGCGCTCAAGCAAGTCTGAGGCATCGCGGTTTTGTATCCTCCATCGCTTGGCCGGGGCATACCTGGGGCCGCGTCGGTCGGTGCGTCCACTGTTGTCGTAGACTGCTCCCACAAATCGTGCGAAGCACCAATCTAGGATAACAAAATCCTTGCTGCCTATCGTCACCTGAAGCTGATGGTAACGAGTTTTGGGTGAGCCGGTAATGGCGATGTGTCCCTCGCAGTCGATGATGACGGCCATTTTTCCGATGTCCATTTCAGTGGGTTCCTGGGTTGGCTCCATGCCGCACCTCTGGCAAAGTCGGATTTACAGGGGCGGTAGGATAGCAGAAAATCTAGAACGATGCCGGGGGAAGTTGGAGGGCGGGCACTGATTGTCAGAGGATAAAGAGTTGTTTGAGGGCCTTCATTCGGAGTTGCCAGAACTCGCATTCCTTGCCGTCGATCTCTGGCCTGCATTCGCCTTTATCGTTGAGTGTGAAGGTTGCCTCAAGAATGAGCTTACCTTTTTCATTATGGGCCGAAATCCCTTTGCTGACGAGGTCGAATGTTATTGACCTGTGGTCGGTGGCGCTCTCAATCAGAACGGTCAGGCTTTCTCCGTCTCCAGTGGTCGTAAATGAATACTGCGTGTGTGGGGAGAGAAGTGCGTTGCGTCTTTCGACGTCTCTCTTGATTTGCGTCTTTAGCGTCTCAAAGACTTTATTTGGGGAACACGCAAAAAAGGCAGTAACCCAATCGAAATCGCTCATGATGTTTTTCTCCTCGATGGATCTGGGTTCTCCATTTGCGGCATCCTAAACTCCTGATAGCGCGAAAGTCAACCACGATGTGGCGGTGGGGTTGAGTTCTGCCCGAATCCGTTTCGGCGTCCCGCGTACAATTACACTGCGGTTGTTGCTGTTCCGGCTTGACGGGCACGTAAATGAGCGTAGGATACCGCTCAAGGAGCTGGATCATGAAAAGACGTCACTGCGGAATTAATTCCTTGGCAGCATTCGCAGGAAGCCAGCCAACGCCTAAAGTGCAAGAGCAGGACGGACAGACGAAGAAAGTCACAAAGAACTGTTCGGTCTGTTGTATGGAAGAGATTTTGAACGCTACCTGTTTTATTTCAGACTTGCAGGATGGGCAAAGAGCTTTGATATCAACCATCGGCGGTCACTCCTTCTGGTCTGATTTAGCGTGAGGGTGGGGATTGTATCGCCATCCCATCTCGGCTGCAACGCTAATTGACCGGTCGTCCTTTTGCCTCTGCCAATAATTCTGCTAGCGTCCAGGGATGATCTGCGAGTCCTGCTTCCATAGCCGGCGTGACGCGGAGCGTGGAATGCACGCGCACGAAGTTGTACCATGCGAAGTGCATGGAGACGTGACACTTTAAGTTCTGAAGCTTTTTGCTATGGGCAAGAGTCAGCCGCGCAAACCTCTTCACCTGCATTCGCATGGTTAAGTTCTGGCGCTCGATGTACGAGGTCGAGATGTATTGCTCGTCGGGGTCGCCCATAATGGGAGTCGGTACGGCCGAGAGGAACCGGGCTGGGCCGTGCCAGGCTGGGGCGCCGTGGTCAATCTGGTTTTCGGCGTATACCTTTACAAGCATGGCGTAGTCGATCTCGCAGCCAAAGGTTGCTTCAACGCTAGAGATAAAAGGCTTGAAGCCGCGGCTGGCGCAGAGCGAAGCTCTGCGGTGTATGGGCATCACGGCTCAGTCGATCGCAGCGCTTCGCTCTGCGCCAGCCCGCGAAGGCTAGCCAGTAAGCACGGGGAACTCGGCGACTGGACGAGGGGTGTTGCCTCTTTTGCGGTACGCCAGAAACCGGTCCATAACAATCCATGATCGGCGGACAGTCTCGGTTGTTGTCGCACCTGGAATATAGGCTCGGTTACCATGCCTGGGCGCTGTCGACGTATCGGTAATTAGCTGCAAGAAAGTTCTGTCTAACCGGAGGGCGTCTCGCATCTGTTCCCAGGCTTGGGAGGCGCTTGCGCCAGGAGCAGCAATTAGGTGTCGCAATCCCTCTACAGCGCGGGCACAGTTGACCGGCGAGTGATGCGGGAGCGTAATGGAAACGATTAGATCATCCAACGCTTGGAACAGCGCGGGATCTGCCACAACTAAGTCCCACATCTTTCCAAACGGTGTCTTGCCCGCCCCAGGATCAAGCGAAAACGATGTGCATAAGGCGGCAAGCGATGGGTCTTGGGAAGAGAACATCGACTGCTTTCCCAAGTCGTCGACGAAGTGCTCAAAGACGACGCTCTACCCGACGCCTGAGCAGAATGCGGCGAGGTTTACAACGGACCGCACGATATCGAAGCTTCGTTTGTGAATCTCGACGACATATTCTGGCTTGAACCTATCTAATGTGCACTCGATTCGCACGTTGGACCGCTCAATACGCATGTCAAAGCGTAAGACGAGGTTTTCCTCCAGCCATTTCCACTCTAGCGGATTTGGGTGACCCATGTTGACCTGATAACAAATTGGGAATACCCGTCCTAAGAAGGCCACTTTCGGCATCGTTGGTTCCTTCCTGCGTTGTGGGGCTCACGCTCCAAAGCTCTTACACTTTGGCGCGACTAAAAGCAAAAGCGAGTAGCGCGGACCACCGGTCTTGTAGTCCGCGTCCTTTCCATCGCGTGACAGGGCCATCAAATTCGCGCGCGCGGGTCGGACGGTATCCTGACACGGTCCACGATCAAACCGCAAACTTTGTTTTGGTCCTCGGCGCTCATACCGGCGCACTCGTTGTAGCTCGACCATCGCCAATCTTCCGGACGGCTGGCCAACCCGGCCCTGACCGGGTTAAGGTGGATGTACTCGACCTTCTCGTTGTATTCCTTGACGGTGCGCAGGGCGCGGTAGAAGAACCGGGGCTGCCACAACTGGTAGCGCGGACCACCGCTTCTGTGGTCCGCGGCTTTTTCAATCGAAGGACCGCGGACCGCAAAAACGGCGGTCCGCGCTACGGGCGTCATGGCCAGCGAGATCGTGGCCGGATGCACCGGCGCGCAAATGCAGTGTCAGTGGTCAGGGAGGAAGACCCAAGCCGTCAGGTAGAAAGGATGCAGCGCCCGTGCCCGGTTGAAGGCGCACGCCAGCATGGCGCAGTCAGGCTCGGTGAGTCTCTCTCGCCGTTTGAGAAGGCGCACGGCGATGAAGAAATACCGATCGGAAAGGAAGCGACGCCGGAGTTTCGATCCGTCGGCTGACGGACGATAGAATATGGCACGGTGGCGGTGGTGGCCAGGGAAAAGACGCGGACCGCAAAAGCGGCGGTCCGCGCTACCCCGCTCCGCGATCAGGCCAGGGTAGGTGTCCCGTCTGGGTAGAGTAGCTCGAGATTGTGCTCGAGCGTAGTCTCCCGCCCGTCGCGGTCAAGCACCTTGGCGCGGATTGTGAAAGTGCCCCAGCCGGCGGTGTCCAGGCGGAACTTGCTGGTGCGGTCCACGACTTCACGTACCGGGTCACGAAACGTCGGATGGAGAATGTAGACCACTCGTTTCACATCGTCCAGTTCTTCCGGAGCACCCTCCAGCCACACCGACCATTTCCAATAGTCACGGCTGACGTAGTGCGCCTCTTGTTGGATTGACAGCGCCATTCGCGCTCCTTCACCTTAAGACTAAGTCCAGGTTATACGCCTCTAACGATTCATACGAGGACCGCCATGTTTGACTGCAAGCCGAAATCGTGATTCGGACAAGGTCCCCCTCCCTGATATCGCGCGACTTGACGAACAGGCCGCCTTTGATGGGCAACACGGCGATAGGCTGCGGCGGCAACTCGACGTCCCCACGCAGCACCTGACTCATAGCGCGGAATGTCGGGTCGTCAAGGAGGATGCTGATCGCTTGAGCCACCGACTCGGGGCCCAGGCGAACGGTCGTGACCTTACCTTGTTCGAGCAGTCGGCGCAATGCCTGTGCAATTTGCAGAAGGCACAACACCCGGTCGGCCTCGCGATAGTCAATGCGTCGCGCGTTGTGGGCCTCAATCATGCCTCCCGGTGATACGCCCTCTTCGCGGACTTCCACAAACGGGATGGAAGGAATGTGCGTGTAGGCAGTCACCAGTTCCTGGATGACCCAAGGGTGTGTGGTGAATTGGTTGGGTCCGAGTGCCTCGCGGCGGGTGGTGAACCCAATCATGGCATCCGACCCGCGGATCAGGTCAACCACATCCGGCGCCAGAGCGCCGCCATAGGCGACCTTGCCATGGACCACTTTGCATCCAAATGCCTCGACCAGGGGGAAAACGTATGCTTCGACCCACCTGTCCTGGTCGTTGTATCCATAGCCAATGAAAACACGCATTTCGCCCTCTAGCAGACTCTCAGTATAAGACTATCGGACTTCCATAGAAATAAAAATTGGAGGGTGGCGCATCTATAATGTCGTCGGCTTTGTCAAGGGACACGGCGTGCCCCAGACTCGACGCGCTGCCCAATCGTGCGTCGCAGAGATGCCCAAAAAGTCACGTCTGTGTCGTCCCGGCCAGCGCGATCAAACCTTACCTGGCATTTATGCCGGACGCCTCCGTCTTCGGATCGGGCGGATCAAGACCTCCGCTGGGATATTGAGTGACTTATGCAGGCGGCGGATCATGGCCAGCGACAGGGCGCGATCGCGGCGGAGGACTTCGTAGACCCGGGTCCGACTGCCAATCACGCCGATCAGCGCCTTCCGGCCTCTCCCTTGCTGTTCGAGGCGGAACTTGATGGCCTCGATGGGATCGGGAGGATCGATGGGGAAATGAGCCTGCTCGTAAGCCTCCACCAGCGTCGTCAACACCTCCAATCGATCGCCGGCCCCGGTTCCCTCGTCCGCGCCCCAGTGGCGCTCAATCTCGCGTAGAGCCGCGGCATGGTCGGCTTCAGTCTTGATCGGCTTAATCGTCATATTGCACCGTCCTCACATCGATCTTGTCGTAATCCGTGTGGCTTCCCAGCCATTTGATGAAAACAATTCCGCGGCGGTAATCAATGGCCGTGACCAGGCGATAGTCATTCCCCTTGATATTGAATACCACCCGGTCAGTCCCTACGATGCTGGCGTTTCCATAATACGCCTTCACATGGGCCGGCTCTTTCCAGTCCGCTTGCCTGACCTCGTGGAACCATGCCTCAAGTGCGGCTTTCACGGCGCGGTGATCCTTGTGGCCCGCCAGGCTCTCAACGAATCGAACCAGCGTGTTCCGGGCGAGGATGCGCACACCCGCATCTTACTACGTTCCCAAAATGGGCACAACGGGAAAATCCGTCGGTTAGCTGCGCACGGGATGCAATGCCCGCTCGACGCCTCGGGGATCGCGCGCGATGACAGTGAGGTAGGCTTTAGTCGGCTGGTCGGGCTCCGAGCGGCCCTGTCCCCGATCCCGCAGAATTCCAAGAGGGATTCGCCAAAATCGGGGAAACAAAGCGAGAATGTCTATGAAAACAAAGGGCGAGGTCCAATAAGTCGAGTAGCCAAGTGCAGTCTCTAATATTGACCGACCCCTCCCGGCTCGCTACTCTCGCCACCCTTCCAGCATCAGACTGTGGCGGTTGGCGTATGCTAGGTGGGTCGGGGAAACTCAAAACGGAAATCGCGGTTAGAACAACCCGGGGAGTGCGCATGCAGACTCTCGGGGTCCGCACGTCCGCACTGAAGACCTTTTTCGCCCACTGCGGCCCGGCGACTTGGCCAATGGTGTCGCTGGTAGGCCTACTCTTGGTGTGGTCGTTGCCTTCGGCTGCGCAATCCACTCCGCCCGAGGGTGTGATTCAATCCGAGAGGCGTATCGTTCTGGTGAACGTAATCGCGAAGGACAAGCACGGTAAGCCGGTTGAAGACCTTCGCCGCGACGATTTCGGCCTCCTCGACAATAATCAGGAGCAAAGGGGAACAACACCCAACCGGCCTCATCCAATTCCAGTTCCTCGACTCCGCAGTTGCCGCGGATGGGCAGGCCTTTTGAGAGCGACGTCGAGCGCGCGGCTCGCGCCTTGAATGAAGCCGATGTGGCCGTCTACCCGGTAGACGCGCGGGGCGTCACCACACCCACGCCCTTTCAGGCCAACAGAAACTCAATGGGCAAGTCCGGACGGCCGCCCCGTGGCACGGCATCACCTGACTTTAACTACGAGACACTCGAAACCCTGGCTGAAGAAACCGGCGGTTTGGCATTCCACCACATCAACGACCAGAGCAGAGCAATTCAAAATGCCGCGAGCGACGCGCAGGTGAATTACTCGCTGGCGTTTTACCCTTCGACGGTGAGTTGGGATGGGTCGTATCATCGGTTGGATGTGACCGTGAATCGGCCGGGCACTAAGTTGCGGTACCGACCGGGATATGTAGCTGCGCCCGACACGGCCACTACGCCCTCCCTCGCCGATGCGATCGCCAATCCCATCGAACTGACCGGCATCGGCTTTGAGCGTTTCCACAGGTTGCGACACGATCCCTGAGCAGTTATATGATTGGTGCGAAAGGGGGGACTCGAACCCCCACCCCTTGCGGGACCAGATCCTAAGTCTGGCGCGTCTGCCAATTCCGCCACTTTCGCACGATGTCTAATTCCTGTTGTTATCAATAGCTTATCTTCACCGGTTTGTCCACTCCAGGCGGTGTTTCCTGCTGGCACCCGCACGGCGGGCGAGTGGTTCAATGCCGCTGCTTTTTCCTCACCCGCGCCCTATACTTTTGGCAATGCGGGGCGCAATACCGTGGAGGGGCCCGGGCTGCAAAATGCGGAAGTTGCCTTGTTTCGGGAATTTGACCTGGGGGAATGGCTGCACGTGCGGAGACGCGCGGAAATGTTCAACGCGTTAAACAACGCCGACTACGGCAGTCCCAATCGCTCTGCGAACGAGCCACCGTTTGGGACTGTCACCATGAGCACGCACGGGAGCTGCGAAGCCCAGTCCAGCGCGCGGATTACCTTCTGAGTCGAGACGCCCAACGCTTCCTTACGCGATCACTCGCCCAAAGTCGAATCTTTGTGTTCAACGGCGCGCGGCTGTCGCGTCATTTTGGGATATAACCGTGCATGGCGGTCCGCTTTCCGAACTCCCGATGGGCTTCTTTTGACATGACGTGCACGCCGGTGGCATCGATCCACCGGTTGTAGAAATTGAACAAGGCACAGACCGTGATGGCGTAATAGATGGCTTCGTCCGTCCACCCCGCTGCGTACAAAGGTTTCATATCGTCAGCTTCAATTTCCCAAGCGCGGTGATTCACTTTCCTGATGAAGCGCAGCAGGGCTTTGTCCTTCTCGGAAAGAGCGGAGCTTTCCAAATCATCGATCGCCGCGCTCACCAACTCCTCGCTGCCCAGCAGTTCCGCCGCAACTGCGGCGTGGTACTTCGCTCAAAACGGGCAGTGGTTGCCCGCGGAAGTGAAGGCGGCGATAAGCTCGCGTAGCCCAGGGCTGAGCGGAGATTCACCGCGCATGATTTCTTGCGTAAATCCGCCCAGCAAATCCGTGGCTTTCGGACGGTATGCAAACAAGTGCCATATCTGCGGGTATTCTTTGCCGGAGTTGCGCATCTGGCGGATCATGTCACCGCGGCCGCCTGGCTGGGGACTGTTCTCTACTTCGGGAAGAAACATGGGTTTCATCTTATTCTCCATTGCGCTCGGATCAGGCCGTCTTGCCATAACCTTCTCGAGCGGTCAAGGCGCCGCGTGCCCGGTACATGGCGGGGTCGTCCGGTTGCCAAGTCGCCAAGCCGTCCACATAGCGGTTGTACATGCAAAAGGCCGCGGCAATCAACACCGTGTCGTGGATCTCGAGGTCGGTAGCGCCCTCTTGCCGGGCCTTCGCGATGTCTTCGGCCTTCACGTGCCTGCCGCCTTTTTGGACCTTCCCGGCGATCGCAAGCAGTGCCTTGAGCTTGGCAGAAACGGGTGCGCTTTGATAGTTCTGCTTCACGTCCAGCACCAGCTTTTCATTGCCCCCGAGATGATAAGCGGCAACGGCGCCATGGATGCTCTGGCAGAAGAAGCACTCGTTTTGGGATGAAACGTAGGTGGCGATAAGTTCGCGCTCACCGGGCGCGAGCGTGCTCGGTCCGCGCAGCAGGATCTCGGCGAGTTCATTTAGCGGCTTGGCCGTCTCCGGGCGGAACGCCAGGGGCCCGCGAATCCCCGGCAAGCCTTCAGGTAGCGTGATATGAGGCATAACCAATGCTCCTTGTCCACGACAACAACTCGGGGCGATCGAGTCAAGCGTGTTACTCCGCCCGAATCGTCGCGATCACAATTGCCCGGGAGCCCGCTCGCTGATAGAGCTTGCCGGAAACAACCACCCTCTTTCCGGCAAACTGCATCATCCGTTCGTTCTGGCCTTGGGCGGGCATGGAATCAGAGATCGGCCAGTAAATCGTGCCGTTGTCTGCCAGGATCACCAGCGGGGAACCCGCCTTAGCGCAAGCCACCGCGCACTCCGGACTAATCGGCTTCTTCAAGTTCTTTGTAAAAGCACAAGCAGAGTCCAGAACATACCCTTTTATATTCGCAGGTTGACCGCCGGTTTGGGCGTAGCCGCAAACCGGCCCCAAGAGAAGCGCCAACACAAATCCTGCCAGCAATTGTCTCATCAGGTTATCTCCCCTCAAAATAGGAGCTTCAATGCAAATTGGATTTGGCGGGGTGGAGCGGCCGTTTCGACCTGGCCAAAGGTGGGCGAACTGATATCGTCGTTCGGCACACCGAAATTAACCCGATTCAGAATGTTGAAGAACTCGCCCCGGAACTGTAGCGTAGTGGACTCCGCCAGGCGAAAATTCTTCGAGACTCCGCAGTCCCATTCGGAGACGCCGGCCGCCTGCACGATATTTCGCCCGGCATTGCCGAAGGTTCCAAGTTGGGTGTTCTGTTGGAACGCCTTGGTGTTAAACCACTCACTCGCGGTCCGGGGACCATCGTTGGGATTGCCCACCAGATTCGGGCGGTCGCCCACGAAGCCCGAGATCTCAGGAGATTGTCCTTGGAGAGATGGGTCACTCGAGTCATAGACGGTGAAGGGAGTTCCGGTGGAGGCGGAAACGATTCCGTTCAGTTCCCAGTTGCCGAGTGCGCTCTGATACCAAGCGCGCGAGTGCTTCCAGAAAGGCAATTGCCACTGATAGCTGAATACCAATCGCTGCCGGGCATCGAAGAGCGAGCGTCCATATTCCGCCTCGAGGTCCCAAGGGTTCTGCGCCAGGTCGTTTTCGCCGGCCACGAGTGTGGGCGCGGATCCGGTGATATTGAAGCTCGAGACGTCGTCGAGCGTTTTGGAATAGGTATAGGAAAGGAGGAACGCCAGTCCGTAACCAAGGCGTTTACGCAGGGTGGTCTGAAGCGCGTTGTAATTCGAGTTGGTGACGCCGGAGATCAGGCCGATCGACCCGTAATTGCAGGTGTCGGGACTCGCCGGCGTGCAGCCCGAGTAGGGACGGAAAACGTTCACATCTTGCTGTTCCCCGCTGATGCAAGAGGCCTGCTCGCTGGCGGGAAGAGTCGAGCACAGAACCGCCGGATTGCTTTCGATGAAGCGCGGCAGCTTTGTGCCTTTGGTGCCGACATACCCGACATCCAACAGCCATCCCTGGCCAAAGGAGTGCTCGACCGTGAAATTCCAGTCTTGCGCGTACGGCAACCGCAGGTGGGGATCGAGAGTGAGGAGGGTCAGCCCTTGCGGCCCCCCAGCAAAATTCGGAGCGAAGGGACTGGACCCGGCCGGAAGTGGAGCGGCAAAGCTCGAAGGAAACGATTCCTGAATCGTCTTGAACCAAGGTGGAGCGCTTTCGGGCGCCTGCAATGGCCCGCCTTCACCATTGTAGTACGGGTCATAGAAAATGCCGTAGGCGGCCCGCACAGCCCATTGCCCGTTTCCTGTAGGATCCCACGCGAAGCCGACGCGCGGAGCAAAGGCTTGGTATTCACGCGCAATCAAGCCGCTTCCCACACCCGGATCTCCGGGGTACAACAGGCCCGGAGGCGCGCTCGGTATGACACGTGACTGCGCGTTGGGCACAAACAGCGCGTCTTGGTTGCGGATTTCGTGGTATGGCTGCGGCAGTTCGTAACGCAGCCCCATATTGACAGTTAACCGTGAAGTCGCTTTGTAGCTGTCCTGCGCGTAGAGATTGAAATTGCTGGCGCGCATGCCCCGCGGGAGCTCACCGCCGCCTTGCAGAAAGACCACCGGCTGCCCGATCAGGAAGTCCGCAAAGGCATCGCCGATGATTGGGACCGGCGCAAACACGAAGAAGCCGTTCGAGGCAATCCCCAATAGGGTATTGAGTTGGTCGCGCTGGAATTCGCCCCCAAACTTGAGTTCATGCCTGCCCCGAATCCAGGCGAGTGATTCCGTGAGCGAGTAGGTGTCCTGATAATCGTTCGCCGGCCCGGTGATGGGATTGCCGACCGAAGCGTAGCCGCCGACTTCGATGAACGGTGGCCCCAGTTGGCTCGCCAGCGTGGGCGCGTATTGGAATCCAAGTGACGAAATCGGTGTGTGGTTCGTCGCTTCGCCAAACAGGAATCTGTTGCGGAGAAAGGAGAACCTTAGCACATTGACGATATTCGGTGAGAACGAGTGGGTCTCTTCCAGGGCGGCGTTCTGGGCGCGAAAATCCTCGCCGACGGGAAAGCCCGGGACGTTGGCCCCTGCGATGGAAAGCGGGTCCAGTTGCGAGCCGTTGTTGAAAAGGTAATGGAAAGAGAGGGTGTCGTGCGAGGAGAGATAGTGGTCGAGGCGCAGGCCGAATTGATCGTAGGTGTTGTGCAGTTCCTCGGTGGCGCCGAAGGCATTCGGTCCGTAGCTGGGCTCATTCGGCAGGGGGTAGAATGCCAGCAAATTCTGCGAAATGGAATTGATCAGGCCTGGCGGCAGTTGGTTAAAGGGGAGCGGTTGTGGCGGCGAAGCGAACACGTTGACCAACTGCGTCCCGGTGGGATCGGTGCAGAATCCCTGAGGCGAATAGCTGCCGCACTCGGCGGAGAAGTCGCCCTGCCGCTCGGCAGCGGTGGGAACGGTCGTTAATTGCGTTTCTCCCTGCCGGTTGCGATATCCCTCATAGAAAAGGAACAGGAAGGTCTTATCGCGGCGAATCGGGGCGCCCAGCGTGCCGCCGAACTGGTTTTGCTTCAAGGGGTCAACGCTGGTTGAAAAGAAATTGCGCGCGTCGACGGCGTCGTTTCGAAGGAAGTCGTAGAGGTCACCGTGAATGTGATTCGATCCCGAGCGCATCACGATGTTGGTGCTGGAGCCCGCGTTGTGCCCGAACTCAGCGGAAGCCGTGTTCGTCAAGATGCGGAACTCCGCAATGGCATCGGGGGGAGGCCGAAGAATGAATCCGGCATTGATGGTGTTGTAGTTCTCGTCGCCGTCCACCAGGAACTCGTTGGACTCCGGCCGCATGCCGTTGACGGCGTAGGACTGGCCGTTGCGCAAGGAGCCGCCGGCCAACTGCAATCCTTGCGTGAGGGGTGCGGTGCCCGGCAACAACAGGCCGAGTTGCGAGAAGTTGCGCCCGTTGAGCGGCAAGTCCACGATTTCCTGGTCGTGCACTGTTTCTCCCAGGTCGTTGGTCGTGGCCAATAGCGACGCGTCTGCCGTCACCTCCACGGTCTGCTGCGGTAAGCCCACCTGGAGGTGTACCGTCAGGACCGCAACTTGGTTGACGCTTAAACTAATCCCACCCTGCAGATATTTGCTGAATCCTGTTGCGGCAACCTCTAGCGAATAGTGCCCCCCGGGCAGCAGAACAAGCAGGAAATCGCCTGACTCGTCACTCTCCACGCCGCGTGTAAACCCAGTCTCCGCCTGAGTTGCCGTGATCTGGGCGGCCGGCACTCTAGCCCCACTGGGGTCGAAGACCGCGCCTCGAATACTCCCCGTCGTCTCCTGAGCGTTCAAGGCTGCGGCAAACAACAGAATGCCCAGCGCGGACACACCAACACCTCGGCCTCGTATACGCATATACGGTGGTTCCTCCAGTTTGACGACAGCCCTGAGACTAGACTTGACCCAAAACCCAACCCGAGACGCAAAAAAAGAACTGAGAACCGAGCGGCCTTTCCTGTGATGCCATCGCCGATTATCCGTTCGCCCAAATCCAGCGTCAATAACCGAACCTGAGAAGCGGGCTCCCTATTTTCGAGGTGAATCGCGCCAGAAACTACTTATGAGCCGTTCATAAAGAAGCGGCCTGCCGCGGTCGCAGCGGCCCATGAAATACAGGCGCGACGCGGATCTACCGGCTTTCTGAGAGTCCTCAACTCGGCATTTCTCCCGTGGCCAGGCTGATGCGTTTCTGCAGGAAGCGTTAGCCTACATATTACAGCGTGATGTATGTACTGTGAGCGTCCAACTAGTTCATGCGTATTATTGACCAAGCGGAGCGGAACACCTAGCCTCCTTGTTGGGCAAAGTCGGCGTGCAGCAAGGGAAGTTCGAACCGGCCCCCGAGAACGGATGCTGGCCTAAAGGCCAGCGCAACGCCGAAACTAGGACACTACGAGGCGCTTGGCAAGCGCGATAAGGGCCAGTATAATCTTGTATAGTCAGAGCTGGAATTAACCCGCATCGGAATTTGGGAAATCGAGTCTTCATGCCATGAGCGCTGGCCGTGAAAACTGCAGCATCCGCTCTCCTCGCCTTGTAAAGCCCCAGGGCTTCACCTGAATGTCAGAAACTTAGACGTCCGGCGGCCGTTTCCATCAAACACTGAGCCTTGAAATTCGAGAGCGTGAAGCGCGAGCTTCAGGCGTCCCAGTCTTTTATGCTTAGGCAGAGATGAAGGAGCCTTTTATGGAAGCGCGGGTTAGCTTCGCGCTACTTGGCCTTCTGGGTCAATCAAGAGACGCATAAATGGCGGTCGAGAGACGCCCAGCTTGAGATTCCTAGGAGCTTATCGTATGACGAAATCCGCTCAAGACCTTCTGGTAGAAAATGAGAAATTGGCAAAGGAGCTTCTGGCTCCCGGCGCTGACGAAATTGACCGTGCGCGGCGCTTTCCACGCCGGAACATCCAAGAGTTCGGGCGTAGTGGTCTGCTGGGGCTTGTTGTTCCTCTCGAGTTTGGCGGGGCAGGCGCCGGCATTCCCGAGATGGCGCAAGTCCTGGAGCGCATGGCGCAGGCTTGTGCCTCAACGGCCATGGTGACGCTCATGCACTACTGCGGGACGGCGGTGATCGCCGCCAAAGGCAGCGCCGTGTTAAAGCAAACCCTGCTTCCGGCTATAGCGGGCGGCGAGTACCTGACGACGCTCGCATTCAGCGAGGCAGGTTCCGGCGGGCATTTTTATACGCCGGTCAGCGAGGTGAAACGGAACGGGCACGGCCTGCGCTTATCCGCTCGAAAAACTTTTGTGACCAGCGCCGGTGAAGCCGATAGCTACGTGGTGTCGACGCGCAAGGCGAATGCCTCCGGGCCTACAGACCTGGACCTTTATCTCGTCGCCAAGGGCGCGAAGGGGCTTGAGGTTGGAAGGCCCTTTGAGGGCCTCGGCCTGGCCGGGAATGCCAGCGCGCCAATGAAACTCGAAGGCGTTGAATTGGAAGAGGAAAAGCGGCTGGGAAGTGAAGGCAGCGGTTTCCAGACCATGTTGGAGGTTGTTCTGCCGCACTTCCAAGTGGGTGTCGCGGCGGTTTCGCTGGGAATTGCGACGGCTGCCTTCCAGGCGGCCTCGGCTCACGTTACGGCCCGGAAATATGAGCACGCGGGTGGAGCGGCGCTGTCGGCGATCCCGCGGGTGCAGTTCCTTACAGCAGAGATGGTGCTGGAGCTCCGCTCCGCGCGCGCGTACCTGAAAGAGACCATTCGCCGTGTTGGAGAGGGCGACCCGGAAGCCATGTTAGATGTTCTGGGTGTCAAAGCGCGAGCCGCGGAGGCTGCTCTCGCCGTCGCCTCGCGTGCCATGACTCTAGGTGGCGGAGCGGCCTTTGGCCGGCGCGGAGGACCGGAGCGAGTTTTCCGCGACGCACAGGCCGCTTCCGTGATGGCGCCTTCCACGGATGTGCTGAAGGAGTTTCTAGGGAAGGCGTGCCTGGGAGTTCCACTCTTCTAGTGGACCGCATCCAACACTTCTTTACATTTAACCAGGCTGGCGCAAAGCGAAGCTCCGCGTTTTGGCGACATTCGAATCAATGGAAACCGCAGAGCTTTGCTCTGCGCCAGCCTATTTTCTTGAGTAAAGGCGTCAGTGACGCACTACGCTAGTAAGGGGGGAATATGCCACCAGTCTCCGGAAGTCGAAACGATAGAGGGCTGCTACGCGTGGGCGCGGTGGCCTACGACCCGAAGGTCGTTACGATTTGGGAGGGCTTCAAACCTTACTTTGAAAAACGCGGTGCTCCCATCGACTACGTCCTGTACTCGAGCTACGACGCGCAGGTCGAGGCCAATCTCTCCGGTGAGATTGAGGTGGCCTGGAACTCGCCCTTGGCCTGGGTCAAGAGCCAGATTTTGAGCCGCGGTGAGTGCCGTGCCATCGCCATGCGCGACACCGATCGCGACCTCACCACCAAAATCCTCGCTCGCAAGGACTCGAACATCGCGGGCCTGGCCGATCTCAAGGGAAAGACGATCGCTGTGGGCGCTTCGGACTCGCCCCAAGCCACCTTGATCCCGCTTTCCGCGCTGGCGGACGCGGGCGTGGCGCCTGGGAAGGACTGCCGCGTCGTCTATCACAATGTCATGGTCGGGAAACACGGAGACCATGTGGGTGGGGAGCGCGACGCCGCGCGGGCGCTGGCCGCAGGGAACGCCGATGCCGCATGTGTGCTCGACGCCAACTACACCGTCTTCATCAATGAGGGCACGCTCGATCCCGGCGCCACACGCGTGCTGGCTTCCACGCCTCCCTTTGACCACTGCAATTTCACCGTACGCGCGGACCTGCCGGAAGAGCGTTCCAAGCCCTTCGTCGAGGTTCTACTTGGGATGTCCTTCCAAGACCCTGACGTCCGCACCCTTATGGAACTCGAAGGTTTGAAGCAATGGCTCCCCGCTCGCACGAGCGGGTACGTACAGCTTGAAAGAGCCGTGGAGCGTTTCAAATTCTATGCCTGAGCGGTTTCCTAAAGCGCAATTAGACCTCGAGGATCTTACAATTCACGAGGGAGCGCCGGTTCTGCTGAGGCGGGCACTCGCGAAGCTGGCCGTGGGTGAGCTGCTGGAACTGTGCGGAGACTCGCCTGAGTTGGCGGAGGGGCTTGCAGCGTGGTGCCGCAAAGAGGGCCATCGCTATCTGGGAGAGGGCAAGGGGCCAAACACTCACCGCATCGAACGCCGCGCGGGACTTGCGCCACTGATGGCTGCGGGCAGCGACATTGCCGAGGTCGCCGACCCCCACTGGGGTCTGGCGCCACGCGGAGCGCGCATCGAGGCTGGGGGTCCGGAGTTCGCTTTCACCTTGCGCCATAAACGAGAAATCTGGGCCCAGGAATTGTCGAGCATATATAAGCAGGCAGTCGGAAACCAATGGTCCGCCGCGCGCGATATCCCTTGGGATAAGCTTCCGAAGTTGCCTGACGAGGTCGAATCCGCGGTCTGCCAGATCATGACGTTTCTCACGGAGAATGAGTTTGCGGCGCTCTACATCCCCGCTCGTTTCATCCCACGCATTCACCCCCACTACCGCGAGGTTGTGGAGGTGCTCGCCGTGCAGATTGTGGATGAAGCTCGCCATGCCGAGGCGTTCACCCGCCGGGCGGAGGCGGGCGGTGGAGGAGTGGGCACAACCGCCGTCAGCAGCCAACTCTCCCTCCAGACTCTCGTCGAAGAGCCGGATTTCACCACCGCGACGTTCCTGCTTTGCGTGATGGGCGAGGGGACATTCCTCACACTTCTCAAGTTTCTTGAGGAGCACGCTCCGGAGTCCGCCACGGCGACACTAGCAAGGCTCGCTCACCGCGACGAGGCGCGCCACGTGGCCTTCGGAATGGAGCATCTGCGCTATGTGCTGGAACGGGAACCCGAGCGCCGCGCCTCGCTGGCCGCCGCCGTGGAGCATCGCAGTCGCATGCTCGCGGCAGTTTCCGGACTTAGCCCCTACGTTCATGACGCCTTGACGGTTCTGGCAGGCAGGGGGACCTCGCCCCGTCAGGTCCGGGAGGGCGCGCGCCGCGTGGCCGCGCTGCATCGCGAAATGGATCGCGCCCGGCGCGAGCGTTTGCAAAGCCTACGTTTCGACGCCGGGGAAGCCCGAACCCTCTCCGCGTACCACACAAAGAACTTCATGTGATGCAATGCGGTGGAAGGGGCAGACGCGCGCACTGTGGAATCTACGCCGGAGGGCATCGCCCGATGCTGTATGCGAGTTCAAGATGCAGACGGTGAGTTACTCCTCGGCATTCGGCAGCGTCTCGCAACGCGACTCAGAGTGGGACGTAGATGCTCGCCGTGCGCCCGGGCAGCGTGGCTCTAAGCCTGCCGTCGCGAACTCGCAAGGAGCGGGCCGCCGCCAAGCCGATCAGTAAGGGTAGTTCCATTCGACAGGTGCTCGGGCTGGGCGGCCCCACCCACGAGTTGGGGGGATCAATCTTCAGCACTTGTGGCGCGCCCTCCGCGCTCGATTGTGGCGGCGAAGCGCGCCCAGCGGTCACGAACCCGCCGAGAACGGCTAGAATTAACACAAAGTAGAAAATGCGAAGTCTGTTCATCTCGGATTGTGGCGCCCGGAAAGAACTACTCGCTAAAGTGAAGGAAACCACTGCCCCTGGGCCGGAAACACCCCCCCACCTGTCCCTCTCCGGCTGATGAAACCGCCGGAGCGAGATCCCTCCAACCGGAGTGCAAGAGAGAGGTAGGGGCGCCGCCCCTACGGGTGCCGAGGCGCTGTACGATCATAGAGGGCGGTCAGCTCACGCAAGCGTTCCGCGATTTCGGGCGTCAGTTGGTCTGCGGTAAATCGCCATCGCCAGTTGCCGCTGGACGTGCCGGGCAAGTTCATTCGCGCTGTGCTGTCCAAGCCCAAGACATCCTGGAGTGGAATGATGGCCGTATCGGCCACTGAAGCCAAGAGAGCGCGGATGAAGACCCAATTCATTTCCCGGCCGTCCGTTCCCAAATACTTGAGCGTGAACTCTCTTTCTGCCCGGATGTTCTCCGCCGTCCGCGTACTGCTGCCTGTGCCGCTCGAGGTCCACCATCCGATCGTCGTATCGTTATCATGCGTTCCGGTGTAGACCACAAAGTGACGGCGAAGATTGTGCGGTTTGAATTCGGGAGCCTGAGGGTCCGTGCCGAAAGCAAACTGAAAGATGCCCATGCCCGGAAAACCGAATCGCTCGCGCAACGCCTCGACCTCGGGCGTGATCACGCCCAGTGTCTCGGCAACGATGGGGAGATCGCCAAGAGTTTTCTTCACCGCCTCCAGCAACTCGCTGCCCGGCGCCTTCACCCAGCGGCCGTTGATGGCCGTCTTCTCGTGGCCGGGAACCTCCCAGTAGGCTTCAAATCCGCGGAAGTGGTCAAGCCGCACAATGTCCACCAGCCGCAGAGTCGATCGGAAACGGTCAATCCACCACGCATAGCCCGTTTCCGCCATCGCCTCCCATCGGTAAAGCGGGTTGCCCCAGAGCTGTCCGGTGGCGCTGAAGTAGTCAGGAGGAACTCCCGCCTGTACGGATGGATTACCCTCCGCGTCGAGGTGGAACAGCTCCGGGTGGGCCCACACGTCAGCACTGTCGTGAGCGACAAAGATGGGAATGTCACCCATTATCTGAATTCCCCGCTCGTGGCAGTCAGCCTTGAGCTCTGACCACTGCTTGAAGAAGTGGTACTGAACGTATTTCTGCGTGTTTATTGGTTCCGACAGAGCGGCGACCCAGCGCGCCACCGCCTCCGGTCGCCGCTCCGCGATGTCACGTTCCCATTTGTTCCACACCGCTTCCCCACCGTGCGCTTCTTTCAAGGCCATGAACAGGGCAAAGTTGTCGAGCCATGCGGCGTTTTGCCGGCAGAACGCCTGGAAGTCGCCGCGCCGCGCTGCGGAAGCAGAGGCAAGGAAGTTTTGTGCCGCCCGTCTGAGGAGTGGAAGCCGGTGCCGCACGACCGCGCCGAAATCCACCTGGTGACTCGGAAACGTTGGGAGATCGACAGCCAGGTCATCCGGGGAGAGGTCGCCCTCCGCAATCAGTTTCTCGAGGCTGACCAACAGTGGATTGCCGGCAAACGCTGAGAAACACTGGTAGGGTGAGTCCCCGTAACCCGTGGGACCCAGAGGGAGCACTTGCCAGATCCGCTGGCCGGCCCGGGCCAGGAAGTCAACGAACCAATAAGCGCCCAGGCCAAGGTCGCCAATTCCGAGTCTTCCGGGCAGCGAGGTAGGATGAAGCAGAACGCCGCTGCACCGGGGGAATTTCATGCCCGGATTCTACGCTGTTTCGTGAATTCGAGCCAAGCAGAATCTACTCGACTCCCGGCCAGTCGTCTCGCGCGGCACTCTCGGCAGGAACCGCTCAGAGCCTTGCTTTCGAAAGGCTCCCAGACTCCGCCAACGCTCAGCTTCGAGAGACCCGCAGATGCGGAGCCGTTCGTGCCAGCGCGTCCGAGACAGGCGCGGGGGAGGAACTGTCTTCAGCTCACACAGCAGCGTTGGTGTCGAATTGCTCCGGCGAATGTTCTTGCGAGTATCGGACCATCGCGTGCAGATTCTCCGGTGGAGTCGCAGGTGGCACTTCGCAGCCGGTACCCACGATGTGCGCCTTCCCGGCGATCTCATGACATCGGCGAGATGCCTGATAAACCTGGTCGGGAGTTCCTTCCAACATATCCGTGATGGTTGAGACATTCCCCAAAATCACTCGGTCCGGTCCCAAGCAGGAGCGCGCCGCAGCCAGGTTCGTGGGCGAGTCCAGTTCAAAGACTTGCACCGGGAGTTGCTTCATTTGGGGAATCAAGGGATCGGTGTTACCGCACATGTGCAGCCGAACGATGACCTCCGGATGGGCCTGACGAATGGATTCCACGACGCGCAGTTGGCGCGGAAATAGAAACTCGCTGTAATGTTGCGGCCCCATCATGCTGGCTGCGGCGTCACTCATGCCGATCGTATCGGCACCGGCCTGAATCTGCGCCTCCGCATAATTCACGGCCACTTCCGCCGTGAAATCGAGCAAGTCCTTCATGAAAGCACGGTCGTCGAGAAAATCCATCATGGCGCGAGTCAAGCCGCGCAACTCTGCGGCGAGCGCCAGAGGGCCTTCCACCCAGCCCACGAGCGAGACCTCGCCGCCGAATTCCTGGTGCATTATCTCGATGGCTTTGATCCGATCGTGCATTCGGCCCCCGCCAAGCGGGTCGGGAATTCGAAAGGTCTTCAAGCGCGACTTCTCCCGCAGTGCGGCTCGTTCTTCGCAGATCGCGGGGCCCTGATCCTGGAACCACTTTATGCTGCCCTCTCCGTCGATGTCGATCACCTCGCGCGCCGGGTCGGAGCAAGTCAGCAGGCAATCGATGCCAAAGTCATGAACCAACTTGCTCTGCGCGGCGGCCATTTGCTGCCCGTCGCGAGTGTAGTCGATGAAGGGAATGCCCATATGCTTCGCTGCGAACATCATGATGACAGGCTGGACAGGAAGATGGTCAACAGGCCGGCCCGCGATGAGCCCTCGAACTCTCTCAAGAGAACGCATGAAAAACCTCCGGGTAGTTTTTGAAGACACTTTCTGAAAATTGCAGAATTTAGTGACATCTCCCCCTCATCCCCCGGTCCCTCCCCCCGAAGGGGGCAAGGGGAGAAATAACCCGAGTTTATGCCCTCGCCCCCTTGGGGGAGAGGGTGTCCGTCAGTCGACGGACAGGTGAGCGGGTTGGTCCGTCACGATATCATGTAACCGTCAGTAAATTGGGTATCGCACCTTATAATCCCTGGCCGCCTCTTTCACCACCTCATCAATGGCCGCTTCCTGATCGGGCGTTAGAACGGGAGCGCATTCCGCGGCCAGCGCCTGCCGCACTTTCGCGGCGGCGCGCTTTTCGAAGCGTTCGCGATCCAGGCTGTCTCCCGATCCCCATCGGCAAAGGTCAAAGTAGGGTGAGAGCATTTCGAGCTTGCGGAAATTCTGTACGGTGTGTGGGTGGTCAAAGGCCTGGCCGCCATGGCCCAACTCCTCGATTACGCCCAGCGCGAGTGTTTCCTCATTGACCTCAAAGCCCCGGATGGCGTGGCGCACGTAGCGGACCATCTCATTGTCGATGGCAAGTTGTAACGGCGAGAAGGTGATCATATTCTCGAGTTGACCCACCGTGCCGAAGCCGATTGCGCCTGCCATCACCGCCCCATACATGGAAATGGATTTCTCAACCGCCGCCTGGATGCCCGGCACGCACGCGTCGGTCTTACCGGCATGTATGCCTGACGGACAGCCGTAATACTCGGAGATCATCTGCACACGCGCCGCCAGCATCGGCACGCGCTCCCCGCCCGCCGAGCGGTACTGCATCGAGCGCATGTCGCAATAACCGGGGGTCACATCCACGGTCATCGTCGCATCAGGATCGACAGCGTACCCTAACACTAATCCGCCGAGTGTTTCCGCGATCCCCAGCGCCAGCACCGACGGCGGACTCATCGGCGCCGTTGCTCCGCCGTTCGGCATGGTGTCGAGACTCTGCGGCAGGCCAAGTTCCAGATGCGCCAGCATCACGTCGGCCATCACGGCATCGATGCAGAGAGGCGTGCGCGCCTCCGCATAACCCACCAGGATCGGATTTCGTCGATGCGCCTCGCGACTGCCGGCGACAATCTCGCCGATGCGGTTGATATAACCCACATCCTTGCGCGTGAACGTCTCGATGCCTCCGTACTTGCGCGTGGCCTTCGCTAATTCAGCCGCCATCACGACGGGCCGAACCTCCACCGGAACGTCTTGGGCGGAGCACGGAAGCCCCGTATAGGCAATCTGATCGAGCTGATCGGCAAGCTTCAACGATTGACGAACATCCTCGAGCGTGGCGTAGCGCCGCTCGCCGACCATGTCCCAGATGAAGCAGCAGAACCCGTCCGCGCTCACAGTGAAGTCTTCGTGAACCTGGAATGGCTGAGCATCGAAACGCACTTGGGAGTAGCGAACGGAAAGGCGTTTGGGCCACCGGCCGGGGTCCTGAAAATTGCGGCGCATGCGGGCGATGGCGGCTTCCACCTGCTCAGGGGGGAACTTCACGGTCCGTGAGTCCATATCCACCCGGCAGCCGGCCGCGCGAAGGTATTCCAGAGCCTGGACGTGATCGATCCACATTCCTGTGCGCTCGAGAAGCCGCAGCGCAGCCTCATGGATCGACTTCATCTCTTCCGGACTGAGATATCGCAGAGGTTCGAGAGCGGAGGTTTTCATGAAAGCTATCCTCGACCATTCCCCGCGCTTAGGCAAGTGCTCTCTGCGCTCAGAGCACTTCGGAAAACCAAGGTGTAGTATTGGTGGTTGGTCCGGGCGGTACGGAACGGCCGATCGCGCAGTTGTGCGCTTGGCAGCTATGTACCTCGGTTCCTCCAGCAACGCAAAGCGAGTGCCACCAAAACACCACCCGGGATGCTGGCGGGGAAGAACCAGCGGGCGTCAGGGACTGCAATAACGTTCCGGCTCACTTTCACGGCGACCTTGCTCGCCTGTCCTTTCGAGGAGCCAAAGGCATGGAGGTATCTCGCAGTGCCTTGAAAACAAATCAGAGCGAGATTTTTAGCGGAGTTTACCCTGAGCGGCAGATCGAGATTCTTCGCTCCGCTCAGAATGACAAGCGAAGGGCTCAGGATGACAGCGAAGGGCTCGGAATGACGAGGTAGTAGGTTCTTCCGCTGCCTGTTGCGACACTCGACCGCCAATCATTCAACGATCATCGCCACCTTGATGCTATCCAGCTTAGGAAAATTCTTGTCGAGATAGGGTTTCCCTTCGTTGGTGATCCTGCCTTGGTCGGGACCGTTGCCTCCTGGCGCGCCCTCGCCATAACCGCTGTAGAACTGCTGGACAACATCCATGCCCTCCACAACATTGCCGAACGGCGCGAAGCCCATGGCGTCGAGGCTGCGGTTATCGGCAAGATTGATGAAGAGCTGGGTGGTACGGGTGTTGGGACCGGCGGTAGCGAAGGTCAGGTAGCCCGTCAGGTTGGTCTGTTTGACTGGATCGTCCTTGATGGTGGCGTGGGCCCAGACGCGAGAGACTTCAGGCCTGGCATTGAGCCCAAACTGCGCGACGAAGCCCGGCAGCACGCGGAAGAACGCTGCGCCGTCGAAAAAATGGTTCTTCACTAAATTGTAAAATCGGTCAGCGCCCAGCGGCGCCCAGGCGCGCGTGACTTCCACTACGAAATCTCCTTTGGTGGTTGTAAACTTCGCTCTAAACGTGGCAGGGGCTTGTTCCTTCATTGCGGAAGGGACCATTAGCGAAAGCCGTGGCGCGGGGTGCTGAGGGGCAGTCGCTTGCGCCCATGCCTGAGGGCAGGCAAATCCTACGAGAATTAGCATTGCAAAAAGCGCGGTAAACCGGTTTTTCATTTTCGACTCCATGTCTCCGATATCTTGGTTTAATGCACTTCGTAAATTTGCAGTCATTCCCACGAAACCGAATCGATTGAGTATGCGGATATATTAGCAGCCTGTCATCCTGAGCGGAGCGAAGGATCTCCGCAGTTGCTTCTTGTGCCGCCAATTCATGGAGAACTGCCGAGATGCTTCGCTGCGCTCAGCATGACAAGTCCTCTGGTTTGTTCAATCCCTTAACGGCCTCTCTGCGGAATTGCACTCAGAAAACGGCCTGACACCTGGGACCTGATACCTGACGCCTACTTGCGCATGTCGTGGCTCACCCGCTCCACTTGCCGCATCACGCGGAGGAGGTTGCCTCCCAGAATCTTCTTCAAGTCCTGCTCGCTATACCCGCGCCGCGCCAGTTCCCGCACCAAGTCAGGGAGCTTCGAGACATCCTCCATGCCAACCGGGGCCGAATCAATGCCGTCGAAATCCGAGCCCAGGCCGACGTGGTCGACCCCTCCCACCTTCACCGCGTGGTCAATGTGATCGGCGATCGCGGTGTAACTCGGCACCGGCAGGTCCTTCAACACGGAGCGTTCGATCTTTTGTTCTTCGGGGTAAGGCAGCCGCTTGCCTTGGCTCGCGTAGCGGGCCCGCGCTGCCGCAAGCTCCGCATTCAACTGCTTTTCGACTTTCTTGTTAGCGTCGGCGTAGGCCTGGACCAGGAAACCCGAATAAAAATTGATATCCATAACGCCGCCGTTCCTGGCCAGAGCGCGAATCATATCATCAGTCATATTGCGCGGAACATTGCAAAGGGCTCTGCAGGAGGAGTGCGAGGCAATGACCGGCGCTCTGCTGACGGCCAGCGCATCGTAAAAGGTCTTGTCGGAAACATGCGAGATGTCCACCATCATTCCCAGGCGGTTCATGCGTTCCACCACTTGCTTCCCCAAATCCGTCAGCCCATTCCATTTGGGCTGGTCGCCGGAGGAATCAGCCCAGTCGGTATTGGCGGTGTGGGTCAGCGTCATGTAACGCACGCCCAGTCGAGAGTAGATATCCATGACGCGCAGGTCATCCTCAATGATGTGGCCGCCCTCCACGCCCATCAAGATGGCGAATTTGCCTTGCAGATGGAGGCGCACAATTTCGTCCGCCGTGGTGGCCATTCCAAGCACGTCGGAATGGCGAGCCACCTGCTCGTTCACGACGTCAATCAGGTCGAGGGCGCGGTGAATCAGGTCCTGCTTCGGCCAGGTGACATCCACCCAAATAGAGAAGAACTCGGCGCCCAGATGCCCCTGTCGCATCTTCGGGATGCTAACCATGTAAGGGCTCTCCGGCTGGGCGAGATCATAACCTTCATCGAGCATCATTTGCGGGGTGTCCGCGTGAGTGTCGATGATGATGGCCTGCTGGAGAACCCTCTCCGCCGTCTTCTCCGCATCGGCGGGCGAGCGCTGGGAAGAAAACAACGAGACCGCTGCCAGGCTCGAAGCCAGTAGGACTTTGAAGATTTGCTGCGTGTTGAGCATAATGGAGGCCTTTGCCGTTCCAGAGCTTTCGATTATCAGAAGTTGCTGCAGCTTTTGTCAAACGCATTCTGGTCGCGGGTGGCGCATAAGGGAAGCCTCTGCCGACCAAGTCCGGGAAGAGGAAGTAGCGCAGAGTCCCTGGTGTTGGGACTCTGCGGTTCTTCCTCGAATTCCCCATCGCCGCATCATACCTTTGTATCGTAAGCGGGGTTTTTCCCGGCGCGGCAGCAACCGGACGGTGACGTAAAAAGGCGGTCGGATACCACCAAGCGGCATAAGCCAGACTTGACCCCGCGTCATACACCCACTCGTCACGCGACACAGAAGAGCCGCAGAGTCCCAACACCAGGGACTCTGCGCTACCCGCTTCAAACTGACCTGGTCAGTGTTATAATCAATCACTCTCTTTTCAAACAGGCGGAATCTATGGCGAATACACTTCCACGTCTGATCGTTCGTGACGCGTTTGGGAATCAGCGCGAAGTTGAAATCGTCCGCTCACCATTTACCTTGGGCAGGCAGAGCGACAGCGACCTGGTGTTGCTGGACAGTAGAATCTCGCGCCGTCACGCCAGGATTGTGCAGACGGAGAAAGGGTACGTGATTGAGGATCTGGGGAGCCGCCACGGGACGGCGGTAAATAACGAAAAAATCACTACCTGGCTGCTGAAATCGGGCGACCGCATCAACTTGGGTGTGGCGGACTCCTACCTGCTTTCGTTCGTGGAAGACCAGGCGGTGCTGCCCGAACTGCTGGAGAAACTGGAGAAGGCCACCGCCGGGCCGGCTCCCCAACTCCAACACCTCGGATTGCTCCTGCGCATGGCCCAGATGATGCATCGGGCTCCGGCGCTCGAGGAAGTCCTGATGGCGCTGGTGGACTCAGCCTTGCAGTTGACCAACGCGGAACGAGGATTGTTGTTCCTCATGGAAGAGGATAAGACGCTGCACCTGAGACTGGCGCTCGGCGCCGGGGGCGTTTACCTGGGACGCGAGGTCAGCGACTACTCGCGGACGGTGGTAGAACGAGTGGCGAGCTCGGGCCAGGAAGAAGTCATCCTGGAAGACCAGATGACCGGCCGCACCGCTCAGGAAACCAGGATCGTCCGCGCCGAAGTACGCGGCATTGTCGCTGTGCCTTTACAGAAATTGCCGGTTTCCGAGGCTCGGGGCGAAACCATCCAGATCAGCGCGCCCGAACTACTCGGCGTACTTTACCTCGATACGCGCTCGCACCCCACCGCGGTTACGGGGCTCGACCGGCAGGTGCTGCAAACGCTCGCCGTCGAGGGCGCCACGGTCATCGAGAACGCTCGCCTGCTGCGGATTGCCCAGGATCAGGAGCGCATCCAGCACGAAATGTTCCTGGCCCGCAACATCCAGCAGGGGCTGTTGCCGCGCCGCTTTCCGGAGAGCGACTACTTCCAGGTACACGCCACAACGACGCCCATGGAGCAGGTGGGCGGCGATTACTATGACATGGTCTACCTGCCCGACGAGCGATTCGGCTTCATCGTCGCAGACGTCTCCGGAAAGGGCCTGCCGGCCGCCATGCTGGCGACCAATCTGCAAGGAGCCTTCGCGGGCGTTGCGGCGGGCGATCCGGAACTCCCTCTGCTCTTCCGGCGCGTCAACGAGTTCCTTTGCGAACGTACCCCTCCGGAAATGTTCGCCACGAT
>Ga0209517_10001831_pt1 | contig 31183 bp, 25 predicted proteins | sample PeaSoiMetSII2010_FD_187695 | JGI IMG/M metagenome (GOLD analysis project Ga0209517, IMG submission 187695) | Peat soil microbial communities from Weissenstadt, Germany - SII-2010 (SPAdes) (version 2) | ecosystem: Environmental > Terrestrial > Soil > Wetlands > Peat | place: Germany...
TCCGGCTTCGCCTCCGCCCCACCTTCTGCCACGAAGCCGGAGAAATCCTCTTTCCCTCTCGCATCGGCTGTCTGTTACGCTAATGCCTGACTCTCAGAGGGCCAAAGTCCAGGCCCTCTCCCTTGGGGAGAGGGTGTCGCGCAGCGGCGCTTTCATCAGCCGTCGCGTGACGGGTGAGGGGCCGGTTCCCTAGAAGTAACTGATGCTTCTAGACCTCTCTGCACTTGGCAACGATGAGCGTGATGTCATCGTGCTGCTCTTGAGGGCTGAAATTCTGAACGGCGCTGACAATCGCGTCAAGGAGTGCAGCGGCGGGTATCCTCGAATGGCTCTGCATTGCAGCGCACAGGCGTTCTTCCCCGAACTCCTCGCCGCTGGCGCTGAACGATTCCGTTATGCCATCCGTGTAGAGTGCGAGTGTGTCTCCAGGAAAGAGTTCGCACTCCGCCATTCCACAATCCCATTCTTTGAAAAGTCCCAGGACGGTGCAGGTGGATCTCAACCGTTCGAGAGCGCCGTGGTGCCGAAGCAGAAGACCGGAGACGTGCCCGCAGTTCGCGTAGCGCAGGTGCCGCGCCGCGTCGCAGTATTCGGCGAAGAAAAGGGTGGCGTAGGCGCTATCGACGGTATTCTCGTAGAAAAGTTGGTTGGCCGAACGCAGGAAGCGCTCCGGCTGGTCCGAAGCCATGACGCACTGGCTGCGCAGGTTTGCCTGCAGGTTGGCCATCAGGAGCGCGGCGGCGATGCCTTTTCCCGCCACGTCGCCGATCACCAGTCCCAGCCGGTCGCGGCCGAGATCGAGGAAGTCGTAGTAATCGCCTCCCACCGGGCGAGCCTGAAGGCAGATGCCCGCATATTCAAGACTTTGGAGTGGCGGCAGGCATTGCGGGAAAAGCCTGGCCTGCACCTGCTTAGCAATTTCCATTTCATGGGCGGTCCGCCGCTGAAATTCAAGCTGCTCGGTTCTGGCGCGGCGCTGCGCTTCAATCTCCCGGTTCACCTCATCGAAGCTCACCAGCGAAAAGGAATTCCCGTCGGGATCCTTGAACCGCGTAAAGATTCCGCCCCAGATGGGTGTGTGTTCCTGACTCGGAGAGCGGCTTGCCACTACTTTTACCCGAGGCTGCAGGCGTCGCAGGCGTGGTGTGGATAGAAACTCGACGCCACGCCTGCGCCATTCACGGAACTTGGCCACTACATCTTCGGTGACAAACACGACCTGAGTAGCCCGTCCTATCAGCTTGGTCTCCGCTGAGTCAGGCTGGGGTTGGCACAGCATTAGGATTGCGACGCCGTCGGGCGGAGCAACCCCAACCACAGGGCGCCTGGATTGAGTACGGAAATCGAAGGCCAGATTGAATCCGAGCTTGTCAACGTAGAAGCCCACGCTGCGATCCAAATCCCGCACGAAGACCGCGACAGACTGAATGCGCAGGTAGGCGCCTTGCGTTTCCAGGCGCAGCGCGGAGTCTTCTGAATTAAGCGGCGGAGGAGAACTGGACATCGATTCATTATACTTCGCAGGCAGCCCAGATCTAGCTTCTTATGCAATGCCACCAGCCTGCCCTGTCATTCTGAGCGAAGCGAAGAATCTCCGCAGTTCGTTATCGGCCACGAAAAACCAAAAGACAACTGCCGAGATTCTTCGGCCCGAAGAACGGGCCTCAGAATGACAAGCGCAACGGCAATGCTTCCAACGGACCAATGGCCCAATGACCCAATGGCCCAATAGTTCAATTCCCGTGCTTCAGCATGGCCGCGGCGTGTTTCAGCACGGCGTCGGTGATCTGGCTGCCGGAGAGCATGCGGGCCAGTTCCCGCGCTCGATCTTTCTCAGTGGCGAGGTGCGTCACGGAGGTCAGAGTACGGCCCGCGCGTTCGAACTTCTCTACATAGAAGTGCTGATCGGCGAAGCAAGCGATTTGCGCCAGGTGCGTGACACACAGCACCTGCCCATCGTGTGCAAGGCGTTTCAGCCGCTGCCCGACGGTTTCGGCCACTCGCCCGCCGATTCCGGAATCGACTTCGTCGAAAATGAAGGTGCGAGCGGCGCGCCTCGAAACGCCGGGCCGATTCGTCCCCACCACGGTTTTGAGCGCCAGCATGAGGCGCGAGATTTCTCCGCCCGAGGCAATCTTCTCCAGCGGCCGCAACTCCTCACCCGGGTTGGGAGAGATTCGGAACTCGATTTCATCAACGCCGCGCGGCCCTCCGAGGCCTTCCAGCTTGCTTTCGAAATGAACTTCCAAACGAGTTTTCTCCATGCCCAGTTGCGCCAATTCTTCGCGCACGAGGTGGGTGAGCCTGCGCGCCGACTCTCGCCGCTTCATTGAAAGCGTCTCCGCCGCTTTGCGGTAATCGCACGTCACCTTCTCAAGCTCTCGCTGAATCGTTTCGCGTCGCTCGTCGGCGTGTTCTATTTTGGCCAATTCCTGCCGCGTCTTCTCACCGTAGGCGACGATCTCCTCGAGCGTCTGCCCATATTTGCGCTTCAGCCGGTCGAGCAGGGCCAGCCGGTCCTCGATCTCCTCCAGTCGCTGCGGGTTGGCTTCCAGCTTTCCCAGGTAATTGCGCAGGAAGTTGGCCGCGTCCTCGATCGTGGCCCGGGCGCCCGCCAGCGGTTCGACGTAAGGCTCAACGGCCGGCTCGAAGCGCCGCAGGTCCTCGATCTGGTACATGGCCGCCGCCAGGCGCGAGTAAGCCGCTCCCTCGTCTTCGTAGAGTGTGGAAAAAGCCGCCGCTGCGGCAGCGCGGACTCGCTCGAGATTCGCCAGGACCCGTTTCTCATCCTCGAGGCGCGCGTCCTCCCCGGGCTCGATTTTGGCGTGCTCGAGTTCCTGCACTTGAAAGCTCAGCAAGTCGATGGTTCGCAGCCGTTCCTGCTCGTTTTGGCTGAGACTCTCGAACTCTGACTCCAGTTCTCGGCGTCGGCTGTGTAGCACCCGGACTCGCTGCAACTCCTCGTCAATCCCTGCGAACTGGTCGAGCAGGTCAAGTTGGGCCTCGCGGGCAAAGAGCGCCACGTGCTCGTTCTGCCCGTGCATCTCCACCAGGAGGGCCGCCAGCGACTTCACCGCCGCCAGGGTCACGGGCTGATCGTTCACCAGCATGCGGCTCTTTCCGCTCGCTTGGATTTCCCGCCGCAGGATCAGCTCCTCCTCCTGCACAAGGCCGCATTCCTCCAACCAGGCCGCCCACGGCGGCCGGCCTTCGGTGCGGAACACCGCCGTGACTTGCGCCCTCTCCTGCCCGGAGCGGATGACTTCTGGTGAAGCTCGACCGCCGAGGGCCAGCCCCAGCGCATCCACCAGAATGGATTTGCCGGAGCCTGTTTCGCCCGATAGCAGGTTAAGTCCCGGAGCGAATTCGACCTTGAGAGAGTCAATCACCGCATAATTCTGAATGTGAATTTCATGGAGCATGGTCTGTTTTCAATGGTCAGTCGTCAGCAGTCAGTAACTGCTCGTGGTTTGTACTCAAAAGTGGATTCCTACCTCACCGATTATACGCCACGTTAAGGCGAGGCAGTTGCAATGAGAATCAAGGTCGCGTAGTCTATGCCCGGGTAGCGAGGACCCCCGGTCTTGGGGTCCGCGGCTCTCTCTCCGCCCAATGGACAAGCCGCGGACTCCAAAGCCGGGGGTCCGCGCTACCTAGCGCTTAGTTGTGTTAATAAGCGAAATTATTCCGAGGCCTGGAAGGGCGGGGCTTTAGTCCCGCCGGTACGCAAAGCCCGACTGAAGGGGCCTTTAGGCCCTGAAGCAAATCGACTTCAGGGGCTAAAGCCCCCGAGAAGTGGCCTGTTCTCTGCGGCGGGGCTGAAGCCCCGCCCTTCCGACGCCATACGAATAAGAACGCTCACTTCTGCAAGTAAGCACTAGCATTGCAGCAAAGGAGGCTCATACGAAAACAACGAATCGAAGGCGATTTTTGCGGACGGGAATCGCGGCGGGAGCCGTGACGGCTGGGGCTGTCCCCGCTGTCGCTAAGGAGAAACCGACCAAGAAGGTACTTGTCAATAACTCTAAAAACGGCCAGACACCGCTGTTCAACAGCGTCGTCGCTTACGGGAACCTGGTCTTCATCGCCGGCGTGGGGTACCATCAGGCGGGTGATATCAAAGTGCATACCAAAGGTGTTCTCGACCAGATCCAGCAGGAGCTCGAGAAGGTCGGCTCTTCAATGGAAAAATGCCTCAAGTGCAACGTTTACCTCGCCGACTTGAAGGACTACGCGGGCATGAACGAAATCTTCCAAGGGCGCTTCGGCTCCGAACCGCCGGTGCGAACCACCATTGCCGCCGCCGGAGTCCCCGGCAATTCGCTGGTCGAGATCGACGTGATCGCGTACATCTGACTCCGCGCGGCGTGTGCCGACGGAACCGCAGTTTCGCGCAAAGGCGCAAAGTGCGCCAAGGCCGCAAAGAAGACCCTGGAAGCTGTTTCAAAACCGCCCGGCTGAGGAGAGATTACTGAATGCCGCACAGGATCCCCGGCCCCGCGCGAACTCTCAGCCCCGCAGGGGCTGGATATGAGTAGCCGGGGGCAACACCCCAGATGCGCTAAGATAAGAACCGCCTTCAGTCAATTCGGTGCTTTGGATTGCGTCCCGCGAAGCGGGACACCATGAGTAGCCGTAGGTGAAACCTACGGAAAATGAAGCGTCCATCAACATTCCGGCCCTGGAGGGGCCGACCCGTCCGAGGTCAACCCCGTTGGGGTTGGCCTGATTTGTGAACGCTCCCGTCATCCGCAGGTTAAAACCTGCGGCTACTTACGGTTGGCCCCATTAGGGGCCGCTCGGTCAAGCCGTATCTTAGCGCTTATGGGGTTTCACTCCCGGCTACTCAATGTGCTCCCCTCCGGGGAGGATAGCTGCGCGCAGTCGACCATCCACGTTGCAATCGGGCACAGGAGGTTTTGAAACAGCTTCTAGACTTCACTTTGCGGTTCTTCGCGGCTTTGCGACTTGGCGCGAGCTTTGTTGGTTCTCCGACGCCTCTACCCATGACCAGGCCTTGAACAACTTCCCAGCCACATGCGGCGAATCCACGGTTTTGGCTCTCTTCTAATTCCTGAGCCGACTGAGCTACGCTTCGACCCCTCAACAGGATGCGTTTCATTGACTGCCCTAAACTGCTATGTTACGTTGAAGGCTTGCGAGACTGGGCAGTTCATTGTTTATGAAGGAGGCGAATTGCTCCCTGCACTTCTGGCGCAGTTACAGAATTTTTACCAAGGCGAAGTCTGGCAGTTGCTGTCGAACACAGGGCTCGTGGCCCGGATTGTTTTGTTGTTGCTGGCCGGATTCTCAGTCCTCTCGTGGGCAATTATCATTCACAAATTTAGGAGCTTCAAAGCGGCTCGCCGGGAGTCGCAGGAGTTTTTGAAGATATTCCGGCAAAGCAAGCGGCTTTCGGAGATTCGCACCTTCTCGAGGGGTCTGAAGTACACCCCGCTGTCGGAAGTTTTCCAAGCGGGGTATCGTGAGATTGAAAGCCAGGCGGTGGTGAACGAAAACCCGGGGAAACCCCACATCCGGAGCCTGGAGGCTGTTCAAAGGGCCTTGCAGATGACCGCTTCCAGTGAGCTTACGCGTATGGAGCAATGGCTCACCTGGCTAGCCACTACAGGAGCCGTGTCGCCGTTCGTGGGGCTGTTCGGAACGGTCTGGGGGATCATCGACGCTTTTCATGGTATGGGAACCGCGGGCACTGCGTCGCTGCGCAGCGTGGCGCCCGGGATCTCCGAGGCCCTTATCACAACTGCCGCCGGCCTATTCGCGGCCATTCCGGCTGTTATCGCCTATAACCAATTCGTGCAGCGCATCAAAGAATTTGGCTCGATGATGGACGATTTCGGCCTCGAATTCCTTAATTTGACGGAGCGGTTTTTCACTTAGTCTACTGACCGTGGTCAGTTGTCCGTGGTCCGCCGCCGTTGCTGAGGGTTGCATGCAACGGACGACGGACAACGGACTACGGACCGAGCGAGGTGGTTGATGGCATTCACTACTCTCAAAGGTCGAACGCACACATCCCTGGCGGAGATCAATATCACGCCTTTCGTGGACGTGGTCCTGGTGCTGCTGATTATTTTCATGCTGACGGCGCCCATTCTCGAGTCGGGGATTGAAGTAGACCTGCCAAAAACCCACACGGTGAAAGCGATCTCGGAAGAGAAGGTCGTAGTGACCATCGACAAACACCAGAACATTTATGTCGGGAACGATCCCGTGAACATCCACAAGTTGGGCGGCTTCGTGCTGACCCATCTGAAGGGCGCGGGCGGGACTCCGGTGTTTATTCGGTGTAGTGAAACGGCGCCTTTCGGTACCTTCGCCACAGTCGTGGACGCCTTGAAGCAAGCCCAGATAACGAACATCAACGTGGTGACGGAACCACTGGAAACCAAATAAAGCGGTGACGAGTGGCGAGTGACAAGTGACGAGCAAAAGGCGACGAGGGATCCCGCATTGCCTACGAAACATTCAGCGCGAGATTCCTCGCGGAGTTTACCCTGAGCACCCAGAGCGAGATTTCTTCACTGCGTTCAGGACAGGCTCTTCGCTTCGCTCAGGATGACAGCGAAGGGCTCGGAATGACAGAGTGAATGAGGCTCCCACACAGACTCTATTGGCGCTTGAGAGCTGAGAGCTGAAGGCTGAAAGCTAAGATGAGCAGTGAGGCCGTTTCAATTCTAGTTACGCATGAGCGGCGGGATAAGCTGGGCGGCACGCTGGTGGCTTCCGCGGCAATGCACGCGGTGCTTTTCGTGGTGTTGATCGCCTACACGGGCCTCGGTTCGTCCTTTGGGGGCGGCTGGGGAAAAAACTGGGGCGCCGGCAACTCCACGCGCATCGGGGCGGTTGCCTCGTTGCCGGGAGTGCCGCTGCCAGCCCCGATGCTGTCGACGCACAATACCTTGGCCAGTGAAAACCCCGGACTGCACCGAACGGAACCTGCGTCTTTACCCCTGCCGGAGCCCAAGGCGATTCCAATTCCAAAGTTCAAGACAGCCGTAAAGCCGGAGAAGGCCGAGCGCGTCAACACCCATATCCAAAAAGAGAAACCCGTCGAAGCGGACAACGCCGTGCCCTACGGACTGGGCGGCCAGCCTTCCATGAACTACACTCAAATGGCGAGCGCGGCGGGCCAAGGCGGCCTCAGCTTTGGCGAAGGCGGGGACTTTGGCGAGCGCTACGGGTATTATGTCGCGTCCGTCCGAAGCCGCATCAGCGGGAACTGGCTGCTTTCGACCGTCAGCCCGAATATCGTGAGCGCTCCACGCCTCTATATGACTTTTACTATTCTCCGTGACGGCAACGTTACCGATGTTGAAATCACGCAGTCGAGCGGCATTCCGGAAGTGGATCGTTCCGCCCTGCGGGCCGTTTTGGCTTCGAACCCGCTTCCCCCGCTCCCGCCCGACTACTCAGGCAACAAAGTCAAAGTGAACCTCTATTTTGACTTTCACCGGTAGCCGGAGAAGAGCGAAGTGCGATACTGCTTTGGGCGCTCGTGCTGCTTCGAATAATATGTCACACTGCGAGACATCTATGCGGAGGGGTGCACGCATCTATAAACTACGGGAGTTGAAATCCGGCATGCGTTTTTCCTTGCGGCGAATCCAACTGTGCAGTTCGTTGTTTATTATTACCCTCTCCCTGCTCTTGATTGCTTTTGACACCGGTTGGGGCCAAGACTGGTTCAGCATCGGGATCAATCTGGGCACAGCCAAAATCAAGCTGGCTGTCGCCGACTTTTCCGCCGCTTCGGGCGAGCAGAGCCTCGCTCCTCTGACCCAAGTATTCAATCAGGTCTTGTGGCACGATCTCGAGCAGGCGGGAATTTTCGACCTGGCCAGCAAGAGCTTCTATCCAACCACTCCGCTTCGTGAGCCGGCGGACGTGGACGTCAAGGCCTGGAGTTCGCCGCCCGTCTCCGCTCAGATGCTCGCTTTCGGCAAGACCGAAATCATGAATTCCAACATGGTGATTACGGCCCGGCTGTTTGACTTGGGCACCACCGCAAATCCCAGCGTTATCGCCAAGCGGTATGTGGCCGCCTTGAACGAGATCTCAGCCCGCGAGGCCGCGCACCGCTTTGCCAACGAGATCATTCAGACCTTGGGGGGCGGCCTTCCCGGCGATTGTCTGACCAAAATTGCCTTCGTGAAGGGCGGCGGAGGCCGCTCCGAGATCTGGCTCATGGATTACGACGGTTTTAACCAGCACGGTCTGACCAATTACGGTTCGCTCTCCACCACGCCGCGTTGGTCGCCGGACAATACGAAGCTCGCGTTCACCAGTTACGCCTCAGGCAATCCGGAAATTTACATCTTCTCTCTCGAAACGAATCACCGTGCTTTTTTCCCCAGTTACAGAGGGCTCAACACCACCCCTGCCTGGTCACCTGATGGGAAGAAGATTGCCTTTTGTTCCAGTATGAGCGCCGATCCTGAGATTTATATGTCGGACGTGAACGGCATGAATCTTCAACGGCTGACCTTTTCCCGTGGTGTCGATATTTCACCGGCATGGAATCCCAAAACCGGTACTGAAATGGCCTTTGTTTCCGACCGCAGCGGGGCTCCCCAGGTTTACATCATGTCGGCTGACGGCACCAACCTGCGGCGTGTCACCACAGCCGCAGGGGGCGGTGATGCCAGCGGGCCCGCCTGGTCTCCCAACGGATTGTTTCTGGCCTTTCATTGGAGGCTCTCGGAGACGGGGACCTACGATATTTACATCATGGAGATTGCCACGGGAAGGATTATCCAGTTGACGCACGACGCGGGACGCAACGAGCATCCCTCCTGGTCGCCTGACGGTCGCCACTTGGCGTTCGAATCCACTCGCTCCGGCACTCGCCAGGTCTGGACGATGCTCGCCAATGGCACCAATCCGGTGCAACTGACCAGCACCGGAAACAACTGGAACCCGAATTGGTCGAATTAGCTTTCGCGAGGGACAGGAGAATGTGTCGATTTATTCGCCGTCATGGCAGAGCTCCTGGTTAATTCTGCCCGAAAAACGACCTCGGAATGAATATCACGGCGCGATCTATTAAAGAGGGCCTTGTTTTTTTTCTTGCTTTGATGTTAGTATGCAGGCCTTTGAAAGGTATTATCCCCTCTGCCGCAGGCCTATACCAATGCCATTCGCCTTCCCGTTGAGTGGATAATGCAAGGCAAATCCGCCTATCTAAGGATGCACCAGACTTCTTTTACCGATCAAGGAGGATTAAGAAATGCTACAGCAGAAACGCAGTCTTGCGCTCCTCTCCGGTTTACTGGGAGTAGTTCTTTTGGCGGGCGCGTGTCACAAGAAGCAGGTGGCCGCCGCGCCGCCTTCAGCGCCGCCGGCGCCGTCAACCCCGGCGCCAACTGTGCACTTGACGGCTGAGCCGAGCACCATTGAAAGAGGCCAGTCCGTCACGCTGAGTTGGACTTCCCAAAACGCCACTGACCTGAACCTGGTTCCGGGCGTGGGGAGCGTTCAAGCGCAGGGCTCTACGACCGTTAGCCCTCAGGAATCCACTACCTACACGCTCACGGCGTCCGGACCGGGTGGTTCGGTAACCGAAACTGCCAGGGTGACCGTGACGACTCCACCGCCGACAGCGCCTGCGGAGACGCCCAAAGCTGAGGTGAGCGAAGAGGAGGTATTCGGACAGGGTATGAAAGACGCCTTTTTCGACTACGACAAGTCCGATCTTCGCCCCGACGCGCAGCAGGCCCTGACCACTGATGCGGATTTCCTAAAGGGTCATGCGGGCATCAAATTCACGATCGAAGGCCACTGCGACGAACGTGGGAGCGAAGAGTATAACCTGGGGCTCGGTGACCGCCGCGCTACCGCCGCCAAGAGTTTCCTCGTCAATCTGGGAATCAACGGCGACTCTATCAATACCATTTCGTACGGCAAAGATCGGCCTTCCTGCACCGATCACGACGAAACCTGCTGGCAGCAGAATCGCCGGGCTCACTTCCACTACGGTACGGAGGGAAAGTAGTGCGGACCGGCCGGGAACCTCAGCGGCTCCCGGCCTGTTCCCTCCTGCATACCCATGATCCACTCTGCAGCCGCGGAACGCCGTAGAAGGGGTGTGAGTTGTGCCTGCTTTTGCCCGGCCGCCGCTACAACGAGGTGCGTTTACTAGCGCCAGTTGACCCAAATATGGACGGCAGGGTACACTGACGTGTGTTCACTTTAAACAACGAGGGTGACTCCCCTTGAAAAAGCATGCCGTACTGATTCTTGCTCTTAGCCTTCTGCTTGCCGGAGCGCAGCCCCTCTTCGCGGTCAGCAAAGAGACGCTTCGGATGATGGAGCAGCTTGAAGCGCTGCAACAGGCTGTGACCAACCTCCAACAGACCGTACAATCGCAGAACGATGTCTTGAAGACTTTGATCGAACATGCCAGCGACAATGTCAACACGATCAAATCCAATATGGACGATCTGCGCGGCACCGAGCAAAAAAACCTGGCCACCTCCACCGCGCGCCTCGATTCCATGACCACCCAGATCCAGGCGCTCAGCGAGAGCCTCGATGAAGCCAAGGCGCGCATCGGCAAGTTGGGGGAGCAATTGACGCAGACGCAGAATATTATCCAGACGATTGCGGCTCCCCCTCAACAACCTGCAGGCGCTGCCCCGGGCACGGCGAATCCCGGGGCCCCAGGCCCGCCGGGCGCCCAGGCGGCGCCCCCGAAGCCGAGTATTCCTGACCCGGACAGCCTCTATAACTCCGGCTTGACGGACTACAACGGGGGGCAGTACGACCTTGCCGTTCAAGCTTTTCTGCAATACCTGCAGTATTACGGCGAGACGGACAGGGCTTCGAACGCCCAGTTCTATATCGGGGAGATTTACTCCTCCCAGAAGAAATATAACAACGCGATCGCGGAGTACGATAAGTGCATTGAACAAGGGGGCAACAAGGCCGCGGCCGCGCAGCTCAAGAAGGGCTTTGCGTTGCTTGAGCTTGGGGAGAAGAGCGCGGGGGCCAAAGAATTGCGTTCCCTGATCCAACAGAGTCCGAATTCCCACGAGGCGGAGTTGGCCCGCCAGAAACTCAGGAAGCTCGGTTACCCCACGAGCGCCGCGCGACGCTCCAACTGATCCATGGTGCGGGGGCCTCCGCTCTTGGGGTTCGGGGCTTGTCCGCGGGGCGCCAAGAGAGCGCCCAGAGCTCAAGCGGGGGCGGCGCCGCTCGTTGTCTGCCCATGACACCTCATGCGCGCAGTCCTTCCCGCGCGGGCGGGAATCCACTGGTCAGACGCATGTCGCGAGAGGAAGGTTCTTATGTCTGGCTCGGTTAACAAAGTGATCCTGGTCGGTCGCCTGGGGCGGGACCCGGAAGTGAAATACACGCCTAGCGGCGCGCCTGTAGCTAAGTTCAGTGTGGCCACGGATGAAGTTTTCAAAGACAGGAGTGGCGAGCAGCAGAAACACACCGAATGGCATAACATCGTCGCTTGGAACAAACTGGCGGAGATTTGCGGCCAGTATCTGACCAAAGGCAAGCAGGTCTACATCGAGGGAAGCATTCGAAGCCGGCAGTGGGAAGATCAGGCTGGAAATAAGCGCACGTCCTACGAAATCATCGCCAGCCGAATGCAGATGCTGGGTTCGAGGGCGGATACTGAGCGCGCCGCGGTAGCCCCTTCGCCCGTGGCGGAGCGAACCTCTGTGCCGAGCGCGGAGCACGCTTCCTTCGACAGGCCGCCGGCCCCCGAGCCGCCCGCCGAATCTCCCGAAATCACGGACGAAGACGTTCCGTTTTGATAGGAAAGGGTGGCTATGCGAAGCACCTTGGAGTGCGGCGGCGGATCTGCCGCCTAGGATTGCAACCCGCTTAACGGCCGGACCTTTTCCTTCTCTCATCCCAGCGGCGAACCAGCTCATCGAATTTCTGGCTTTGCTCCGGCGTCAGGATCTGCCGAATCTGGTTGCGGGTTTCCTGGCGCATGGCATTGAGCTGGGTATCGCATTGTTGCTGAGCGGCACTGAATCTGCTGGTGGAGCCGTCCAGGATCTGCTCGAGTTGCGGGACTTGCGTATCTGACAGGTTGAGTTCACCCTTGACCCGCTGGACGAAGCTTTGCCGATTGAAGGGACGGTGGAAGTGTCCCGTGCTCCAGGCGTAATAATAGACGGAAGCTCCGCCAACGATCACACCCAGCAGGAAGGTCAGGGCAAAATAGAGGTAGGCTCTTCGGCTCATGGGTTTCTCTAGCCGACTGTCGTTACTCGGTCGGCCCTCCCAGATTCAATTCGTGCGTATCACCGGTCTCGCCGCCGACGACGTCGGGCTGCAAGGCCTGATTGCGGCTTTGCAAGCCGAGGAAATCGGCCCCGGCCACTCCCCGCACGGGACCGGTGGAGGGCAGCGCAAGGCTGAGCAGTAAGGCGAGCGTGAGGGCCAGCGTGGCATAAACGAAACGCCGCCCAACGGTCTCGAAGAACTCGCTCCTTGCGCCGGTCGCATCCCACTCTTCGAGCCGTCGAACCAGCCTCGAGGCGAATCCAAACGAAGCCTGCGGCGGCGTCTCCTCCGCCAAGGCGTGGAAGCCCGCCTGAAGGAAGAGGGCCCTGCGCCAGTACGCTTCGCAGCCCGCGCACTGGCTGAGGTGCTCTCGCGCCTCTGCCGGCAATTCCTCGCCCCAGCGCTCCCCAATCAGATCTCGAATCGCTCTGCAATCCATGGCCTATTTTCCTTCTTGCCGCCAGCGCCCCAGGTCTTCCAGCATTCGTTTCCTGGCGCGGTGGAGGCGCACTTTGACGGTGCTGGTTTTCAGTTTCAGCATGTCAGCGATTTCTTCCACGGAATAATCTTCCAGCTCCTTGAGACTCAGAATGATGCGGTCGTCTTCCGGTGCGCGTTCGAGGAGCCTGCCGACGAAATCCCTCAGGGCTAACTTCTCCCCCTGATCCAAACCTTGAGGCGGCGGACTCTCCGCCTTTCGTTCCAATTCGTGCGCGCTCTCTTCCGTCATCTCGGAGTAGTAGCTGAGGCGTGAAGCGCGCACTTTGCGCAAATAATCGTAACAATGGTTCACCGCAATTCGGGACAACCACGTGGCAAAAGAAGATTGAAAGTTATAACTTCGGATGGCCCGAAAAGCTTTGAAAAATACCTCTTGAGCGAGGTCCTCGACTTCGTCCCGCCGGCGGACGAGATGGAAAAGAATAGAGAAAATGCGTTGCTGGTACTTTTCCACCAGCAGTCCGAAGGCTTCACCGTCCCCTTTTTGGACACGTCGGATGTACTCAATTTCCTGGCTGACATCAAACTCCGAGCGTGCCATTCGGGTTCCATCTCTGGACTTCCCTCAGTAGCAGGGACGAGGGAGGTTGCCAATTGGTTACAGACCGCCTTCCAGATCTCTTTGCACCCTTCCTATATTAATAGTTGACGATCTTGATACTTTGTGGAAGAATGTGGCGCATGGTCATCGGAACACGACTTAAAAAGTTAAGAGAAGAAAAGTCACTATCACAGGGTGATATTGAAAAGCGTACCGGGCTCTTGCGTTGTTACATTTCCCGGGTAGAGAACGGCCACACGGTACCGTCTCTCGAAACCCTGGAGCGGCTCGCGGCGGCGCTGGAAATCCCTCTCCATTCGCTTTTTTACGAAGGAGACGGAGAACCGGTCTTGCCCAACCTGAGCAAGCTGCAAAGCACGGAAGAGTTGGTACTCGATGCCGAGCAGGAGAAGGAAGTGCGTTTCTTTGAAAAGGTGAAACGCCTTCTCGACAAGATCGATGAGAAAGACCGGCAACTCCTGCTCTACATGGCTCAGAAGCTGGCAAGTCGATAACCCTGTAATCGCGTACTGGCTCAAGCTGCCTTCGCGGCGGCCCGGGTGAGTTATTCCCATTCGATAGTCCCCGGCGGCTTCGAGGTTACGTCGAATACTACTCGATTAACACCTTTCACTTCATTGACAATCCGTGTAGCCATCCGTTGCAGAAGCGCCGCGGGAAGGTTCGCCCAGTCGGCCGTCATCCCATCCTCAGATTCCACGGCCCGAATAGCAATGGTGGAGGCGTAGGTTCGGGCATCGCCCATGACGCCTACGCTGGAGACTGGAAGCAGGACGGCGAACGCCTGCCACAAGCGCTTGGCCAGGCCCGCGGCGTCGATCTCTTCCCGCACAACCGCATCGGCATTCCGAACCATCTCAAGCCGCTCGTCCGTAACCGCGCCCACGATCCGTACGGCCAATCCTGGGCCGGGGAATGGCTGCCGGTCTATGAGCCGATCGTCCAATCCCAATTCCCGGCCCACTCTGCGCACTTCGTCTTTGAATAGCTCGCGCAGCGGTTCGATAAGCCGGAACTTCAAGTCTTGCGGTAATCCACCCACATTGTGATGGCTCTTAATGGTCGCGGCCGGACCCTTCACGGAAACCGACTCGATGACGTCGGGATATAATGTCCCTTGCACCAGGAAGGGTATGTCGCCCAGTTGGCGAGCCTCTGCTTCGAAGACGCGGATAAATTCTTCTCCGATAATCTTGCGCTTCCGTTCCGGGTCAGTCACTCCTGCCAGGCGGGTCAGGAAGCGAGCCGAAGCATCCACCGTGCGGACGTTCAAATGGGCCTGCTCGCGAAGCATCCCGGCCACCTGCTCGAACTCGTTCTTGCGCAGCAGGCCGTTATCGACGAACAGACAGGTCAGCCGGTTGCCGATGGCCCTCCCAACCAGCGTCGCCGCAACCGCCGAATCTACCCCGCCCGAGAGCGCGCACAACGCGTTTTGGCCTTTAACTTCCCGCCGCACCCGGTCCACCGTCTCCTCGATGAATGAGCGCGGGAACCAGTTCGGCTGGATGCCTGCGACGTCCCGCACGAACCGTTTCAGGATCTCGGCGCCATGCGCGGTGTGGCGGACTTCCGGATGGAACTCCAGCGCGTAAATTCCGGCCGCCGGATTCTCAATCACCGAAATGGCGTTCTCAGTCCGCCCGGTAATGCTGAAGCCGGGCGGGACTTCCGCCACGTGGTCGCCGTGGCTGTTCCAGACGCGCAGCGGCGACTCGATGCCCGCGAGAAGTGTCGTGGTGGGATAAATCTCGAGCTGCGCGAATCCGTACTCCCGGCGCTTGGCGGGCTCAACCTTTCCCCCCAGCGTCCTCGACATCCATTGCAGCCCGTAGCAAACGCCGAGAACGGGGATGCCCATCTTCAGCACCCTTTCATCGCACACTGGCGCCGAAGGGTCGTAGACCGACGACGGGCCGCCGGAAAGCACCAGGGCCTGCGGGTGCATCCCTGCAATCTCATCAAACGGCGTATTACACGGAACGATCAGCGCATAGACCTGCATTTCGCGAATGCGGCGCGCAATCAATTGCGTGTATTGAGAACCGAAATCGAGAACCACAACTGGGCGAGTATGTTCCATTTATTTTGCGTTGCGGCGCCGCCCTTCCGGTCGGCGGAACGAAGAAGAAGCCAAATAGCAAAAGTCAAGTCTCGCTGATTGAATAGCCCTCTCCCCTGGGGAGAGGGTGTCCCGCGACGGCGCTTTCTCCAGCCGTCGCGGGACGGGTGAGGGGTCACTTCCGGCCCTCGGTGCGCAACCTAAGGCAAGGAGGTCGCCAGCCTCGCTTATCTCGCAACAATGTTAATCAGCTTCTGAGGCACAACGACGACTTTTACAATCTGCTTGCCCGCGATGTGCTGAAGCACCTTTTCTTCCGCCTGCGCACGAGCCAGGATCTCTTCCTCGCCCGCGTCCACAGCCACCCTGATTCGCGCCCGCAATTTGCCATTAACCTGGACCGGCATTTCAAGTTCATCCACGGCTGCGAGTCCGTTGTCAAAGCGAGGCCAGGGAACTTGAAGCAGCAGCCCAGCGTGGCCCAGGCCCTCCCAGAGTTCATCGGCGATATGCGGCGCAAAGAGCGAGAGCATGATTACCAGCAGTTCCAGAACGGTCTTGTGCACTTCCGGCCGAACCTTGCCCGCCTCGATCGCGCCTTGGTGCTCCGTCAACTCGTTAATCAGTTCCATGCACAGGGCCACGTTGGTGTTGAAATGCCAGCGGCCTTCCATGTCTTCCGTAACATGGCGAAGCGTCTGGTGAGCTTTTCGAAGCAGGCTCCGCTCGTCGTCTGAAATCTGAAATTTGGAGTTTGGAATATCGCCGCCGTTCGAAAACGCCTCGACCCCGCGCAGACTGTCCGCATGCTTCGAGACCAATCGATAAACCTTGCCCAGAAACCGCGCCGCTCCTTCAATGTCCCTGTCGCTCCAGTCAAAGTCCTTTTCCGGAGGCGCAGCGAACATCATATAAGTGCGCACGGTGTCGGCACCGTACTTTGCGCACATCTCGACAGGGTCCACCACGTTGCCTTTCGACTTCGACATCGCGGTGCCGTCCTTGAGCACCATGCCTTGGGTGAATAGGCGCGCCACCGGCTCAGCGAACTCCACCAGGCCGATATCCCGCATTACTTTGGTGAAGAAGCGCATGTAGATCAGGTGCAGGATGGCATGTTCGATTCCACCGATGTACTGATCCACCGGGAACCAGTATTTCACCGCTTCCTTATCCACAGGTGCGGCGTCGAAGTGGGGCGCGGTGTAACGGTAGAAGTACCAGGAGGAGTCCACGAAGGTATCCATGGTGTCGGTTTCGCGGCGCGCCGCTCCTGAACATTTGGGGCACTTCGTATTGACGAACTCGGGAACGTCGGCAAGCGGCGAGTGTCCCCGCCCGGTCAACTTGATGTCCGGGGGCAGCACCACCGGCAAGTCTTCCTCGGGAACCGGAACCACTCCGCACTGGTCGCAGTAAATGATGGGAATGGGCGTCCCCCAATACCGCTGGCGTGAGATTCCCCAGTCCTTCAGGCGGTACTGCACGGTGAGGCGTCCGAAGCCTTTTTCCTCTGCGTCCTGAGTCATCCTCAGGATGGCCTGAGTTGAAGAAAAGCGGCTGTAGTCGCCGGAATCCACCAGCTTGCCATACTCGACGTAGGCCTCTTTGGGCGGAGAAGTGGGGACGCGCCCGTCAGAGTCTTCGGGAACGATTACGGTGCGAATAGGAAGCCCGTACTCGGTGCAGAACTCAAAATCCCGCTGGTCGTGTGCGGGCACCGCCATCACCGCGCCCGTGCCGTAGTCCATTAAAACGAAGTTGGCAATCCAGATGGGAACTGTCTCGCCGTTGAACGGATTCCGCGCCCGGAACCCAGTGTCGACGCCGACTTTCTTCAAATCCGCTTCCATGCGGGCCCGCGCGGCGGAAGACTTGATCGCGTCCACGTCCTCCCGCATTTTCTCCGGCGAGTTCGAGCGGGCGATCATCTTTACGACCACCGGGTGTTCGGCCGCCAGGAAAACCGCCGTGCAGCCGAAGATCGTGTCCACGCGCGTTGTAAAAACGCGCAGCAGCTCACCGAGTTCGACCACGCCAAAATCCACTTCCGTGCCGGTGGACTTGCCGACCCAGTTCTGCTGCATGGCCAGCACGCGCTCCGGCCAGCCCACCAGTTCCTTCATGTCGTCGAGGAGCTGCTCGGCGTAGGCAGTCGTTTTCCAGAACCACTGCTCGAGTTCACGCTGCTCGACCAGCGTGCCCTCATGCCGCCAACAGCAGCCGTTCACCACTTGCTCGTTCGCCAGCACCGTTTCGCACTGCGGGCACCAGTTCACCCGGCTTTTTTTTCGGTAGGCCAAACCGCGCTCGTACATCTTGAGGAAAAACCACTGGTTCCAGCGGTAATACTCCGGAACGCAGCTGGCAATCTCGCGCCGCCAGTCGTAGCTGAAACCCAGGCGCTTCAACTGCTCTCGCATGTTTCCGATGTGATTGAAGGTGAATTCCGAGGGATGCCGTTGGCGCTTGATGGCGGCGTTTTCCGCCGGCAAGCCAAACGCGTCCCAGCCGATGGGATGAAGCACGTTGTAGCCCTTCATCCACTTGTAACGGGCCAGCGCGTCGCCGATCGAATAATTGCGCACGTGCCCCATGTGGATGTCGCCGGAAGGGTAGGGCAGCATCTCGAGCACGTAATACTTCTGCCGCGCCGCGTCGGCCTCGGCCTCAAAAGCCTTCACTTCCGCCCAACGCTTTTGCCATTTTGCTTCGATTTGTTGTGGGTCGTAGTCCATAAGTACAGTCAAGAGTCGGGAGTTGAGAGTCTAAAGTCTAAAACCGAAAATCGAAAATCAGAACACCAGAAATCGAAATTTGAAACTAGAGCCCTCTCCCCCTGTTGATATAAGACGTCCCTCTCCCTTGGGGAGAGGGTGGCCCGCAGCCGGCGTTTTCATCAGCCGGGGCGGGCCGGGTGAGGGGTCACTTTCGTCCACACATCGAACCTCACCTCACGTGGATTCCCGCTTTCGCGGGAATGACCGTAACGCGACGTCCGCTGATAGCCGACGGCTGAGGCCTGACAGCTAATTCTCCCGCCAGTTTCCTCATCATTCGAAGATTCCGTCTATCGTCTCCGGGCTTGTCGATGGGCGTCTCGCAGATGAAGGGAATCGCCTTGAGTTTGGGATGACAGACGATGCGCCGGAAGCCCTCCTTGCCGATCTGCCCTTTGCCGATGTGCTCGTGCCGGTCGGCGTGCGAGCCAAAAGCCGTTTTCGAATCGTTAGCGTGAATTACGCGCACGTTCGCGAGCCCGATCGTCGACTCCAGCGTCTCCACCGTCGCGTCCAGTCCGGCCTGGGTGTTAACCGCGTAGCCGGCTTCAAAACAATGCGCCGTATCGATGCACGCGCCCACCGGCAGTTCCTTGGCGGTCCCGGCTAAGATATCCGCTACCTCTTCGAACGTGCGTCCAATCGACGAGCCTTGGCCCGCAGTATTCTCAATGAGGATCCGTAGTCCATCGAGCTTCAGGCCCTTTGCGGCCTGCCGCACCGACTCAATGCAAACTTTGACTGCCTCCGTCGCCGTGCCGTCTTTGGCGCTGCCGGGATGGGTCACCAGATAATCCGCGCCCAAAGCCAAGGCGCGCTCCAGTTCTCTCCTGAACGCCGCAATCGACATTTGCCGGATCAGAGGGTCCGCCGCCGCCAGGTTAATCAAGTAGTTGTCGTGGATCACCGCCGGCGATAGCACATATTCCGCGCGCGCGGCGCGGAATCGTTCGCACGCTTCCGGCGAGGGATCCTGCCCTTTCCAACCGCGCGGATTGGCGGAGAACATCTGAAACGTGTCGCAGCCGATCTCCTGGGCGCGATGCGCCGCATTCTCCAGCCCCCCGGCTATCGAAGTATGAACGCCGACTCGCACGTGATTTTCTCCCAACGTTTGATCGTTCATGTTAACAGAGCGATCCAAATAGGGTCAAATTAAGCGGGGCGGGGGGCTAGTACCTGATAACGGAATGCGCCGTCATAGCGTGGCACTTTGGAAGGGCGGGGCTTCAGCCCCGCCACCCTGAGGATCTCTGCGAGTTGGGCCTTTAGGCCCTAAAGCTGCGTCCCTTCGTCTTCGCGTCACGGGAGCTTATAGCGCCGACCTTCAGAGCCTGCCCTGAGCGAAGCAAAGGGTCGGCAGGCGGGGGTGCTGACCTGAAGGTCAGCGCTACGCCGGAACGACCACCAGCCCAACCTGGAGCCGATGTAGCCGACTTATTGTCACTTGCCCGGCCTCGCCTTTAGGCTTGGAAACTTCGGTTCGTTTCCTCAAAATGTGCTGTTTTTGCTCCTTTTAGGCCCTATTTTGTGCTAATTTGCGCGCAAAATGCGCATAATTTGCAGCATTCAAAAAAGTGATGTGCTTTGTTTTCAAGTACTTCTTAGCTTCGTTCCAACTATTTTTCATTTTTTGTAGTTCCCTACATTCCCCCATAGCCGGGATCCTTCCGCTTTCCCTTGCGCCTCGGCGCCCGCTTGCGACAATGTGTCCATGAAAAGACCACGACTATAGCCTATCACACCTCCCCGAGGTTGTCAAGTGGGAAACGCAAAAAAGTAAGTAGACCACGACAATGTATGCGCCACCCGTGACGCTCACGAAGCGCGTTGATATCGGCTCTGCTAGTGTGATATCATTGCAATGTAGACAGGGAGTTCTGTTATGGCGGCGATTGTGGTGCGCAATATTTCCGAGGAGACTCACCGCGCCCTGCGTGTCAGGGCGAGGCGGCACGGGCGCAGCACGGAAGCGGAGGTTCGCGCCATCCTCGATGGCGCAGTGCGGCCTGACCAGCGCGTGAGGCTCGGCTCCGCACTCGCTGCGCTTTCGAAGCCATTCGGGGGCTTGGAACTCGAGATCAGGCGGGACAAGACGCCCGCGGGAGCCGCGGACTTCTCGTGATTCTGCTTGATACGAACGTCGTCTCCGAGGCGATGCGGCCCAAGCCTGACCGCAACGTTCTCGAGTGGCTCGACGCCCAGGCGGCCCAGACCCTTTACCTCTCGGCCGTCAGCCTTGCGGAGTTGCTGCTCGGAATCGAGAGCCTGCCCACCGGCAAACGGCGCAGAGCACCGGCCGCTGCCCTTGCTGAGCAGGTCGTCGCCCTTTTCGCCGAGCGGATTGTGCCTTTCGATCTTCCTGCGGCCCAATCCTACTCTGAAATCGTCATACGCGCCCGCCGCTCCGGTCATGTGATCGCCGTGGCGGACGCACAGATCGCAGCCATTGCCGCATCTCGCCACTTCAGCGTGGCAACGCGGGACGAGGCGCCTTTCCGGGCGGCCGGCGTGGAGGTTCTAAACCCCTGGGAGATAATTCCGCACGCTTGAATGGCCAAGGTCACTATGTAGGGGGACGGCTTGCCGTCCCCGGACGGTTCCTAGGCCGACGAGGGTAGGGCAAGCCCTACCCCTACTCCACCTGGGTGCATGAACGCTTGACACTCAGTGTCCGGCGCACATAGACTGACCCGCCTGTGAGTAGGGGCACCCCTTGTGGGTGCCCAGAGCGGCCCAAGGGCCGCTCTTACAAGATGGCAGCGGCCACGACGGCCGACCTCACATTTGAGGGGCTTACCAATGAAGATGCTTGCGTTGACCTTGCTGTCAGTTCTGACCATGTGCTCGTTGGCCCACGCCGCCGACGTCCGCGAGGAGAAGCAGACAATCAAGACCTATCCTTTCTCCGGCCCAAATCCCATCGCTGTACGGGCAGGGGAAGACGTGATGCAGAAGATCTATCCGTACTATTCATTCGATGACCTGGCGTATGAAGGCGCCCCCCAAGTCTGGAATGTCATTCACCTCGAGAACCCCTACATTGATGCGTTTGTTTTGCCGGCCACGGGCGGCAAACTGATCGGCGCTGTCGAAAAGAGCTCACAGAAGGACTTCATTTACTATAACCGTGTAGAGAAGTTTCGCAGCATCGCCATGCGGGGCCCGTGGACCTCGGGTGGCATTGAAGCCAACTTCGGGCTGATCGGCCACGCGCCCTCGACCGCTTCGCCCGTGGATTATTTGATCCGCAAGAACCCCGACGGCAGCGTAAGCTGCATCGTGGGGACCATGGACCTGCCCTCGCGCACCGAGTGGCGGGTGGAATACAGGATTCCCGCCGACAAGGCTTACATCGAGGCGCGTTCTCTCTGGTACAATCCGCAGCCTTTTAACCAATCCTACTACGTGTGGATGAACGTAGCCCAAAAGCTGCGCGACGATCTCGAATTCGTCTTGCCCGGAGACAAGTACATTACGCACAACTATGCCGTTCCCTCCGAGCCATGGCCGATCACCAAGGACGATCGAAACCTGGCCCTCAACCGCAACCGGAAAGACAACGATGACGACAGCCTCTTCGTGCATGGCAAGCTTCAGGATTTCTCAGGCGGATACTGGCACGATTGGCAATTCGGATATGGCCATTGGGCTCGGCATGAGGAGGTGCCCGGCCAGAAACTGTTTCTCTGGTCAATGTCTCGCGCCGGAGCCATCTGGCAGGACCTGCTGACGGACAACGATGGGCCGTACCTCGAGGCTCAAACTGGACGCCTGCTCGACCAAAGCGACCACGAATTCTTCGCTCCGGGCTCGACCGACCACTGGCGGGAATTGTATTTCCCTTACAAGAAAATCGGCCCGATGGTGAAGGCCACGCCGTACGGCGCTTTGAATGTTCGTAACGACGGTAATTCCCTGACGGTCAGCTTCTGCGCTCTCCAGAGCCTTGCGGAAGACCTGACTGTCTCTGCGGAGGGCAAGGCGGTTGCTCACGATCGAATCGTCCTCAAGCCCCTGGAGGTCTATCAGAAGACATTTCCAGTCTCTGTCAAAAGCGGCCAGTTGCGCGTGGGTGTGGGTGACAAACTCTCTTACACGGACGATCCGAACGCCGACGTTCTGAAGCGCCCGTTCCACTTTCACAATGCCGACGAGAGTAGCGTCGAGGGACTTTACCAATCGGCTGAGCGCGAGGAGAAAGAGCGGAACTACAAGTCGGCGTTGCGCAAGTACCAATCCGTGGTGGAGCGCGAACCGCTCCACGTGGCTGCGCTAACGCGTCTCGCCGAGCTCTACTGCCGCAGGGCCCAATACGATCAGGCGCTCGACTACGCGCGCAAAGCGCTGGATATCGCGATGTACGACGCGGACGCCAATTATATCTACGGAATCATCGCCACTCGGTTGGGCGACCTGGTGGACGCCAAGGAGACGCTGGGATGGGCGGAGCGTTCGATGAAGTACCGCTCCGCAGCGTACGGTGATCTGGGCGGCATTTATCTCCAGGAACGCAATTTCAACCTGGCTGAAGATTATCTCCACCAGTCCCTCTCTTACGATGCCTATAACATCAGAACTTACCAGCTTCTCGCCACGGCTCTCCGGTTGCACAAGCAGCCTGATAAGGCGCGCGAGACCTTGAGCAGGATTCTCGACATCGATCCCCTAAACCATCTGGCGCGCTTCGAGCAGTACCTGCTCGATCCGAGCCCTGCGGCGCTCAGTGAATTCAAATCCATGATCCGCAGCGAATTACCGCATGAGACTTATCTCGAGATCGCCGCTTACTACTCCAACCTGAAACTCGACGATGACGCGCTGAAGGTGTTGGAGGTCGCTCCAGAGCAGGCCACGGTGCGGTACTGGCAGGCCTACCTCTTGCGCAACGAATCTCCGGAGCGCAGCCGGGAGGTTCTCTCGCGCGCGGGCGCCCTTTCACCTTACCTGGTGTTTCCATTCCGCGCGGAGTCGATTCCGGTGTTCGAGTGGGCGGCGGCGGAGCGGCCGAACGATTGGAAGCCGAAGTACTACCTCGGTTTGATTTACTGGGGAATGCAGCGGGACGACGACGCGCTGAAGATGTGGAGCGAGTGCGGCGAGCAGCCTGACTATGCGCCGGCTTATATCTCTCGCGCCATTCTCGAGCAAGTTGCCAGTCCTCAGCAGGCTCAGGCTGACTTCGAGCGGGCATACTCGACCGACAAGAAGGATTGGAGAACATCGTATCACCTGGCGGATTATTACCTGCAAGCCGGAATGAACGACAAGGCCTTGAAGGTGGCCATCGCTGCGTCGCGCCAATTCCCCAAGGAAGATGCGGTGAGAATTCTGCTGGCCAGGACATACTTGCACGGCGGCCGCTATGCTGACTGCTATGGTGTGCTGGCGAAGGCCTCCATCTTGCCTTACGAGGGCCAGAACGATGTGCACCAATTGTGGGTGGAAAGCCTGGTCACGCAGGCGCTCGCGGATATGAAGAAGGGCGGTTACCAGGAAGCGGTTGGGCACCTCGAAGCTTCGCGCGAATTCCCGGAGCGGCTGGGAACGGGGAAGCCCGACGACCCGGATTACAGGATTCAAGACTATCTGGAGAGCTTCTGTTACGAAAAGCTGAAAATGACGAGCAAGGCCGAAGAAGCTCATGCACGGATCAAGGCCTGGCATTCCCGGCACGGGGAAGGGAACGCGGAGATCGAGAGTCAGCGGGTCTCTGAGTGGTACAGTACGGCAGTCAACTCGGATGGCGAACTTAAGTCGTTACAGTCGCTTGCCAGACTTTTGCGAAGTGAAACTTGAAATCAGCAAGCAGCCTTCATCAAACAGGGGGAATAGCCCTCTCCCGTGGGGAGAGGGTGTCCGGTGACGGCGTTTTCATCAGCCGTCAACGGACGGGTGAGGGGTCCTTTGCCGCTGGGGCAGTACGTAGCGCGACCTTCAGGTCCGCAGTGAGACTGGAGTGAACTGACTGGCCGCTGAAAAGGAGAAACCTGAACACATGGATGATTCCACGCGGCGACGCTTTCTCAAGGATTTGAGCCTTGGCGCTGCTGCCTTCTCGGCACCGGCGCAAGGTGCCCAGACAAACCAATTGCCGGGGAGGCCTCCCTCTGGGGACACTCAAGCGCAGCCCTCTCACCCCACGAGCACCATGGCGATTGCCGCTCATCCCGGCGACGCATTCTTTGCCATGGGCCTTGCCGTGGCGCTCCAGGTTCACCTCGGTGGCCAAGGCGTCTTCCTGAGCCTGTCACTCGGGGAGCGCGGCTCGGCGCGGATTGCTCCCGCGCAGTACGGCCCCCTGCAAAGACAAGCGGCCGAAAATGCCGCGCAGATGCTGGGCGCTCGGGCAGAGTTTCTCACCTATCCGGACGGAGAGATTCCAGTTTCAGAGGAGGCTAAGTTTGCCGTGTGCGATTTGATCCGGCAGTACCGGCCCGGGATCATCGTGACGCACTGGAGGGGAAGTTGGCATAAGGATCACGAAGCGTGTTACAAAATAGTTAACGACGCTGTGTTCTACGCCGGGCTGCCCGCCCTCGATCGCAAAGAACCGCCTCATGAGGTTGGAAAACTATTTTTTGCGGATAATTGGGAAGATGCAAACGGTTTTATTACGGATATTTACCTTGATATTACTACCGTCTTCGACCGATGGCAGGAAGCCTGCGCCATTTTCCCCATGTGGCGGGGCGAAAACGGATTCCGTTACAACGACTATTATGGGAGTCTGGCCGTAACCCGCGGCTGCCTGAGGGGTTGTAAGTACGCCGTCGCCCTGATGTCGCCCGCCGAACAGCTCACCCGCCGAGTGAAGGCGCTGTGAACCGAATCTGAAATAACAACCCTCTCCCTTGGGGAGAGGGTGTCGCGCTTCGGCGCTTTCATCAGCCGGAGCGCGACGGGTGAGGGGTTACTTCGTACCCGCTCGGTCCTTACTCTACGCGCCCCCGCAGCACTGTGACAGACGCTTTGGGAAGCGTGAAGGCCGCCTGTGGTCCGCCCGCCACCGTGCCGCCCACCGGCGGCGCGTCCGGATCGGCGTAGCTATTCGCGCCGCGATCCTTCCACACGTATTGTTCGCTGCCGAAGCTCACTTGCGTTACCGGGTCAGAAAAGGACGCGGTTTGCCGGCTGGTCGAATCCTCAAAGAGTACGCGCACCGTGTGCGGCTGGTTCTGGTCGCGATTCACCAGCATCACGGACCAGTTGCCGTCGGGACGATGCAACGCATACGAGGTGACCAGCACATTCCCGTCGCTGTCTTTGATATCGGTCACGGAAGGGAACATGTAATGCACGCCGGAACGGTGCTCGACCCACTCGAGGTTGAGCATGTGCGCGGCGTAATAAAACGCCGTGTAGCCTTTGATGTGGAAGTCGCGGTCAGCGACAAAGCTTGACCAACTGGCCGGGCCGAGGCAGCTTGGCTCGACAGTCTGGGGTTGGATTGGGGAATGGTAATACGCTGCGCCTCCCGCTTCAAAAAACGCGCCGATACTATCCGAGAGCCACAGCGCGGCGAAGATCTGGCTCATCGGCCCCGTAAGTTCCCAGGAAACGCTGCTCTCGGTCACCATCAATGGCACATCCTTGGGAACACCATCTTCTCTCCAGACCTCGAGGATGTGCTTGATCAATTGCGGTTCCCGGTAGAGCGTCTTCCAGGTGATCTCGCACGGCTCGAAAGGATAATGCTCGAACGAGACAAAGGCGAGGTCGCTGAGCCGATCGTGCGCCCTCAGGTAATCGATGAAGCGGCCCATCCAGGAGGTCCGGCCCTGGGCGTCCGGCCACACACGGATGTCCTGGCTCACGCCTTCGAAGATGGGGCCGCCCAACTTGAGCTTGGGATCGACCTTGTGAATCGCGGCGGCCCACTGGATGTAGAGCGCACCGTAGTCTTCGGGTAGCGCATGCTTGCCGTCCGGTTCCTCTCCCATCTCAACATAGGCAAGGGGGTAGCCTCGCTTCTCGATGTAGGCGATCTGGGCGGCAGCGTCCTCCGGCGTGCCGTAGAGCAGAGTGACGGGAATCATCGCCGGCAGGTTGTTGGTGATTCCGCTGGTAAAGAAAAGGTCGAAGCCGGTGTGTGCGTAGCGCTCCCCGGAACTCGCGTCCGCCGCCGAGTGCCAGGGGTCGATGGACGAAGAACAATAGGTAGGCTTCTGTCGACCCGTGGCACCCTTCGTTGCGTCCACGAACTCGTTCCCGCTCATGTTGCCGGCGGTGAGCGACTGAATGGCGTATCCGACGCAGTTTCGCACGTCGCCCGAGCCGTGGAGATCGCAGGTGTTTGAGGATTCCGTCATCCAGACGCGCAGGTAGCGAGTGGATATGGGCATCTTCCCGAATCTGAGTGTAACCGTGCCGCCGTGCGCATCGGTTATCGCCCCGGAGGGAAATGCCTTCCATGCGCCCTGCGGGCCTTCATCGAAATCGAGCGCCCCTTTACCAACCCAATATTCCACAGTGTAAGTTTTGGCGTAGGGGTTCGCCCAGGCGATCCGAACCGCGTTGACGGAATGCTCCTTTTGCAAATCCATGACCACCCACTGAGGGTGGGCGGCGTCACTTTCACCAGTGAACTTGCTCGAGAGATACGGGTTGCTTTTCCAGTAGCTGAGGTTTGGTCCCTCGATTGGCCGGTCGCCGCTCGAGGAGAAACCGCGGTGAGGCAATGCGTAGGCGAGGATGTAACGGATGGGGTCTTTCAGTTCCGTGCTGCCGGTGAAGTATCCGCTCTTATGGGCGGGATCGCTCCAGGTCCCATTCTCCGTCCAGTGCCACGCTGCCATGCGCAGTTCGGTGTTGTTGCGATACGTGATTGGACCCCAGCCGGCGGAGAGCGATTCCTCGAGAATGTGCGGAGTATAGACCTTGTCGATCTCGTTGTGAGACAGGACATCGACCGAGCTGCCAAGGGCGCGGTCGGGATCGAAGGAGTTGAGCACGTGGCTGGGGGTGACGTCGATGCGTACGGTCCCCACAGCCGCATTCGTCTGAGCAGCAGCTTGTGCAAAGATCCACAGCAGGGCCGCCAGGCTTCCAGCCGCAACAATGCCTCGTCGCATGAGCGATTCTCCTTTAGGATGACTGGCGGGCAGGATTATAACATGCGCCGGACAGCTCGACCGGGTTCCGGAGCCCGCCGGGGCGGGCGCAAGAATGTGGCCCACGGCGACAGCCGTGGAGAGAAAGACAGGTACGATGCGCGCCGAAAGCCCCGGGAGGGGCGACAGAGCAGTTTTGACGATCGCAAATCTTCTCTCGCCACCGGGTGGCTCAGCGAGCTCTCTGTGCGCCGTGATCCCACGGCTGTGAACCTGTGAAGAAACCCTGAAAGTGTCATCCTGAGCGCGGCGAAGGATCTCTGCAGTTGTTCTAACTCGCTAAACCATAAGAAACTGCCGGGATCCTTCGCTGCGCTCAGGATGACAGGCATCGATTTTTTCACGGGTTCTGCCACCGTCGGCCTCATTCTTGCGCCGCTGATGCGGCTTGGCGTGGGGTGCCGGGCTTATTCTAGCGCCTGTAGGGTGTGAGGGGGTGGTGTCAGTTAATTCTGCAATCCCCAGTAGGAGGCTACTCGTCCAATCGAAAGCCGACCGTAATCGTGGTGACCACTTCGACCGGTTCGCCGTTCAAGAGCGTGGGCGTGTACCGCCATTGACGGACGGCATCCATGGCGGCTTTAGTCAGCGCGGGATCAGGGTCGCTGAAAGGCGAAAGGGACAGAATCTGCCCGCTGGTTCCGATGACCGCGCGCAGGATGACCGCGCCTTCGATTCCCTGTTTCTCGAGCGCTTCAGGATATTCAGGTTTCACCTGGGAGATGAGATGGGCCGCTTGAACATTGCCGCCCACGCGGATGCGTCGCGGCGCCGGCCGTGGTGCAGCAGGGCTCTCCGCCGGCTTATGCCCGTGTACGACGACTTCCTCCAGCACTTCCCCAATGTCCAACGTGATGTTCTGATGCAGGTCTCCGCCCGATTGGAGATCGAGTTCCGCGCTCTTTGTAAAGGCGAATCCGGGACAGGCAATCTCAAGCCGGTAGCTACCCGGAGGTATCGCTGCAAAACTAAACGTGCCGTCCGGGCCGGAGTGCCCCTCAATCTTTGACTTCAGCCCCACATTGACGAGGGAGACATTCGCATTGGGGATCACCGCGCCGCTCGGGTCGCGGACCGTGCCCGAGATAGTGCCCGAGGCGCTTTTGGCTGCCACGCGCATTGCCGCCACGGGAAGAAGCAAGAGCGCCGAGAGCGCCGCGGTGAGCAATGCTCGGCTCGCCGCCAAGGGCTTGTGATTCAGTCGGGGATCAAGCAACGCTTTCATGCGAACCTCCAATTGAGAAGATTGGGCCATGGCAACACTTGTTGACCATGCGCCATTCGAACCTTGCAGAGCGCGACTCAGCACAAGAAGAAACTCGGCGTAATCCGTCGCCGGGTGGCCGAGACTTAGCACTATGTCGTCGCATGCCCGTTCTCTTTCCTTACGCATCGCGAACCCGGCAAGCCACACCAACGGGTGAAACCACAACAGAGCGCAAACGACTTGAGCAGACATCTGGGTTAGATAATCGTTCCGGCGCACGTGGGCCAGCTCGTGGGTAAGCACCCACTCGAGCTGCTGGCGGGACCACTGCGGAGCCTCCGCAGGCAGCAGCACCGCCGGACGTAGCACGCCGTGGGTGAAGGGGACGGCGACCTCAGCGCTGGTTCGCAGCCGGACCGCGCGCGACAGGCGAAGGGAGGAGCGGACGTTTTCGAGGATGACTTTTGCCTGTCGTGTCTCGAAAGGCAGCGAGCGTCTCGCGATCCGACGGACACGGCATTCCCCCACGGCAGTTCGCGCCGCCAAAAGCGCGGCGCCGATCGCCCATAAACATAAAACCCAGCCAGTGCGGAACGGAGCTTCTCCGCTGCTGCCAGATACTGGGGCCACTTGAGCCATGGGGCGCACATCGATTTGACTGCTTTCCTGGACAACCTGCAAATCGACCTTCGTCACACCCCTCTCGCCCGCGGTGTAGGTAGGCAGTGTCGAGATGACGGGCACGTCCCAGGCCGGCAGCATCAGAGAAAAGAAGGGTAGAGCCAGTATGGCGCCTACTCCCAGGCTCCAAACGAGGTGCCGCGCCGCAGCCGATGCACGCCGCAGAGTTGAAACCAACGCTCCACAGAGCAGCAGAAGACAGGTGCCCTTAAGAGCGGCGTCGAGAAGAAGCGCCAAGCCCTTCCCCGTAAAGCCATGGAGAGATTGCAATACGTGGAGAAACGGCGAGAATATCCCCGACATTACGCGCCTCCTTTCCGGGCCTTCGCGATTAACTCGGAAATGCGTTCAAGCTCGTCCTCCGACACATGTGCAGTCGAGGGCTCCAGCAGCGTCGCGACGGCTTGCGCGGCGGAGCCATCGAAGAAGGTCTCAACCAGATGTCTCAGGGCCGCGCGCCCTACGCGCTGGCGCGAGGCGGTAGGGAAGTAGACGTAACGAAGGTCTTTTTCCGCATGCCGGATGTGCCCTTTTTCTTCGAGGATGCGGAGCAGGGCGCGAACCGTGGAGTAGCTGGGAGGATTGGCCAGCGACTCTCGAATCTCCGCCGCCGAGGCCCGCTGGCGTTGGTAGAGCACATCCATAATCTGGCGCTCGCGGCGGCTGAGTTTATGATCTGCGGGTTCGGCCATGGGCTGTCCTCCTGCTAATTCTTAAGCATCATGCTAAATTATTAGCATGCTTTCTCCGAATGTCAAGCTTTTTTTGTGATGTCTCGATCTGGCTCGCAGCGGTGGCCTCTGCAGGGTGTGGAAAAGCCTTCTTCGCCTGTCATCCCGAGGAGTTTTCATGGGCCTGCGGCGCACCCGAGGCAATGAAAATCAGCGTCGTCGTCCCCGCGCAAGCGGAGGCCCATTGTGGAGCCGGGAACAAGTTGGATTCCCGCTTTCGCGGTAATGACGCGGCCCTCGAGTAGGAGCGGTTCGCGAACCGCCCCTACCAGCCCGATTCGCGTCAATGACACAGAGGGCGCTATTTTCAGGAGCCGCAGGCGACGAGGAATCTCTCAATGTCTTGAAAACACACCAGAGCGAGATTCCTCGCTGCGCTCGGAATGACAAGGGAAAGAGTTTTTCCGGAGCCAGGTCAGGCCGGCATGAAGGCCCGCGCTGTTTTCAAATCAGGACACTACCCATAGAAGAACCACGTTGCGTCCTGACGGCGAGACCGCATAGAATTCAAGAGTTCAGCCTTCGAGGTGGAATCGGTTGCAATTCTTCAATTCGCTTTCTTCGAGGATCGGACATGCGCTCGCGCTTTACGGCGGGGGCCTCTTCTTTCTGTCGTTTCTGGATTCCTCATTCATACCATTTCCCGGCATCAACGACATAGCGCTTATTGTTCTGGCCAGCAAGCACCCTGCCCGGTCGCCCTTTTACGCGTTGTTGAGCACTCTTGGCTCGCTCTTGGGGTGCTTCGTCATGTACGGGATAGCGCGCGGAGGAGGAAGGCTGGCCGGCGGCAAGCGCTCGTCGACCAAAAGGAATCGCGCGCGGCGTTGGCTGGTGCAGAACGAGTTTGTTTCCATGCTGGTGATGGCTTTGTTGCCGCCGCCCGCCCCGCTGAAGTTCTTTGTCATCGCCGCAGGGGCGTTGCGCATGAATATGGTTAACTTCGGAGCGGCTTTGCTGGTTGGACGAAGTTTGAGGTTCGCTGCTATTGCCTGGCTGGGGGCCCACTACGGCGCCGAGGCCGAGGCGTATCTAAAAAAGAATCTCGCCTGGGCTTCTCTGGTTACGATCGTCCTGGTTATCGGGTTGGCACTGATCTTCCGCTGGTGGAAGGCAAGGCATCCTGCCACGGATGACTCCGCTTAGCCGAACTTTCGCAGTTGAGGGCATATTGAAGTCGTAAGTGTTTTCTTTTCATCAAAGCGATCTTGCAGGTCGGCACTACATTTTCAGCCTCGGCGACTGGGGCTGGGCAGCCTCCTGGGGGGCCTTG
>Ga0209517_10001835_pt1 | contig 31165 bp, 24 predicted proteins | sample PeaSoiMetSII2010_FD_187695 | JGI IMG/M metagenome (GOLD analysis project Ga0209517, IMG submission 187695) | Peat soil microbial communities from Weissenstadt, Germany - SII-2010 (SPAdes) (version 2) | ecosystem: Environmental > Terrestrial > Soil > Wetlands > Peat | place: Germany...
TCGCGATTTGCCCGACCCGACACGAAGTCTGGCACAGGCAGGAGGCCTCGGTGACTAACTTGTTCCCAATGTTTCTGAAGCTGGAAGGCCGGCAATGCCTGGTCGTGGGCGCCGGAAGAGTCGGCGAGCCCAAGATCGGCGGTTTGCTCGAAACGGGCGCGCGCATCCGCGTCGCTGCGCTGGAGGCGAGTCCTGTGGTCCGCGAATGGGCGCGCGCGGGAAAGATTGAACTCGAGCTTCGCGCCTTTTCGCCTGACGACCTGGAGAGTGCCTTCCTCGCAATCGTGGCGACCAATTCGCGCACTTTGAATGAGCGGGTCTATCACGAAGCGCGGCGGCGCGGCGTGCTTTGCAACGTGGTCGATGTTCCCGATCTCTGCGACTTCTTCTATCCCGCCGTCGTGCGTCGCGGCGATCTGCAAATTGCCGTTTCAACCGCCGGGCAGAGTCCATCGCTGGCGCAGAAAATTCGCCAGCAGCTCGAAAAACAATTCGGATCTGGGTACGCCGCGTGGGTCGCGGAACTGGGCGAGACTCGAAGGCTGATTCTCGCCAGCGATCTCGATAAAGAGCGCAAGCTCGATCTGCTGCATTCGCTGGCCAGCAGGGAAGCTTTCGAAGCCGCACTGGCCGAGACGCCCGAACTAGCCGCTAAAGGAGAGGGAGTATGAAGGGGAAAGTCTATCTGGTGGGTGCTGGACCGGGCGACCCGGAGTTGCTCACGCTGAAAGCGCTGCGTGTGCTGGAAACGGCCGACGCTGTGCTACACGACGATCTGGTTGCTCCCGAGATCCTGAGACTGATTCCGGCGACGGCGCAGGTTCACAACGTCGGCAAGCGTTGCGGGAAGAAAAATATCCTGCAGGACGAAATCAACTTTCTCATGGTTGCGCTAGCCGAGTCAGGCCTGCGAGTAGTCCGGCTGAAAAGTGGCGACCCGCTGATCTTCGGACGAGCCGGAGAAGAAATCGAAGCGCTACGCCGGGCCAACATCCCTCATGAGATCGTTCCCGGCGTGACTTCCGCGCTGGGCGCGGCCGCTGCAGCGCAGATTCCGTTGACTCATCGCCAAGCCTCGTCAGCGCTGGTATTCATCACCGCGCAGCAGGCGTCGGAGAGCGAAGCCGCCAACTGGAGCAAGCTGGCCGGAAGCGGCGCCACGCTGGTGATTTACATGCCCGGACAGAAGTACACCGAGCTCGCCTTGAAGTTGAGGGCGGCTGGGCTTGCCGACGAGACGCCCTGTGCCGTCATCTCGCGTGCGACGACACCGCACCAGCAAACGCATCGTTCCACGATCGGCGAACTCTCCCGTTCGCCAAAGCTCGCTGCTCCCACGCTGCTGGTCGTGGGCGAAGTCGTGCGCTTTGCCGATCCTCTGGCTTTTGCCCCGCAATTCGTATCGCCGACCTTTTCTGCGGCCGACGGCAATGCTCTCCCCGCTGCGTTATTTGCGGATTCCCAGTCGATCGCAGAGTTCGGAACCAATGAGGAGCCTCTCCCGTGAAAAACCAGATTCATGAGCATCTTCAAGACCAGATCGCAGATGTGCAGCACGCGGCCGAGAGTTGGGCCCCGCAGCATGCTCTGACCTGGGCTTTCGAACGTTTCGGCAACAGCGTAGCCGTTTCTTCGGCCTTCGGCCCCGAGGGCATGGTGCTGATCGAGATGGCTTCGCGCGTTCGAAAGGACTTCCGCCTTTTCACCATCGACACCGAATTTCTCTTTCCCGAGACCTACAACCTGATGGACCGGATCGAAGAGAAGTACGGCATCGCGATCGAGAAAGTGTATTCGGAGCTTTCGCCCGAGGAGCAGGAGAGTACTCACGGCGCAGCGCTGTGGACGCGTGATCCCGATCTCTGCTGCAATCTGCGAAAGGTCGAACCGCTCCGCCGCAAACTCACCGAGCTCGGTGCGTGGATCACCAGCATTCGCCGCGACCAGACCTCAGTCCGCTCCAGCGCACGCAGGGTTGAGTGGGATGCCAAGTTCGGGCTGGTGAAAATCAATCCAATCGTCGACTGGACATCGAAGCAGGTTTGGCGCTACATCCACGACCACGATGTTCCTTACAACGAGTTGCATAATCAAGACTACCCCAGCATCGGCTGCACGCATTGCACACGCGCCGTCCGGCCGGGAGAAGATCCACGTGCCGGTCGGTGGCCAGGATTCGCCAAGACGGAGTGCGGCCTGCACATCATTGAGCCTGTGCCGACTTCGCCTGCCACCGACGCGTCAAAAGCCGCCAAATTCGGCAGCTGATTTCAATTTCTTCATCCCGCCTGGCAGAACGCGCTGGAGATCCCTCCCCAGTCGCGCGCGGGTTCTGGCTTCTGCGGAAAGAATATTCCGTGCAAGCGCTGTACCGACTCGTCAACTTTCGACTCTTCGACCAGAAAGGAAATCGTGCGGTCCGAGGCGCCCTGGCAGACGACACGCACGTCCATATCCGACACGGCTGCAAACACACGGCTGGCGACCTCCGGCTGTCGTCGAATGTTCTCTCCCACCAGGCACACCAACGCCTTGTGATTCTCCCATCGCACCTCGGCCACACCTCGGAGATCGGCAGCAATCGCGGGCAATGCCGCGGTCGAGCCCACTAGCAGCGACATGTGCCCCAGCGACGCTGCCATCAAATCCACAGAGCAGGAATGCCGGTCGAATGCCGAATACACCGCGCGCAACAACTCCGAGTCGACGCCCTGCGCTGACTCAATCTCAACGGCCGCCACCGTTCTCTTCGCGGTGATCGCGCTTACCACACTGCCGCCCTTTACGCGAGCAACGATTTCCGTTCCTTCACCCTCCGGTCGCCGCGAATTCAAAACATAGACCGGGATGTTCTCCCTCATCGCCGGAGCCAGCGTCGAGGGATGCAGGACTTTCGCTCCAAAGTGCGCCAACTCCGCCGCATCATCAAAACTCATCTTGCGGATCACGCGGGCGTCGGAACAGAGCTTGGGATCAGTCGTCATGATGCCGTCTACGTCGGTCCAGATTTCAACCCGGGAGGCGCATAGAGCCGCGCCCATGATCGCGGCGCTGAAGTCGGATCCGCCACGGCCCAAGGTCGTCGGCACTCCTTCGCAGGTTGCCGCGATGAACCCTCCCAGCACAGGCACCTGTCCGCTTTCCAACAGCGGACCCAAGGCCTGCTGCAGCCGATGCTCGGTGACGTCCCAGACTGGACTCGCCTGGCCGTAACGCGCATCAGTGACGATACAAGTACGTGCATCCACGTGTGCCCCGTTTATTCCGGCTTCGCAAAGAGCTTCCTTCACCAGCCTGCTGGAAAAACATTCTCCAAAGCCCAGCAGATGGTCCTGTGATTTGAGATCGAGTTGGCGCGACGCCTCCAGATTATGCAGCAGCGATTCGAGAGCCTGAAACTCGCCACGCAGTTCGTGATCGAGCGCGCTGTGCGCAGATCCTTCCACCAGCGAGTCCGCCAACTGCTCATGCCGAACGTAAATACTCCGCACCGTGGCCAGCGCCGAGCCGAGACGGCCTTTCGCGGCCGCGTTTCCAGCCTCCAGTAATTGGTCGGTGACTCGCGCGAGCGCACTCACCACGACCACCGGCTGCGCGCCGAGTCTGCTCTGCACGATGCCGATCAGCCGGCGGATCGCGGCCGCATCCTCCACCGACGTGCCCCCGAACTTCATGACCACCACATCGTCGCCTCGCTCGAATCTGCTTTGCCGCTGTCGTTCCGCCCTATGTTCGCTCATCTGTCCGCTCCCTTATCAGTTTTGGCGCAAAGAAAAACCCACCGCCAGATCACTTCTGGCGGTGGGTTCGGGTGATTCTCTTAAGATTGCTTTACTTCATCCGATCCCGTCCTCCAGAAGACACGTAATTCGTGTCGACATACCTGTACCTGTCGATGTAATTCGCGTGGACTTCTGGATAAGGGTCTTCATGAAATGTTCAATGCCGAGAACAACTACGATCTAAGAGTAGTCCGCGGCCCGGTCCTGGGGAAATTCAAAATTCCGATAGATGCAATCGATATTTCAAGTGAGTTGAACCCAGCGAGGGAAGGTTTATCTGGGGACAGCCGCCCCCGGCTAGCTTGCCCTGAGCGAAGCCGAAGGGTCGAGCGAAGCTCGACAACCAACTCCTAATCGTCCGTCTTTTTCAACTGCGTGGCGAACTGCCGCAACAGCGCGACAAAGGCGGTCGAAGCCACGGAGAGCGTGCGATCCCGCCGGTAAGCCAGCCCGAGTTCGCGGTACAGCACAGCATCTTCCAGATCGATCAGTTTGACCCGGCCACTCTCCACTTCGTCGCGCGCGAACGATGCGCTGATGAGCGATACGCCCAGATCCGCTGCCACGAAGCTCTTGATCATGCCAATGCTGGGCAGTTCCATTCGTACTTGCAGCTCCGCGTTGTAGGGCCGGAACAGCTTGTCCAGCAGCCTGCGCGTGTGCCCGGTCTTCGGAAAGAGGAGGGGATGTTTGACGATCTCGCTGACCGGCACCACTTTGAATTTGGCCAGCGGATTCTTGGGGCTCACCATCAACATCAGCTTGTCGCGGAAAATCGGCTGGATCTTCAAACTCGGAGACTGGATCGGCAAGGTAAGAATGCCGACCTCGACCTGCCCGTTTTCCAGTTTTTCCACGATTTTGTAGCTGAAATTGCGGTAAATGCTGATCTGCACCGGGGGATAGCGTCGGCAATATTCACCGAAGACCTCAGGCAGAACATACAAACAGGTAGCCTCGTTGGCGCCCACCCGCAGCGTGCCGCGCGGCGTGCCGCTGTGGTCGGCCACTGCCATCAACGATTCATCCCTCAGATTCTTAAGGCGTTCGGCGTATTCATAAAAAACCTGGCCAGCCGGAGTTAGTTTGACCGTCTTGCCCGAGCGGTCGAGCAGTCGGTCGCCATACTCTTGCTCCAGTTGCCGGATTTGTGCGCTAACCGCCGACTGCGAGCGGAAAACCTTCTCCCCAGCGCGGGAAAAACTCCCTTGCCGGGCTACCTCCAGGAATGTGATGAGCTGATCAAAGTCCATTGTGGTTGAGCGAAATTATAGCGGAGTCAACCCCGTTCGAGGTTAATTACCCGGAATCAACCTCGTCAGGGTGTACCCTGAAATTTGCATGGCTTGCATCGAAATTCTGCATTGTACTTTGTATGCACACAGGCAAGAGAATACGAACGGCTGTTCCTGTGGAGAAGTGTGCGACACTCTGATGTTGTGCCAATGTTGTGCCAAGCACGCCCTGGCAAACACGCCCAAGACCAGTGATTCGAAAGGAATTCAGTCCGCTGGACGAAGTCCATGACGACGCGTCTCAACCCGAGAAACGGCCTGCCGCCCGCCCAGGGACTGTACAACCCTGCGCACGAGCACGACGCCTGCGGGATTGGATTTGTCGCCAGCATCAGCGGCCAGAAGAGCCACGACATCATCCGCAAAGGGATCCAGGTGCTGCTCAACCTGGCGCATCGTGGCGCCTGCGGCTGCGATCCCGAAACCGGCGACGGCGCCGGCGTCCTCATCCAGATTCCGCATAAATTCTTCGCACGCGAATGCGAGAAGCTGGGCTTCGCGCTTCCGAAGCCCGGGACGTATGGCGTCGGCATGACGTTCCTCCCGGTGGAGAAGCACCAGCGCCTGCAGTGCGAAGGAATTCTGGAACGCATCATCCGCGAAGAGGGCCTGACCTTGCTGGGCTGGCGTGATACTCCGGTCTACGCCTCGGCGATTGGCCGCGTAGCGCGCGCTTCACAGCCTTATATCCAACAGATCTTCGTGCGATGCGCTCCAGAGATGGACGAAGACGCCTTCGAGCGCAAACTCTACGTCGCACGCAAGCGCGCGGAAAATGAGATCCGCGAGTCGGGCGTAGGAGACGCCGAGATGTTCTATATCCCGTCGCTTTCGTGCCGCACGATTGTTTACAAGGGATTGTTGCTCGCGCCGCAGATCACCAACTTTTACCGCGAACTTTCCGATCCCGACGCCGTCAGCGCGTTATGCCTGGTGCACCAGCGCTTTTCGACGAATACCTTCCCCAGTTGGCAGCGGGCGCATCCGTATCGTTATGTCGCCCACAACGGTGAGATCAATACGCTTCGCGGCAACGTCAACTGGATGCAGGCCCGCCAGTCGCTGCTGCAGTCCCCCCTTTTTGGCGACGACCTGAAAAAGCTGAATCCCATCATCGCTCCGGATGGCAGCGACTCGGCGAACTTCGATAACGCCGTCGAGTTGCTCCTCCAGTCTGGACGCAGCCTTCCGCACGTCATGGCCATGCTGATTCCCGAAGCCTGGTCGGGCAATCCGCACATGAAGCCGGAGAAGCGCGCCTTCTACGAATACCACGCCTGCATGATGGAGCCCTGGGACGGCCCCGCCGCCATCGCCTTCACCGACGGCCGCGTTATCGGAGCTACGCTCGACCGCAACGGTCTGCGCCCCGGACGATACGTCGTCACCCACGACGACCTGGTGGTTATGGCCTCGGAAGCAGGCGTGCTCGACATTGCGCCCGAGCAGGTCAAGAGCAAGGGCCGCTTGCAGCCAGGCAAGATGTTCCTGGTCGACACCGTCGAGGGCCGCATCATCTCAGATAAAGAGATCAAGCAGAAACTTTCTTCGCGGCAGCCCTACGCTCAGTGGGTGAAAGAAAATCAGATCACCATCGACCAGTTGCCCGAGCCCACGCGCATGCACTTCCCGGACGCGGAGACTCTGCTCCGCCGCCAGCGAGCCTTCGGTTACAGCGATGAAGATCTCAGGATGATCCTCGTCCCGATGGCGTCGAAGGGCGAAGAGCCCGTTGGTTCAATGGGCACCGATACCCCGCTGGCCTGTCTCTCCGACAAGCCGCAGTCGTTGTTTAACTATTTCAAGCAGCTGTTCGCGCAGGTCACCAATCCTCCCATCGATCCCATCCGCGAAGAAATGGTGATGTCGCTCATCAGCTACATCGGAAGCGAGCGCAACATTCTGGAGGAAGCGCCCGAGAACTGCCACATGCTGAAACTGGCGCATCCACTACTCTCGAATCGCGAACTGGAGAAGCTGCGCCGGGTCTCGAATCGTGACTTGCTGGCGACCACGCTCCCGGCGCTGTTCCGTGCGAAAGATGGTGAAGAAGGACTCAAGCGCGCTCTCGACGAGCTGTGCCAACGAGCGTCATTAGCCGTGAAGGCGGGCTACTCGCTGATGATTCTTTCCGATCGCGGCGTGGACAAAGACTACGCTCCTATTCCATGCCTGCTCGCGCTGGCGGCTGTCCATAACCTGTTGGTTCGAGAAGAAACGCGCACCCAAGTCGCGCTGATCACGGAATCGGGCGAGCCGCGTGAAGTGATGCACTTCGCCTTGCTCAGCGGCTACGGAGCGAGCGCAATCAATCCCTACTTGGCGCTTGAAAGCGTTGAGAATTTAGTCTGGCGGGGCGAGTTGGGCGATGGCATCACGCCGGAACTCGCGGTGAAGCACTATATGAAGGCGATCAAGAAGGGGTTGCTCAAGACCTTCTCGAAGATGGGCATCTCCACGCTGCAAAGCTATCAGGGGGCCCAGGTCTTCGAAGCCATTGGGCTGAACAAAGAATTGATTGACGCCTACTTTACCGGCACCACTTCGCGGCTCGAGGGCATAGGACTTTCCGTTCTCGCTGCCGAAGCCCTATTGAAGCACGACTACGCGTTCCGTCCGCTCACCGAGTTCGAGACTGAACTGGCGGTCGGCGGCAGTTATCACCAGCGGGTCAACGGCGAATATCACCTGCTCAATCCGCAGACCATCAGCAAGCTGCAGCAAGCCGTACGGCAAGAGAGCTCCAAGACATTTGAGGAATACACCGACCTCATCGACAAACAGAGCGCCAACCTTTGCACCCTGCGTGGCCTGATGAAGTTCAAGAAGAGTGACACTCCGGTGCCGCTTGAGGAAGTCGAGCCCGCCAAAGAAATCGTGAAACGCTTCACTACGGGCGCCATGTCGTTCGGGTCGATCAGCAAGGAAGCGCACGAAACTCTGGCCATCGCCATGAACCGCATCGGCGGCAAGTCCAATACTGGCGAAGGTGGAGAAGACGAAGCACGATTTCAGCCCGACCCGAACGGAGATCTTCGGCGCAGCGCCGTCAAACAGGTCGCTTCGGCGCGTTTCGGCGTGACCGCAAACTATCTCGTCAACGCTGACGAGTTGCAGATCAAGATGGCGCAAGGCGCAAAGCCTGGTGAGGGCGGCCAACTCCCCGGGCACAAGGTCGACGAAGTGATCGCCCGCCTTCGGCATTCCATCCCCGGCGTTGGATTGATCTCGCCGCCGCCACATCACGACATTTATTCCATTGAAGACCTTGCGCAGCTGATCTACGACCTGAAAAACGTGAACCCGCACGCGCGCATCGCGGTGAAGCTGGTCGCGGAAATCGGCGTTGGAACAGTCGCAGCGGGCGTGGCCAAGGCGCACGCCGACGTCGTGTTGATCAGCGGCGACAGCGGTGGCACCGGGGCGTCCCCCTTGAGTTCCATCAAGCACGCCGGAATTCCGTGGGAGTTAGGTCTCGCGGAAACGCAACAGGTTCTGCTCTTGAACGATCTGCGCAGCCGCATCCGCGTGCAAACCGACGGCAAGCTCCAGACCGGCCGCGACGTGGCGATTGCAGCCTTGTTGGGCGCGGAGGAATTCGGTTTCGCTACCACTCCTCTAATCGCAATGGGTTGCATCATGATGCGCAAGTGCCATCTCAACACTTGCTCGGTCGGCATCGCGACGCAAGATCCGGAGCTGCGAAAGCGGTTCAAGGGACAGCCCGAGCACGTGATCAATTTTTTCTTCTTCATCGCGGAACAGCTTCGCCAGTACATGGCTGAACTGGGATTCCGCACCGTCGACGAGATGGTTGGCCGGGTCGACATGCTCGATGTCGAACCAGCTGTTGATCACTGGAAGGCTCGAGGTCTCGACTTCTCCGCGATTCTCTACAACCCGCCCGTGCCCTCGCGCGTCGCCCGGCGGCGCGTGCAGGCGCAGGATCACGGCCTGGAGCAAGCGCTCGATCACAAAATTCTCTTGCAGGTGGCCTCTACCCTCGAAACCCTTGCGCCGATTGAAGTGAAGTTTCCCGTACGCAACATTCACCGTTCGGTCGGAACCATGCTGAGCGGTGAAATCGCGCGCCGTTACGGCTCTGCCGGGCTGCCCGACGACACGGTCCGCATTCACTTGACCGGCTCGGCGGGTCAGAGTCTCGGGGCGTTTCTGGCCAAGGGAGTCACCCTTTCGCTTGAGGGCGAAGCCAACGACTATGTTGGCAAGGGTCTCTCCGGCGGCACACTCATCGTGTTTCCGCCGCGCGCGTCGGGCTTCGCGCCGGAAGAAAATATTATCATCGGCAATGTTGCCCTTTACGGCGCAACCAGCGGCGAGGCGTTTTTCAACGGAGTCGCCGGCGAACGCTTTGCCGTCCGCAACTCCGGAGCGACTGCCGTCGTCGAGGGTGTCGGCGACCACGGCTGCGAATACATGACCAACGGCATCGTGCTGGTACTCGGCTCCTGCGGCAGAAATTTCGCCGCCGGCATGAGCGGCGGTGTCGCGTATGTCTTCGACGAGCGCGGAGACTTTACCGACAGGCGTTGTAATCTGGAGTCCGTCGATCTAGAGCCCCTGCTCGACGAGCCCGACGTGGTGATCGTCAGAGATCTCCTGCTAAGCCATCTGGAGTTGACTGCCAGCCGCCGCGCCAAGTGGATTCTCGACAATTGGAACGACATGGCCTCACGCTTGATCAAGGTCTTCCCGCACGAATTCAAGCGGGTGCTGGGCGTGGCCCGCAGCGAGCAAGCCTACGTCCCGAGCCAACCCGTCTCCGTTCTGGCGGAAGCCGGTCCGTTGCAACAGGAGCAGCTGCAAGCCGAGCAGCTTCAAGCCGAGCAGGTGCAGCATGGGTAAGACCACCGGCTTCATGGACTACTCGCGCGAGTTGGCTCCGCGCCGCCCAGTCGCCGAGCGCGTCAACGACTGGTTCGAGATCTACCAGGATTTCCCCGAAGAAAAGCTGCGCAAGCAGGGCGCCCGCTGCATGGATTGCGGCGTTCCGTTCTGCCAGACGGGATGCCCCGTCAGCAATCTCATTCCCGACTGGAACGATCTTGTATATCGCGGCCGCTGGAAAGACGCGGTCCGCCAACTCCACGCCACCAATAATTTTCCCGAGTTTACCGGCCGCATCTGTCCCGCTCCCTGCGAAGCTTCGTGCGTTCTGGGCATCAACCAGCCTGCGGTCACGATCAAGCAGAACGAGAAAAACATTGTGGAGCGCGGGTTCCTGGAAGGTTGGATCCGGCCCGAGCCTCCGAAGGTTCGCACAGGCAAGAAAGTCGCCGTCGTCGGATCAGGTCCTGCAGGACTCGCTGCGGCGCAGCAGTTGTGCCGCGCCGGCCATGCAGTCGTGGTCTACGAAAAAGCAGACCGCATCGGTGGATTACTCCGCTATGGCATCCCCGAGTTCAAGATGGAGAAACACATCATCGACCGCCGTCTGGAACAGATGTCCGCGGAAGGCGTAAAGTTTGTTACCAACGCTGAGGTCGGCAAGAACGTCGCGGTCGAAGACTTACGCCGCGACTTCGACGCCATCGTTCTGGCCGGCGGCTCCGAGCATCCGCGTGACTTGAAAGTTCCCGGACGCGAGTTCAAGGGAATTCACTACGCGATGGAATTCCTTCCGCAGCAGAACAAGCGCTGCCACGGCGACATACTCGGCCCGGCGGCCGACATTCTTGCCACCGGCAAGCACGTGGTCATCATCGGGGGCGGCGACACTGGCGCCGATTGCCTGGGTACGGTCCACCGCCAGAAGCCGCTCTCGGTTCATCAATTCGAAATCATGCCCAAGCCGCCCGATGAGCGCTCACCGCAGACGCCTTGGCCACTCTGGCCCATGCAACTGCGCACTGAGGCTGCTCACGAAGAAGGCGGCGTGCGCGACTGGAGCATCGCTACGTCAAAGTTCACCGGCGATGAAAACGGCAACGTCGCGCAACTTCACGGTGTAAGGGTTGGCCCTCCCCCGAAGTTTGACCCGATTCCGGGAACCGAGTTCACCATGGAAGCCGACTTGGTGCTGATCGCCATGGGCTTCCTCGGCCCCGTACGAAACGGCATGATCGAGCAACTTGGTGTTCAACTCGACAATCGCGGCAACGTCGCGACCGACCAGAACTACATGTCGTCGGTTCCCGGAGTTTTCGCGGCGGGCGATATGCGCCGTGGCCAGTCGCTCGTCGTATGGGCGATCTCCGAAGGCCGGAAAGCGGCGGCCTCCGTCGATGCTTACTTGAAATCGCTCGAGGTCCGCCCGGTTGTTTCTGTGACCGCCACCGTCCGCCCCATCGCTTCCTGATCATGACCATCCCGACGCGGTCGAACTAGGACGAAGCAGGCGATGAAGCAGGCTGAGGCGGAGCGGCGATAACATGAAGCGGAGTAAGATGGCTGCGCCAGCCTCATGATCCAACTTTCCGATATCCAGGCCGCTCTCGAAAGAATTCGCGCCGACATTCGCGTCTCTCCCTGCCCTCGCTCAGAAACGTTTTCCGGTCTAACCAACAATTCCATCTTCCTCAAGCTCGACAACCAGCAGCGCACGGGAGCTTTCAAAGAGCGCGGCGCTCTAAACAAGCTCCTCACGCTCAATCCCGAGGAACGTTCCCACGGCGTGATCGCCGCCTCCGCCGGCAATCATGCGCAAGGCGTGGCTTACCATGCGGGACGCCACAAAATCCACGCCCGCATTGTCATGCCGCTCCCCACGCCGCTCACCAAAGTTTCAGCGACTCGTGCCTACGGGGCCGAGGTTCTGCTGCACGGCGCCAATTATGACGAGGCCTATGAAAAGGCTGTCGAGCAAAGTAAGGAAGAACGCCTCACCCTCATTCATGCCTTCGATGACGACGCCGTCATCGCCGGGCAGGGAACTCTCGGCCTCGAAATCCTGCAGCAACATCCCAGCATCGAGGCAATCGTTGCGCCCATTGGTGGTGGAGGCCTCATCGGCGGAATCGGCTGCGCCGTCAAAGAAACGAATCCTGCCGTACAGATCTACGGTGTGCAGCCCGCCCGCATTCCTTCCATGCAGGCCGCGGTGGCCGAGGGCAGGCCCGTTACTCTGGAGTCGGCCAAGACCATCGCCGACGGAATCGCCGTTCGCCGCGCCGGGGACCGTACCCTTCCACTGGTTCAAAAGTACGTCGACGGCATTGTTACCGTGGAAGAGGAAGAAATCGCGAACGCGATTCTCTTGCTGCTGGAGCGCGAGAAAACGCTGGCCGAGGGAGCCGGAGCCGCCGCCATCGCAGCTGTCCTGAATCGCAAGCTGCCTCTGCAGGGCAAGCGAGTCGCGGTGCTGGTCTGCGGCGGCAATATCGACGTCACACTACTCTCGCGCATCATCGAGCGCGGTCTGGTGAAGGACGGACGCCTGGTCCGCCTGCGCGTGCACCTGCCCGACTATCCCGGCGCGCTGCATCGCCTCACCGGAATCCTGGCCGATCATCGTGCCAATATCGTCGAGACCGCCTATGACCGCGCCTACCACGGCGTCAATCTAGGCGACACCGCCATCGACATCACCATGGAAACGCGCGGTCCGGATCACATCGCAGAACTTCTGGCAGCCTTGGTTTCCGCCGGCTACACCCACGAAAGAATTCTATGATCCCTGACGGGTTGGGATCGAATATGGCGATCTCAAGGTGCCGATGGGCTAATAGGGGGCTTCGTCGGAGTGCCGCGACAGAGCAGGACGCAAACTAACAGACCCGCTCCCGCTGCTCCGGCCGCAATCCATTTCGGATTCACGCTCGTGCCGGCCCCGGCGGGCCGTGCCGGTGGTCCACAAATCTCTGATTCGTTGAAGCTCTTCTGTTCGGCCTCGTGAACCGTTGACCCGTGCGGCGCTCCGGTTTCCGGCGAAGGTTTCTTGAGATCGATCTCCCGCTCGACGTTCACATCATTCTTACGGGCCGCCACTTGAATGTTTCTATTCAAGTTGGTGACGTCGTACTGAGTCCATTCGTTGAGGACGGGAACCACCGTGATGCAGTTCACCCGCACCTTAAAACTCTTCGAAGTTCCCACCGAGACGCTGCCGTGATCCAGTTCCAGTAAATTGTTTTGCAGCTTGGCCACCGATTCCGGCTGGATTAGCACCGTTGATCCGTCCAGACTCAGGGTCGCTTGGGATCCAACCTTGGTTTCCAGCAGGTCCCCGGGGAAAACTGCGGATGAGTCCTGCGCCTCGTAGCCGTTGATCCAAACACCCCCTTGAGCGTGCAGAACCGCGGCTACAGTCTGGCCCTGCCCGGCCTGACCCGATCCGGTCTGGCTCAACTCAGTCTGGCTCAACCCAGTCTGGCCTAGCAGAGACACAGGAACGATCAGCAACATCGCCCAACACAGAAAGCAACGTAAAATGGATACACGCATCCTAAAGGCCGATTTTGGAACACTTCCCAACGAAAATCGTAGCTGGGTGTGCCTCCGTCGTCTATTAGCACTCTGGTTCCGGGTACTGAGAGCTCGCCCGCGAATTTAGCCGTTTCGGATCGCCAATTCGTCCCTTTTGTAATGTCAATTGTCGCTGGGTAAAACTTTGTAAACCATGCAGTTCCGGGCCTCGCGGCAATGTAAATTAGAAGGATGGGGCGTATGAAAGCAGAGACACAAATAACAGGTATCACGACATTGGTCCTATCCGTCATCATCCTATCCGGCGCGCAGATCCTTCCGGAGTGCTTCGCGTCTGCCATAGGCAAGGCTCAAGATGCCGCACAACCGGCAATCGCCAAGCGCATCGGCGCCATTAAAGCGATCAATGGGAGCGTCATTACCCTGACGCCAGATTCCGGGCCCGAGGTCGCGGTGACGGTACAGCCCAATGCCCGCCTCTTGCGCCTTGTGCCGGGCGAGAAGGACCTCAAGAATGCCACCCCGATTCAATTGCAGGACTTGCAGGTGGGCGACACTATTCGGGCGCGCGGCCAGGGGTCGGCCGACAGTAAATCGATCTCTGCCCTGGAGATTATCGTGATCACGCGTTCGGCCGTCCAGGCGGTTGGCGACCAGATACGCCAGGACTGGCAGAAACGCGGCATAGGAGGCCCGGTCAGCGCCGTGGACCCAACCACCGGAACGGTAACCATCTCGATCTCCAGCCTCGGCGCGAAAAAGACGATCGCGGTGCACACCTCCAAGAGCACCGTCATCAGACGTTACGCTCCTGACTCCGTCAAATCCGAAGATGCCAAGCTCGGCACGCTGCAGGAGGTCCACGTCGGCGACCAATTGCGGGCGCGCGGAGACCGCAGCGCCGACGGCAACGAACTGGCCGCTGAGGAGATCTTCACGGGCACCTTCCCCATATTCTCGGGTTTGATCAAATCGGTTGACGCAAGTGCGGGGACCATGAGCGTTCAAGATGGGGCAAGCAACAAGACTGTGCTGCTCAAAATCACTGCTGACTCGCAGCTTCATAAGATTCCAGCCGAAATGGCGCAGCGATTTGCCATGCGAGTAAGAGCCATGCTGCCCCCCGGAACCCCAGGAGCAGCGGCGAATTCCTCTTCAAGTCCAACTCCACCCCACGGTGCGAGTGGACAGGCGGGCGCGCCAGCCGGCGGTACGGGCGGCGGAGGAACAGGCGGCGGAGCAATGAACGGCGGAACAGCGAACGGCGGCACACGTCCCGGCGGCGGAGGTGGATTCGACTTCCAGCGATTGTTGGATCAAACACCGGCCGTCGCACTGGCGGACCTGCACAAGGGAGACGCGGTAGCCCTGCTAGCGACCCAAGGTACGCCCTCAAGCGGAAGCACCGTCGTCAAGCTGTTTAGCGGAGTGGAACCGATTCTTCAAGCTGCACCTTCAGGCAGCCAGGCCATGATGCTGGCACCCTGGAGTTTAGGGGGCGCTCCCAGCGGCGACGCTGGCCCATAAATCTGCAGGATCTCTACGAGGATTCTACTGTTCATAGACTCGCAATAATTAGGAAGATGATAATGACGGTTGAGAAGTGCATGCGTTTCTTTTTCATCGTGCTGTTATTCGCACTGTCGGTCAATGTGCTATGGGCGCAAACTCCCTCCGGCACTCTCCGCGGACAAGTCACCGATCCCTCCGGAGCGGTCATTTCCAACGCCAGCGTGATCCTGACGCCTGCGGCCGGATCGCCGATTGTGGTCCAGACCAATGCCCAGGGCATGTACGAATTCAAGGCCTTGCCGCCCGGCAAATACATTCTCACGGTCGCTGCCGAGGGCTTCACACTGTATGAGAACGACGGTGTCGTGATCGCCGACCAGCCTTTGCGACTGAATGTGGCGATGACCATCGAAGTACAGACACAGAAAGTTCAGGTCTCCGACACCGCGCCGACCGTCGATGTAAATCCCTCGAATAACGCCGGCGCCATCGTGATCTCCGGCAAAGAACTCGAAGCTCTGCCCGACGATCCCGACGAGTTGCAGTCCGATCTGCAGGCCCTCGCCGGACCCTCCGCGGGCCCTAACGGCGGACAGATGTACATCGACGGCTTCACCGCCGGCCAGCTCCCACCCAAGTCGTCCATTCGCGAAATCCGCATCAACCAGAACCCGTTCTCGTCCGAGTACGACAAGCTAGGCTACGGCCGCATCGAAATCTTCACCAAGCCCGGAACCGACAAACTCCACGGGCAAATGATGATCAACGGAAACGACTCCGCGTTCAACTCGCCGAATCCTTTCGCCGGCCCCGAGCCGTCCTACTACACCACCCAATACAGCGGAAACGTCGGCGGCCCGATCAGCAAGAACGCTTCTTTTTTCTTCAGCATAGACCGCCGCGATATCAATGAACTGGCCGTTTTCAATACCTACGACCTCGACCCGACCTTGACTCAGCAGGTTCCCGACGTCGGCTCGGTTGCGAATCCGCGCCAGCGTACCAACCTCGGTCCCCGCCTTGATTGGGCGCTCAGCAAGAGCAACACCTTGACCGCCCGCTATCAGTACTTTCGTGACACCGAAACCAACAACGGCGTGGGCACCTCCAGTCTCGAGCAGCAGGCGTACTACTCCAAGGAGATTGAGCACACCGTCCAGATCAGCGACACGCAGATCATCGGTTCAAAAGTGGTCAATGAGACTCGTTTCCAATTGGTCCGCGAGAACAATGGCCAGAATCCAGTGGATTCCAATCCCGCCGTTAATGTGATCGGCTACTACAGCAGCGGAGGCAGCGGAGCCGGAACCCAGAACGACCAACTCAATCGCTATGAGGTGCAGAACTATACTTCGGTGATTCACGGCAACCACATCCTCAAATTCGGGGCACGCGTGCGCGCGTCGCAAGACACGAATTATTCGACTTCAGGATTCAACGGGACCTTCACGTTTTCCTCGCTCCTCGATGACCCCAAAAATCCCACCAACCTCACGGCCAACTGCACGCAGCAGATGCAGAATCCGCCTTGCCCGGTCTCGCTGCAGTTCGCTTTGAAGGCAATCAGTGCTACAAACCCGACTACCTATGCGACTCAACTCACGTACACACAGCTCGGCGCTACAGGCTCGCCCACTACCCAAGTCACCTATGCCGACGCCGGACTGTACGTGCAAGACGACTGGCGGATACGGCCGAACATCACTCTCAGTTCGGGTCTGCGATTCGAAACCCAGAACGCGATCCACGACCACGGCGACTGGGCGCCGCGCATCGGATTTGCCTGGGGCGTGCGCGGCCGCAGTTCGCCGCCGCTGGTGGTGATTCGCGGCGGCTATGGCATCTTCTACGACCGCTTCTCGTCGGGGCAAATCCTGCAGGCTGACCGTTTCAACGGCGTTACCCAGCTGCAGTTCATCGTCAACAACCCGACCTGCTTCTCCGGCGTTAATGTAGCTTTTACGAATTTCTCGTCTTGCGGACAGGCGACCTCCAGCACTTCGAACACTTACCAGATCAGTCCTCGGCTGCATGCGCCTTACACGCTTCAGGGTGCGCTTGGCGTCGAGCGTCAGTTGACCAAGTCCGCGACCTTATCACTCATTTACTTGAACTCTCGCGGCTTCGACCAGTTCGTCACCATCAATGCCAACGCCCCTTATCCCGGAACGACGTGTTATCCGAACTGCGTGACTCCCACGGGCGGCAACCTCTACACCTACGTTTCCGAAGGCAATTTCAGCCAGAACCAGCTCATCGCCAATACTAACGTTCGTGTGGGATCAAAGGTCCAGCTCTTCGGCTACTACACTCTGAACTACGCCAACAGCGATACCTCCGGTTCCGGGTTCCCAACGAACTCCTACAACATCAGCGCGGACTACGGCCGCGCCTCTTTTGATGTTCGCCACCGCCTGTTTTTCGGCGGCAGCATCGCCTTCCCTTATCTGATTCACCTCAGCCCGTTCATGGTGGTCAGCTCCGGTTCTCCCTTCAACATCACGACGCCTCTCGATTTGAATGGAGACCAGATCTACAACGACCGTCCCAACCTGCTTCCCGCCGGAACCTGCCCGTCGGGCACGTCGATTTACTGCACGCCGCTGGGCAACTTCGATGCCTCCGGGGCCACGGGAAAACTGCTGCCCATCAACTATGGCACTGGCCCCAATCACTTCGTCATGAATCTTCGCCTCACCAAGACCTTCGGCTTTGGGCAGAAGATGAAGGCGACGGGCAATCCGGCCCAGGGTGGACCCGGCGGCGGAGGTGGCGGTCGAGGCGGCGGCCCTCGCGGCCCGCTCTTCGGCGGAGGCGGCGGCATGAGCATGTCGTCCAACTCCGACCGCCGCTACAACCTCACGATGGGCGTGGGTGTCCGCAACGTCTTCAATAACGTGAACGTGTCGAATCCCAACGCAGTTTTGGGCTCGAAGCTCTTTGATGTTTCCAATTCCTTGCAAGGAGGTCCGTTCTCGCAGGGCAGCTCGGCCAACCGCCGCATTGAACTGCAAGCCACCTTTGCCTTCTGAGCCGGAGCATGCCTCGTCATATCGCGAATCCTCGGATTCGCGTTATGCTGAAAAACAGAGACTGCGTGCCGCTCCATCCCGCAGTGTAAGGCCCGAAACCGATTGCCTTTCCTTTCTACGACCCGGCGGAAGTTTATCCGCCTCGCAGCGGCCGCCGGCGTAGCCGCACTCGCCGCCGATTCCGTGCTGCTCGAGCCCAACCGGCCGTGCATCGTGCGTAAGGACATTGCCCTCCGGCGCTGGCCCGCCCGCCTCGAGGGCTTCACCATCGCCCTCCTCAGCGACTTCCATTACGATCCTCATTTTTCCGTTCATCCTGTTCGCTCGGCAATCGGCATGGTCAATGGTCTGCGCCCCGAACTGATCGTGCTGACCGGAGATTTCGTTTCCGTGCCTATCTTCGGGGATGCCGCAGCGGCAGCGTCAGCCGCCGAACCTTGCGCCCAACTGCTGCGCCAGATGCAGGCGCCTCACGGCCTGTGGGCGGTGATGGGAAACCACGACGCCACGACCGATCCGGATCGCGTGACCAGCGCGCTGCGCTCCTCGGGAATTCAGGTGCTGTCCAACCAATCGGCTGCGATCGAACGCGATGGCGCGCGCTTCTGGCTCGCCGGCGTGGACGATGTGTTAGAGGGCAGCCCTGACCTTGACGCAGCTCTGCACGACATTCCTGGGGAGGAAGCCGCAGTCCTGTTGGCCCACGAGCCGGACTACGCCGACCACGTCGCGAGCCGTCCCGTCGACCTCCAACTCTCGGGGCACTCTCACGGGGGCCAGGTCCGGCTGCCTTTCGTCGGCCCACTTTATTTGCCAGCCTTGGCCAAGAAATATGTTTGGGGCTTGCACCAGATCGGCGGGCTCACGCTCTATACCAACCCGGGCTTGGGTACAGTGAACGTTCCGGTCCGCTGGAATTGCCCTCCTGAGATCACCTTGCTGACTTTGCGACGCTCTGCGCGTTGAGCAGCGGCGCTCAGTCGCCCGACTTTCTTCCTTCTTCGGTCGTCCTCCTATGCAATCTCTTTCATCTCTGGACATCCCATTCGCCGGAGATCAGATGTAACCTATTCTGAATGAAGGGCATGCCGGCTCCTGTGAGTGGTCCTGTATTTGCCCCAGATCTTCGGTTAAGCTGCGATTTTTGCGGCTTAGCGGGAGCTGCACAACTCATGCTGCGTCGCATCTGGCCTGCGATTCTCTTGTTCCTGCCTGCAGTGGCTCTGGCGGTGAGCACAACCATGCCGCGTCTGCGGTCGGCGACCTTGGAGCACCGCGAGAGCCAAATGTCGAGAACTCTCGCCCGCGCTTCCCAGTTCGTCGATGTGCTCCACGTCAGCTCGCCCGCTTGCCGCGACGTGCAACCGCCCGAAGCCTTGACCACGCCTGATCCGCTGTTCACGCCGTCCGCTCACGGGCGGAGAGTGAAAGTCAGTTTCATCATCGGAACCGATGGACGCGTTCACAGCCCTCTGATTCTGGTGAGCGCGGGGCTCGCCGGTGACCGCCATGTGCTGCAGACCGTGCGTACCTGGAGGTATCGTCCGGCGACCTGCAACGGGGTACCAACCGAGACCGAAGGCAAGATCGAGTTTTCCAGCCGGTAGCCCAAGCCCCTGGGCTAGAATGGCCCCAGAGGCGGAGTGATTCGATTCGTGGACAGATCCGTGGAAAAAGACAAGAAAAATCCCAGACCCGCCGACTCGCCGGTGCACAACGCCGAGATGGATGAGTTGTTCCGCCGGCTACAACCGGAAATGCGCCGTCCCAAGCCCAGTGCAGACGCGATTGCCGCGGCCCTGGAGGCTGCGCAACGTTTGGCCGCCGAAGCGGACGCGGAGCAGGCAGCGGATGATACGGCGCAAGACCTCTCCGGCGACGCGTCTACGCTCGCTTGCCGCATTTGTGGATACCGCAATCGCGAAGGCAACAAGTTCTGCGCCATGTGCGGCATTGCCGTTGCCTATCCAGGGGAGTCAGGAGTTTCCGGGGAGGATCGTCCACCGTCGCGCGCTATCGCGCTTCCACGCGACCCATTTCTCGATAACGATCCCGAAACCAGGCCGGCGACCACCCGGCCTTCAGGCCAGGAAACGCATCACTACCATCATCATTATCACCACCACTATTTTCCTGGCGGGGAAGCGATGGCGGCGCGGGCGGCTGCGGATCCAGTTCGGGCGGATGCTGGGCGTGACCTGCGGCCGACGGCTGCGCTACGTGGCGACATGAGCCGCGCCGAGGCTGCGGTCCGGCGCATCGCCCACGAATGGGTGCTGGCCTGCAACACGAAACACCTCGATGATCTGCTCGACCTTTATGTCGCCGACGCTCTGGTGCTGCGCTCCAACTATCCTCCGATCCGTGGAGCCGCGGCGGTCCGCGAGTTTTTCTTTGGCGCCCTCGATGCGGGACTCGGAGAGGTGGAAGTCGAACCGCTGCGCGTGGAAGTCGTTGGAGACCTTGCCTACGAAGCGGGACGGTGCAAGGCTCTGATTCCCGGTGCCATCGGCAAGCGCCGCGAAGAGCGCGGCAAGTACCTGTGGGTGTGCGCGCGCCAGAGCAACGGCGAATGGAAGCTGGCGGCCGACTGCTGGTCCAGCGACTTAACCCTCAGCACGCAGGAATCCGATGTTCCGCAGAGCGCCGGCGTAAAAACCACCCAGCCCCGCAAGAACCCCTAGGCCATGTGGGGAAAGGCCCCTGTGGGGACGGCGCCTTCGCCCGTCCCGCCAAGCGCAGCGAGGCGAGCCCTACCACGACTCTACGGTGTCACCCCTAATTTCGCCAGGTCGCCGCGCAGCTGCTCCACCTGTTGCATCTCGGTCGTCTTTATTCCCAGCTTCGCGGCACATTCCAGATTCAGCGCGCGATCGTCGATAAAGCAACACTGGTCTGCCGGAATCTGCGTCGTCTCCAGCGCCAGTCGATAAATGTCGCGCTCCGGTTTGCGGAATCCCACGAAACAGGAACTGACGAACAAGCGGAAAATCTTCCGCAGTCCATACTTTTCAATGCGGTAATAATTCAGCTCGCGCGATTCGTTGTTGATCGTGCCCATGAAGTATTTGCCGGAGTCGCTGAGCACCTGCGCGAATTCGAGCACGTCGGGAAACGGAAGCGACAGAGAATACATGTAATCGCGGAACCCGTCGCGCGCGAACGGACGCGTGCGATAGAAGACCGTGCGATCCAGATACTCATCGAGGGTGATCTTGCCGCGCTCGAACGACGAGACCACCATCTCGTGCCGGTCGTGGAATTCTTCCTCGTCGAGGTGAAAGTGCTCGAGCGCCGCAAGGCGCTGCGTGCGGTCCCAGGCGTTGGTGAGCAGCACCCCGCCGACGTCCCAGAAAATGGCGCGAATGGCAGACAAGAGGGGTTCCTCCCCAGCAGAAAAGTTCTGGGAAAGAGTTTAGACGAGTTTGGGTCAGGAAAGGTGCGTTTGCGATTTCGCTATGCGAAGCGGGAGCGCGCTAAAAAATAACCCTTTACATATGCCCATATAGGAATATATATTCAGACCCATGGCGAGAGCCGCTACCACTTCGGATGCGTTCAATGCGGTGGCAGAGCCGCGCCGGCGGGACATTTTGAACTATCTGGCACTCGAAGAACGGGCGGTGGGGGACATTGTGGCGAGCCTGGGGATGGAGCAGCCTTCGGTCTCGAAACATCTGGGCGTGCTGCGCCGCGTCGGTCTGGTGCGAGTGCGGCGCCACGGGAGGCACATGTTCTATCGAACCAATGCGGAGGCGATCCGGCCGCTGCATGAGTGGACCAAGACCTTCGAGCGCCTGTGGCAGCATCAATTGCTTCGCGTGAAAGAGCGCGCCGAAGCGAAACAGAAATCTTTGGACACAATCTGAACAAAAGCGAATCTGATCAAAAGGGAATCTAGGAGGAACGATGAGTGCAACAGCAACCGCGGGCATTGAGAATCTGACGCTGACCATTACGCAGGAAATCCACGTGCGGGCGTCGCTGGAGGCGACCTTCGAGGCGCTGCTGGAACAACTGGGGCCGGAGAATGACACGCCGGAGGGCAAGCGCATGTCGATGAAGATCGAGCCGTGGCCCGGCGGCCGGTGGTATCGCGATCTCGGCGATGGCAACGGCCATTTCTGGGGACACGTGCAGGCCATCAAGCGCCCGACGCTGATCGAAATCACCGGGCCGCTGTTTATGTCGTATCCGGTCGTCTCTAATCTTCAGTACCGGCTCAGCGAGGAAGACGGCGGAACCCTGATCAAGTTCCACCACATCGCACTCGGATTTATTCCAGAAGACCACAAACAGGGCATGGGAAAGGGCTGGACCCACATGCACGCGCGCATCCGCGAGCGAGCTGAGGGGAAGAGCCGCAGGTGAGGGTCGAAGTAAGGGCTGATTGATTTCTGATTGTTGATTGAAATCCACAGCCCGGTCTTCCAATCATCAATCACCAATCATCAATGCAAGACCGAGGGAGGACCCCATGTGTCCAGCATGCATGGCCAGCGCAGCGTTAGTGGCCGGGAGTGTGATGTCGACGGGCGGAATTGCCGCACTCGCCGTGAGGATAGTTCGTGGGACGAAGGGCGGACAGCAAGACAACTCGAAGAATAGGAACGAGAGGAGAAACGACGATGGCAACCTTGACCACCAGCAAAACGACGACGGGCAAAACGGAGCAGGGAACAGTGGTGCCGCAAGCTGAATGGATTGCCGCCCGCAAGGAGCTTTTGCGCCAGGAGAAAGAGTTCTCGCGCCTGCGCGATGAGCTTGCCCGGCAGCGGCGCGCGCTGCCGTGGGAGAAAGTCGAGAAGAATTATGTGTTCGACGGGCCAAAAGGCAAGGAGACGCTCGCCGAGCTGTTCGCCGGACGCAGCCAGCTGATCGTCTATCACTTCATGTTTGCCCCGGGATGGAAAGAGGGTTGCCCGAGCTGCTCGTTCCTGGCCGACGGTTTCGACGGCGCAGCTGTACACCTGGCGCACCGCGACGTAACTTTCCTGGCGATTTCCCGGGCCACGCTACCCGAGATCGAAGCCTTCAAAAAGCGCATGGGATGGCGGTTCAAGTGGGTCTCGTCGTTCGCGAACGAATTCAACCGCGACTATCACGTGTCGTTTTCGAAGGAGGAGCAGGCGAAAGGCAAGGTGTACTACAACTACGACATGACGGAGTTCCCGTCCGAAGAAGGTCCGGGCGCGAGCGTGTTCTACAAGAACAAGTCGGGCGAAATCTTTCACACCTACTCCAGCTACGCGCGCGGGTTGGATCCGCTGCTGATGACTTACCAGTGGCTGGATCTCACGCCGAAGGGGCGCGACGAAGATGGCTTGGCCCATACCATGGCGTGGGTTCGTCATCACGACAAGTACATCGATGGCGACGTGGTCGACGTGAAGGCGCTCTACGTGCAGCCCGCGAGGAAACCAGAATGACCCAAATGCTGGAGCCCATGCTGAATGAGTTCCGCGAAGAGGCCGCGATCACAAAGCGCGGATGAGAATCCGTTCGCCTGAAAAAGACGGCCTGTCATCCTGAGCAAAGCGAAGGACCTATGTACTCGCCCGCCAACTGCACAGGTGCTTCGTTCGGCTCAGGCTGACACGGAGTTCTTGCCGTGATGGGCGGGCGCGCTAGTGTTTGTAAACCGTCGTGTTGGGATGATAGTTGCGCCAGTCGAACCAGTAATCTTTCAAGGCTGGGATGCGATCCAGGCATTTGCCCAGCGACGGCCCGGAGATGGCGCAGCCCTGGAAGTTCCATTCGCTGGCGGTGGCCGTGTCGAGCAAGATCCAGGGTTTGGGAGGAACTGGCGGCGCGTTAGCCGGAGTCACGGTTTTGTTGGCAGACGACGCGGCCGCTTTTGCGTCGGCTGCTTTCGAGTCGGCTGAATTGCCGGGTTTCGTCGCATCGGGTTTCTCGAGCTGCGCGGCGGCTGGCGTCTCGGTCTTTTTGTCACCCGCCGTCTCTCCCTCGGTCTCGCCCTTCAGAAAGAACTCGGCGTCCTTGCCATCGATGCGGCTGACGAAAACGCGGAAAGACTTCCCATCGGGTCCAACCGCGACCAGCAACGGCGTACCTTGGACGCGGTCGAGGACGGGGGATTGTTTTAGCAGCGTGTCCCAGGGATAAGCGCGGCCGGGTCCACTCATCTCCAGGCCGACAACCACGTCACGAGACTTGAGCTCGGTCCCCGGAAAGCTGATGACCACGGGATACTTGGCTGTTTCGGGCTCCCAGTTGCTGTCGTACTCCTTCGCGTACTTCGGCACCTCGGCCAGAACCTTGCCCTCGGACACTTCTGACTTCCACTCGCCGAAAGTCAACTCGTCACTCAAGACCAGTTCGAGCGATGCGCCTTTAAGCGGACCGTAGATAGCTTTGCCGGTGATCTGCTGCCACCATGTCCCGGTTTCTTTGTCGCGCATCAGGAAGTTCTGGTTGTTGATGCCCGCCAGATAAAAATGCAGCGCCCTGCCGTTTACCGTTCGGGTCCACACCAGACCGGTGTGACAGAGCGTTCAATAGGTGACGGCCACTGGGATGCCGGCCACGACATCGTTCAATACATGGTGATAGGCCATTTCGCGAATGGGATAGGCGCGCGCATCGGAGCCGAAGCGCACGGCGAGAATCATCTCCCCCTTGGCGAGTTTGCTGGCAGACGCGGACTCGAACTGCGCGCCGTCGACGGGATGGAACATCCATTCGAAATAGTTCAGGCGGGCCATGACGGCCGAGAACGCGACCAGCACCATGACGGCGGCGAGCACAATCTTGCGGGCTTTATTGACGATGCCCCAGAGCAGAAGCGCGAGTACGAGGCACACGACGGCGGCGGCGAGAGTTCCCCAGGGAGCGCGCTGCCGAAGGGCCAGCGCGAGCCCCAGCCCCGCGGGTGTCTGGTGGGTGAACGGGCGGATGATGAAGGCGGGAACGAAAAACAATCCGATGCCCACCACGGCGGACGCGATGAAGAGGAACCATACATAACCGCGCTGATCGGAAGATGAGTGCATCTCGATTATTCCCCAGTAGTGAATTCCAACACGGCAATCCCGTGGGCACGATTGTACCAATGAGCCGCAAGGAAAATCGCAGGGTCAGAACCGGAGCGGCACTTTTATCTCGTTGACCTGGTGGAAGCCGGGATGCGAGCTTTCTGCTTGGATTTGAAGGCGGCGCCGCTGAAAACGTAGTATCCGGCAAGCGATCCGCCGGCGAAGAGCGACCACAATATGGTGTCGATCCAGGGCTCAAGTTTTTCCAGTCCCAGATTCGCGAGATCCCAGAACGTGAGGGGCCAAACGGTGGTGACAAAAACGCCAACCACGACCAGGACTACAGCGAAGACGATGAAGATGGTCATGACTCCGGCGGAAAGGCTTTCGAACAGCAGCATGCCCCAGTGCTGTTGGTTGGGGTCGGGGCGCCGAGGGGCGCCGGCTCGCGGGCGTTGGGCTAGCGGAGACAATAGTCCTCCAGAAACGTGCCGGCCGGGGGGACGACGTTGCAAGCTAGAGGATAAAGGGAGCGCGGTACAAGGTCCATGTTACGAAGGACCCTGCCGTTGCAGGTGAGCTTCCGTCCGGAAATTCCTAGGGTGATTCCACATCATTTATGACCCGTCCCGGCAAAACAAAATGACCCGGTTCGCGGAAGCGGAACCGGGCCGGTAGATCAGGTTCATACGATTACTGCGGTGTAAAGTTCTGGTGATAGCTGAGGCTCACCACGTCCTGGAACGAGGGCGTGCCTGGAGGCAGATTCTGCGGATTCAGGAACTGCGTGTCGAAGAAGTAATTACGCTTTGGAGCGCCGTACACTGAGCTGCAGCACTTGAATATGCCGGTTGCATATTGCGAATAGTACATGCTGATCATCGAGCCGGCATAGTTCACGGTCGCGCCGTTTCCATTGTCGCTGCGGTCTTCTAAGTAACGCAGGAAGTTGTGCATTCCTCCGTCGGTACCCATGTCTTGTCCGCCCCACGCTGGCTGAGGGAACGGAACGCTCTTGCCGGCGATTATGGCCATGCGATAGTAGGTGGTGTTTCCATACCGGCCTGTGGGGCAGGGAGCGGCTCCCGCAGGGCTGCCCTTCGTTGCGCAATAGGGCAACAGGAAGCTTTCCAGGTCCGTCCAGCCGGTGTTCGCCGTCGGCAAAGTAGCTGCCGACGGTGGGTTGGAGAGAAGCGTGACCGCGTCCGCAATGATAGCTGCCGCGGAATGGGGCGTGGTCGGTGTGTTTTCGCTAGGCCAGAAGGGATCGTTCGGGCCGGTGTTGTAGTCTCCCCACACGTAGACCGGTTCCTCCGAAGCGACGGTGAATCCGTTTCCGTTTACCGCCAGAGTCCCGTTGGTGGGTGGCAAGAAACTGTTTCCCGCGGCATCCATGCCGCCGTCCACCAGGCGCAGCACGTGCCGTGGGCCAGTTACCATGTTCCACTCGGCGTCGGGAGTGTTATAGGTGGTCGGAGTGGCCGACGTGCACTGGATCGCATTCGTCGTCACCGAGCCGGAAATGTAGTAGGGTTGGCTCATGTTACCCGCGGCAATGCCAAAACCAGCACCCAGGTTTGCCTGGCCCCAGTTGTCGATGAACCCGTTATTTTTTATCGCCGTGTCTTCCGGGGAATAGGGAACCGGGGCGGTGGCATAGTAGGTGATTGGTTCCAGCTTGTTGTCGGGCACACCAGGTGCGGAAGAGCTGTTGATCACATCGCTCAAGCCGGACATGCCAGAGAAGCCGTTATAAAAAGCGGTTAAGGGATGGGCATCGGGAATCATGCCGCGATGGTCCGAGAAATAGAGAATGTAGCCGTTGTAGTTGGTGGCGCTCACCAGCTTGCCGCTGCCGCCGGCATACGGAGCCGCGCCTTGCAGCCATAGCCAGAGGTTGCCCACGTCGAGCTCGACGGAGTTCATGATTCCGGTCGGGCTGCAGTTCTTGCCGGGTCCCGGGTCGGTCGACGGCCGAGTATCCCGGGGCTCTCCTTCACGGCTATCGTAGAAGTTGATGGGGATCCAGGCATACTGCGATGCAGCGGCCCCCATACCGTTGGCCGTGGTCTGGCTGGCCTGGAGCTGCTGGAGAATCAGGATGGCCGGGCTGATGCCGTTCTGGCACTGACCCGCCGGGAGGGCGTTGTAGTTCTTGCACAGTGGAACGCTGGCTACGGTGGGGTTGTAGGGATGCGTAGGGGGCTGGTTATAGTTGCGGCCGAAGCCAAAAACCAGCCATTCCGCGGTGACTCCTATCCAGTTTCCGGCGGCGTTCAGATATTCCACTCGCAGCCATATGCCCTGGCACTGCTTGCCGGCCACGGTGACCTGTCCGAACAGCGGCCACGACGCTAGAGCTGGGTTGCACCCTGTGGGCGCGGCAGCAGTCCAATTGTTCGCGGCCGAACCCTTCTGTGCTGTAGCGAAGTACATCTTCCCAGCAGGAACGCCAGGGGCTCCCGCGATTACGGTGATGTACGGGTTCGAGCCTGGCACGGTGGTGTACGGGGTGCCGATCTGGATGTCCTGGAAGGCGCTGTCGGTGCGGGTCTCTCCAGGGTACAGGTCGGCTTGGGTATCGGCCAACAGGATGCGGATGGATGCTTCCTTGTAGAGTCGAGAGTTGAGTAGAAGAGGAGTGTCGCCCGCCGTCGGTTTGCGGATGATGTCGATGGCTCCCACCTTCGAAGACTGAACGAAGGGCAACTGCAACTTGGTGGCGCCAGTCAATCCGTTCTCAATGAATCCATTGAAGGTCGACTTGGAAATTCCGGTCCACCCGGGGTTCGCAGCACCGGTCGGAGGGAAACCGCCAGTCCAACTGCCGGCTGGCAACGCTGCGCAGTTCGCGGCGGGTCCGGCCCCTGGAGCATTAGGACAGGCGCCGGCGGCGCTAGGCACGTAGGTGGTCCCGCCGTAGCCCGATGACGTAGCATGGCCGTTCTCCAGTTGGTCTGTAATGACCTGGCCAACGGCTGCAATCTTGTCGGTGAAGGTGAGTTTGCCGCCCTCGGCGAGGAAGAGGTTGCCGTTGGTATGAACCCGTCCTCCGAAGTTGAAGTCGGGGCCGGCGAAGTAATCGCAGTCGCCTTCGCAGAATATGCCGAATTCAAACGCAGGCAGCAACGCTACTTCAACAATGCGCGTCAGGTTCACGGAGGCGCCGGTGGCGGCGAGTGCCGAATTGGTTCCGATCTGTCCGGCGCCAGCCAGGCGCGTGGCCGTCACCTGCAGGGTGAAGGGAATCAGGGTTGCGACCATTCCCTGGTCGGATCCAGAGCCCACGATGTCCCACGACCCGCAAGGATTGGGAAAGTTGGGACAAGGGGTTACCCCGTCGCTCTTAGTGGCCGGCCAGGTGATGCTCATCCCATTCCCAGCCGCATTGACGTAGGTCATGTTGCTGATATGCGAGCCAGAAACCGCCGTTGGCCAATTGGCCGGATTGGTCAAGGCATTGATGGAGGCTGCGGTCGGAGTTTGTGAACTCTGATAGAGCTGGGAGAGCTCCGAAGTCAGGTTTTCAATGCCTGCCTCGGCACCGTAATACGCCAGGTTTCCCTCCAGGTCATTGCCTCCCATCCGCACTTCGTTGCTGACCATATAGAGCAGACCCACCGCCACTCCGGACAGCAGAACGGTCAGCAGCAAAGCTGCGATGAGCGTGAAACCTCGCGAATCTCGTTGGCTCGTTCCCATGATTCTTCCTCCAAAACCGTCATCTGACTTCATTGGCATGCCGTGCCGCTGGAACTATAGGAGTTGCAGAAACTCATGTCTCGCGCACTCACCGAAGTCGCCAGATACATGCTTTGAGATTTTTTTCCTTCCGGCGTCAGACTACTTCCCATGATCCAGATATTTACCTTCTGAATGAGGCTGGGGGACTCGCCTGCCCCAATCGGGTCTTGCTGATTGGCGACGACTTTTCCGGTCACAGAATCGATGATGTCGTAGGTAAATTGCAGATTGATGATGTTGTCGGCCACTGGCACAGCGTTAAGCCCGTTGACCTGGCGCATCAAACGTGGGTTCTGGACTGTGCCTCCGGCGGCTGGCACCTCCAGGAAATAGGAGACGGCATTCAGCCGGCAGACGCTCGGCGGCAGTGCTCCGGCAACGGCAGCTGCCGCGGCCACGGTCGCCAGATTGTTCGTGATTCCTCCGCCGGTCTGGTTCATGTTCAACGCATCGCCGGCGTTGAAGGTGATCGTGTTGGCGTTCGGGATGCCCGTGATTTCCGCAACCACGGCAGCGTTTTGCACCAGGCTCGTGCCGGTGACGCTCTTGCCGTTGCCCGGCGTGCTTACCGTAAACAGGAGCAAATCGCCAACGTTCAAGCCTCCCGGCGCGAGGATATTGTTCGGCTGGTTCCCGGCGTTGATGACTGCAACGGCGCTGGTGGTTGCGCTCGGAAACGTGAACTTGAAATTAGTAAGGGGAAAGTTGTAGTCGCAGGAGATCACGGTAATGCTGCTGTTGATCTGTCCCGGTGCCTGCGCAATGACTTTATTGCCCTCTACGCCGACGCTGAAGCCGGGGATGATCCCGTACATGTAATTGGGCCCGCCGGCTCCGTTGTTGGGATAAGTTCCGCCGGGGATGTAACAGGTACCCGTCTGGTTGCAGCCGAACAGCGAGACGGTTCCTCCCGAGACCAGCTGCAATCCGCCGGAAGGCAGGCCAGCTCCAGCCAAACTTAGGTCCTTGGTGATCAGTTCGATCGCAGCTCGCATGTTCTGCTGCGTTTCCGCGCGCTGGGTCACGGTGAAGGTCGTATCCATGCCGGTCTTGAACAGACTGGTCATGGCAAGAAGTACGATCAGACCGATGGACGAGGCCACCAGCAATTCCAGCAGGCTGAAACCGCGTTGCGATTTTGGTGTTCGCATAATTAAAGTCCTAAGTCCGCTCTTTTAGTGGTAGCTCGAGATCAATCCGTTGGCTTGAAACGATCGAGCTGGCATCCCGGCTTTGGTGTACTGCACCGTGATGGTAATCGCCATCATGTTCGTGTTGGTGGCGCCGCTCGGCAGCAATACCGGGTTGATGGCGATGGTCCGGGAGAAATTACCCAGGCTCATGGTGACGTCGTCGGCCGTGCCGAGAATTCCATCCGGGCCCGGAAGCACCATGCATTCCGCACCGCCGTCCGGGCAATTTGCTCCGGCCGTCGTGGTGCAAGGGACATCGTCAGCAGTTCCCACCAGTCCATCGGGTCCAGCGCACAGCAGAGGCGTTGGTCCGTCCGTGAAAATTCCACCGTTGGATTTGTTGGCTACGGCAGCAAACGGTATCTGCTGACTGTTGCGCGCCGTGTAGATGCTCTCCATGGCCTCGAGCGCCTTCTGCCGCGCGATCAGGTCTTCCTCGCCCGACTGTGCCGAAGACAAGGCCGTCGCCAGCGATGCCACCACCGCCAGCAGGCCGACGGACATCACCACGATAGAGATCATGACTTCGATGAGCGAGAATCCGCCTTCGGTTGTCGGTGCGTTCGTTCTGCGCATTTTGTTCTTCGTCATTGTCATTGTCATTGTTGTACCCATATGGGGACGCCGGCCTGTTTATACAGACGCCAGCCACGAATTCGGCCAGTCGCTGCGAATACCGAGATTGCGCGCGAACTGTAAATGGTCGGGTCGGCAGGCCGAGTCAGATACAACACGCCGCTGTTGTAATTACCGTTCGCGTCATAGGAGCCGCCGTCGGGTCCAAAGGCAATCGTGTTCGCGCCTCCCGCTTGTCCAGGGCCATACCCGAAGTCAATGGCTGTCGCCCCGGCGCCAAAGTTGTCGGGGGCACTAGCCGGGAACCCGGTTTGCACGGCATAGCTGACATCGCCGGGAATTGAGTACGTGGTCACGAACTGCAGCGGAGGCAAAATGCCGGCTGCTGCAGGTGGCTGGTACTGAACCTCGATGGTGCCTGCGGGAAAGCCTGCCGGGTTGAAGCTCAGGTAATACAAGTGGCTCTGCGTGATGGCCAGGTGACGCGTATTGCGCATTGCCATCAGAGTCGTGTTGTAAGCCGAATCAAGGTGCGACTGATTGAACAGCGGCCTCATTGCGACGAACGTGATCGATGCAAAGGTGAAGCCGATCGCCACCGTGATCAGCAATTCCAGTAACGAAACGCCGCGAGTTTTGCTCGATGTCATA
>Ga0209517_10001837_pt1 | contig 31130 bp, 22 predicted proteins | sample PeaSoiMetSII2010_FD_187695 | JGI IMG/M metagenome (GOLD analysis project Ga0209517, IMG submission 187695) | Peat soil microbial communities from Weissenstadt, Germany - SII-2010 (SPAdes) (version 2) | ecosystem: Environmental > Terrestrial > Soil > Wetlands > Peat | place: Germany...
CGTTGATTTGGTGATTATCGTCTTTTACTTCGTGCTGGTGCTGGCCATCGGGTTTTACCTGAAAGAGCGGGCCAACACCGGTGAAGACTTCTTCATGGCCGGGAGGGAGATGACCGCGTGGGTGGCCGGCCTGGCTTTCTTGTCGGCGAACCTCGGGTCATTAGAACTGATGGGCTGGGCCGGCAACGCTTATAAGTACGGCATACTCGCTGCTCACTGGTATTGGATCGGGGCCATCCCGGCGATGTTGTTGCTGGCCCTGGTGATGGTGCCGTTCTATCACATCTGCAAGACCCACTCGGTTCCCGGCTATCTCAAGCTGCGTTTTGGAGAAAGTAGCCGGACGCTTGCTTCGGTGTCATTTGCCTTCATGACCGTGTTGATGAGTGGCATCAACATGTACGCCATGGCCGTGGTGATGCGCGTGGTCTTGGGATGGGACATTCATGTCAGCATCTGGGTTTCCTCCGTCACGGTGGCGATCTATGTGGCTCTCGGCGGACTCCGCTCCGCCATCTTCAATGAGGTCCTGCAGTTCGTTCTGATCTGGGCGGGCGCCTTGCTGATCCCAATTCTGGGTTTGGTGGAAGCCGGCGGCTGGGGCGGCTTGAAGGCGCGCATCCTGCAAAATCTTACGGAGCAGCACGTGGCCAACCCCGCCGCGTATACGCACCTGTGGTCCACGCTGGGCGACTTCAGTAAGAACCCGATGGGGATCAACTGGATCGGCATCGTATTCGGCCTCGGCGTATTCATCTCCATGGGCTACTGGACCACCGACTTCCTGGTCGTTCAGCGCATCCTGGCAGCGAAAGACCTGCGCTCGGCCAAGCTCGCCCCCATCATTGGCGCGGCTTTCAAGATGATGGTTCCGTTCATCGTGATTCTTCCCGGGCTGCTGGGGCTGGCATTGCTGCGCGATCCGCACACGGGCGGCTTGCTGCGGCTCGTTCCCGGCGATCTCGCGTGGTCGGAGGCGGGGCGAGCGCAGGGGCTGCACGGCTTCGACGAAGTTCTACCCCTCATGCTGGCGCGCTACTGTGGACCTGGCCTGCTGGGTCTCGGCATTACCGCGTTGATTGCCGGTTTCATGTCCGGTATGGCCGGTAACGTCAGCGCCTTCGCTACCGTCTGGACCTATGACATTTACGGCGCCCTGATCAACAAGAAGGCGTCGGATGAGCTGAAGGTCAAGATGGGCCGCTGGTGCACGCTGCTGGGCGTGGGCATCAGCATCGGGACGGCGTATCTGGTGATGCACGCCCAAAGCATCATGGACTATGTCCAGGCGCTGTTTAGCTTCTTCATCGCCCCGCTCTTCGCCACCGTGCTTCTCGGCATGTTGTGGAAGCGCGCCACTCCCGCCGGAGGTTTTTGGGGCCTGCTGGCGGGCACTGGTTCTTCGGTAGGCATGTGGGCCTGGGTGAAGGTCAATCCCGATGTGGTGAAATACCTGGCGTTGTCACCCCACGCGCAAGACCAAGCGCAGAACATGTTCCGGGCGCTGTGGTGCGGGCTGATTTGCGGAGCGGTCACTGTCGTGGTCAGTCTGCTCACGAAGCCCAAGCCGGACGCGGAGCTGACCGGCCTGGTCTACGGGCTCACGGCCATCCCGCACGAGGCGCACGTTTCGATTTTCCACCGGCCGGTTTTCTGGGCGGTTGTGGTGGGGATCGTATTCGTGGCCCTGAATATTATTTTCTGGTGAGGAACAATGAAAGCTGGCGGCTCGATTTCCATTTGGTTTTTTATCGGCATTTCCCTGCTCGTGAATGGCCTGCTCATATTCGGAGCGGGCATCTACGAGCTTTTCCATACCCCGCTGGCGCCCGTCGTGCTCTTTCACCTGCACGCCAGCGTCTGGTGGGGCGGACTTTTGGCGCTGCTGGGCGCCGGATACTGTTTTTATTTCGCGCCGGGAAAAGGGCGTGTGTAGCGGGAACAGGAATTCACGGAGCGAACTATGTCCAATAAGAAAAAGATGACCATGGGAATGATCGTGGGGAATCGCGGATTCTTCCCCGATCACCTGGCCAAGACCGGCCGGGAAGAGATGATTCAGGCGCTGCAGAAAGCCGGGATCGATGTCGTGACGTTGACGACGGAGGAGAGCAAGTACGGCGCGGTGGAAACGCACGAGGAAGCCAAGCGTTGCGCGGCGCTGTTCCACGCAAAGGGGGAACAGATCGACGGCGTGATCGTCACCCTGCCCAATTTTGGAGACGAGCGGGCCATCGCGGACACGCTGCGGCTGGCGCGCTTGCAGGTTCCGGTGCTGGTGCAGGCTACTCCCGATACGCCCGTGAAGATGGGCATCACGCACCGCCGCGACAGCTTCTGCGGCAAGATGTCCGCGTGCAACAACCTGCGGCAGTACAACATTCCGTATTCGCTGACCACGCTGCATACCGAGAGTCCGGATTCCGCGGAATTCGCGAAGGACCTGGAGTGGTTCGCCGGCGTTTGCCGCATCGTGAAGGGTTTGCGGAACCTGCGCATCGGAGCCATCGGCGCGCGGCCAACGGCGTTCAACACGGTGCGCTACAGTGAAAAACTCCTGGAAGGCAGCGGCATTTCCGTCGAAACGCTCGATCTTTCGGAAGTGCTCGGACGCATCGGCCGTATGAAGGATACCGATGATGTGGCTGTGCAGAAGCTGCAGGCGATTCAGCGCTATGTGACCACGAAAGACATTCCCCAGGTGGCGTTGCTGAAAATGGCCAAGCTGGGAGCGGTTGTCGATCAGTGGATGAAGGCCGTGGACGTGCAAATCAGCGCGGTGCAGTGCTGGACCTCGCTCGAGGAGAACCTGGGCATCGTGCCGTGCACGCTGATGAGCATGATGAGCAACTCGCTGCTCTCGAGCGCCTGCGAAGTGGACGTTTGCGGCGTGCTGGGCATGCATGCGCTGCAACTGGCCTCGGAAACGCCCAGCGCCTTGCTCGATTGGAACAACAACTACGGGACTGATCCCAACAAAGCGGTTTGCTTCCACTGCAGCAATCTGCCGAAGCACTTCTTTAAGGATGTGAAGATGGATTTTCAGGAAATCATCGCGGGGACCGTCGGCAAGGAAAACACGTTCGGCACGTGCGTCGGGCGTGTGAAAGCCGGGGCCATGAGCTTCGCGCGATTTTCCACCGACGACGCGAACGGAAAAATCCGCGGCTATTCCGGCAGCGGGCGCTTCACGGACGATCCCCTGGAAACCTTCGGCGGCGCGGGTGTGGTGGAGATTCCGGGTCTGCAAAAGCTGTTGCGTTATATCTGCGAGAACGGTTTCGAGCACCACGTCGCGGCGAATTTTTCCAGTGTCGCCCCGATGGTGCACGAAGCCGCCATTCGCTATTTCGGCTGGGACATGTACGCCCACACGGCGTAACCGTTCATCGGAGAGGAACGAGCGGAGCCATCCCATGGCAATCGTGGCTGGAGTCGATTTTGGCACCCTGAACGTGCGCGTTTCGGTTGTGGACAGCGACCGCGGCCTGCTCGCCACCGCCCTCGCGGATTACCCGCTGCACCGGAAGCGCGAAGACCCGGAATATGCCACGCAGTCGCATGACGACCAGATGAGCGCTTTGGCGAGGGCCACCCGTGAGGCAGTCGAAAAGGCGCATATTTCCGGCGACCAAGTGCAAGCGCTCGCGGTCGATACCACCGGCTCCAGCGTAATTCCGGTGGGAAAGAATCTCCAGCCGCTTGATGAGTATTATCTTTGGTGTGATCACCGGTCAAAAGCAGAAGCCGCAGAGATTACAGAAGCGGCCCATCGCGAAGGACTGCAAGCCATTCAGTGGTGCGGCGGGGTGTATTCGTCCGAATGGGGATTCTCGAAGCTGCTGCACTGGCTGCGTCACAATCCCGCGAAGCGCGCCGAATTCGTTTCTGCCTTTGAGCACTGCGACATGGCCGCGGCCACGCTCTGCGGAATCACCGACCCGCGCAAGGTGAAGCGCAGCGTTTGCGCCATGGGGCACAAGTGGCTGTGGAATCCGGGCCTCGGTGGCCTGCCTTCCGAGGAATTCCTCGTCAAAGTGGATCCCTTGCTTGCCGGTGTGAGGGAGAAACTTCAGGGCGAATACGCCACCTCGGATCAAATCGCCGGCAGGCTTTCCGTCTTTTGGGCCGATAAACTCGGATTGAAGGCTGGTATTCCTATCCCCGTCGGGGCATTCGATGCGCATTGGGATGCCATCGGGGCGGGTTGTCGCACCGACGACATGGTGAACGTCATCGGCACTTCGACTTGCATCATCGGCATTACGCCCTCGCCGAACCTGGTGCCGGGCGTCTGCGGTGTTGTGCAGGGAAGCGTGCACCCGCAGCGCACTGGAATTGAAGCGGGGCTTTCGGCTGTGGGAGACATATTTAACTCGATTGCCAACCGCGCCGGAACGGATGTCGCGACACTGAGCCAGGGACTTGAGAAGTACCGGGCAGGGCAAACCGGCCTGCTCCGCATGACCTGGGACAATGGGGACCGGACCGTACTAGTTAACCCGAATTTGCGCGGGATTACCCTAGGTTGGAATTTGCAGAGCACCGCTCAGGACGAACTATTTGCCGCCATCGAAGGAACGGCGTTCCACACGCGAATCATTCTGGATCGCATGGCCGAACATGGTGTGCCCATCAAGCGCGTGATCAATGCCGGCGGCATACCGCAAAAAAACAACGTGCTCAATGAAGTCTATGCCAACGTACTCGGCCGACCGGTACTTGTGCCAAGCAAAAGCGTGGTCAGTCTGGGTTCCGCGATTTTTGCATTTCTCGCGGCCGGGACGTTCCGGACGGTGGAAGAGGCGCAGGACAAGATTTGTCCGGGGCACGCGCTGTTTACGCCGGAGCCGAGCGCACAGAGAGTCTACAACTCACTTTACGCGCTCTATCAAAAACTCTATTTCGCATTTGGACAGCCGCACAAGGCACCGTTCGGCGATGTCCTGCCCACGTTGATCAAGCTAGCTCAGCACGACAGTTAGTACGCGGTGCAGGGCGAGCTGCGTGCTGGACTTCAGCTGGCCGCGGATGCAAAAGCGACCGCGTTGGGAGTTTTTGTCGGCAGGACGTGTAAACGTTTGCTCCATGCAGTTATAATGCCTGGCGACGAACTCGAAGGTACGGATTTCAGGAGGTTGGTATGACAAAGCAATCACAGATTTCACGCCGGCAATTCGTCGGCACCGCCATTTCCGCGGCCGCGGTGGGTTCCCTGCCTATGCAGAATATCCTGGCCTCCTCGTGGGGGGACACTCCGACTACGTCCAGTCCAGACTGGAAAGACGAGGGCGTTCTGTTTGTCGACAAGTCTCCCTACGCCAAGCTGCATAACGTTCCCGTGCACGCGGTGACGATCACGCAAGGATTCTGGGGAGCGCGACGCGAGATCAATGTCGACAGCAGCATTCCGTCGATGGAGAAATTGCTGCAAGCCAACGGCCGGATGAATAATTTCCTGCGGCTTGTCGGCAAAAGCGATGCCCAACAGCACGGTCCGGTCTACTCGGATTCCGACGTATACAAATGGACGGAAGCCGTGGGCTTCGCGCTGCAGTCCGGCGATCGTCCTGAACTGCACGCACTGGCGGACAAGATCATCAAGGAAGTGGTCGCGGTTCAAGAACCCAGCGGCTACCTGAATACGTACTATGTCGGGGACCACGCGAAAGATCGCATGGGGCCCGACGTACAGCGTTGGGGCCATGAACTCTACAACCTCGGCCACATGATCCAGGGTGCGATTGCGTATTATCGCGGTACGGGCGACCGTACGTTGCTCGACGCCGGCATGCGTTTCGTCGACGGTTACCTGCTGCCAAGTTTCGGCCCGGGATCCGACAAGAAGCCCATCTTCTCTGGGCATCCGGAAATTGAACTGGCGCTCATCGAGCTTTACCGCACGACGGGAGACAAGCGTTATCTCGATTTTGCCGGGTATATCCTTCAGGGCGATAACCGCATTAAGGTCCCCCAGCACGGTTATGTCTATCACTTCTGCGGAGTTCCTTTCACCTCGCGGACGCATCTCGAAGGGCATGCCGTACGCGCCATGTACGCATGTTGCGGCGCCACCGACTACTACCTGGAAACCGGCGACCCTGCGTACTTGAAGACACTCAACGTGCTTTGGGACGACCTCATGTCAGCACAAATGTACATAACTGGAGGAGTCGGGGCGCGCAGCGAGGGAGAAGCCTTCGGTGATTCCTACGAGCTTCCCAACTTCACGGCGTATGGCGAGAGCTGCGCAGCCATCGGCAACATGATGTGGAACTGGCGCATGCTCACAGCCACGGGCGAGGCGAAATACGCTGATGTTATCGAGCGTGCATTGTATAACGGCGTCAATTCCGGGATGTCGCTCGACGGTACGCTTTATTGTTATCGCAATCCGTTAGCGTTCGACCCCTCGGGCGGCGACCATATTCGCAATCCCTGGTATGACACCACGTGCTGCCCCCCGAACCTGGAGCGCACCTTTGCGTCACTGCCCGGCTATTTTTACAGCACCAGCAAGGATGGCCTTTACTTGCACTTGTATGACAATTCGCAACTTGATTGGCATCTGGACGACGGGACCGGCTTGAAGGTGGTGCAAAAGACAAACTACCCCTGGGATGGCAGCGCAGAAATTGCGGTCACGCCCGCCAAGCCCACGGAGTTCACATTTTACCTTCGCATCCCCGGGTGGTCTAACAGCACGCAGGTGGCGGTCAACGGCAAGCCGGTCACTGGTGTGACTCCCGGGCAGTATCTCGCATTGCCGCGCCGCTGGTCGCCTGGCGACGAGATTCATGTGAAGTTCGGCATGACGCCGCAAGTGATCGAGGCAAACCGCCGCGTAGTGGAGGACTACGGCCGTGTGGCGGTGCAGCGCGGCCCGCTGGTTTATTGCCTCGAACAACTGGATCAGCCGGAGGGCGTGGCGCTGTACGACGTTTCTTTGGACCTGCGCCATGAGTCCGCGTCGCCGTTCCAAGAGGAGTTCCGAAGCGATGTGCTCGGCGGAATCGTGATGTTAAAGCACATGGGAGCAGCCTACGAAAAGCCCAGTTCAGGCGGGGGGCTCTATCATTCGTACACCACGAATGCCCCCAAGGCCCACCAAGTCGAACTGAGATTTATTCCGTACTACGCCTGGGCGAATCGCGCGGGCACGCCAATGCAGGTTTGGACTCCGATTCTTCGAGCCTAGGGAAACCAAAACGTGCCAAGACGACGGGGTGGCCTTCCCAGCCCGGGGTGTTCAATCTTGTACGAAACGCATACTAGGGCGGCCATTTCATCGGGGTTTGCGCGGATGCCTGGAAGCGCAAATCATAGGCAGGCAATATCCTGGATGGCGCTAATATAACTGGATGTTCAGGGCGACCACGCACGCTGGTGGAAATTCAACTACAAGAGATCCTCCGTTCAGGCTCAAGGGCTTGGTTTGAGGAACAACGACGTCCTGCTGCTCGAACGTATTGTGCGCGTGAATGTCAGCGTGGCTCAATAAGGTCAGGTTGGCGCTCTTAACCGTTGCTGCTCGGAGAGTGATTTCCGCGAGACGCGGTTCGGTGGTGCTGGGATTGACCGCGGTGATCGTTAGCTCCTTTTCGTGCACGGAGGCGGAACCCTGCAATCCCCAGAACGAGGCGGGTTTTGCGTCACGGTCGTAGTGCAAGTTGGGCGCGGAGAACACGGTGCGCAACGCCGCTCCTCCTTGATGGCTCGCATACAGTTCAAAGACACGGCCGACCGGAGTAATGACGAATTTGTCCTCATGCGCAAGATACAAGCTATTTAAGCAGTTGATGAGCTGCGCGCAGTTCGCCATCGCAACCTTTTCGGGATGCCTGTTGAAGATGTCCAGCGTCATGCCGCTGAACACGGCGTCCCGCAACGTGGGCATCTGCTCGAGCAGGTCGCCCGGAGTGGCCTCGCTGCCGGGGCGATACCAGGGGCCCCATTCGTCCACAACCAACTTGATGTGGTGGTCATGGTCGAATTCGCTCAAAACTTGCCAGTGGCCTGTGACCAGGCCTTCCATTCGCTCTCCTTCGCGGAGCAGCTCGTACCAATCAACCGGGTCAAACTTCACTGCTTCTCCCTTTCCGGCCTCCCAGTCCTGCGTCTTTCCGCGGCTCAAGTTCCAGGCGTAGTGATGGAGAGCCATTCCATAAATGCGGCGCACTCCCCCTGGACCTTTGCGCAAAACCTCCGCAAGAAATTCGCGCGGCCAGTTCCAGTCGTCCACGTTCGCCCCCGAGGCGATCAGGTGCAACTCGTCGCCGTATCTTGGCAGCCAGGTCGAATAGCGTCGGAATTCCACGGCATATTCCTGAGGGGTGAACTCTCCCCCGCAGCCCCACGATTCGTTTCCGACTCCCCAATACTTCACATGAAAAGGTTCGGCATAGCCGGCGGCAGCGCGGGCATCAGCGAGCGTGGTGCTTCCCGCGGGGGAATTGCAATACTCCACCCACTGAGAGAAGGCCGAAGCGGGCAGGCTCTTCACGTTTGCCGCCAGATAGGGTTCCGCGCCGATGAGCTTGCAGAAGTGCACGAATTCGTTGGTTCCGACGGCATTCGGATCGTAACTGTGGCTTGCCGGCGCCTTCCCTGTTTCATCGTTTGCCCAGAAGTTTGTGCGGCGGGGGCGCTTTTCCGCGGGGCCGATGCCGTCGCGCCAATCGTAACCGTCTGCGAAGCATCCGCCTGGATAGCGGATCACCGGAGCCTTGATTTTTCGCATGTGCTCGATAAGTTCTTTTCGCAGCCCGCCGATATTCGCGACGCGCGATTTTTCCCCAACCCAAATGCCGTCGTACAACACGCCACCCAGATTTTCGGCAAAGTGGCCATAGATGTTCGGAGAGATTGTGCCCAGTGGCTCGTCGAAAAGGACCTCGATGCGAGAATCCGCCGTTCGTGAGTCAGGGGAAACATGCCAGCCGGATTTTGGGGAAAAGACAATTGCCGCGGCCCCGAACGCCCCCTTTTGCAAGAAATCGCGACGCTTCATCATGTGAGTCTCCTCTCGGACTGTGGTTTCCCGCGCAATATTCACTAAGCGGGAAAGCAATCTATCTTACATTTCATGTCTGGAAGGTGGCCCGTTCCGCCTACTGCATTTCGCTTGGAGAATCACCGTCCAAAGCAGCGCGCAGCCAGCCGTCCAGGTGAGTGTTGAAATTTGTAGGGAGGGAATACCTGTCTTCGCATTGTTACCGCCCTAGGCGCCCCACTGAATCGCCGTATAGGAACGCGGTGGCACTTCGAACTTCGTGTGCCCGCCAGTAGATACCGGCTTTCCCAGATCTTGCGGAACCACTCGCCGCGGAGCATCGAAGCCATTGAAGGCCTTCAAGTCACTCCCCGTCAGCACCGCTGCCGTCAGAACGCGCCCGGGTTGCGCATCTTGCCAGAGCACATCAATTTCACGAGCCTTCGCAAGATCGCGATTCAGGATGAAGAGAGAGACATTGCCATTTTCCTTGGAAAAAGTCGCCGTCACGTCTAGATAAGGAACAGTTCCAATTCCAGGAACTTCATACGCCGGTGATTCCGACAAAACATTCAGCACGGCCCCACGCGCCATCTGCAGCCCCCAGCTATAGGGGTAATAGATCGTCTGGCGGAATAGGCCATTGGCATTTGTCATTATGGGCGCAATCACATTCACCAACTGTGCCAGGCACGCCAACTTCACGCGGTCGGCATTGCGAAGCAGCGTGTTGATGATGCCGCCCACCAGAAGCGCATCCTCCAGGTTGTAGATCTCCTCCAGCAAATGCGGAGCTTCCTTCTCGTGGCCGTTTACGGCGTCTCCGGTTCGGGCGCGATACCACACGTTCCATTCGTCAAACGAGAGCCATAGTTGCTTTGGAGAGCGCTTGCGGCCGCGCACGAGATCGCAGACCGCAACCGTTTCCGCGATCTGGCGGTCCATGGTTAGATTCATGGCCAGGTATTTCGAAGTGTCGCCGCCCGTTTCTTCCTGCGTGTTTCCAATGTAGCGATGCAATGAGAGCGCATCCACGTATTCGTAGCACTGCTCCAACACCTCGCGATCCCACTCCAGATAAGTAGGCATCAAGGGGCCACTCGATCCGCAGGCCACCAGCTTCAGGGATGGGTCAACGTAGCGCATTTGCCGCGCCGCGTCCGCGGCTTTCAATCCATACTCCGTCGCGGTCATATGTCCGATTTGCCAAGGCCCGTCCATCTCGTTGCCCAGGCACCAGTGCTGCACATTGTAGGGCTCGGCAATGCCATGCTTGCGCCGCAGATCGCTCCAGCGTGTACCTTTCTCGACGTTGCAGTATTCCGCCAGTGCGGCTGCCTGATCGGGAGTTCCGGTTCCCAGATTGAGTCCCATCAATGGCTGGGTACCTACAGCTTTGCACCACATCATGAATTCATCGGTGCCGAATTGATTGGTGTTGATGGAATTCCACGCCTTGTCCAGCACCCGGGGACGCTCCTGCTTCGGCCCGACACCGTCAAGCCAATCGTAGCCGGAGACAAAATTGCCGCCCGGGTACCGAATGATAGGCACACCAAGCGTACGAATTTCTTCCATCACATCTTTTCTTAATCCGTTCGCGTCGGCGAGCTTGGACCCCGGATCATAAATGCCTTCGTAGATGGCACGGCCCAAATGCTCCAAGAAAGAGCCAAAGAGATTGCGGTCAATGGGAGCAATCGTGCGCCTGGTATCAAGATAAATTCGCACTGCGGCCGCGGAATCGGGTGCCGGTGTTTGCCCTTTCAGTAATCGGCTGAGCAACAATTCCGCCGAACAACCTGCCCCAACTGCGAGAGACTGCTGCAAAAAACGTCGCCTTTCGATCGAAGCCATGAGAGCGAACCTCCCTGGGTGGATGCTTTCCTGCAAAGATTTGCAGGAAGCATAGCACAACCTCCGGGCTTCCAAGCACCACTTTGTGAAAACGCTTGCTAAGGAATGACGGCACGGATTCTTTGGAGCCTTCGTCAGGGATACGATCAGGAGGATTATTCGCGCTCTTGTCCAAACCGCGATATTCCACAATTATAAAGCATATTTGTTAAGTTTCAGGGTTAGTTCAGGCGCTTTTCCCGGATGTGTCCACAGGCATCGTTCCTTTTTGCTTGGCGCCATGCTGATGTCCGTGTGTCCAGCCAGCATTCACAGCAATCGTTTGCGCAGCCAGGAATGGTATCCCCGGAGTAGTCCACACCACATAGCCAAAGGGCACTACCTGATTTTTGGGACGGCGAAAGACAGCGATTAGCACATGGAGAAAGAGGGTATAACCCGGTCGACAGCCGCAGAATGCGCATTCAACATGGAACAAAAGCCGGCCGTCAACCTAGCTTCCTAGCTTCGCCGCTTCGCGGTCTTCGTTCTCTGCCCCCACGGTGATCCCGGGAGCCGCGCCTGCCGGGCAAAACTGTTCGCAGATTCCGCATCCGGTGCACAAGTCCGCCGCGACGTACAATTCCCGCAACGTCCTCTTGTATCCCCGGATCTCCTGCTCCAGGACTTCCTCTCGCAAAGGTTTCCCAGGAACTGGACACTTTCCAATGCATGCCCTGCAATTGCCGCCTTCCACGTAACGCAAGCATCGGCTGCGGTCGATCGTCGCGGTCCCCACCTTGAACGCCTTCTTTCGCACCAGGGTCAGAGGTTCGATCGCCCCGCTGGGGCATGCTTGGGAGCAGCGATTGAGCTCGTAAATGCAGTATCCGGTCCGGGCATTCAGCACTGGAACCCATACTCCGCTCCGCCTTGACACATTTCCAAAGCCAGCCTAGACTATGTAGTTTTTAGGTGGCCCCCGGGAGCCATCTGGGGGAGGACAACATGGACAAGAAGCGTTTGGAGTACTACAAGAAGAAATTATTGACGCGGCGCGACGAACTGGTGAAGACAATTGTGCGCACCGAGGAAGAGGGCCGCCAGGCCGACGACGACCCCACCGTCGACCTCGCCGATAAGGCTGCCAACTCCTATACCAAGGAATTCCTCTTCGGTCAGACCAATACCGACCGCACCATCCTGAATATGATTGACGAGGCCCTGAAGCGCATCCGCAACGACGAGTACGGCACCTGCGCCAATTGCCAGGAGGAGTTGCAGCAGAAGCGCCTGGAGGCAGTGCCGTGGGCGAAACACTGCCTTTCCTGTGCGGAGAAAATGGAACAGGGCGCGTTGTAGTTCCTCACCTTCTTCGATTACCTAATCAGCATCTAACTGAAGTAGAATAAACCCAGCGAAGATGGGTGTCGCTGCGCCATGGTTCTTCCTGCATCGCGGCTGCAATTGGCACGTTGGTTGGAGAACTTCGCCGGTGCCCTTACCAGCGTGGTGTTCCCGGCTGGCTGCCTGCTCTGCGATTCGCTCCTGACGCATGCACGCCGGATACCGCTCTGTGAAACGTGCTTGGCTTCCTTCCAAAGGATCGCGCCGCCAATCTGCCGCATTTGCGGCCAAACTCTGCCGGTTCCGGCTGAACCCAGCGAAAGCGAACCGGTTTGCCGCGATTGCGCAGTTGGGAAATTCCGATTTCAGCTCGCTCGCAGCTTTGGCGTTTATGAAGGGGCGCTAGCCCGCGCCATTGTCCTCCTCAAATACGAGCGCATTGAGCCGTTGGGCTCCTACTTCGCCATGCGCCTGCTGGAATTGGTTCGCAGCGAACCCCGCCTCTTGTCTGCCGACGTCGTCGTCCCGGTCCCGCTGCACCGCCAGAAGCACAGGGATCGCGGTTACAACCAAGTGGACCTTTTCGCGCGCCCCCTGGCCCGCCGCCTTCACATGCCCTACCGCCCCATCCTCCTGATGCGCTCCCGCCCCCGTCCGGAGAAGCATCTGCTCAGCCAGGAGGAGCGTTGGGAAGCGGTACGTGGCGCCTTTGTCATGCGCGGGAGCGCCCGGGTTGACAATTTGCGGGTCTTGTTGCTAGATGATGTAATGACGACGGGAGCGACGCTAGATGCGTGTGCTCGCGCGTTAGGCGAAGCCGGAGCCCGCTCGGTACTGGGACTAACCATTGCCCGCGCCGCGCGGCCCGTTTTTCCCGTCAGCGGAGCGTAATACCCTGAAGGGTGCGCGATGAGCGCAAGAAGGCCAGAGGCGATCGATCCCCGGGGGAGACATTCCCTCGAAGCGGGTGGCTCGCTTGTGCCTAACCCTTCAGCAAGCGCCTCCACCCGCTTCCTCCCTGCACCTCTAGGTCATCGCGCTTCCATGATGCAGGAACCCGTGCTGGTGCTGAACGCCACCTACGAGCCGATAAACGTTACTGCCGTGCGTCGGGCTATGGTGCTGCTCCTGAAGGGCGTAGCGCAGGCAGAGGAAGTGCACAGTGCGGAAGTCCATTCCGCGGCACACTCCCACAAGGTCCCTTCGGTGATTCGCCTGCTGGCCTATCGCCATATTCCGCAGCAGAGCCGCGCGCTCTCCCGAAAGAATATTCTGTTGCGTGACCGCAACACTTGCCAGTTCTGTGGCCGGATATTTCCGAGTTCCGAACTCACGCTGGATCACGTCCTGCCACGTTCCCGTGGTGGCCGCTCCTCTTGGGAGAACCTGGTAGCTTGCTGCTACCACTGCAACAACACCAAGGGTGATCGCACGCCGGAAGAGGCTGGGCTGAGACTGGCGAGGCGTCCACGCCCTTTTACGCTGCACACCTCGCGACAACTAATGCGGCTGATTGGTCACCGCGACGAGCGTTGGCGTAAGTATTTGTTTTATTAGGATTTATCCGCCTACTGCCAACTGGCCGCCACGTTTTCGTCCCCCCAGGCAGATTTGGGAAACCTTTTTGCCCGCAACGCATCTAAATGAGTAATACCACTTCGAGGACACACCCCGGGAAGCAGTTAGGGCACCCCCCTAGCTGCTTCTCTCCTTTTTAGCCCACTTTTTTCACAAGGGATTGCCTGGGCAGACCGTTAACTCTGTTGCGGTTTGTCGGGTTCGTTTTGGGACCAAAAGTGAGGCGCCCCGGGCTGCCCGCTGCGGGGGGACTCCGGAAAGCTCTTAAGTGCAGACGCCTCGTCGGGGAACTCGGGGAAGACCTGGTAAAGTTGCGTGATTTTCAGAATCTCCTCCACCTTCGAGGACAGGCCCACCACCTTCATCGCCCCACCCTTCTTAACGACCGTGAGGTAGTTGCGCACCAATTCGCCAATCCCAGAGCTGTCCAGGTACTCCAAGCCTTTCAAATTCAGAACAATGTTGGTTTTGCCGCGCTTAAGCAGACCTAAGATGGCGTCACGGAAGCCGCCGGCTTCGAACGAAGTCAGCTGCCCGTTCACTTCGACGAGGGATGCAGTGCCTGCCTGGCGGATGATTACGGAGAAACTCAAGCGATCTTTCCTAGCGCTGGGTTGGCCCTTAATTTTAACGTGTGGCCACAGGAAGGCAAGCCATTCCCTCCGGTCCTCCGCAGTCCATTGCGACTTCTTCTCACTGCCGCATCACTACCCGCAGACCCCGCCGCCAGCTCTCCACCAGGCCCACGCGGATTATTTCCATTTCTGGCTTGAGGTAGCGCAGCAGCATGTCCGTGCTGGGATGAAACCGCAACGCCGGTGCCACCAGATACACCACCGGCGGATCGGGGTGTAACTCAATCCCGGGGAAATAGCCGTACCGCGCAACGTCGCCCTGCGCCTGTAGCCGGCAAATCCGCGACCAGTATTCCCCCGCCTGTAGCGGCAAGTCTGGATTCTCTACTGCCTTCAATTCCACAATGGCCAGCCGGTGTGTGCGCGTGACGCACAATAGATCCAAAATCCCGCGGTGCCCGCCCGTTTGCGCAAACACCTGCTCGTACACATGTGTGGGGTCGAGCGCCAAGTCGATTTGGCTGACGTCGCCCATCACCATCATCTGCATCCAGCGTTCGGCCTGCGCGCGATAGAGCGGGTGGCGCGTGTCGCTTGCCAGCGGATGGCGGAAATTCTGCAGGTTGAGCACGAGCTGCTTCAGCGCGATTTCGTTTTGCGCGTTCAGTTCGTCCCAATGCCCGTCCATCCCGAAGGTGACGCACCCTTCCGACCAGCGCGCAAACGCCAACCCGCGGAAACGCAACACCACTTCCCTCAACTGCGGCGCAGCGTGCGCCCTGATGGCATCAAGCTCAAGCGCCTGGAGGGGCGCGATTGCCGCGGCCGCACGATCCAGCAGCAATTGCGACTCACGGCGCGGCACCAGCCACGTGTTGATGTTCCCGTCCGCGCAAAGATCGACGCGCTCCAGAGTCTCCCGCTGCGCGTCCCGTTCATAGACCTGCACCGTTAGACGTGGATCGATGGCATGGATGCGCGCTGCAAGCGCTGCAGCTTTGCCCTTCGGTAATATCAGCCGCAACCCGGAAAGGTTGCCGCGCCCACCGCTCTGCCGTGCACGGTCGAGCCACAACAGACCGTAGGTAAGGCTGCTCTCAAGGGCATCCGGAGTTTCCTCGTCGGGAACGGCAAGGAACGCATAATGCGCCATCCCTTTGCGGGAGATTCCCCGCGCATAGACGCGCGATAGGGAATGCTCCAAATCCGCCGCGATGGAAACTTTCTCAAGCGTCTCATCGGGGAATCGCTCCGCCAGGATGCGCCGGAGTTGCTCGCAGAATTCTTCTCGTGATAGTCCTTTGGCGTCGCGTTCGTAGCTCAGCCGAATAATTTCCAGCCGCTGCGGTTTTGTGCGGCCGAAACACTCCACCGCCAGCAGAACGCGTCCGTCCGATTGATCCATGATGGCCAGCACGCGCCGCGTCACATTGCAGGTCTCGGACCACAGGTGCAGCAGGGGCTTCGCTGGTGCGCCCCGCACTTCCCAGGAAAGCGGTCCTGCCGAGGGGACGCGGCCGCCGTTCTCCCGGATTTCAATCGTGCCGCACGCAGTCAGCTCTCGCAGACAGGTGCGCAGTTCCTCCGCGAGTTCCATACCTGCATATTAATCTAACTATGTGGTTAACGAAAAACTATTTCTTATGCGAGATCTGCAAATAGGAAGCGTGTACATAGGGTTGTTGCATGTTCCAGGAGGAGGGCACATGGTCAAACGAAATCTCAAAGGGACGGCGCTCACCTGGCGATAGCGCTGCCGACGGTGCGCCCAGTACACCACGCGTTTCCCGAAGTGCAATCTGATCCATGGAATCGGCGAACTCCACGGTGAGCGAAAGCGATTGAATTCTCTCCGGGCCATCGTTGACAACTTCCCCTGAAAGAGTCGTAACTTCTTGATGGATGAAGTTTTCCGCCCGGCTGAGGGCGATCTTTTCGATGCGGATATTCTTGAGGTAGGCCTGCTCCCCAGGCGCCATTTTCAGGCTTACCGTAGCCTGATAGGTTGCCGGTCCGTCCGAAGGCAAATGAAGCAGAAACCACAAACTCAGCAGGATGGAGAGCGCAACCACGCCGCCAATGATCAGCGTGACCGGCGAGCGCTTCTCCACCTTCTCCGGTTTCTCGGGATCTTGCAGTGCGCGTTGCATCGATTGCATCTCTCAAATTCTACGCGAGTGCCATCCCCGCGTCAGCGGCCAAGGCTTAAGCGATGCGTCAGCGGCTCCGGCAAGCGCGCGCTTCGCATGCGCTCTTGGACCTTCTCGATGTCGTAGGGCACACGCCAGAACTCTACGACTTGATGCTCCAGGTCGGCGATTGCAAAACCCGCGCGCGGATCGGAGTCGCGTGGCTGCCCGATCGATCCCGGGTTCAAAAGGTAGCGTTTCTCTCCTTCAACGCGCAGCGCGCAGCGCATCTCGTTGCTGCGCGGGTGCACCTGCAAGACTTCCAGTTGCGAATCCTGATACGCGAATCCTCCCTGGTGGTGTGTGTGGCCATAAAAGGTGATGGGCAAGGAAGAATCCAGCAATCCTTCCAGCGCCTGCGACGGCGTGAAGACGTATTCGTCTTCGTCCTGGAACGCACCGTGTACCAGCACCACACCTTCGACTTCCAGCGGGCCTTGTGGCAACGCGGCGAGCCAGTCCATGTTTTCGTTGGAGAGTTGCGCGCGCGTCCAATTGACGGCCATTTTGGCTACCGGATTGAAGTCCTCCGTGGACATGAGATCCGCAACCGCTTTGTCGTGATTGCCGCGAATCGTGGCTGCGCCGAGTTCGCGGATGCGCGTGGTGACTTCGTTCGGATCCGGCCCATAGCCGACCACGTCGCCGAGGCAAACTACATGCTCCCAGCTCCCTTTCGCCGCGTCGAGGGAGGCTTCCAGGGCCGTTAGATTGGCATGGAGATCGCTTAGAACTAAAAGTCGCATCCGGCCTGTCCGAATCGTGCCCACGAGTATAGATGAAGCCGGGGGGGCAAGCGCAAGGCAATGTGAACGTTCTTTGACACCGGCGGTGTCTCCTCGTGTGGTTAAAAATGTAACAAGAAAATGCGGCGGGCCACGAAACATTCGCCCCGCGGAGTTCGTCTATATGTTTGCGGTCGAAGTTCGGGCTGTTCGGGACGAAACGAGATTAAGTAAAAGCACCCCGCGGTGGCAGCCGCGGGGCCATTGACACGCAGTTTTTCCGGATCGTGAACCAGGAAGAAAAGGTGTCTCCATCGCGAGGCTACCTGCTCTTCTGCCTGCGTGTCAACTCTTCCGTCCTCGGATGACCTTTCGGCCGACTCGCTCCGTTGAAAGGAAATATCACGCATGAGCAACAATTCATTGTTCCGCAATTTGATTCTGGTCTCGGCCCTCGCGATTTCGGTTCCCGCGTTCGCCAAGCCCGTGGTCAAAGACCTTCCCATCACTCACGCCATCCACGTTGGCAAAACCACTATTCAATCCGGCGATTACCGCATCCTGATTGACGGCAATCACCTCACCATCCAAAAAGGCAAGAACGTCGTGGCGGAGTCCGAAGGCCGCTGGGAAGAACGCGACGCGAAAGTACCCTACGACGAGATCGTTTCTACAGGCGACGGCACGATGTTGGAGCTGCGTTTTGGGGGGAAAAAGAGTGTTTTCGTTTTGGCACAGTAGGGGGTAAACAGGTGACATTTACCCTCGAATTACCGGGGAAGCTGGATCCGTCTTCAGCTTCCCTCCTCTTCCGGGCCACTCAGGAACTCTTGAGGTGGCAGACTCCAGTTGTCGCCGCGAGTGAACTCCTCGCCGTGCTCGCGCTGGTCCTGCGCGCCCGTTTCTTGCAAATTGCAAGGCAATCCGCCCGCCGCTAGCGAATCAACATGCAATCCCCATAGCTGTAAAACCGGTAGTGCTCCGCGACCGCATGCCGGTAAGCCGCCAGGATGGACTCGCGCCCCGCAAATGCGGAAACTAGCGCTAACAGTGTCGACTTCGGCAAGTGGAAATTCGTCACCAGATTATCCACCACGCGAAATGTATATCCCGGGAAGATGAACAGGTTGGCCTCGGCTCTCCCTGCGGGAATATGCCTTGCGTCACCCTGCACTGCTGCCTTGTCCGCCGCATCCTCCAGAGCGCGCACAACTGTTGTGCCCACCGCCAGCACCGGCCGGCCCTCTTCCTTCGCGCGGAGAATCTTCGCCGCTGCTTCTACGCGGATCTCATACGCCTCGGAATGAATCTTGTGCTCCTCGAGCGTCTCCGCGTGGATGGGCTGAAATGTGCCGAGTCCCACGTCCAGCGTGATTTCGCATATGTCGCAACCGCGGTCTCGTATTTGTTGCAGTATCTCCGAAGTGAAGTGCAGACCTGCGGTCGGCGCGGCCACAGCGCCGGGCTTCTGCGCATAAACCGTCTGGTAGCGCTCGCGATCGGAAGATTCATCAGCCCGGTCGATGTACGGCGGTAGCGGCACATGTCCCAGCCGCTCGATGTTCGCTTCCACGCTTTGATCGTTGTGCGACCGAAAACGGATCATTCGCAAACCCAATTCGCCCCGCGCCAGAATTTCCGCCTCAAGCTCGCCGCCGCCGAAATGCACGCGCTCTCCGACCCCCATTTTTCGACCCGGACGCACCAGGGCTTCCCAAATCTCGACTTCGACTTTTCTGGTGAGGAAAACTTCCACTGTGCCCGTCAGATGCTCTCGCGCGGTTTTGCGCGAAGGCGATTGCGCATGAACACCTGCGCGTTTTCCAAACAAGCGCGCGGGAAGGACGCGCGCATCGTTCAGCACCACGAGCTCGTCGCCACGGAGCAAGGCCGGCAATTCCGCAAACTTGCGGTCCTCCCACGCGCCGCTTTGCCGATTCAGCAACAGCATCCAGGAGGCTTCTCGGCGCGGTGCAGGGCGCTGCGCGATCAACTCGCTGGGCAACTGGTAGTCAAAGTCGTCAACTCTCATCAATCCGAACTATAACAAAACAATCGAAAAGCGAGGTCACTTATCCCCGAAAGCTGACCACTTCTGAGCCCTCCAATAGCCGTACAGGACCAGTACTGTAACCATAAAGCATTGTATGCACTATACTTATTCTTTCTTGCGAGGATGAAGATACTACTTGACATTATTACGCTCATATTTCATTATGTAGATGAATTCAACTATGGAGGTCGCTCATCATGAGAGCTACTTTAAGCCGTTTTGAACCTTTTCGCGGGGCCACCACCCTGCAGGACCAGATCAATCGTCTCCTCAACGAGGCTTTTGATCGCACTTCGGATGAGGCCAACTTGACCACCTGGGCGCCGGCGGTCGACATCTATGAGACCGAGCACGAACTCGTCGTCAAGGCCGATATTCCGGAGATCAAGCCGGAGGAACTCGACATTCGCGTCGAGAACAACATCCTCACCATTCGCGGTGAGCGCAAGTTCGAGAAGGAAGTAAGCGAGAACAACTATCTGCGTGTGGAGCGGTCGTATGGCTCCTTCAGCCGCAGCTTCTCCCTGGCCAACACCGTGAATGCCGAAGCGATCAAGGCCGACTATAAGAATGGCGTGCTGACGCTGAGCATTCCGAAGCGCGAGGAAGCCAAGCCAAAGCAGATCAAGGTCAATGTGGAAGCGTCCGCCGCCGCGGCTGCCGCGGGCCGCTAAGGCGCGAATCGTTCAAACAGCGAAGTCGTCGTGGGATAGCATAGGGGCTGGCCATCGCGCCAGCCCCTTTTCTTCTGCGAAACAGGGAAGCGAGGAATCATGCTGCGTTTTGACAAAATGACCGTGAAAGGACAAGAGGCGCTGCAAGCAGCGCGGGACGTCGCAGCACGCCACGAAAACCAGTCTATCGAGCCCGTCCACCTGCTCGCCGCACTAATTCAGCAACCCGACGGCGTGGTGCCGCCGTTGCTCGCCCGCCTCGGCATTCGCGCTGAACTGATCAATCAGGACATCGAACGCGAAATCGCACGCTTGCCCAAAGTGCAGGGCTTCGCGGAGCAGAACATGGGGCGGGCGCTCAATGACGTCTTGGAGCGCGCTTTCGACGAAGCCGCTAATTTCAAGGACGAGTATGTTTCCACCGAGCATTTTTTCCTGGCCATTGCCGGCCAGGAACGTGATCCCGCCGGCCAGTTGCTCAAGAAGAATGGCGCCTCACACGAAGCCATTCTTCAGGCCCTCGCCGGTGTGCGCGGCAGTCAGCGCGTTACCTCGCAGAACCCCGAGGCAACGTATGCAGCACTTGAGAAATACGCGCGCGACCTGACCGAACTGGCGCGTCGCTCCAAGCTAGATCCCGTCATCGGGCGCGACGAAGAGATTCGCCGCGTCATGCAGATTCTGGCGCGCCGCACGAAGAACAACCCCGTGTTGATCGGTGAACCTGGCGTTGGCAAGACAGCCATCGTTGAAGGCCTGGCCCAGCGCATCGTTTCCGGCGATGTTCCGGACGTTTTGAAAACCAAGCGGCTGGTGGCGCTGGATCTGGCGGCCATGGTTGCCGGCGCGAAGTATCGCGGCGAATTTGAAGATCGCTTGAAAGCGGTGCTGAAGGAGATCTCCGAGGCGGAAGGCCAGATCATCCTGTTCATCGACGAGCTTCATACGCTCGTCGGCGCGGGTGCCGCCGAAGGCGCCATGGACGCTTCCAATATGTTGAAGCCCGCACTAGCCCGCGGTGAATTGCGCGCCATCGGCGCCACCACGATCAACGAGTACAAAAAGTACATTGAGAAGGATCCGGCACTGGAGCGCCGCTTCCAGCCGGTGCTCGTCTCCGAACCATCGGTTGAAGACACCATTGCCATTCTCCGCGGCCTCAAGGACCGCTATGAAGTTCACCACGGCGTGCGCATCAAGGACGCCGCCATCCTGGCCGCCGCCACTCTTTCGCACCGCTACATCTCCGATCGCTTTCTGCCAGACAAGGCCATCGACCTGATCGATGAAGCCGCGGCCAGCTTGCGCATGCAGATCGATTCTCTGCCCACGGAAATTGACGAGATCGAGCGCCGCATCCTCCAGCTTGAAATCGAGCGCCAGGCGCTGCTGAAGGAAACCGATGCGCATTCCGTGGAGCGCCGCAAGCAAATCGAAAAGGAACTGGCCAAGCTGCGCGAGGATTCCAGCGCGCGCAAGGCCCGATGGCAGGCCGAGAAGGCGGAAATCGCCAAAATTCGCAAGCTGAAGGCGCAGATCGACCAGCTCAAAGCCGAAGAGCAGCGCTTCGAGCGCGCTGGAGAACTCGCGAAAGTCGCCGAAATCCGCTACGGCAAGATCGCCCAGGCGGAACGCGAGCTGAAGGAAGCTCAGGACCGCTTTGATGCGGTTCAAAAAAACACGCGCATGCTGAAGGAAGAGGTCGACGAAGAAGATATCGCCAAGCTGGTGAGCAAATGGACCGGTATTCCCGTTGGACGATTGCTCGAAGGCGAAGCCCAGAAGCTTGTGCACATGGAAGAGCGCCTGCGCCAGCGCGTTGTCGGCCAAGAAGATGCTCTATCCCGCGTGGCCAATGCCGTGCGCCGCAGCCGCGCCGGTCTTTCTGACGCCAAGCGCCCCATCGGCTCGTTCATCTTTCTCGGCCCGACCGGCGTCGGCAAGACCGAACTGGCTCGCGCGCTCGCTGAATTCCTTTTTGACGATGAAAAGCTGATGATCCGCATCGACATGTCCGAGTACATGGAGAAGCACAGCGTCTCGCGGCTCATCGGCGCGCCGCCGGGCTATGTCGGCTACGAAGAGGGCGGGCAACTCACCGAACAAGTCCGCCGCCACCCCTATTCCGTCATCCTGTTCGATGAAATCGAAAAGGCTCACCCGGATGTCTTCAACGTGCTGTTGCAGATTCTCGAGGACGGGCGCTTGACCGACGGCAAGGGCCGCACAGTGGATTTCCGCAACACCGTCCTGGTGATGACCAGCAACGTCGGTTCGACCGCGATCTTTGAGCTTTCCGGAAAAGACCCCGAGCGCGCTCGCAAGCAGGCGATGGAAGCCTTGCGCGCGGCGTTCCGGCCGGAGTTCATCAACCGCATTGACGAGATCGTGATCTTCAATCCGCTCGGCAAGGAGCAACTTGAACGCATCGTTGTGCTGCTGCTCAAAAACGTCGAGAAACTGCTTGCGGAACGCCAGATCACTCTCGACTTGACTCGTCCAGCGATTGAGTTGCTGCTTCATGAGGGCTTCGATCCGGCCTACGGCGCGCGGCCGCTGCGACGGACCATTCAGCGCCTCGTTCAGGATCCCCTGGCGATGCAGATACTGGAAGGCGCCGTTCTCCCTGGCGATCACGTGCGCGTCGATCGCGATGGCCAGAAGGATGCCATGCTCTTCGAACGCGCGCCCGCCCAGCCACCGGCCGCGGCAGCTAGGAAATAACGGCGGAAATGAGCTTCTCGCCGGGAGAGAGGCCTCGGACGGGGCTTCTTGATGCAGCCGAACGCTTCCCGCACAATCGATGTGCCACCGTCGCTTCGCTCCGAGAACCATATGCATTAGGCCCGGAATACTGTTCCCGCTCCCTTAGGAATCAGCGTTGGCCTTCAGCGGATTCCCTTGAGGCACATGTTCCAGTCCCTTCTATCTCCCCGGCGGAACCACGAGACTGCCCCGTTCTGGGCCCGTCCCTTAGTTCGATTGACGTAATCGACGGCGTCTCGCCATTTTCCATTCCCGCTTCCGCGAGCATCGAAGGCATGCATCAGGTTGTTTCAGAGGGAACGAAGCTGTGCTTGAACGTCAATCAAAACTCCACGCGGAGCGGAGAAGCAATCCTTCCTTATCCGTGCAGCGGCTTCAGCAATATGGAGTTCAATTTTGTCGACCAAAGAAACGGCTTTTACTCGATTCACACTGTAAATGGCACGAGGGGCCTCTGCCTGAATGTCTCGAATGCCACGGCGTCGCCCGGTGACGGGAAGAAATATGGCGGCCCAGGGAATCTGATTCAGTGGGATTGCGGCGACGGCCCTCTGCCTGACAACGAACTCTTTAAAATCGTGGACCTGGGCAGAGACCGGATACAAATCCTCGTCAAGAGCAGCGGGCTTTGCCTGGAGGACCCCGGCAGAGGAGGCACCATCCGTCAGAACCGGTGTAATCAGTCGAATCTGAGCCAGGTATTCGTCTTGACCGAATAGATTGATTCTTCAGCAGTTTTAGTTGTGACTCGGATTGCGGATGTCACTCAGCCACTGTTATCAAACACGATGATGTGTTTTATCGACTTCGCGATCGCAACTCGCCTGTGCTGACTTAGGAGGCACAATCGTGCCGTTGATGCATAATTCGTGGCTACGTGATAGGGATCACATCGCTCGGCAACGGATCCCGCGAACATCATAGAAGCGCATGCAGGGACATAGGTGCTAAACTTGGGGTTAATGCGAAGGGTACTCATTTTCGGATTGGCGTTGAGCGTCTTTGTCGCTGGCCTGGCGCCGCTTTCGGCGTGTGCCATGCTTTCTTCCGGCGCAGCCGAGTGCGCGCAGGCGATGTCCCAATGGCCATGCCACCAGATGCACGCCCACAAGGGAGAGGCGCAACTCTCCGGCGCTTCGGATAAGTCGTGCTGCACCACCTCGCAAGCCCCACTTCCGGAAATGCAGTACAAAGCGGCTGAGGTTAGCCTGGCAGCCACCACGGTCGCGGTGACCGTCAACATGCTCGCAGTTCCGCCCATCAGGCCGTCGCGCACACTCCTGACTGTCGTCGAAAAGCCTTCTCCACCCTCGTTTCAATCCCTTCTCTGTACATTCCTAATCTGAATCTGTCCTGATCGCGGCTCACCACATGCACACGTGTTTCTGTGCGTCCCGCTACATCAGCGCCCCTTACAAACAACGAGCTAATTCGGCCTTCGGCCCGATACCGTGAAAGGAAAGTTTATGAAGTTTAGTTGCGTTTGGATTTTGGGAGTTTTTCTCATTGTATCCGCAGCAACGAGTGTGCGCGCTCAGAACGCCCCGGCTGGGGAACCCGCGAGGCTCGCGGACCTCTTGACGGAGGCGGAAAAGAGCAATCCTCAGATACAGGCGGCGCGGCACGCCTGGGAATCGGCGAAGCAGGTACCGACACAGCTCTCAACGCTGCCGGACCCCCAAGTCGTCTTGCAGCAGATGAACGTGGGTAGTCCGCGCCCGTTTGCAGGGTACACCAACAGCGACTTCGCGTATTTCGGCGTGGGCTTCTCGCAAGACCTACCCTATCCGGGCAAGCTCCGCCTGCGCGGTGAAATTGCAGAGAAGGACGCGAACGTTACCCAGCAGAAAGTGGAGTCGGTCCGCCGCGCGGTTCTGGCGGCTGTGAAGATGACCTATTTCCAATTGGGCTATCTAGCCAAGCGGCAGAAGATTCTCGATGAAGATGGGCAACTCCTGCAACAGGTCGAACAGGCGTCAGAATCCCGCTACCGGAGCGGTCTGGGCAATCAACAAGATGTTCTACAGGCGCAACTTGAACGCACCAAGCTACTGCGTGAAATTACCATGAATCAATTGGAGTTCGGAAAAGTTCAGTCGGAAATGAAGAATCTCCTCAATCGCTCGCAATCTTCCCCAGACATTGCAACGTCCGAACTTTCCGAGAGCAAACCTGCCTACAACTTCGATCAGTTGCTGACCGAGGCGAAAGCCAACAACCCCGACCTCGCCGGAATGCAGAAGATGGTGGAGCGCCAGGGACTGCAGGTAGACCTCGCGAGGAAGGATTTTTATCCCGATTTCAATGTGCAAGGCATGTGGCAGCGCACAGACCCATCGCAGTACCGGGCCTATTACCAATTCAGCGTGGGCATGCGCATTCCGATTTATCGCAGCCGCCGCCAGCGCCCGGAATTGGCCCAAGCTGAGTCCGACCGGGATCGCGCGAAAAGCGAATACGAAATGCAATCCCAACAAACGGCCTTCCAGCTTCGCCAACAATTTCTCAGTGCGGAGAAATCGGCGGAGCTGCTGAAGATTTATCGCGAAGGCTTGATCCCTCAAGCGCGGGCCGGGCTGCAGGCCGGCATGGCCGCGTACCAATCCAACCGCCAGGATTTTCAGGCCCTACTCGCATCTTTCCTCGACGTTCTGAAGTTGGACGAAGAATACTGGCAGACGCTTTCCGAACACGAAACCGCGTTGGCACAGATGGAAGAAGTGACTGGAGTGACGCTGCGCTGAAACGCGCCGCACAGGAACAATCCCATGAAAAACTATCGAATCGCTTTCATCATCGCGCTTGTAGCGAACTTGGCTCTGGCCGCAGTCCTGGCGGGTTTCTGGTGGCGCTCACACCATCCCGCAACGGCGAAAAGCGCCGCCACACCCGCTTCCAATCCCGCGCCTCAGCAGGAACTGAACAAGGCTTCCGCGCCGCCGCAAGTGCCGGCGGAGACGCCGCTCTCTCCCATCCAGCTTTCGCCCGAGCGTTTGCAGTCCATTGGCGTGAAGTTCGGGGTGGTTTCGCGAAAGGAGCTGAAGGATACCATTCGCACCACGGGAACTGTGGCGATTGACGAAAGACGTCTTTCTTACGTGCAGACGCGTATTTCCGGCCACATCGAGAAAGTCTTTGCGGATGCCACTTACCAGTACGTGCGTAAGGGTCAGCCGTTGTTTACCATCCACAGCCCGGAACTTGTCTCCGCGGAACGCGAATATGTTCTTGCCAAACAAAATGCGCACAACCTTTCGCAGAGCACGGTGCCCGGCGTCGCCACGGGAATTGCTTCATTGCTCGAATCGTCTCGGGAACGCCTGGCACAATGGGATATTCCCCAACAGGAAATTGCTCGCCTCGAAACCACCGGCCAGGTCGAAGAGACCCTGGAAATCCGCTCACCTGTTTCCGGTTACATCACCGAGCGCAACGCACTCCCTAACTTGATGGTTCAGCCGGATACGCGGCTCTATACGGTTGCTGATCTCTCGACGGTTTGGGTTCTTGCTCAGGTCTTCCAGAATGACTTGGGCCGCATCAAGGTGGGCGCCCCCGCCTCGCTCACCGTCGATTCTTATCCCGGCCGCGTCTTCCAGGGGAAAGTAGATTTCATTTACCCCGATGTGGACATGACCACGCGTACGGCACGTGCCCGTCTGGTGTTTTCCAATTCGCGCATGGCTCTTTCTCCCGGCATGTTTGTCAATGTCAGCCTTCAAGTGAATTTGGGAAAGCAACTGACCATCCCAGTGAGCGGGGTATTGCAGTCGGGAACGCGGCAGATTGTTTTCGTGGATCGCGGCAACGGTCACCTGGAGCCGCGTGAGGTGCAACTTGGCCCTCAAGCAAACGATGAGTACATCGTTCTGAAGGGACTGCAAGCGGGGGAACGCATCGTCACCTCCGCGAACTTTCTGATCGATTCTGAAAGCCAGCTTCAAGCTGCGATCGGCTCGTATGCCGCTCCGCCGCCTGGTGCGCCCGCGACAGCGCCTATGGACAATTCAACCACCCACACAACGGTGCAAATTGATTTCTCCAGCGAACCGCAAACTCCACAAAAGGGGAAAAATCTTTATCGCGTCAGATTGTTCGCTATCGACGGCGCGCCCATCCCCGGCGCTCAGGTCAGCGTTCGCAGCTATATGGCCGGTATGCCGGAAATGGGCATGGCCGCGATGAACGTCGTAACGTCGCTCAACGAAAAAGGGAACGGCGTCTACGAAGGCAGGGTGACGCTTGAGAGCGGTGGAACCTGGAAGGTCACCATTACAGCGCTTAAGAACGGCGCTGCCCTCGCAACGAAGCAGATCAGCCTGCAAGCGCAAGGAGGCATGTAACCATGATCTCCCGCGTCATTGACTGGTGCGCGAACAATCGCTTCCTGGTTTTCACAGGAACTCTGCTGTTATTGCTCGCTGGAATCTGGTCGCTCAAGAATATTCCCCTGGACGCTCTGCCGGACATTTCCGACGTTCAGGTCATCGTTCACGTTCCCTGGGAAGGCCAGCCTCCGGACATCATCGAAGACCAGGTTACCTATCCCATCGTCTCAACGCTTCTAGCCGCTCCTCACGTGAAGGCGGTGCGGGCGCAAACCATGTTTGGCGATTCCTACATCTTCGTTGTTTTTGAAGATGGCACGGACCTTTATTGGGCGCGGTCCCGCGTACTCGAATACATCCAGCAGCTCCAAGGCGTCTTGCCGAAAGATGTATCTCCCATGATTGGACCTGATGCCACCGGGGCCGGCTGGGTCTATGAATATGCCGTCATCGACCGTTCTCACCGCCACAGTCTTGCCGAATTGCGCAGCCTGCAGGACTGGTATCTCCGCTTTCAACTCGAAACCGTTCCTGGTGTGGCGGAAGTTGCATCAATGGGCGGATTCGTCCGCCAGTATCAGGTGAATCTCGACCCCAACAAACTTCGCGCATACAACATTCCCCTTTCCACCGTGATTGACCGGGTTCGTGACTCCACCAATGAAGTCGGTGGCCGAGTCCTGGAAATGGCGGGCGCTCGTTACATGATTCGCGGCTTGGGCTATCTGCGCTCGCTTCAGGACCTTGAAAGTGTTCCGGTCACAACGAAGAATGGCACGCCCGTCTTAGTACGCGATCTAGGCACTGTCGTCTTCGGCCCCGATATTCGCGAAGGAGTTGTGGAATGGAACGGCGAAGGCGAAGTTGTCGGCGGAATCATCGTGATGCGCGACGGCATGAATGCACTCACAGTCATCGATGGTGTTAAGAAAAAACTTGGCGAGATAAAACCCGCACTCCCCACGGGAGTCGAGATCGTCTCCGGATATGACCGCTCTGGCCTGATTCACGATTCCATCCATACGCTGCAGCGGGATCTTCTTCTCGAAGTGGCCATTGTCAGCTTTGTGACCATCGCCTTCCTGTTTCACTTTCGGTCCGCATTGATTCCCATTCTGGCCCTGCCCATCGCCGTTGTCGCCTCTTTCATCCCGATGTATTTTCTCCACGTCAGCTCGAACATCATGTCTCTGGGTGGTTTGGCACTCGCCATCGGCGTCCTGATTGATGCCAGTATCGTCATGGTGGAGAACGGCCATCGCCATTTGTCGGAACACCCATCGTCCGCGCCAGGGTCGGGCATCGTACTGTCAGACAAAGAGAGAAGAGGCATTCTCCTCAACGGTGCGAAACAAGTAGGCCCAGCGATCTTCTTTTCCCTTCTGATCATCCTCGTGTCGTTCTTCCCTGTTTTTCTTCTTGAAGCCCAGGAAGGCAGGATGTTTCGCCCGCTCGCCTGGACAAAAACACTCTCCGTGGGCTTTTCCTCTATTCTTGCCATCACGCTCGTTCCCGTTCTAATGGTCATTTTTATCCGTGGCCATCTTCGCCCCGAGTCAGGGAATCCCTTCTCACGGTGGACTAAGGCTCTCTATCTGCCCGTACTCCGCTTCTGCTTGCGCTACCGGAAAACGACGCTGCTTCTCAATCTCCTCTTTCTGGCGGTCACCTTTCCTCTTGCCTGGCGCATTGGCAGCCAGTTCATGCCGCCGCTGTATGAGGGCTCTTCTCTGTATATGCCGACTGCTCTCCCCGGCATCTCCATTACGCAGGCCTCGACGCTGCTTCAGGAGCAGGACCGCATCATCAAATCCTTCCCCGAGGTGGAAAGTGTCTTTGGCGCCGTGGGCCGCTCCGACAGTCCCACGGACAACGCGCCCCTGGACATGTACGACACCACGATCATGCTCAAACCGCGCGAACAGTGGGGTCCGGGAATGACCTACGAAAAACTGATCCGCGAAATGGACGAAAAGCTCCAGTTTCCCGGCCTGACAAACACGTGGACCATGCCCGTTCAGAACCGGCTGGACATGGAGTTGACGGGCATCAAGACCCCAGTGGGACTCAAAATCCAAGGGCCGAATGTGGAAGAAATTCAACAGGCGGGGACGCAAGTACAGCAGGTATTGGGCGGCATTCCGGAACTCCGTTCTGTATTTGCCGAACGCGTCGCGGAGGGCTTCTACATCAATGTGGAAGTGAATCGCCTCGAGGCGGCGCGCTACGGGCTGACCGTGGGAGATGTCCATCGCGCAGTGACCTCCGGCATTGGCGGCGAAAACGTCGCCGAAAATGTGGAGGGACGGCAACGGTATCCCATCAACGTCCGCTACAGCCGCGACTTTCGAGACAACATTGAGGAACTCAAGCGCGTTGTGATTTCCACGCCTACGGGTGCGCAAATCTCGATCGCGGAAGTTGCCAAGGTCTATTTCAGCCGCGGCCCCGCCATGATTCGCGATGAGGATGGGCTGCTCACGGGCTATGTCTACCTGGATCTGGCGACCAAGGACTATGGCGGATTTGTTACGAAAGCAGACCGCCTGCTGCACGAGAATCTCAAACTGCCGCCCGGATACACCTACAAATGGTCCGGCGAATACGAATTTGAACTGCGCGCGAAATCGCGCCTGAAACTCATCGTGCCCATCGTTTTCTTTGTAATCTTTCTGCTCCTCTACATGGTCTTTCATTCGGCAACCGAGGCTGCCGTCCTCATCTTTCCCACCTTTTATGCGATGACCGGAGGACTCATCCTCCAGTATTGGCTCGGCTACAACTTCAGTGTCGCCGTTTGGGTAGGCTACATTGCCCTCTTCGGAATTGCCGTGGAAACCGGCGTCGTCATGGTCGTGTACCTCCACGAATCGCTCGACAAGCGGCTCGCTTCGGGGATTCCGCTCAAGCATGAAGACATCGAAGCCGCAGTCATCGAGGGAGCAGTCCAACGTCTGCGGCCAAAACTGATGACCGTCACGGCCGTTCTCGCGAGCCTCATGCCCATCCTGTGGGAGAGCGGCATCGGCTCGGATGTGATGAAACCCATCGCCGCCCCAATCGTCGGAGGGATGGTTACCTCCACCATCCACGTGCTCATTCTCGTGCCCGTCTTTTTTGCCTTCATGAAAGAGCGCGCACTGCGCCGAGGAACTCTGCATGCTGCGACTTTGGAAGGCAAATAAACGATCGCGCAGCCCCAAAACCCGTAAGGGCTGCCACGTTTATGTGACGCTGCTTGTTGCCTCTGGATAGGCTTGTCGAAGCAAGCTATAAGCTCAAGAACTCCCGCATTACCGCATCCACGCTACATGTCCCCGCATTCGGTCGAGAACCGGATGCTCTGCCCAAATTCTGTAATTGTTTGAGAGCAAAGAATTTTGGCGTCCCGAGCTAGATTCGGACTAGCATGCCCTCCGTCAACAACCGAAGGATCGAGACCACGGAGTGTGCATTCAATATCTGAGAAACAGTGGTCCAAAGCGTCGGTCTTTTTGTCCGCGCGGCCGTCACCTGAGGAACAAAAACCTCCTGGTGCTTGAGATCTAAGTTATTTGTTCTTAGCAAATCTTGCGGAACGTGGTTCTCCACAAACAGGAGATATTCTTCGTAAGTCCGAAACTCTTGGTGACAGTTTTGTGACAGTGTGCACCAAAATGCAGCAGTCGAGTTCGCAATTGTCACTAAACGCGTTGTAAGTTACTATGAAGTGGACGGTTATGAACGGAGAGGTGGCCGAGAGGCTGAAGGCGGCGGTTTGCTAAACCGTTGTACGGGCCAAAACCTGTACCGGGGGTTCGAATCCCCCCCTCTCCGCCAGATTCCCCTAACTCGATCCAGCGTCGAGACTTGCAGACTGCCAGCCAGAAAAACTCTTACATAATTCGCGTACTTCCGAGCCTCTCGGGTTGCACAGTAGTTGCACACATCGTTTCAAGGGTTGTCACTAACGAAAATTCCGTGCAGCCTACTTCACATGCCATTCCCCGAGACGAACCGCAAAGCCGGAGCAGTTTGCCGCCCAGCTTGAGTCTGGCGAATGAAATCCGCCGAGGCACGGGGGTGTA
>Ga0209517_10001838_pt1 | contig 31112 bp, 36 predicted proteins | sample PeaSoiMetSII2010_FD_187695 | JGI IMG/M metagenome (GOLD analysis project Ga0209517, IMG submission 187695) | Peat soil microbial communities from Weissenstadt, Germany - SII-2010 (SPAdes) (version 2) | ecosystem: Environmental > Terrestrial > Soil > Wetlands > Peat | place: Germany...
CTGGATTGTTTGAAGTATCTACTGGTGTAGTTACTGGATTGTTTGAAGTATCTACTGGTGTAGTTACTGGATTGTTTGAAGTGTTGTTTGTTGATGAGGATGTGGAGTTGTTCAATGTACCATTAATTGATGATGATGTTGAATTGTTCAATGTACCATTAATCAACAATGATGTCGAATTGTGAAGTGTTGTACTAATTGGTAATGTTGGGTTGTTCAGTGTTGCATTAACAGTTGATGTTGTCGTAGTTCCATTGGTTTGGCCACTATCGGCAAAAGCATTTGTTGTTGCAAGTGAGGCAGTCATTACAACTCCAAGAATTGCGACTAGAGACAAGATTTGGAGTTTGTTTCCATTAGGATTCATTTTCAACATTTTTACTGTAAATTATTTATAAAGAATTACTACTCATTGTACACTAACAAAGTTCTCGAACAGTTAAAGTATAACCTCGACAATTTTTTTTTCAAATATTTCAATTCATGGAATAATCTAATTCGTACAAGATCGACAAAAAATTACTAAATTATTTACATTTTTTCAAGCCAGGTACCTCTCAATGCTTATATCTTTACCACAGAAGAAAGATGAAGATGCATTTCAAGCGAATTCATCTTGCCTTGGCATTATTGATTTTGATACCATCATTTGTAAACTTGGGAGTTCCAATTTACAATAGAGCGTCACCAGAGTTATTTGGACTGCCATTTTTCTACTGGTTTCAGACATTTTGGCTATTTGCCTGCACAGGTTTCTATTTGGCATATGCCAAACTAGTGGAGAAAAAGCCATGATAGGCTGGGATGTTATCACAGTATTTGTCTCATTATTTATCATCTTTATCGGATTAGGATTTTACGGTAAATATTGGAGAAGGGGAGATCTTAATCAGGTACATGAATGGTCTTTAGGCGGAAGAAGACTTGGAACAACACTAGTCTTTTTCCTCATCGGAGCAGACTTGTATACTGCATATAGTTTTGTAGCAATACCATCTGGAGTATTTGCAAAAGGCGCGCTATACTTTTTTGCAATTCCCTATGTGATGTTAACTTTTGCAGTTGCATTGGTTACAATGCCAAAACTTTGGACATTATCTAGAGAAAAGGGATACATCACTGCTTCAGATTTTGTAAAAGACAGATTCAGTAGTAGAACACTATCTATAATGATTGCAATTACTGGAATTGTTGCCGAACTGCCCTACATCGCACTACAGATAGTTGGCATGCAGGCTGTCTTGACTGTAATGCTTGCAGGATATGCAAATGCGCAAATGGTTACAGAGATCTCGCTTCTTGTTGCTTTTGTAATTTTGGCAGCTTTTACATATTCAAGTGGATTACGAGGTGCAACCCTGACTGCAATCTTCAAGGACATTTTAGTTTGGATAACAGTGATTGTGGTAATTATTGCAGTTCCAATTAGTATTGGAGGATTTGGAAATGCATTCAAGGCTGCCAAGGACAATTATGTTACACTGCCAGATAATCTAGTTCCAGCATATGCAACTTTGATCTTGGGTAGTGCATTGGCTCTATACCTCTACCCACATGCAATAACAGGAGTCTTGAGTGCCCAAAGCGTACAAAAGCTTCGCTCAAGTACGGCACTTTTGCCATTATACGGAGTAGGACTGGCAATACTTGCGCTGATGGGAATACTGGTCTTTGCAGTCCCAGGGGCCATGCACTTTTTGGCAGGATTTCCTGAGAGTTCGCGGGGGATATTGGTAGTACCATCACTGATACTATACTCGTTGCCTGGATGGTTCTCAGGAATTGCGCTACTTGGAATTTTTGTCGGAGGTCTAGTACCTGCAGCAATCATGGCAATGGCACAAGCAAATCTCTTGACTCGAAACATAATCAAAGAGATTAAACCAAATCTTTCAAACACATCAGAGATTAGAATTACAAAGATGTCGTCAACGGTTTTCAAATTCATTGCCCTTGCATTTGTGTTTTCAGTTCCTGCAACATATGCAATATCACTTCAGCTCCTTGGAGGAATACTAATTGTCCAGATTTTGCCTGCAGTATTTTTTGGACTATATGTAAAGTCGCTTAGAAAAATTCCTTTGATTGTGGGTTTGGTTGCAGGAATATTTTCTGGAATATACATGCTAGAGATGGCAAACAGTTTTGGTCAGTTAACATCATCACTTTTCAAGACTGGTTTTGGTCCGATATACATTGCAGTCATTGCACTTGGAATAAATCTTGCAATATCATTTGCAGGAAGTGCAATATTACACAAACGCGAGATTAAAAACCAGACGAGTTAAAATATAATAAAATATAGTTGAGTGGTTTACGACTACTCGTATTCCATCAATTTCTTTTCTTCTAATAGTGTGTGAAGATTGTGCACTGCGCGATAAACTTCTGCTTCTTTCTTAGTTCCAGTACAGACTAGTTTTCCAGAAGCAAAGATAAGAACTACGGAGCGCGGATCAAGCATTCTGTGTATAAGACCAGGAAATTGTTCTGGTTCGTACATACTTCTTGGAAGACTTCTTGCTGCCTTTTCCAAGTGAACTTTACCGCCAAGGCTGACAGATGCTACAATGTTTTGAATTGTAATTTCTGCATTCTTTTTGATTTTTATCTTACCTTTTCTTAGTCTTTGTACTACAGTGTTTACGGCATTTATTGCAGCCTCTTCTGACTTGGAGCCAGTACAGACCATTTTGCCCGAGCTGAAGATTAATGTTGCAGTCTTTGGAGACTTTAATCTAAATACTAGACCTGGAAACTGTTCAGGATGATACTCTACGTCGGGGAATTCTTTTGTAATTGCTACAAGATCAATTTTTTGATCAACTGTTGCAGAAGCTACTACGTTTACAATGTCAACAATCGGTTTTGTTTGTGGCATTTAAATAGAATATAAAGTGGTACCATATATAACCAATTACATAGAAACCGTGACTGCAAAGGTAAAAGATCTTACAGTATGTTTTTAAGATAGAAAATTTTCGATCTAAAATTTGATCGCAATTTTACAGACTAGAAAAACTTGACACACATTCAGATCGTCAGCACAAAAATATTTTCATGACATATATTTTGGTAAAAAATCACTACAATTCAAATGCATTATGATGGAGATCATAGAAGATCTGAAGATGACAGACATTCAGAAACTGCAGAGATGTTTAAAATAAAAAAAGAGATGGAAACTGCAGACAGGATATTCTACGATGAACTTGCTAGCAAATATTTTCTGCTCGACAAATTTAGCCTCGAGCAATTAAAGAATATGTGCAATAGCCTGCTTGGAAAGGGTCCGGATATAGAATATTACGAAGACAAGCATACAAACAAAATTACAGAGATTCCACAGTACAAAGAAGATTTCATTCATTGTATCATTGAGGAATTCCAATTTTCTGAAATCAAAGATTACGCGCTAAGAGAGTGCATTCTTACAAGTTATTTTTTTGATAACAGAAAATGAGTTATTTTTTCAATATAGTCAAGTTAAGAAATACAGTCTTTATCACATAGCCATCAGATGCACTAATTCCAACCGTATAATTCCCAGAAGAGACGCCCCCATCATGAATAGACGCCAAGACTTGTTGATCATGTGAGAGATCTACCACATTAGACGCAAACTCTACGGTGAGATTACCCAGTTCAGCAGTTGGAGTAATTGAGCTTGACGCATTTAAAAAGACAGAATTTGGAGAGTGTAAGCCGCCTTGAATTTCCAGATTAACCGTATCATCTGTTTTATTAGAACTAAGAGTAATTTCTTTTTTGCTAGAGGTTATTTCAAATGGAATTTGGATATGCCCGTTTATCACTGCAACTTTATCAGTATTCCATTCAGAGAACCACAGGATTTTTTCATCTCGTGGGTCTTGCGATATGTTAAGAGGGTAAGTAATATAGCCATCCGTTGGAACTGAAGGAATAAAGTATTCAGTTAGTGTGTTATTTTCCAAGTCAAAACATCCAATCTTATTTCCCTGATGTTCATTAAACCATAAAATTTTGGGATTTTCTGTAGCATGAATCCAAAAAGGCAATGTGGTTGTATGAAAAAGATTTTGCGAGGTAGGATAACGAACTAGTTTTCCAGTATCAAGATCATATCTAGTAAGAAAACTTGTTCCATGTTCTGTAAGCCAAACAGAATTATTATTTACTATCAGATCAGTTGGCGATGAAAACATAGTATCGTTGTACATGGGTATGTTTTGTAGTGTAGTAATATTTCTGACAAAATTATTTTCCCTAGTAACATGATATTGTGAAATTTTTTGAGAAGCAATGTTAGCTGTCCATATTGAATCATTTTGTAAAAATATACCAGCAGGAGTTGTGTTATTGCCAGTTTCAAAAGACGAGATTTTATAATTACCATCTATAGATTTTTCTAACACACCAATTGTATCACCACGCAAAGTGGTAAACCAGATCTCCCCATCATGGGAAACTTTCATCTGAAAAGGAGCTCCCGATTCAGAATGAAATAGGTGAAATGTGTCATTTTTGGGTTCTAGTTGCCAGATTGATTTAGTGCCAAGACCTGCAAACCATATCTTTCCGTCATGGTCTTGCACCATAGTCCACACCATGGTTGAATTCCCATGCACTGCTTCAGGTAGCGAATTATCTCTAATCCCAAAATTTGTGATATTTCCACTTTTTGGGTCAAGTGAGAGCAGCCTCTTGGAATCAGAAGTCGTTATCCATACAATACCATGGGCATCCACCAGCAAGGCATTTGGCCTTGATCCTTCTTGTAAAGAATATTCTTTAACATATCGCACATGTGTGTTTGTCATATTTTTTGCCAAATCATTGTCTTGCCAAGTAACCACAAGTACAAAGAGCGTAATTGCAATTATCGCCACTGCGGATACCAAGATTAGTTTGAGGTTCAAATTACTCCGAGTCTCTTTTGATATTGTCTTTGCATATTAGTCTCTCGAAAATAGAGGCAATATAATATAGGAAATCAAAGTATGAAACTTTGTGAAGAAACGATTCTATCTTTTTCTCCCAATCTATTTAAGTTTCTTCATAGGTCTTGGAGTCTATGAAGTAATCCATCCTACATTTAGTACAGATTCAACAAGAATTGGAAATTATGAAATAAAAATAGAAACCACCCCAACAGTTCCAGAGATAGGAAAGAATACCATCATACACATTCTAGTTCTTGATGAAAGTGGAAAACCCATAGATAATTTCAGAATGGGGATTCAAATTTATTATAATGATAATTTACAAAATTCATTTCCACCTGCTGACCACAATTCAGGAAGATATGATTTAGATCATGTATTTGAGGAATCTGGAAATCATGTAATCAGAGTTGATCTTTTTGATCTAAAGAATGGCGATGTATTATCACATGCGTTCAATGTCGGAGTACTAAACTTTTACATGAGCATGTTCACGTATCTAATAATAGCAGGATTAGCAGGAGCCGCAGGTATCATAATCGCAATAATAATTTTTCAGAAGAAAATCAGCAAGACAAGGTAAAAAAATACGGCATGGCCCTATTGGCAGAATGCTTGGAGATTACCTCCGTTGAATCAGACGCCATTGCGCGGATTCGTGTGAGATTTCTGCCGGACCATGCATCGTCAAGCCATCAACTGTGACTTTACGATCACGTCTATATTATAATTACAAGTTATTTAAGAATTTGTGTCAATAAATACGCTAACCTATAATATATATAAAAATTCTACATTAAAAAAGAGTTTTTTTAAGAATAATTATTCAAGCATGTTCCAGAATCTAGAATATCGAAACAGCCCCACCCAACCAGATATGAAACATGCAAGAGACAAACCAAATAACAGATAGAAACCAATCTTATTTTTTGCAACATCAAGATCTAAGAAAATAAACGCACCTAATCCTATCAAACCAAAAAAAAGTATCAGCCTGCCCAATCTTTTTAGATTCAATTATTGACACAACCAAGACGGCCGGATATAAAACAGATCTACTGATGCAATTTCATGCCCAAGATGAATTTTTCACAAGTCATTGATAAGAAAATCACACCAATCCGCATTTTTCATAATACTGTTGGTGATAATCTTCTGCCTTGTAAAATTCTGTTGCTGGAACTATCTCAGTTACAATTTTTTTTCCATATTTTCCAGATTTTTCAAGATCATCTTTGGACTGTTGTGCCTCTCTTTCCTGTTCTAGAGTATGAAAAAAAATTGTCGACCTGTATTGTTTTCCAATATCCGGACCTTGTCTGTTCAGTGTTGTAGGGTCATGATTTCTCCAAAAAATATCTAAAAGTGTACCGTATGAGATTTTTGATGAATCATATTCGACTTGGATAACTTCAGCATGTCCTGTTGTATCAGTACAGACATCCTCATAAGTTGGATTTTTAAGATGCCCTCCCATATAACCAACACTTGTGGACATTACCCCATTTTTTCTAAAGTCATTTTCAATACACCAAAAACATCCCGCTCCAAATGTAGCTTTCAATACACATGATACGATTTAGCCTAAATTAAATTCTATTGTGAAATCAGATAAAGCGACTGGGCAACATCTTGATCAGATACTTTACCGTTAGCCCACGAACACATCGTTGTTTTGTCAGGCACTTGACCTAAAATTTCAGATTCACCCTGAACAGACATCAGATTATTAGAAACAAGATATTTCATAAGAGAACCTAATTGTTGATCATCTACATATCCATCACACCAAAATCCCACCGTTTTCTTGGTCCATGATGGGATTTTATCCTGACCTACCGCTACACTGATTACAAATGATTTGATTACAGAATTCCCATTTTGATCCTTAGCTGCACATGTGACTGTTGTTGTACCCACCATAAAAAAAGAACCAGATGGTGGAGCACAGACAGGGGACTGGAAGTTAGACAGCAGGCTAGAATTTAGATAATTTACAGTGGTTCCAACAGAATTTGTTGCATAAAAAACCAGAGATGGTGGAGATGAGTATGGTGCAGCATTTACATTTGAATTAGAGCTAGACATAGAAGGTCCAGAAGAACCTCCAACGGTTACGAAAACACTTGATGGATCAGAGGGATCATCGAATCTAAATTCCAATATAGAACCCATCAGTACTGGAAATCCACCAATTTCTTGAGGGATCTTGACAGTTACTGCAAATATACCAGTATTAGGCCCTGTTTCCCTCAATGCATATGGATTTGCTTGAAAGACCGCATCAGCTAATGTAGTTTGAGCTCCGCCCATGTGAACTTCAACCATATTTAATGAAATATCATCAGGCGTTTGAGAATCTAAATTATAATTTGGAGCATTGATATCAAGTGTGAAATAGTGACCAATTATAACATTTGAAGCCGAGCTTGACACAGGACTAGAAACAGTAGTTGTAAGAACTTTTGATTGAGTCTGTGTCGTTGGATGTCCCGAATAATCTGCTTGTTGATGATATGTCATAACTACAACGTCGCCGTCTTGCAAAGGTTGCCCGTTAACAGAGTCTGGCAATGTCAGTTGAATTTGAAAAGTCCCAGTATCTATTCCAGTTTCTACCATGGCATCAGGCCCAGAGACTGGAACTCCATTTATTGTAAAATCAACCAGACCTCCTGTTGGTATAGTCATTACTGCACGATGATCAGTTGACAGATTACTATCAGTAATATAAAAAGTCAGAATGGTGCCAGGTACAGCAGGCTCTGCATAGCATAGAGATAACGGCAACAAAAGCAGAATGAGAAAAAGTCTTTTCATGTCGCAGATTGCTCAGATGATTTGAGTTCGTTTATTATCGTATCGGAGTTTTTAATCATAGTTGCTAGAATTTTTCTAGTTGAATTAATTTCGTCTCCGGATATTCCACGGTAGATCATTTTTCTCAGTTGGAGAACAATCAATGTTATTGAATCTACAGTTGACTCAGATTTTTTTGTAAGGAAAATTCTATTCATTCTTCGATCATTTGGATCTGCTCTTCTTTCCACCAATCCATTTTGCTCCATTTTATCTATCACTGGAACAAGCGTACTTCCATCAACATAGATCTTGTCAGCAAGTTCCTTTTGAGTAAGCCCGTCTGAGATATTTAATGCAAGTATAACCCTCCAGTGAGCAGGTGTCAGTCCAAGTTGTTTTCTCATCTCAAGATCTGCCAACCTTTCCTGCGATTTTGAGGCAAGAGCAATAAGCATACCTATACTATCATTGAGGTCCAATTTACGCATAGTGTATAATATATTCACTGGTATACAAATGATTGGTATACCAATAGTTATATACCTTCAAGTCAATATTATGTCATGTCTACACAAAGTAAGACATCTACAAGGATACTCACTCTTGCCATGGTCACACTTTCAGGCATGGCATATGTGGGCACATACAACCCAGCATTTGCAACAACACCAACCCAATTTGAGAGTCAGACCATAACAGGAATAGATCTAAAGAACAATCCCATGGCTGCAAAGATCCTTAGTGAGATAGAATATTCTAAAAAACAAATAGCAGACTTGCAAAAAAGTCAAAAAGATCAAGAAGCGAATCAGAAACTTGTTGCACAGCAAAGATTGATTGCAAAACAGCTCCAAGATCAAGCATATCAAATGCTTCAGATACAAGTTGCACAAAATAGCTCAGAAAATGCATATAGTAGATTTCTTGCCTCCATCCCAACCAATGATACAAAGATGGTATTTCATGACGAATTTGCATTTACAGAACAGAGAGTAGGTGCAGGAGATGCTGCAATGCATAAAGTGCTTGCAAGTGGAGGCACGTGGGATGAAGCAATGCAACAATTTTCAAAATATGCAGCAATAAAATATGTTGAAATGATATCAGTGAATCAGGCGCTCAATGACAAATACATTCATCATCAAAACAAAGCAAACATGGTTGAAACTGGAGTGATACCATTTGATCAAAATGGTCATGTTCCTGCGAATTACATCCAAATTCCAGGTACGGTGTCAAGTCATGCATAAATTTAATTTAAAATCGCCATCTAGTTTTTTTTTCATCGTTTTACTAGTAATCGGAGTCTTTTCATTCATACCTCCATCTTATGCGGACCGAGTCATTACAATACAAAAGGTTTCCAACGTAAACGAGTTATCACTGCTCAATGCATTATCTAACGTATCAGAATACCCACAGATATTTCCTGACAATGTAAAATATGTCAAGATACTAGACAATAACACAAAACTTGTTGAAATGGATGCTGGCATAAATGGCATATTTTTTGACACCAAGGCAATATGCACAACCGATGCAAATGGGAATTATGTTGTCCAAATAGTTTCTGGCGACCTCAATGGAACCGTTATGACCACAAGCCTACAGCAGACATGGGGCTTTCAAGGTCAAAAAGACGGAGGAACAATTGCAAATATAGATTTGAATGTAAAAACAACCGGAATTCTATCGTGGATGCTTAACTTTATCCCAGATAGTACAGTGTCAGATGCTCTCGGATATGGATTTGACAAGTTCATCGAATATGTCCAGACAACATAATTTTCTTTTCATAATAAAGTAAAATTCAAAACTGTTTATATCATTATTTTTTTAAAAATTTTGGTTTTAGTTTTACGTTATTTTTCAAAAGTTCAAGTGCGATTGTTTTATTGTTTAACGCCAAATCAAATTTTTTATCTATCTTTAATGCAGCGTTAAAACATTTTATTGCATCCTTTAGCAAACCTAGTTCTCCAAGCGATAGACCCTTGTATGCTATTGCCATGGCATATTTTGGTTGAATCTTTAATGCTTTATCATAACAGTCTATTGCATCATGGTATTTTCCAAGTGTGTGCAAGGCAGAACCCTTGTTTACTAGAGCATCCATGTTTTTCTTTTCAATTTCAAGTGCTTCATCATAACACTTGATTGCTTTAGCATGCTTGTCAAGAGTTTGGAGTGTAACGCCCTTGTTTATTAGAGCAGTAATATTTTTCGGATCCTTGAATAAGATAAGATCAAAATATTCTAGTGCAAGAGTGTATTTCCCTTCTTCACATAGTTCGTATGCTTCATCAAGAAGGGAAGAATTTTTCATTGTTTTGAGTTAAAAATCTGTAGATATTATTCTTTTAGAAGACATCATATCGGAGCGTGCCATATTGATTATCAGATCTGATAACCAGTATAGTGCATATATTTATCGAGATCGATGTTCATATAATTTGGAAAGCCCAAAGTGTGAAAACTGTGGAAAGGTATTAGAAAATTCCCAATACACGCATTGCTCTGACAAGTGCCTATTTGATTCAATCAAGAATAGTCAACCTTTTGCAGGAGAAGATACAAAAGACAATTCAGGTTCAACCAGCGATTACTGACTATGTAGATCCCGTGTCTGCAAATACATGAAATATGTTCAATTTCTCTACTAGAAAATTCAAGAAATTCTAATTCACAACAGTCTTTAACGGCATTTTCTTGCGAAATTCTAATGCCTACCATAGTATTTGATTTTGATGGAACAATTGCAGATACGCTATCAGTAGTCATAAAAATTGCAAACAAATTTGCCGACCATTACGGTTATAAAAAAATTCCCCTCAGTGACTTGCCGAAGCTTAGAGAAAAAAAGCCAAGTGCAGTATTAAAACACTTGGGGATATCAATATTCAAGCTTCCCATAGTGGTAAGGAAGATAAGATTTGAGATGAACAAGGAAATCGTTAATTTGAAAACTGCCGTAGACCTTAAAGATACACTTGTCCACCTCAAAGAAAATGGCTGTATCCTAGGAATCTTAACTACAAACTCTAGAGAAAATGTTACCGAGTTTTTAAAGAATAATGATTTACAATTGTTTGATTTTATATATTCTGGTAGGGCAGTGTTTGGAAAAAGTAGGTTGCTAAAAAAATTGATGAAGGAAAAGAAAATACCTCATGCAGATCCAATTTACATTGGAGATGAGATAAGAGATGTCGAAGCTGCCAAGAAAGCAGGAATCAAAGTTATAGGAGTGACATGGGGGTATAACACTAAAACTGCTTTGTTAACATCCCACCCGGATCATGTTGTAGAAAAACCTGAAGAGCTCAAAAGTATAATTTTAGGCTAGTAGAAACATCTTGAACAAAATAACTTTAGTCATTATAATCGTAGATTATCAATAGGTATATGTGTCCATACAGTTGATCAAGTGTTACTTGACTAGAAATTTAAGATCTATTGTTTTGTTAACTATATTTTTAACAGCTTCTGGTACAGGAATTGCATACGCCCAAGATACATCCATCACTAACCAGTTTTACGGTCCTGAAACTGAAGCATTAAAGGCATTTGCAACAGAGATTGCAGATGCTGCACCAAAGATAATTGCTGCAGCTGCATTATTGATAATCGGTCTGGTGGTAGGAAAAATTGTATTTAGAGTAATAGAAAAAACAGCAAGAAAGATCCTAACGAAGGCAAACATGAACACCCTTTCCGAATCTAGTATTGTCGAAGAGACTGTTGGAAAGATTGATTCCGCACGCCTGATTGCAGCAACAGTCAAGTGGTTTGTCTACTTGTTTTTCATCGTAGCAGCAGTAAACGAATTGCATCTCCAACAGCTTACAAGCGCACTCACATCTCTGTGGCTTTGGATTCCAAATTTGCTTGCATTTGTAATGATCATAATCATTGGTTCTATAATAGCAAACTATGTCACAAAGTGGGTAAATCATGAGCTTGTTACACACAACTATGGCGGCAGCAGATACATTGGCACTGGTATCAAGATAGTTATTTACAGCATAATATTTGCAGTAGGTCTCACTCAAATAGGCATTGGCAAATCAGTCATACCAACACTTGTTGCAGCATTCTCATGGAGTATTGCAGTAGCAGTGGGCGCTGCAATCGCAATAGGTCTCGGGTTTACATTAAAAGAGATACTGCCAACTATGGCCGGAGCATCTCAAAATCGTTCCATATACAAAGTAGGCCAAGTAATTAAAATTGGAGATATAACAGGTACAATCACTTCTTCTGAAATGTTCCACGTAATAGTCACCAATGAAAGAAATGAGAGCGTTGTAATTCCAACCAAGGAACTAGTAAACAAATTAGTTACAATACTACACTCTGACTCAAAGAAAAACTAAAATAAAATTCTCTCCAAGTTAATTTCAAATAGTGTATCATACAGCATGATAGACTATGAGTTCAGATGTAACAGGAGAGGAAAAAAATGCACTGACACCGGAATCAGGTTTTGATCTATGTGGAATTGATTATTTTGAATCACTTGGAAGAAGGCTCTATTTCATAGAGCATTATGACAAATACCAAGATGCGCTCAATGCAAAAAAAGAACGAGACCGTCCAGATGAATATCTAATATTATACAAAGGAGCCCAGTAAGACAACCTCATATCAATTATTTTTCCAAGTTAATTTCTATTTTTCATTCATAGTCTTTTCATCTGACATTTTTTTGAAGATCCTCATAGCTTCAAGATGTGAGCAGTTTGCCTTTAGTCCCTTGCCATGGTGAAATTTATAAAAATTTTTGAATCCCTCGCAGTCACAGCTGTCAGATGTTACCATGTATGACTTTGATGGGTCACTTGATGATTTTACCTGAAACAGATCGTCTTCAATCATAACAACACCATTTTTTGCCAGGGCTGTGGCCTTTTTTATGGTATTTGCACTCATGACTTTCAGTATATGTTCAATTAAATAATCTTTAACTTTTCAAACAAGTTTATTTTTTTTCATCTATAGAACCACCCTGACCTCTAATTGCGGCAAAGGTTGCAGTACGTGTAATATCTGGTACATCCCTTACACCAGTTATTGCGGCATGTAGATCTTCTTCCTTTTTTGCAGATACCTTGACAAATACATCATATCTGCCCATGATACCGTTTACTTCGACAACATTTGACAATTTCTTAATTTTAGATATTGCGTCATTTTCCTGACCCGGCATACATGTTGCAAAGATATATGCAATCATGAGATATATAGGAAATGATCAAATAAAAGCTTAGAGTTAAAATTTAACTTTATTATGATTAAATGTCAACTATACATCATGCCTACAAAACCAGAGGATGTAGAATCCGAGTTAATCAAGCAAATGTTTGATGAGATCATGAAAATGATTCGTGAAAAACACATCAAGTTAGAATCCATTGTTCAGAGAATGGTAGAGCAGGGCAGCATATCCCAGAAATCATTTGATAGAGTATATGCACTTCTCACAGAATATGGTAAAAAGAAGCAATGGATCAAAGTTTAGATCTAGTCAGAAAATGGAGGATGTGATAAAAATTCCTCAAAAAGACAAGATTAGTTTTTACAACATCAGTACAGTCAAAATATCAAGACATTTTCCCAACAATTTAGAATATAATCAAAGTGGGCTGTTTAGATTTTTGATTTTAGTAATTATTTCATCATGATTTGAATCAGGGGCGGTTGAAAGTATCAAAAGACCATCATTAAGAAACAATGTAATTAGTTTTATTTTTTCTTTGGATGTTATCATCCAGTTTGTCCTACCTAGTTTTTCGTTGAACATTTCATCCCATGAGGCCTTGACAGATGCCTGATAATGCACCATGTTACTTAGCTCTTCGTCAAGCAATGGTGATGCATTGGCCTTTCTGACAAACGTAATCAATTTTCTATCTTTTATCCGGCCAACAAAACGAATGTCAGTGTCAAGGCTTAGGATCTGAGCATATGGATTTGCTTGTTTTATACGCTGGGCCATTTGTTGGATAGTAATCTCCAAAGGAAATTTAACTCTATTGTAACATCAAAAAAGAGACCATGATCGATAAAATTGATAAGACCATACTAGATGAGATCATAATAAAATATCACATCGATAAGAAGACTGCTTCTGTGATGAGAGAATCTCTAAATAGAATAAACGCAATAAACGAATCTAAAAATTTCAGATATGAACCTCTCGTAGAATTTGAAAAGAGACTGGTAAAGCTAAACAGCCTAAAAGAAAAAGCAACTGAATCATTTAGACCATTTGCCAACAAATATCACACATCACTTTGTGCATCTATGGGAGTTCCCATGATGGAGTCAATCTCCATGTCCAAAAAGTCAGGAAATTATGAGGCATTTCAAGAGTTATTTGGGTTAACAAATGCCAAAGCCAAAAGATTTGGCCTTGCAGCACTATATTCTGCACTGGAGGGCCAAAAAAACGACATTCCAAACACGGGAGCCATTTACAATATAGTATTTGATAGAGACTCACCCTGGACATATAGAAATGAGGTAGAACATATGGAAGAATATGCAAGATACCATTTCAACAGCTATGTCATAAATGAAGTAGAAAACTCAGCATCAAATCCATTTGAACCAGTAATATCACTATACGAATATGGTTCTGTAGATTTCATATTCATGCAAACAGAATATGATAATGTAAAAACTGAGAAATTGTGTACGTTTCATACTGTTAACATTCCAAACAAGGGAAATGTTCTTGCCGTTCACATGACAGGAGATGAAAAATTAATGCATTATAGAAAATGGGGAGATCCGTATTTTATAATTCATCCAATTGAAGGCAAGACAAAATTAAGAGTTGTAGGAATTGCAGATCAGAGATTCATGGTAGACTAGATTTTAGCTCATCTTCTCAGCATTTTTTTTCCAGATTCTAATACCATCAACGAAGACTTGTTCTGGTTCCTCAAATACAGTATGCCACTTGCCGTCATGTGGAAAGAGTTTATCCATTTCCTTTATTTTGGCATTTGTCGGAAATGCATTGGTTAACGCTCCCCACTTCATATTAGGAACTTTGGGCATAATTTCGTTGATATCTCGCATGTTACAACATAATACAAAATCATGGGATAAAATACTATGCATTTACCTTATGAAAAATATAAAACACTTTGAAAAACCATACGTGTGATTCTAGAGTGACTGATTCGTATAATCCCTAATCAATTAATTCATGGGTACAGTATAACTTGCATGACAACAATAGTTGGAATCAAAACAAAAGACGGAGTACGGGGTTCAGACAAAAGAGCAAGCAAGGGCTTTTTCATCGGATCTAAAATGGTACAAAAAATTGCAAGGATAGATGAGACACTAGCTGTTGCAATTGCTGGTCAAGTCTCAGATGCAGAACACATAATCAAGATGGCAAAATAGTCTAAAGTCGATCCCGCTCTAGATTCAGGAATAATAATCTACCAGCAACTAAAATACAACATGTGCAAATGAATGATAGAGTTGAACCTACCAAAAAATATCACTACAGGTATGATTTCAAAATCTCCACAAACCTCCGATGACATAGTACTAAAAATTGAACATGTCACCAAGATATTCGATTCAGCTTCTGGCAGAGTTGTTGCACTAGAAGACATAAATTTTACAGTAAAACGTGGCCAGTTTGTATCCATCATGGGTCCTTCCGGATGCGGAAAATCTACACTTCTCAACATCATAGGTGCACTTGATAGGCCAACATCAGGCAATGTATCCATAAATGGACATGAGATATTTTCGCTGGGAGACTCTGAAATTGCGACCATGCGAAATCGTCTCATAGGATATATCTTTCAATCATATAATCTGGTCAACAGGAGCACAGTTGAGATCAATGTAAAACTTCCTGCAATCATAGCTGGAATGTCTACTTCAGAGGCAAATCGCAGAGCAAAGAAAGTTTTAGAAGAGCTTGGGATAGCAGACAAGGCAAAACAAAAACCAGCCAACCTAAGTGGAGGTCAGCAGCAAAGAGTTGCAATTGCAAGATGTTTGATTAACAATCCAGCAATAATTTTAGCAGACGAGCCAACAGGAAATTTGGATACAAAGACAGGTCAAGACATATTTGATATGCTAAAGCTGTTATCGCATAAGTTTGGACGCACTATCATAATGGTCACACATAATCCTGAACTTGCAGCAGCTACTGACAGATCAGTTCTAATCAAAGACGGTAAAATTGAAAAGGATATCCTAAATAAAAATAATTAATACATGATTGTAAAGTGATAAACAATTTTTCGACCAAGTCAATATTGTTGTAATTTTTGAATTAATCTTATTTGTATATATTATCAAGCATAATAATTTAGATCTATCTTAAAATACGATTCAGTGATAAGTATACCTATGCAAGGTTCAAGTGCATTAGACAAATATGATTTAAAAAAAGCTCACAAAGCTTTGAAAATGCTACTCATCGATAGAAGTAACGAATTTCGAGTATTTGCCCATGGTATTGAATACCCAACGAATACGGAAAACTGGGAAGTCATAGTCTTGAATTTTTGCCTTGATTTTGTAGAGTGTTTCAAAGAAATGGCAGGAGAAAATCAGCTTGATCACAATCAGATTCACAAGTGTATGACACATATTAGACAGATTACAAGAGGCAAAACAAACATGACCGAAGTCACACACCTTGAGAATACTGCATATCTAATCGCAGAAGACTTCAAATCAATTTACAAAAGAATGGAGTAGTACAGTCTATCACCGACATGGATTTGAAACAGAAATTATCTGCAAGATTGATATCAATTATTGCATTTTAGATACTAATTTTTAATTATACGAACTAAAAGAATTAAATCTGTTTTTGTCATCAGGTCTTTCTTGTCTTTCTTTTAGTAGTTTTGTAATCTGTTCAAGTATTTTGTGAGCATGGATTATAGACTCTGACTTGAGATTGGCACCTGAAGCGTCACTTTCCACAACCGCATATCGCGAGACAAGTTTTAGATTGACATGATATTTGTCACTACTTGCCCACTGGAGCACATATCCCCCATCTCCTTGAACAATCCCTATCCAGCGTAGAGTGCCAAACCATTTTCCAAGTAATTTGTTTATTACATCTTCTACTTTGATATCAGTTGGGATGTATAGTTGGAGTATCTGTTCAAATTGTTCGTACTGATTGGATATTCTCTTTGATAAATTTTCAAGATCAATTCTAGACTTTTTGACAAGTATGGAATCCAAATTCTTTGCGAGTCTATAACCATAATCTGTTTTTTTTACCAAGCCTGCACTTTCCAGTCTATATAATGAGCGTGTTAGGCTTTGTTGGTGAATTCCCAACTTTCGTACAAGACCGTTAAACGTATACTGGTTATCACTAATATCACTGTCCTGGTTGAATACCGACAAGACTTTTTTGTCGTTTGTCTGAAAATCATCAAGCGATACATCAGTTGAATTATCAATTATAATCTGAACCATTTTATCATCCACCTTGACCTCTTTTTCGTTTACTGGCTTGTCCACTTTTTCTTGCGAGTCTTTGTTTTGCATTACTATCACAATTGTGCGTATTACTTATTTAAAACTAGTTTAGCTGTTAACACTTGATCTGATTCCAATATTATAGAATTTCTAAATTTTATCAAATTACTTGCATTTTCTAGCATAGAATAATGTGGTAGATTAAATCTATTTTTTCTTGACTTGGTATTTCTTGAATTTAACCTTAGTTTATTATTACAACACGGACAATGTATTCCAGACGATAGCGAGTCTACAAATATTCCACATACAGAACAAGGTCTCTGTCCCACTGCAAATCTATATCCTCCCAATGGTTTTTTTACTGCAAACCTATAGCAAATTCCTTTGCACTTCAAGCCTTACTGTTCAATACCACATTTCAAATAAAATAGACTAGGATCAGTAAAACCCAGTCACAGGTATTTTTATACTCGTCCAAAAATAAATACTTGCTACAATCAGTAAGTAAAGAGAGCAAATGGTAGAGATTTGGACGTTAGTTGCAATATCTATTCCTACAATGATCTTGTTAGGGATGCGTCATGCCTTAGATGTGGACCATATAACAGCAATAGACAGCCTAGTACGACTACATAATGCCGTAAAAAAATCTCGGTGGGTAGGAACTGGATTTAGTGCAGGTCACATGATCTCTGTCCTAGCAGAGATGATTTTCATAATTTACATAATTGGAAGTATAACCAGTACCAACAATCTTGCGTTCTGGGGCGGAGTAATAGGCGCTATTGCATTAGGTACAATCGGAGGAATCAATATCTATTCAATGAAAAAATGGGGCAAGAGTGGCTCTGCAATACTTGCAAGCAAGATTTTGAACAGGACCAGAGTTTTAGGTCCTACGGGTTCTGCATTAGTCACAGGAGTTGTGTTTGGATTAGGGTTTGATACTGCAACACAAATTTCTGCCATAACTTTGTCTGCAGTAGCATCGGCGGCAGTTGGCATTCAAACTGCTTTGATCCTATCAGGCTTTTTTGCATTAGGTATGATTCCAGTAGATACCTTTGACAGCATCATACTGCGTTCTGCATTCTCCAAGATACTTCATGCAAAAGGATTCAGATACATGTCATATGCATTGAGTGCAATGGCGTTGACCATTGCTTCAGTTACAGCATATGAAGCGTTGACAAATTCAGAGATATTTCCTAAATTAACAGGTCCAGTTTTGGCAGTGACAATAGTCTCGGCATCATTTGGATATGCTTTTGCTACAAGGAAAAAAATTCAAGGAACAAGTTCCACAAATTAGAACTTTCATTTAGTCAAATGTGTGAAGTAAAAATAGATTAGATCGACTTTCCTTCTATGAAAGCCCTCAACATCCACGCCATCTTTTCATGCTGTTCCATCAATCCAGTTAGAAAGTCTGCAGTTCCAGCATCCTGATATTTTGTGCACGCCTCAAGGTCTTTGCGTAAGGTTCTGATTATGGAATCTTGATCGTTTAGCAGATTGTTTAACATAGTTTTTGCATCGGGGTATGTGTTTGGTTCTTCTTTTAATCTAGCATTCTTTGTAAATTCTACAAGTGTTGCAATACTCTTACTTCCAAGTTCTCGGATTCTTTCGGCAACATCGTCGATTATGATATCAAGTTCTCCACATTGTCCTTCAAAGAACTTGTGTAGATCATTGAACTGAGGTCCTGTTACATTCCAATGATAGTTTCTTGTTTTTGTATACAATATGTATTCGTCTGATAACAACTTTTTTAGAATTTCAATTACAGCCTTACGGTTTTGTGGTAAAATTCCTATATTTGGTTCCATAACAGACCTGCTATTTTATTTTCTCGGATAAAAGTGTGATCCTAATCTTCACTAGTGGGTAAAGTGAAAAATTACTCTTGTCATATCAAAGACCTTCAGTTTTCCCGTCTTTTTCTAGTGTTTCCAAGTGTTCAATCTATTTATTCCCAATCATCCAGATATTTCAAACAATAATCGCAGATTGGATAACCTGCGTCTTATCCATATTCCGTTTTACATCAACTTGTATGAACTTGCAACGTTAATTTGAAATTCTGCCGTTTCTGAAACTGGCATAAACCAGATTCCATCCACTTCAACTACTACTTGGTAAGATCCTACATCTTGAAACTGATATGGGATAGTAACAGAGCCATCTGCGGTGTGTAAAAGTGAAGTAGAATATACCTGAGTTGTTCCTTTCATGACTGTAACTTTGTAATCAACGTGCTCCTCAATTGAATTGGTTGGGGTGTTGATAAAATCTACCTTGAGTTGAGTTGGTTGTCCAGTAGTTGGATTTGCAACATCAGTTGAAAATCCTATTTTGAGATTTTCGCCAGATGAATTTGTGCCTTGTGTCCCATTATTTTTTTCTACAGTGTATAATGCCAACATTCCACCTTGCATGTGATCATTTACATGACAGTGAAAGAGCCAAGTGCCAACGTTGTCAGGGTACATGTCTAACACCTTCATGCTCATAGGAAGAAGCTCTACCATGTCTGTACGCATGCCATCAATTAACAATGTATTGCCGTGCCAATGTGGTGAGTGTATATCACTCTCACCACCCATGCCGGCTACATACCAACGCACATGTGTATTTTGCTTCATATCCAATCCGGGCGTATTTCCAAAGATGTAACCATTAATAGAATACTTTAGATTGCTTTCCCAGAAATTTGGGTCAGTCATGTTTACTTGCGACATATCCTCACCAGTAAATGTCTTGATGTTATCTGCTAAATACGGACTACGAGTTTCATTGAATATTGTAAACAATGTAACAAACTCTCGGTCCACACCTTTTGGAGTACCATCTGGGTTTGCTTCTCCATTTCTTGTTATTATAATCGGTCCGACAAGCCCTGCACTTGTATCTGTTATCTCATTGACATGTGAATGATACATCCACAATATTGAACTTGGATCATGTGGTCCAGGACCTGCCCTCTCCGGTACATTCCAGACATACGTAAAGTTGCCACCTGGTGGTATTGCTTCACCAGGTTTTTCAGAATCTGGCACTCCGTCATTGTATGGTGCCCCCTCTGAAGCCTTGTCATACAAAACTCCATGAGGATGAATGCTGGTAGGAATACGACAATCGTTCTTGAATACTACCTTGATTGTATCGCCTACCTCAGCATGAATCACAGGTCCCAGTACTCCAAGATGTTCCCATTGAGCGGTTCGCGGTTGTAGTGTGGTAAATGTATCATCAGTATATCCTCGGTAGAGGCATTTGAGATACACGCTACCAATCCTGTCTACTCCATTTTGTGTATAGAGTGCTGTTACGGAATCATTTGCAAGTGGCTTTCCTGTTATCACGTTCATCCCAGTTGGAGCATAATTCCATTTTACCTCGTCTGATGCAATGTAATAGGTTCTGGTAACACCTTGGAATACAGTAGGTGTTGCCGTCTTGGTTATCATTGTGGCCTGATTTGAATTTGCAGTAAAGTGATAAACAACAACTCCAGTTAATGCAGATGAAAGTACAATGATTATACCAAACATTATGATAGTTTTTGATATCATTAGGCAAGCCTAATTGTAACAAGTATTTAATTGGCTCAACTGACACAATTGCTGAAAACAGATTCTAATTCTAATAACATGTAATGCACCATGAGTTGAAAATTAAAAAAATAATTCATTATAATCTAAAAGATGAAGAGGATAAGACTAGTTATGACAGATTGGACTTCCGTGACACGACATGACTGTACCGGAATAGTCAAAACCTTTCACATTGGCTCCAGTAAGATCAGAATATGCCAAGCTACCTCCATCTAGAGATGCTTGTTGAAGATCTGCACCATAAAGAGCCGCATCAATAAAAGTTGCACTCCTCATATCAGCACCTACAAGATTAGTATTTACAAGATACGTGCCAGTCAGATCTGCACCTATCATATTAGTATGCGACATGTCAAGACCCGATAAATTGGCATTACTAAATTCTACACCTACAAATCTTGCACCAAGGACATTTGCACCGCGTAGATCTGCACCGGAGAGATTTGCGTGATAAAAGTCAATATTTCTCAGATCTGCACCTCTAAGATCTGCACCAGACAGATTAGAGTATGAAAAATCACCTCCAGACATGACAGAGTTTGTCATGTTTGCACCTGAAAGATTTACATCATAAAATAATGGGTTTTGCATAACAGTCCCTGAGAGATTTATGCCTGCCAAGTTAGAAAAATGATACTGATTCTGGGCCATGTTACAATTACTCCAGTCACTATTTGGAGTTGGTGTTCCAAGACATATTTTTACATTATTAGACATAATGATTGTTTTAGGTTGCACAAAAGAAGATGATGCTGACGCAGGTGAAACATAGACGGACATAATCAACAAAACTGAGATAATGCCCATTAACAACACCGAGTTTTTCTTGGTCATTTTTTGATCGTTTGAATGTATTTGGAACATAATTTAAAAGGAATGGTACATTCGTAGAATGTACTAAATCATCAATGAATAAGTACAGATTAGCCTATTTTCCATATTTTGATAGCATGTAATACGTTTTCAAGTGAACCCTGGCAGAGGATGTCCAATCATATCTGCCAGAGTCATCGTTGTGATGAACAAACGATACACTATGTTTGAATACAATCATACCAGTTCAAATAATAAGTGAAATGGTACATTCGGTAATTGTACCATGAATTTGCTCAAAGAATAATGAGTCACATACAATCAAAATACACATTAATTGAAAGTAATAAAAAATATCCATTAAAATAGAATTAATTTTTGTCTCTTTTTAGAAACGAAAACCATTTTCTTTTTGATTTTTCTTTGAGCATTGTTGGTTGATCGTCTTTCATGAATATCATGAGAGTTTAATTTTAATAACATCGTTGGTACATTCGGTAATTGTACCAGACTTTTTTTATCTTACAATCTATCATCATACAATGACTGGAATGTCATAAGTATATTTGTCAACGAGCAAATTGCTATTCATATATGATATTCCAGTTTTTTATTTTCAATATTTGTAAACAAAAAAATTTATTTCCACCATTACGATGTATTAATTTTCATTTTTCTAATATGGTACATTTCTCGATTATACCATCGATCTTATTACGTCACATTGCATCATTTGAGAAAGGGACGACAAAACCACGCCAGACCATATTGAACACATGTAGGTCTCGTCTTATTTTATATCACAAAAAATTGGTGTATTGTAGTCCACAGTTTATTCTAGTGAACTATCACTACAGGACAAGAAGCATTCTCAAGTACCTGACGGCTGACACTTCCAAGAACTTTGATCTTGTTAATGCCTCGTAGTCCTTGGCTGCCCATAACTATGAGACCATTACTGTTTCTTTTTGCATGATCAAGAATAGCTTTGGCAGGATTATCTGATACTACTTTGTAGATAGCCTTCACTCCCTTGTTTTGGCAATATGCCGCGCATTCTTGCATAAATCCAGTGGATTCACTCACTGCTTTTTTCACAAATGCATCTATTGATTTGGTTGCGCCTTTGCCTCGGACGGCACCTGAGAGAACTATCCCAGCAGGTCGTGCGGCAGATGCACTCACAGCTGCCAAGAGTTCAATCTCAGAATCAAGTCTTTTTGATATTTCGATTGCTTCGTCTAATGCTCTTTTAGAATACTCGGACCCATCCAATGGAACAAGTATACTAGAATAACTTTTTACCATAAACTGTATTTGGGTTTTAGACTATTATAGACATTGGAGAATATCATTTTTGATAATCATTGAAGAAACTTTTGTTAAACATAAAAACTATTTTGGAATAGGAAAATAAATTTGTATTTTATTTTGTAATAGAATCCACCATTATGATTATGAACTAAAATATCCATGGTGTGATGATTGTAGAATTAAGATAATCCAATATAGGAGGCCATAAAATCTAAACTTTAATTATCAATTATGACAATCTGTACTGTCAAATCTGCGTGGAAATTCTCTCTGTCAGAATTCGTCGAGTGTTAATTTAAGGATGCATTATACTACTCATGTTGCCCATGCCACCCATTGAACCTTGATTTGACTTACTATTCATCCCTCCCATTCCGCTCATATTGCTCATACCACCCATGCCATGCATCATACCACCCATCATTCCATGACCCATCATGTTCTGCATTGATTGCATAGATTGTGGATTGTTCATCATAGTATTACACCACGATTGCATAGCTTGTGGATGATCAGTCAAATACTGTGACATTTCTTCTCTGTATTTAGTACTATCAAACATACTGGAATACATTTGCTGTCGAAATTCAGAATCTTGCATCATGTATCCATCATATTTTCCATAATGATGCCATCCGTCATACTGACCGAAATGACCATGCATCCGGTATGAATCATGATGACTAGAAACCGCATAGCCGATCTCAATTCCTCCAACTATGCCGACAATTACTATTGCTATCCAAACGTATTGATTATTCATAATTTTATTTGTTTTTTCTATATATTATAGTTAAAGCTAGAATATCACAATTGATAATTAATTCGAGAATTGTACCACGACATAATTTAATAAAATTATTTTAAAAAATCAGTTTTGTTGCTTATTTCGCGTTATAGCAATTACTGCAATTACTACTCCGGCAATACCAATACCAATTGAAGTCATGCTTATCATGTATAGTTTATCAGTAGTATCTTTTACATCCTGAAAAGATTGTGCCACCCGTGAATAACTCTGGGCAGCACCATTAGCTGTATTTTTTGCATCGTTAATTTCACTAGTTAGTTGATTGATAACATTTTGTGATGTTTGTGCAGATGCAGGATGAATCATAAAATTAGAAACTCCAATTAAGCACAATGCAAGAACCAGTGAAGTTATAAAATTTCTAGTTTTCATGTGTTATCAAAAATTGCCAATTTTCTTAAATATGTTTTGGTACAAGATCAAAATAAATATCCTAGAAGTTTAGAAAACCTCTAGTCTTTCCTGTTACTACAATAACACTAACTATAGCAATTACAAGAACTAGTGATGAAACAGGACCAAATTCTGGCACTGCGTTGTTAGACATGTTCATCCCAGTCATGTTGCCAGACATATTCATTCCAGTCATGTTGCCAGACATTGGTGGAAAGTAATAACTGTCCTTGGCTTCAACATCTTGCATAGCATAGGTGGTAGATGGGATAGTAGTTCCGTTTATGCTGCCTTGAATAATCATGTTATAAGTTCCAATTTGAGAAGGGGTCAAAGCTGAAACATACAATCCAGGTGTATCATCGCTTGCATCAAAACTGAGCTTTTTAGATTGACCTCCATATTGAGCAGTAACAGTCATCTGATCTAATGCAGTTCCGACTATCGGTGGTGCACTATCACTAGTTCCATTATACACATAAACATCAACTTCGTTCAAGTCACCAACAAACGGTGGTTCATTTAACCAGCCAATTTTTACTGAAATCTTATCAAAAGTTTTCAAAGTATGAGCCTCTGCAGGATGGATTGCGTATGGTGCAACAATAACTGCAACCAATGCAAGTATGACTGGGATTATTATTTTTCTATTCATATTTACTTGTCTCCATCATCAAGGAAAGTTATACTTGTCCTTGGCTTCAACTTCTTGCATTGGATAAGTAGTAGAAGGAATATTCACTCCGTCTATGGTTCCTTGGATTATAGTGTTGTAGGTTCCAAGTTGAGTTGGAATTACAGCAGAACTATACAAGCCAGGTGTGTCATCACTTGCATCAAAGCTAAGCTTTTTGGTTTGACCACCATATTGTATAGTGATAGTCATATTATCCAGACCGTTACCTGCTATCGGTGCAGCAGAGTCATTAGTACCGTTGTAAAGATAAACATCAATCTTGTTTGTATCTCCAATAAGTGGCGGTTCACTATCCCAACCAATTTTTACTGAGACATTTGGCGCAAAATTCTTTAAAATATGTGCCTCGGCAGGATGGAGAGCATATGGTGCAACAATAACTGCAACCAATGCAAGTATGACTGGGATAATTATTTTTTTAGTGTTCATTTTAATATTCATTGGAATGTGTCTAATATTCGAATATATACATTATGGTACAACTGTAGAATAGCATACAATTCTTTTCTTGTTTGAAATTTGTACCAAATGATATTAAATTTTAAATGCATACCAGAGAGTAGAATGTGATATAATGAGATTTAAAAATAACGCATTATCAAAGCCGTCGAACAAAATAATTTTGTCAGTATTTGTTTCACTATTTGTTTTAGCAATAATTTCCGACATTCCCAAATCATATGAACATGCCTTTGTCATAGACAGTAGTCCTGCACCAGCGTCATCAGTAAACACGGCTCCATCACAGGTTGAGATAGAGTTTGTTGATCCCATTGACATGCGTTATAGTCAGATTAAAGTCATGGATGCAAATGGTAAAGCCATACAAAATAATGACTGGCATTTTACAAATAACGAACATACAAAAACTGCTGTTTCCCTTCCACCAGATACTCCAAATGGGATTTATACGGTGTATACCAAAGTACTTGATGCAACAGACGGCCATACAACTACAAATGCTTTTGTTTTTGCCATAGGACAACCAATACCACAAAATCTTTTGAATGCAAAAACAAACATTAGTTTTGCAGATATTGTATCCATTCCCGATGCCATTGCAAGATATCCATCACTAGTAGGACAAATTATTGTTGTAGGAGCAGTCTTCTCATCATTCTGGCTATGGAGACCAGTTTCTAGAATTCCTGCACTAAATGATGCATCAAGACTAATGCGTTTCAAGATCGATAAGAGCACAACCAAGATTGTATTGATTGGCTCCATAATTATTTTGGCAGGAGATTTGGCAATGATTGCATCAGAAGCATTGTCAATAAATTCTGGCATACTAGAAGCAATGGGCACAACATTTGGAAATTTGTGGATTGTCAGGATGGTATTATCATTAGTACTATTTGGTGTTGCTTTATTTTCCTATCTTAAACAAAAAAAATCAAATATAATTTTATCAAAAAGCCAAATCATCATACTATTTGCATTAGGTATTGCAGTACTTACCACTACTACTTTGATAAGTCATGGTGCAGCAAGCGGCAAATTGCTGCCTCCAATACTTGATTTCGTACACAATGTCGTAGCATCATTATGGATTGGAAGTATAATTTACTTGGCATTTGTTGCAGTTCCACAATTAAGACAATTACAAGATGAAAAAAGTAGCATGGCTATTTTGTCATTGATAATACCACAATTTTCCACCATAGTTGTTGCGCTTCTTGGATTAGTAGTGATCACGGGGCCATTTCTCCTCTATGTACTTGAGAATAATCTTTCACTAACGCTTGTATCAATATACGGTGAAATTCTCATCATCAAGCTTTCATTAGCTGGAGCAATGATTGGAATAGGCGCTTTTAATCAAAACGTCATTCATAGAAACGCACTCAAAACAATTGCCTTGTCATATATTCCAAGGAGTTCTACAACAACTCAACATAGCGAAACTAACAAGAATAATACAGGAAGATCAATTCTTGCAAAGTTTGACAAAAGCATAAAAATCGAGGCAATAATAGGGTTAGTTCTAATTGCCTCAATTGCAGTATTGGCAGATTCCGGACTTCCAGCCATTCAATTTCAAGATGAATTAGTACAACAGCAGCAACAAATTCCGCATGTTTTTGCATTTACTTCACTCGAGAGTTTAGTTCAAAACAAATTTACTGAAACAAGTTTTACAAATAATGGAAACATAATACTAACAGCAGATCCATTCTTTGCCGGAAAAAATAATATCACCATATCTTTTGTAGATTCAAAAAATAATCCAATAGACATAAACTCAACAAAAATAACACTTAACCAAGTAGACAAAGGAATTGGTCCAATTGCAGTTAATGATGCCGTGAAGATATCACAAGGAGTATTTTCTGTAAATACTGCCGCACTGGCAATACCTGGTCACTGGGAAGCACAGGTAGAAGGTATAACAACAACATATGGAGCACTCAATGTTGTTACAAATTTTAATGATCTATATGTAAAGCCAAATTTGAATCAGTTACAAGCCAACATAACAGAATTCAAAATACCAGACAGTAAGGCTTTGCCACTATATCCAATTTATGACATCATCCGAAATGTAATTTGGGTTGGAGACTCTGAAATTAATAGTGGAAGAATATGGGAGTTTGATCTAAACTCTAAACAATATACAGAGCATAAAATTAATGGAACAAACATAATTACTGGCACGGCAATGGACTTTCAAAATAACATATGGTATATCGATCCTATAACAAAAATTATAGGTCAATACATGCCAGATGTTGGAAAAGATCAAAAATATCACATTCCAAACAATGGTACTGTATCAGGCATTGTTGTAGATAATTCAAACAATATCTGGTTAACTGTATCAAGTACTAGTGAGGTTTTGAAATTAGATGCAAAAACAAAAACATTCCAATCAATCAAGTTACCAGATAATTCCGTGCCACTTGGCATCTCCATTGACCAGTCAACAGGCCAAGTATGGGTAGCAGAGAGTGGCTCAGGAAAGATTGCAAATATAGATCCTGCCCAAAACTACAAGATCACAGAATACAGTCCGTTCAACAGTACGCTTGCAAGTCCCACTACTGTATTATTTGATTCTGTGACTGACCAGGTCTTTGTTTCAGAACATGACGGCAAGGCAGTATCAGCTTTTGATCCGTTACTCAAGACTTTCAAAAAATATAACACAGATCCACAAGGTTTACCGTTTGGCATGGTCTTTGATCAAAATCACGATCTTTGGTTGACACAACATACTCTAAACAAAATAACAGTCATAGATCCAAGAACTAGCAAGAATGTTGAATTTAACATACCATCCCCATCATCATTTACTCAATGGATAACAGTCGATTCTCAAGGAGACCTAATAATAGCAGAGCAACGTGCAAATGCACTTGGGATAATCACCACTAGTCTAAAGCCAGGATTTGTTGAAAACACTGAAACAAGTGTCACGCTAGGTTTACCATTAGGAGTAGGATATGCAGATGTGTCAGGTCCTTCAATAGCAGCAGGATTAGTAGCTGTTGCCTTTTTCTATTCAAAAAGTGTAATAGATCTTAGGAGTAGCATAAAACAAGTAAAGAAAAGCTACAACTAACGCAAATTTTTAATCAAGTATTTGTCAATTACAATTTTTGTACAAATTTATTTATACAATTTTTCAAAAATTAATCTTAATACTAGTAAAAAAATTTGTTGCTAGCGTATCTTTGGCAGAGCCTTGGTAATAATAATTACAGAAATAAATGAAAGCATTACAAGCAAGATAGGCATTGGAAACTCTGGCACTACTTGAATATTCAATCCAGATATAAAATTAGGATGTATATACATATGCACTATCATCATAACATTGTTTCCAGATTCTTTTGCGCCAATAGCTTGCTGCAAATTACCTAATGCGGTTCCAATCTTATCAAGATAGGAAGATGTGCTTGATGGAGCCATTGAGTTCAAATCTTGAAACATGGATTGAGCTGTGGTTGTGAGTTCTTGAGCACTTTGGTATGCTGCCTCATCAACAATAATACTTGACATTCCAGACATACCACTCATGCTTCCAGACTGCATCCCAGACATACCTTTCATTCCTGACATACTACCAGAACTCACAGATGATGAATTATTCATGCTCATACTACTCATGTTCATATTTGCCATATTAGTGAGATCAACATTTGAGCCAATAGCATCACCATAATCTACTAGTACTTGATTTAAGACATTAATTATTGCAAGAGATTTTACAGTTGCGTTATTTTGTATAGAAGCTGAAATTTCTGTAGATTCAACCTGATCCAAAAGTTGATTCAGTGCATAAGATTTTTGTGATGCAATAGTCGGATCTACATTAGTGCTACCAGATAAAGAATACAAGTCATTAATTGCTGTTGACAGACTATTAGCCAAAGTTGCGTTTTGTTGAGTAAGTGTATTCATATCATTCAACCCCCAATATTCTTGACTTTTTGCAATATGCCAGTGAGACATCTTACTGTCAGAAATATTATTTGCAATAAGCTTTGATTCTACCTTGAATTCTTGTATTTTTGCAATAAGATCTGCATCAGAATTTTTTACAAAGGAATGAGCAAATACTGGATGAACGAATAGCACGCCCACAAGTGCAATTACCATTAATGATGCAACTATTTTCTTTGTCAAACTATACCCACATCTTTAAAATAATATTAAAATGTAATGGTACAATCTTCGAATATTATTAATTTCGGCACAAGATTTCAACAACCATTGGCATCGACTACAAATGATAACTGGACAGGTAATCGAGAAATGTCTATGTAAAATAAGAAAAAATTAGTCAAATGATTAAATACTATAAAAGATATAATCACACCATGAAATGCGGTTGTGGCGGAGACAAATGCATATCTCCAGATTGTAATTGTGAAACAACAGGAAAATGTACTTGTGGACCCTCGTGTCAGTGTAATGCTAAAAAGTAATCTTTAGCACCTCCAATTTTAATTCAATTTATGAAATAATTTATGTGACGGTTTTAATTTTATAAAACATGGTTAAAGAAAAAGTGTCTGTGAAGAAAGAGTCTTTCAAACTATCGAAAAAAATTGTAATTATCGCAGTATTGATTTTAGTTGTAGGCATATCAGCAACATACATGAAATTCAGATTACATGCACTCCCAGATATTGATGGAATAGAGTGTAATCAAATGGAACAGGCAGTCTTTCACATACATGCCCATCTGGATGTGTATGTAGATGGACAACATCGAACGGTGCCTGAATTTATAGGAATTATTCCAAATACATGCTTTTACTGGTTGCATACCCATGATCCTACTGGCATAATTCACATCGAGGCACCACAATACAAGACATTCACTCTCGGACAGTTCCTTGATGTATGGTCTAAATCATTTGAAAACTCTGGGATTCCCACTGGAACACCAAAGTCATATGTAAATGGTAAAGAATTCACAGGAGATTTTAGGGAAATTCAGCTTAACGCCCATGATGAGATCGTACTGGTGTATGGTTTACCGCCAGATTCAATTCCAATCTCCTTTGATTTTCCCCAAAACTTGTAGAAAGATTGTTTTAGCATGTCGGATTAAAAAGTAGATTATCAGATTCAGAGAATCATATAGAGAATATTTTTAAAAAAGAAAAAATTAAAGACGCCTAAAATATCATAAGAAAAAAGAAAAGAAGATAGTTTTGTGATTATCCCATACCATTCAGATATCCCTCTAGAACAGAAAATGTTGAAGTATTTCTGTCTGTAAAGGTTACCGAATTTTTACCGTCGTTCATCATCACAAAATCTGATGCTCCATCGGGGTTGTTGGTTGTATTACCAATGTCAAAGTGGTATGCACATATTCCACGTCCAGGATCTGAGATATGCTGGAGGTATTGAATATTAGCCGGCTCTAGAGTATTAACACCGCCATCAAGTATTCCCTCATAGACTCTAACTCTTGGTTGTCCAAGATCATCACATGGTAAGATTGTTGCCATGTGTCCCTTCGTAGTCATGAATGGAGTGGTGTCAGCCAAGTCAAGATATTCACCTGGATGTAGTGTCAATCCGCCTAGTTTGAACCACTCTTCAGTTGGAAGATTTGGTGGGCCTGTAGCGTCAACTTTCCACGAAGTGCTAAACATTTCACAGTGACCTGCTGTCGCGATTCCATTTGTAATGGTACAGGCATTTTGAATCGAATAGCTTGTAGTGTCAACAATGCATTGTCCATTAGCTGTTGATGGATCACCTGTGAATCCTGTTGG
>Ga0209517_10001840_pt1 | contig 31089 bp, 28 predicted proteins | sample PeaSoiMetSII2010_FD_187695 | JGI IMG/M metagenome (GOLD analysis project Ga0209517, IMG submission 187695) | Peat soil microbial communities from Weissenstadt, Germany - SII-2010 (SPAdes) (version 2) | ecosystem: Environmental > Terrestrial > Soil > Wetlands > Peat | place: Germany...
ATAGAGCGCGTCGCCCATCGCGCCGAGGTCGGCGCCGAGGTTGATCACATTGGCGATCAGCAGCAGACCCACGGTCGCCTGGAGGAGCCAGGCCGGATAGTAGCGCCGAAGATTGCCCGCGATCCCCTCGCCGGTGACCCGGCCGATGCGGGCGCAGATTTCCTGGATGGCGGCCATCAGCGGAAAGCTGAACAGCATCACCCAGCTCAGGCCGTAGCCAAACTGCGCGCCGACTTGAGAGTAGGTTGCGATGCCGCTGGGATCGTCGTCGGAGGCGCCGGTGATGAGTCCGGGTCCCAGCCACTGCCAGATCCGGAGACGCGCGCGCGGCGCGGGCGCGGCTTCCTCCGATCCGCTCATCGCGGGATCGTCGGCAGACGGCGTGACGGTCCCATGACGAGCGGCCTCGTAAGATGCGTCCCTATCATGGGGCGCACCCTATCACGCGCAAATCGCGTGCCGGAGCCTCAGTTCAGGGCAAAAAGCGGGACGAAGTTAGGCGGCCGGCGAGACCATCTGCAGCGCGCGGGGGCCGAGCTCGACGAGCTGAGTCCAGAAGCGATCGAGCCGGCGCAGCGTGCCGTGCACCGCGACGAGGTCCTCGTTCTTGATCGGACCCTTCGCGAGAGCGGCCACGTGCCGCTGATGCATGACGATGATCTTCTTGCGGAGATCCTGGCCCTTGTCGGTCAGGCGCACGCGCACGGAGCGGCGGTCATGGAGCGAGCGCTCCTGCTGGATGTAACCCGCCTCGACCATCTTCTTCACGTTGTAGGAGACGTTCGAGCCGAGATAGCAGCCGCGCAGCGTCAACTCGCCGACCGTCATCTCGAGGTCGCCGATGTTGAACAGGATCATTGCCTGCACGTTGTTGATGTCGTGGATGCCCTGGTTGTCGAGCTCCAGCTTCACCACCTCCAGGAACTGGCGGTGCAGGCGCTCAACCAGAGCGATGACATCAAGATAAGCGGCGTCCATGGGTGCCCTCGGTTCTGCAGTCAAGTGGGCGAATGCTACAGGTTTATTGGTTAATGGATCGTAAGCAAAATGCATTTTGGCGAAACCCGCGAAACTGACGGAAAACATTGAGATTTCCGCAGCTTGTGCGCGCCCAACCGTTGGGCTCGCTTGCCCGAACCGCTGTACGCCCGCGTGTCAAAAATGGGGCACGCAGATCAGCGCTCGCCCTTCAGAAACCGGAACATCACCGAGAAATCCTTGGGACCGAGGCCCGACCCCGCGAGGAGCTGGTAGAGCGCCGCCGCCTCGGCTCCCAGCGGCGTGACGGCACCCGCGGTCTGGGCCGCCTGCTGCGCCAGCTTCAAGTCCTTGAGCATCATGTCCGCGGTGAAGCCCGCCTGGTAATCGCGGTTCGAGGGCGCCGCCGCCACCGGCCCCGGCACCGGGCAGTAGCTCGTCATCGCCCAGCTCTGCCCCGACGACTTCGAGCTGATGTCGTAGAGCTTCTGAATATCGAGACCGAGCCTCTCCGCGAGCTGGAAACCCTCGCAGACGCCGATCATCGCGACCGCGAGCATCATGTTGTTGCAGATCTTCGCGGCTTGTCCGTTGCCGGCGGGCCCGGCGTGGACGATCGTCTTGCCCATCCTCTCCAGGATCGGCCGCGCGCGCTCGAAACCCGAGGCGCTGCCGCCCACCATGAAGGTGAGCGTCCCCGCCGCCGCGCCGCCGACGCCGCCCGAGACCGGCGCGTCCACCATGTCGAAGCCGCGCTCGGCGGCCGCCTTGGCGACGAAACGCGCGGTCTCGACGTCGATGGTCGAACTGTCGATCAGCAGCGCGCCCGTGCGCGCATGGGGGAACACGCCGCCGTCGCCGGTGTAGGCCGCCCGCACGTGGGCGCCCGCTGGCAACATCGTGATCGCGATCTCCGCCTCGGCCACGGCCGCGGCGGCGCTCTTCGCCGCCGTGCCGCCCGCCTTCACGAAGCCGTCGAGCGCCGCCGGCACGAGATCGAAGCCGATGACCTCGTGGCCGGCCTTGAGCAGGTTGGCGGACATGGGTCCGCCCATGTTGCCGAGGCCGATGAATGCGATCTTGCTCATGACGTCCTCCCCATCATCAGTCGAATACCAGCTCCCGCTCGCCGAGGCTCTCGAAGTAGCGCGCGACCTCGTGCTCTCCGATCTCGGCGAGCGAAGCGTGCTCCCAGCGGGGCTTCTGGTCCTTGTCCACCAGGACCGCGCGGATCCCCTCGTAGAAATCCCGCGCCGCCATCACGTGCTGGGTCATGCGGTATTCCAGCGCCAAAGCCGTCTCGATGTCCATGCGGGCATCGCCGAGCCTCATTTGATGAAACGTGATCTTGAGGCTGATGGGCGAGGCCCGCTCCATGGTGTCGCGGGTCTCGCGCGCCCAGGCCGTGCCCTCTTTCGCGAGCGCCTCCAGAATCGCCTCGACGCTGGCGCCGGCGAAGCAGCGATCGATCGGCTCACGGAGCGCGGCGAGCGGCGGATCGCCCGGGCTCTCGTGGCGGCGCGCGAGCACGGCGTCCACTTGCGCGCGCTCCTCGCCCGCGAGCCAATCGATCGCCGCCAATGCGTCGGTGAGTTCCGCGACACGGGCATGGGGCACGTAGCGCGTGGCGAAGCCGCAATAGAGCATGTCCGCGGCCTTGATGCGCGCGCCCGTCAGCGCAAGATAAAGGCCGATCCTGCCGGGACAAAGATTGAGATAGCGCGTGGCGCCCACATCCGGGAACAGCCCGATGTGCACCTCGGGCATGGCGCAGAGGCTGCGCTCGGTGGCAACCCGATGCGAGCCGTTCACCGACACGCCCATGCCGCCGCCCATGGCGATGCCGTCCATCAGCGCGATATAGGGTTTGGGGAACCGGTGCACGCGCTCGATGAGCCGATACTCCTCGCGGAAGAAATCCGACTTGTAATCGCCGGGTCGGTCTTGCGGATGGGCACGCGCGTCGTAGATCGCGCGGACGTCGCCGCCCGCGCAGAACGCGCGGTCGCCGGCACCCCGCACCACGATCGCGCTCACGGCGCGATCCGCGCCCCACTCCACGAGCTTCGGATCCATCACGCGGTACATCGCAAGGCTCAGCGTATTGAGCGCTTTCGGCCGATTGAGGGTGACCACGCCAAGCGCGCCGCGGCGCTCCAGCACTATCTCGTCGGTCGCGCTCATGCTCCGAGCAGGCGCCGGGCGATGATCACGCGCATGATCTCGTTGGTGCCTTCGAGGATCTGATGCACCCGCACGTCGCGCAGATATCGCTCGATTGGGAGGTCGCGAATATATCCGTAGCCGCCGTGCAGCTGCAGCGCGTCGTTGCAGACTCGGAAGCCCACGTCGGTGGCGAAGCGCTTGGCCATGGCGCAATGGAGTGTCGCGTCGGGATGCCCCGCATCGAGGTGCGCTGCCGCGCGGTGCACCATCAGCCGCGCGGCATCGAGATCGGTCGCCATGTCCGCGAGCTTGAATTGCAGCGCCTGGAACTCCGCGAGCTTCTTGCCGAACTGCTCGCGCACGCCCATGTACTCGCGCGCGGCATCGAGGCAGGCGCGCGCGCCGCCAAGCGAGCAGGCCGCGATGTTGAGGCGCCCGCCGTCGAGGCCCATCATGGCGATCTTGAAGCCGTCGCCTTCCTCGCCCAGGCGGTTGGCGACGGGCACGCGGCAATTCTCGAACAACACCATGGCGGTCGGCTGGCTGTTCCAGCCGAGCTTCTTCTCCTTCTTTCCGAAGGAGAGGCCGGGTGTCCCTTTCTCCACCACGATGGTCGAGATGCCCTTGGGGCCGCCACCGCCCGTCCGGAGCATGCAGACGAAGACGTCGCTCGAGAGCCCGCCCGAGATGAAGGCTTTGGCGCCGTCGATGACGTAGTGCTCGCCCTCGTGTACCGCGCGCGATTTGAGATTGGCGGCATCCGAGCCCGCGCCCGGCTCGGTCAGGCAATAGCTCGCGAAGTGCTCCATGGTCGTGAGCCGAGGCAGGAACCGCTTGCGCTGCTCGGCGTTGCCGAAGCGATCGATCATCCACGCGGCCATGTTGTGGATCGAGAGATAGGCCGCGGTTGAGACGCAGCCGGTCGCGAGCTCCTCGAAGATCAGCGCGGCGTCGAGACGCGAAAGCGCGGAACCACCGACGTCATCCCTGACATAGACGCCGGCGAAACCCAGCGCCGCGGCCTCGCGCAGCGCCTCGACCGGAAAGATCTCGCGCTCGTCCCACTCGGCCGCGTGCGGGCGGAACTCGCGCTCGGCGAAATCCCGCGCCGTCGATTGGATCACGCGCTGCTCGTCGCTGAGCTCGAAGTCCATGAATCCCGAGTCTCCGCAAGGGCGCGGATGATAGCGGCGGCGGCTCTCCGCAGCAACGCGAGGCCGAGTCGCGAAGGCCGCTCGACGAAAAAACACCCGAGTCGCGGTGCCCAATGTCGAGTCGCCCGTGCTCGGGAGCATGGCATCTGGGAGACTGCTTCTATCTCTCAGTGCATGGGCCGTCATGGCAAAGGCGACGGCAAACCACAGGAGGTCTCACCCATGTTCATCCGTCATCGCCGCCTGCTCGACCAGATCACGCTGTTGCATGGTCCGCACGATCTGCTCGGGCGCTTCTTCCTCATCGCGGACACCGCGGCGCGCGACCAGGGCGTACGTTTGCGGCTCCGCGGAGATTTCGATGCGCTGGTCGCGCTCAATCGGCGCCACCGCGACAGCTGGCCTGCGCTGGCTCCCGTCTTCGATCCGGAGTTCAGCAATCTCCGTTTCGACAGCGCCTTCTGGCTCGAGGCGATCGACGAAAACAACGAAGCCGTGGCGACCCACGCCGCGCGGTTCTTCGACTGGGAGCACACCACGCTCGCGGCCGAGCTGCGCTCCATGCGGGCGTTCTATGAAGATCCCGAGCCTCGAGTGGCCGCCGGTGAATCGATCGAGGTCGAGGCTCCGTCGGCGGCGCTCATTCGAGGCCGGGTCGCTTACGGCGGCGCAGTCTGGGTGCGGCCGGATTTCCGAGGCAAAGGCCTCGCCGCGTTGATGCCGAGAATTTCCCGTGCCTATGCCTATTCTCGCTGGGATACGGCGTGCACCTGGGGACTGGTCGAGCACAAGACGCACGCCAAGGGGCTGGTGCGAGCGAACGGACCTTACGAGGTCGAGGAATCGGTGTTGCTGCGCATGGCCTTCCGCGGCGACCTGCCGCTGCTGCTGATGTGGATGGGCCGCGATGCCATGCTCTCCGACGTCGCGCGGATCGTCGATCAGGCCACCGTCGACAGCTGGCGGCGCATCGAGAGACCGAGCACGAACAGATCCGAGTTGCCGCGACGCCAGGGCATCAGCAGCCGGTCATAGCGCACCCGCAAGGTCGCGGACTGCGAGGTGCTGACGGTCGCTCGCACGCCATCGAGACGCAGGCGGCGGCGGGACAGCGCCTCGCCGTAGCTGTCAGCGACCCAATCGCCGTATTCCTTGTCGGGAACGTCGTGCGCGTCGCGCCCGACCATCTCGAAGGTCTCGCAGGGCCGCATCATCTTGATGCCGCCGCCGAAGTGCTGATAGACGAGGCGCGAGGAGTGCGGCAGCTTTCGGACCAGAACCGCGCGCTGCAAGAGATCGGTCGCGCGCAAGATCTCGTTCAATTCCGCGCTCAGATGCCCGCGGTTCGACTTCCACAGTTCGACCACCGGACTCACTTTCGCGAAGGCGGGCTGCTCCAGGGCATCGAGTTTCTTCTCCACCGCGAGCCAGCGCGGGCGCCCTGCCACAGGCTCGCCGGCCGCGAGATCCTCGGCGCGCTCCGCGAAAGAGCCGAGGCCCGTGAACATCTCGTAGGACCAATCCTCGCCCCAGAACACCGCCAGCACGATACGCCGCGGCCGCCGGTCTATGAGCGCATAGAGCGCGGCGGTCAGAGTGAGCAAACTGAACGTCCCCGAGCGGAGCGATACCCGCACGCCTTCCTCGTGATGGCGCACGTGGATAAACCCGAGATTGCGGACAGCATAGGCGGGCGCGTCGAAGTCGGGCTCTCGATAGCCGAGCCGACGCGCGAGCGCCGCCGAGTTGTCCGGCCATGGCTCACCGCAGTCGTCGATGAGTATCCCGCTGCCAACTGTGTGCATCCGCCTCGCCCTCGATCGGCCGCGGGCCCATCCGCGTACCGGGGTTCTGAACTGCTGCCTACAAAGGCTTGCCCGTGCCCTGCCTCAGTCCGCTCCCGCCGCTCAGGCACTTCGCGAGCCTGAGCATCCAGTCGCGGCCCTCCTCCGTCCCGATGCCGCGATAGTACCGCAGCAGCTTGATCTCCTTCGGCGTCAAGCCCGCGAGCTCGCCCCCCGGAGCGCGCTCCGAGAGGTCGCCGAAGAAGAACGAGATCGGTTTGCGCAAGAACTCGGCCACCGCGAGCAACCGGCTCGCGCTGAGACGATTTTCGCCGCTCTCGTACTTCTGAACCGCCTGGAAGGTCACCCCGATCCGCGCGCCGAGCTGGCTTTGGCTAAGACCCGCAAGGAGCCGCGCCTCGCGGAGCCGCCGACCGACCAGCGCGTCAACCTCGCTGCGCCCGCGCTTGCTTGGCCCCGGCGGCAGCTCAACCACCCCGCCCCACTCGGCCGGCCGAGCCAGCCGCTTAACCCTAATCATCCCCAGCCCCGTCGGTCCATCGCCCCCGGAAAAAGCATAGCAACCTTCCTTGCCGATTGCCATCCGGCCGCGAAATCATGCCCGCGTATTCTCTTGCCTGCTCGCTACTCCGCGGCTCGGCCACGCGCCTTCGCCTTGGCGGCGCGCTCGGCTTCGTGTTGATCGAACATCTTCTTGGCCGCGGCATCCCGGAGCGTCGTGAACGCCATGCGGTTCTCGTACGACCAAGCATAGGAACTCGCGCGGTGCGCGTTCGAGCCACGGACATGCGGCACGACGTACCGGGCATAAAGCTCGTAGGACTTCTTCGTCGCGTCCCAATTGGCCCAGTTATGGGCGAGCTGGAGGAAGCAGCCGAACTCGCCCTGCTTCGCGCGCAGGCGATCGATCTGAGCGATGGCATCGTCCGGGGTGCCGATCACGGCGCGGCCCGTCTCGATCAGAACGTCGACGGGGTCGCGCCCCTCAAGGTCCGAGAAGCGTGCCGGATTGATCGCCTGGTAGTAGTCCAGATACTTCTGCAGCCCGTAGCGCACATTGGCGCGCGCTTGCTCGCGGGTCTCCGCAATGTGCATGGGACCGACCAGCCGGAGCACCGCGGGATCCATGGTGCGGCCGTGCTCGGCCGCGATCTCCTGCGCCACCTTCCAATTGGTCGCCAACACGTCGAAGGCGCCCTCCACGGTCGCGGCGACGCAGAGCATGCCCAGACCATATTTCCCCGCGGCGCGCCCGCCCGATGGCGTCACCAAGCTGGCAACGGCGACCTCGGGATAGGGCCGCGTATACGGCAGCAGGTGCAGACGCGCGTCTTTGAGGGTGTACCACTCTGTCTTCTCGGTCACGGTCTCGCCGCGAAACAGGCGCAAGATCACGTCGAGCCCCTCGCTCATGCGCTCGCGCTGAGTGGAGGGATCGATGCCGAGCATCATGGCGTCGGAGGTGAGCAGGCCCGGCCCCGCGCCGAACATGACCCGCCCCATGGTCATGTGGTCGAGCTGCACGATCCGGTTCGCCACCATGAGAGGATTGTGATAGGGCAGCGACACCACGCCGGTGCCGAGCCGAATGCGCTTCGTCCGCTCGGCGGCGGCGGCTATGAGCAGCTCCGGCGAGCTGATGATCTCGAAGCCCGCCGAGTGGTGCTCGCCGATCCAGGCTTCCTCGTAGCCGAGCTTGTCGAGCCATTCGACGAGCTCGATATCGCGGCGCAGCGCGAGCGTCGGGTCCTCGTCGATCGGATGAAACGGCGCCAGGAAAATGCCGCTGCGGAGTGTCGAGCCGGCCATGAGCGATGCCCCTTTTCTTCGTTCGAACGCGCAAGCGAGCGACGGTTTCGCCTCATTCTGCCGGTTGGCGCGGCGCAGCACAATCGGAAGCGCCCCGAGCGCATGTCGGCGCCGTCTGAACCCGCGGATTGTCACCTCGCGGCACCGCTCCTATGATTACAGACCGCCATAGCGTGGAAGATCCCGTGACCCGCACTCCCTCGCAACCCCTCGGCGCTTACCCGCGCGTCCGCATGCGCCGCAACCGGCGCGACGAATGGACGCGGCGCATGGTCGCCGAGAACATCCTCACATCCGCGGACTTCATATGGCCGGTCTTCGTGCACGAGGGCCCGGCCGCGCGCTCGGCGGTGCCGTCCATGCCCCACGTCGACCGCCTTTCGATTCCGGCGCTGGTGGACGCCGCGGGCGAGGCGAAGAGCCTCGGCATTCCCTGCGTCGCGCTATTCCCGGTAACGCCGCTCGAGCGCAAGTCGGCCGATGGCGCGGAGGCCGTCAATCCCGAGAACCTCGTGTGCCGCGCCGTGCGGGCGGTCAAGGCGGCGCATCCCGATCTCGGCGTGCTCTGCGACGTCGCGCTCGATCCCTTCACGACCCACGGCCACGACGGCGTCCTCCGCGACGGCGACGTCGCCAACGACGAGAGCGTGGAAATCCTCACTCGCCAGGCATTGGTGCAAGCCGAGGCCGGCTGCGACATCATCGCGCCATCGGATATGATGGACGGGCGCGTCGGCGCGATCCGCGATGCCCTCGACGAAGCCGGGCTCGGGCGGGTCAAGATCATGTCCTATGCGGCGAAATACGCCTCGGGCTTTTACGGTCCGTTCCGCGACGCGCTCGGCTCCAAATCCAATCTCGGCAAAGCCGACAAGCGCACCTATCAGATGAACCCCGCCAATACCGACGAGGCGCTCCGCGAGGTGGCGCTCGACCTCGCCGAGGGCGCGGACATGGTGATGGTGAAGCCCGCGATGCCTTATCTCGACGTGGTGCGGCGGGTGAAGGAACGCTTCGGCGTGCCGACCTTCGCCTATCAGGTCAGCGGCGAGTACGCGATGCTGCATGCGGCGATCGAGAAAGGCTGGCTCGACGACAGCGTCATCCTAGAGAGTCTGATCGGCATGAAACGCGCGGGCGCGGACGGCATTCTCACCTACAGCGCGGTCGACGCCGCGCGCCGGATCAGGAAAGGCTGAGCGCGCGCTCGAAAAAAGCGAGAATCGCGCGGTCATGCCAAGTGCCGCCGCGGCGATCGTGGAACCCGACGTGGCCGCCCTTGGGCTGCACCATCGGCAGCAAGCGCCGATTGCGCGACCAGTCATACTCGCGATAGGGGGCGTCGGGCACGATGGGATCATCGAGCGCGTGGATCACCAGGGTCGGCACCGCGATCTCGTCGATGAAGATTTGCGAGGAATTTCGCCTGTAATAATCCTCGGCACCGGCGAAACCGTTCCTGGGCGCCGTGAACCGCTCGTCGAATTGCCATAGGTTCTGAGCGCCGAGCGCCGCGAGGCGCTCCTCCGGCGTCACTGCCGAAGCCGGTGCCAGGGCCTCGCGTTGGCACTCCCGGAGAAAATACCAGTGATAAAGCGCGTTGCGAGGCGCGGCGAGCCGGTGAGCGGTCGCCGTGAGATCGAGCGGGGCCGAGACCGTCGCGGCCGCGGAGATGACCGCGCTCGACCCGGCTTCACCGAGGTACTTCAGCAGAAGATTGCCGCCGAGGGAGAATCCCACCGCGACCATGCCGCTCCCGGTCACAGCCGAGGGGAGCGCAGCCAGCATCAACCGGAGGTCCTCGCTCTGCCCTGCGTGATAATGCAACCTGCACCGCGCCCGCGTCGGTCCCGCGCCCCGGAGATTGAGGCGCAGCACCGGAAATCCCGCGCCCAGCAGGGATGCGGCGCCGGCGCGAATGTAGACGCTGTCCTCGCATCCGGTGAGACCGTGGATTAGCACCGCGACGGGGCGACGTCCCGCAGTCTCGGTGCTCGGCTGGTGCAGGACCGCAGACGCGCGGTCGCCACTTTGGCTGTCGAGCGGCAGGACGATCCGCTCGCTCGCATAGGCTTTGAGACTGATAGCGGGTCGGCGCAGAAAGTTCCGAACCGACTGGAGGTCGCCGCCGAGCCATGGCGCCCGTTCCCTGAAGTCAGGCAACCGCAGGCTGATTGGCGCAGCCGCGCGGAGTGCGCGATGGTGGGATGCGTGATCGTAGAGGCTGTCCATGCTCGGCAATAACGTTTTAACCCGGCCGTCTCGTCCAAGCCTGGCCGATCCGACGGCACGGATATCTTTGTGATGATCAGCGGCGAAATAATGGCACCGGGAGGTTGACCGGACGCTCGCGAGCGGACGATAAATGGTCACCGATGTCGACTGCACCGACGCCCGGGGGAAATAGGATCGGCCGCATCACGAAGGGAAACCGGAGCATGAGTGCAGCTGAGACGCCGTTGGATCCGGAGCGTCGGCGCGTCTTCATCCTGTCCTCCGGCCGCTCCGGCTCCACCCTGCTCGCCTCGATCTTGGCCGACGCGGGTGCCGAGTTTGCCATGCGCACCCCCGAGCAATGGGACCCCGGCACCGGCGCTCTCGAGCATCCCGAGCTTCACCGCATGGCGGCCTGGATGGGCTATGCCTACGACCTTTCCGCGGACCGGCCGGGCATTGGGCCGCGACGATATCTGTGGGATTTCTATCGCTCGATGGGGAAGTCGCGGCTCCGCAGCCTCCTGCGCGTGGCTCGCTACATCAAAGGGGAAGGCGCGGATTTCGCCGTCCAGCCTGCGTTCAAGATGGGCTATTTCCCGACCATCATCGTGAGCTACCGCCGGTTCGAGGCCTTCGCGACCAGCAGTGGACTGATGCGCGGGCATTCCAACCTCGAGACGCTCGTCAAGTACTACAACCGCGTCAACCGCAACGCGCTGCTGTTGCTGAGGATGTTCGGCGGCTGCGTGGTGAGCTACGAGCCGTTGAGCGATGTGCATGACACGTCCTGGGCGCATCCGCTCGCAACCGCCACGGGCCTGCAGGCGGATGCATTGATCGCCGCGCGCAACCGCCGGCTCCGAGGATCCGCTCGCCGAGATGAGCCGCAGCCCCTCGATGCGACCACGTCCGAGACCTTCGCGAGCCTCGATGCATTGCGTGGCCTCGCGATTCCGCCGAGCGCCCAAGCCCTCCGATCTTGGCGCGGAAAGACCAGCCAGCCGCAGGCGCGCCCGGCGATCGGCACCGCGAGCGATGCATCTGCCATCACCTCAACCGTCACCCCGGCATCATCCAAGTGAGCTCGTGTTTGTTGTGGTGGAGATGCAGCAGCCGTGAGCCCGGGATGGCGGCGAAGCGGCGCGCGGTTTCGTGGTCGGTTGCACCTTGGAACTTTAGTGTGCAGACGAAGCGCCGGCAGGTTCCTGCGTCGAGCCAACGCTCGACCAGCCTAAGCAGCCGCGCGGGATAGCACACCACGTCCGAGAACAGCCAATCGATCGGGCCGAGCGCGCGGGGATCGAGACCGAAGGCGCTCTCGCGCCGCATTTCGACGCCGGCCATGGCTGCGATACCGGGATCGAGCGGTGCCTTGTCGACGCTGATCACCCGCGCACCCAATTTCGCGAGCACCCAGGTCCAGCCGCCGGGGCTGCTGCCGAGATCGAGGCAGAGCTCGCCGCGCTTCGGATGCGCTCCCAGCAGTGTCAGCGCCTCCCAGAGCTTGAGATAAGCGCGGCTCGGCGGCGCCTGCTTGTCCTCGACGAAGCGCGCCTCGCCGTTCGGAAACGGACTCGCGCAGCGGGCCGAGGCCAGCAGGGTGCCGGCGTCGACGAGGGTCCAGGAGCCCAGCGGCGCCGTGGGAGCGGGCGCGGGAAAGACGAGCGGCTTCGCCGACACCTTCAGCAACTTCGCCTCGATGAGCGCCGCACGCCGGTGCTGCGAACATGGGTAGAGCGCCCAGTTACGCTGGATCGCGCGCAGTCGCTTGGCGGCATCCCCGATGGAGGCGATCGGTATCTCGACGGGATCGAGCCAGCGATTGGCAACCCATGCCGCGGGCCTCGGCGCGCCCGGCGCGATCAGCAACCGCCCGTGGCATGCGCTGACCTCGCCGAGCTCGGCGCGCAACTCCTCGACGAAGCCTTCGGGCGCGAGATAGCCGGTCGCGCGCGCCTTCTCGCTCACCCCGCTCCGCCAAGCAAGAAGCCGCGCACGGCCTCGATCTGCTCTGGCGCCATCAGGGCGGGTGCATGGCCGACGCCGGGGAATTCCACCAAGCTCGCGCGCGGCCCCCGCTGAGTCATCGCCAGCGCATCGGGACGGCGCAGGAGATCGGAGTTGGCGCCGCGCAGCACCAAGGTGGGAGCAGCGATCCGATCCCACTGCGGCCAGAGATCGACATCGACGGGATCGGCTTTCTTGAACGCCTCGGCGATGCGCGGATCGTAAGCGAGGCCCAAGCTGCCATCCGGCTTGGTGCGCGCGGCGTGGGTCGCGAGATGGCGCCATTGCGCGTCCGTAAGCGCGCCGAAGCTGGCGGCGACCTCTCGCTGGTAGGCCTCGAGCGCGGCCAGATCGGCGAAGCTCGGGTCCTTGCCGACATAGGTCGCGATGCGCGCGATCCCCTCCTTGGCGAGCAAAGGCCCGATGTCGTTGATCACGAGGCGCTTGATGGGCGCTCGCGGAAGCGCCGCCGTCAGCATGCCGATGAGGCCGCCCATGGAGGTGCCGACCCAGAGCACCTCGGGCACGTCGAGGCGCGCGATGAGCTGAGCCATCGCGCCGATATAGATGGGAAAATCGTAGTCCTCGGGCTGGTCGAGCCAATCGCTCTTGCCCCGCCCGAGCACATCCGGGCAGACCACCCGGAACTCCCGCGAGAGCGCCTCCGCCAGGATATCGAAGTCACGGCCGTTGCGGGTCAGGCCGTGCACGCAGGCCACCGTCGGCGCGCCCGCCGGTCCCGCCCACTCGGTGTAGGACATCCTATAGAAGCCGTGCGGAGTCCCCACGAGCAGATTGCGGATCGACATGGCCATGAGGCGGCGTACCCTCCGAAAATGGCTCCGACCATCTCGCGAACGCCGCTTAGGGGCAAGGCACAATTGATTTCGCGATTCGCCCTGAAAAGTCCCGAAGCCCGCCCCTGGAAAGGCCCCCAAGCGAACTCCAGAAGCGACCGTGAGGGCGTCTGAACGCGGCTCCGCCGACCCTTGCAATTCCTGACCCAGCGGCGGAGAACACGCCCGTAAGGGTCGTGTAAGTCCGATCTGCGAGACTGGAGCGAGCCGCCCGCTGGCTCGGAGGCTGTGAATTGCGGCTGCTGACGATCGAAGACGAACGGGAATTGGCGGAACTCACCGCGAGCGCGCTTGGCCGCGCGGGATTCGCCGTGGACATCGCCGCGTCGCTCGCCGAGGCGGAGGAAGCCGTCGCGGTCATGACCTACGATGCCATCATCCTTGACCTCGGCCTCGGCGACGGCAACGGACTGTCGCTGCTGCGGTCGCTCCGCAGCCGGGGCGCGTCGGTACCGGTGCTGATTCTGACCGCTCGGGACGGGCTCGAGGATCGCGTGATCGGCCTCGATTCCGGCGCCGACGATTACGTCCTGAAGCCGTTCCACATGCCCGAGTTGATCTCCCGGGTTCGCGCCTTGTTGCGGCGGCCGAACGCGGCACTCGGCGTGCGGCTCGAGTTCGGGAACCTCGTGCTCGAGACCGCCCACCGGCAAGTGACCGTCGGCGGCCGCATCGTGGCACTGTCCATCCGGGAGATGGCTCTGCTCGAGCTCCTGCTCCGGCGGGCCGAGCGCGTTGTCACCCGCGAGGCGATCGAGCAAAGCCTCTACAACTTCGAAGCCGAGTTGGGCTCCAATGCGCTCGAGGTGCTGGTGCATCGGCTGCGGCGGAAGCTGCAGGACGCCGGCGCCACGGTGCAAGTTCACACGCTACGGGGAGTCGGATACCTCCTCTCGGATCAGCAACCGTGACGGTGGGGCGCGAGCAAGCAGCGCGTCGGCGGGGTCAATGGTCCCTGCAGGCCCGGCTCGCGTGGCGGCTCGCTGCGGTCATGGCGATCGCTATCGGGATGGCCGGAGCGGCGGTCGCATGGCGAGCGCTCGCGACGGTGAATTCCCTCGAGGACCAGGCACTCCAGGCGCAAGCGCGCGATATCCAGCGCAACTTGACCCTGGCATCCGACGGCACGGCGCAGCTGTCGCTGCCGCCCGATCTCGACGCCGCCTATCGCTACTCCGGGGGCGGCGACCTCTATCTCGTACTGGACCGCGCGGACCATGTCGTTGCGGCTTCTAGCTCCGAGGCCGCCGCGCTCCTCGAGCCGTTCTTGCGCGAAAAGAGCTCCACCGGCTTCTTCCGCTCCGCGCCCAGCGGTTACTATGGCTTCGCGACCTCTGGTGACGGAATTCGTATCGCCGTCGCGCAGGACGGCCATCACCGGGACGTGCTGCGCGACAGCTTGATGGCCGAGTTCTCCGTCGCGGCGCTTTGGCTCCTGGTGCCCATCGGGGCCGCCGCGGTGCTCGTGGGTGTCCTGACCATTCGGCGCGGCCTGCGTCCACTGAGCTCCGCCTCGATCGCCGCCACCGAGATCGGCCCCGAGCAGCCGACCCGGCGGCTTCCCTTGACCGGAATGCCGCGCGAGATCGAGCCGCTGGTGACGGCGGTCAATAGCGCTCTCGATCGGCTCGCCAGAGGCCTCGACGTGCAACGCCGCTTCACCGCCGACGCCGCCCATGAGCTGCGCACGCCGCTCTCGGTATTGACGGCGCGCCTCGATGCGCTTCCCGGCGGCGACATCGATGCGATGCGGCGCGACGTCGACCGAATGAATCGCCTGGTAGAGCAGCTGCTGAAGATGGCTCGTCTCGAGAGCCTGCCCCTCGACGTCGCGCAACTCGTCGATCTCAACGACGTCGTGATCGAGGCGATCAGCTTGCTCGCGCCACTCGCCATCCGACAAGGCAAGGAGCTTGTCCGGGCCGAGGTCGAGCGACCCGTGATCGTCCACGGCAATCGATCGGCCTTGGTAACGGCTCTCGTCAACCTCATCGAGAACGCGCTGGCTCATGCGCCGCCGGGCTCCGCGATCGAGGTCGAGCTCTCCGCGGACGGCAGTATCCAGGTACTCGATCGTGGTCCCGGTGTACCCGAAGCCGAGCGGGAAGCGATCTTTCGCCGATTCCATCGCGGCCGGAGCCGAGGCGTATCCGGCGCGGGACTAGGTCTGGCGATTGTGGCGGAGATCGCCACCGCTCACGGCGGCTCGGTGGCGGCCGCGAGCCGGCCCGGCGGAGGCGCGATCTTCTCTTTGGAGGTCGGCGGCGTGCGAAACGCCGGCTGATTCGGTCGCCACAGAGTTGCTGCGATCCACCGCTCGCCGACAGCGAGCCTCCCTGTAAGCGTCATGTAAGCTTCGCTTGCGAAGCTGCGCCGGCTGCTCCCCAACCTCCCGCCAAAACGGCATGGCATGATCGAAGACGGAGACATCCGGCTGCACGAGCGAACCGCGATCGGCACGAGGGATACGTCCGCCGGCGTGCGGGTGTGGGATCTCGGCATCCGTGTCTTTCACTGGGCGCTGGTCGTCGCCTTCGCCGGCGCGGGCGTGAGCCAGTGGGTCCTGCCCGAGAGTTTCCTCGGTACCCATCTCGTCTTCGGCTACATGGTCGCTGCCCTCCTGGTCTTTCGCCTGGTCTGGGGCTGGTTCGGCAGCGAATACGGCCGCTTCTCGCATCTCAAGGCGACACCGCGCGTGGCAGCCCGGTACGTACTGGATTTCCTGCACCGGCGGGCACAGCCCTATCTCGGGCACAATCCCGGTGGAGCGCTGATGATCGTGGTGCTGCTCGCCACCCTCTTCGGCGTGGTCATCACGGGCATGCTGGTGCAGGCCGGCGAGGAAAAGCAGGGGCCGTTCGCGGGGTTCGTCAGCTATGAGGTCGGCAGCACCGCGCGGGATATCCACGCCTTGCTCGTCAACATTACTTTGGGGCTGATCGCGCTGCACGTGCTGGCGGTGATCCTGCATCGCGCGATGGGGCGCGAGTCCCTGGTCGGCGCGATGGTCACGGGACGCAAGTCCTGGCATTTTCCTCCGCCGCTTTTGGCGCCGCGCAAGGCGAACCTCCTGCCGGCTACGCTGATCCTGGCCACGTTCGCGGTTGCGTGTGTCGCGATCACGCGCGCGGGCGAGCGAGTGGCGCCGCTCGGCGTGCCCGACATGCCCGTGAGCAACACCTATCGCAGCGACTGCGGCGCCTGCCACGACCCGTTCCACCCGAGCCTGCTGCCGCGGAGCTCCTGGCAGACCCTCATGGCGGAACTCGAGGACCATTTCGGCGAAGACGCCTCGTTGCCGCCGGCCGAGGCCGCGGAGATCACCCGCTATCTCACGACCTATGCCGCGGAGGCTTGGGATACCGAGGCGGGCCGGCGCATCGCGGCGGTCTCTCCGGCCGATCCCCTGCGCATCACGGCATCGCCGCATTGGCAGCGAAAGCACCACTGGCTTCCGGCCGCGGCTTTCACGGCCGAGAGCGTCAAGTCCAAGAGCCATTGCTCGGCCTGTCACAGCGACGCGGAAACCGGCAGCTTCGCCGACCAGGCGATCACCTATGACCAAGGAGTGTTCCGATGAGACCGTGGATAATCGCGTCCGCCTTGCTTTGTGTCGCGCTCACGAGCGAGGCCGCGCCGGCTGGCCGAGATTCCGTGCTTGCGATGCTGGCGACGCAGGCAAGGCAAACGACCGCCTCCTTCGCGGGCTTCTCGGCGGATCGAGGCCGCAGCTTCTGGACATCGACCCATACCGGCGGCAATCCCGACACGAGGTCCTGCACCGCCTGCCATACGCAGGATCCCCATGCCGTCGGCCAGACCCGCGCGGGCAAGTCGATCCAGCCCATGGCAGTCTCCAGCAACCCGGAGCGGTTCACCGATCCCGAGAAGGTCGAGCAGTGGTTCACGCGTAATTGCAAGACCGTCCTCGGGCGCGAATGCACGCCGGTCGAGAAGGGCGACGTCATCACCTATCTGGCGACGCAATGACGATCTTGTCCCCGTGGAGCCCGCTGATGAAAGCATCGAGCCTCTGTTCCCTTCTCATTCTCCTGTGCGCAACGTCGCTCGCCGCGCACGCGGCGCGAGTCCTGCCCACCCCCGCCGAGAAGACCACCGCGGAGCAATGCGGCGCGTGCCACATCCCCTATCCCGCGCAGATGCTGCCGGCGAGGTCCTGGCAGAAGCTGCTGTCGGACCTGTCCCACCATTTCGGCGAGGATGCGAGCCTGAGCGATCAGGACCGGGCAGCCGTCACCGGCTATTTGACGACACACGCCGGCGACGGGCTCGCGGGTGGCCGTGAGGGCGAGCGATTCATGCAGGGGCTGAGCTCGTCGGCCACGCCGCTCCGGATCACCGACACACCCTACTGGCGCCGCCGCCACAGCGAGATCCCGCAACGGCGATTCAGCGACCCCAGGGTGAAGACCGCCGCCAATTGCGGCGCCTGCCACAACGGCCGACGCGGCATCCTGTGGGGTCTGTTCGACGATGACTGATCGGGAAACGCCGATCGTGCCTACCGCATAAACCATGTCAGCCGGATTGCTCCTCCCCCGACGCCTGCGCTAGGAATGGCGCCGAACCCTCGGCATTTCCTTGCGTCAAGGTAGTCCCATGCCCGCGTCCGGCCCGCTTTCCGGCATCACCGTCGTCGATCTCTCGCGCATTCTCGCGGGACCCTATTGCACCTTCCTGATGGCGGAGCTGGGAGCTCGCGTGATCAAGGTGGAGCCGCCGGTCAAGGGCGACGATGCCCGTGAATACGGACCGTTCAAGAACGGCGTCTCCACCTATTTTTCCTCGGTCAACCGCGGCAAGGAATCGATCGCGCTCGATCTCAAGTCCGAGACCGACCGGCGCATCTTCGAGCGGCTGCTCGAGCGCGCGGACGTGATCGTCGAGAACTTCCGTCCGGGCACTATGGAGAAGCTGGGCTATGGCTGGGCGAGTCTGCACGCACGCTACCCCAAGCTCATTTATGCCGCCGCCTCCGGTTTCGGCCACACCGGCCCGTCATCCAAGGAGCCCGCCTACGACATGGTGGTGCAGGGCTTGGGCGGCATCATGAGCATCACCGGACATCCGGGCCAACCGCCGGTGCGCATCGGCATGTCCATCGGCGACATCGGCGCCGGGCTCTATACGGCGGTCGCGGTCAACGCCGCGCTGCTTCATCGCGAGAGGACCGGCGAAGCGACCAAGGTCGATATCGCGATGTTCGACTGCCAGCTGGCGCTGCTGGAGAACGCGATCATGCGCTACACCGTGACGGGCGAGGTACCGGGGCCGCTGGGCGCGCGCCATCCTTCGATCACGCCCTTCGAAGCCTTCGCGACCGCGCGCGGGAGCATCATCATCGCCGCCGGCAACGACGGCCTCTATCAGAAGCTTTGCGCCGCGATCGGGCGGCCCGACCTCGCGGCGCATCCGGACTACCGGACCAATGATCTCCGCAACCGCAACCAAGCAGTGCTCAAATCCGAGATCGAGCGAGAGCTCGAGAAGAAGCCGGCGGAAGATTGGATCGACATCATCGGCAAAGGCGGCGTGCCGTGCGGCCCCATCAACACCGTCGACCGCGCGCTTGCGCATCCGCAAGTCGAGGCGCGCAACATGCTGATCACGGTCGAGGACCCCAAGGCCGGCACCCTCAAGCTCGCGGGCAATCCGCTGAAGCTCTCCGCGTTCACCGACCCGCCCACGCGCTCCCCCGCCCCCGCCCTCGACGCCGACCGCGCGAAACTCTTGCGCGAACTCGGCTTGTAGCACCGACTGCGACGCCGGTCGGGGCTCGACCCGGACCCACGATCCTGCGGCAGTTTGAGCCGGCCCGAGGGGGCTGGCGGGCGCCTCGGGGACGTGTATAAAAGGCCTATTCGCCCGAGGCCTTAGGCCCTCCGAGCTCCATCCATCTCTAGTCCGCCCGACGGGAGGCTGCGTCCATGCTCCAAAATCGCCTGCAACCTGTGCTCGACCCGCACCAGCTCGCGCGCGAGATGTCCGGCAAGATGCTGATCGACGGCAGCATGGTGGGCTCGATCACGGGCCGCACTTTCCCGATCGTCAATCCCGCGACCCAGGAGAAGATCGGCGAGGCCGCAGACGGCGACGCCAAGGACGTCGATGCCGCGGTCAAGGTGGCAGCCAAGGCGCAAAAGAGCTGGGCGAAGCTGGTCGCTCGCGAGCGCGGGCGGATGGTCGCGGAGTGCGGACGCATCCTCAACGACCACGTCGAGGAGCTGGCGAAGCTCATCACGCTGGAGACCGGCAAGGCGATCCGCACGGAGAGCCGCGTCGAGGCGGGCGTGTTCGCGGATATCCTGACCTTCTACGGCGGCCTCGGCTCCGAGATCAAAGGCGAGAGCGTGCCATTCAAGCCCGATGCGCTCACCATCACGCTGCGCCAGCCGATCGGCGTGGTGGGCGCCATCATTCCGTGGAACGTGCCTCTGCTGTTGATGGCCCTCAAGATCGCGCCGGCGCTGGTCGCCGGCAACACTGTCGTCGTGAAATCCGCGGAGGAGGCGCCGTTCGCGGTGCTGCGAGCCTGCCAGATCATGAACCAGGTGCTGCCGCAGGGCGTGCTGAACATCCTCTCGGGCGATGGGCCGCAATGCGGCGCGCCACTGGTCGAGCACAGGGGCATCGGCAAGGTCACCTTCACCGGCTCGGTCGAGACCGGGAAGCTCGTCTACAAGATGGCATCGCAGAAGCTTATCCCGGTGACGCTCGAGCTCGGCGGCAAGAGCCCGATGATTGTCATGGGCGATGCCGACCTCGAGAAGGCGGTGGCGGGCGCGGTGGTCGGCATGCGTTTCACGCGCCAAGGACAGAGCTGCACGGCCGCGAGCCGCATCTTCGTCCATGAGTCCATCCACGACGCCTTCGTCGACAAGCTCAAGGCGAAGGTGGATGCCATGAAGATGGGCGATCCGCTTGACGAGCAGACCGACATCGGCACCATCATCTCCAAGCAGCAATTCGAGAAGGTGCGCTCCTACATCGAGCTCGGAGAGAAGAGCGCGGGCGCCACGGCGCTCAAATGCTCGAAGATGCCGAGCGATCCCAAGCTCCAGCGCGGCTACTACGTGCAGCCCGTGATCTTCACCGGCGTCGCCAACGACAACCGCATCTGCCGCGAGGAGATCTTCGGCCCCGTCACCTGCGTGATGAAATTCCGGGACTACGAGGACGCGCTCGCGCAAGCCAACGACAGCGAGTACGGACTCGCCGCCACCATCTGGACGCGCGATCTCAAGACAGCGCTCGATGCGAGCTACCGGCTCGAGGCGGGCCTGGTGCAGGTGAACCAGAACCTGGTCGTGCAGGCGAATATGTCCTATGGCGGCGTGAAGCAGTCGGGGCTCGGCAAAGAAGCCTCGCTCGAGGCGATGCTCGAGCATTTCACGCAGAAGAAGACCATCATCCTGAACCTGGGCTGATCGCAGGCAGCCGACGGGTCGGCACCGGCATGGGCCGGCGCATTCTCATCGTCCTCCTGCTTTCGCCCGTCATCGTGGCGCTGTCGGGGTTGCTCTGGCTGCATTCCGGGCTGCCCACGCTCGGGCGCTCGCGGATCGTGCAGGGCATCACCGCACCGGTGCGGATCGCGCGCGATGCCATCGGCGTGCCCACCATCGTCGCCACCAACGACCTCGATGCCGCCTTCGCGCTCGGCTACGTCCACGCCGAGGACCGTCTCTTCCAGATGGATGCACAGCGCCGCTATGGCTCCGGACGGCTTGCCGAATGGTTCGGCGCGCGGGTGCTTGATACCGACCGGACGATGCGCACCCTGGGGCTGGCACGCGCCGCCGAGCGTCAGCTCGGCGATCTTCCCGAGCCGGTGCAGGCGGCGCTCCGAGCCTATGCGGCAGGGGTCAACGCCTACATCGTGGACCGACGGTGGGCGCTGCCGCCGGAATATTACCTATTGCGGGCGCGACCGGAGCCTTGGCGGGCCGCCGATACGCTGATCTGGGGCAAGTTGATGGCGTGGCAGCTCGCCGGGAATTATCGCGGCGAGCTCGTGCGCGCCAAGATACTCGAGCACGTGAAGCCGGAGGAAATGCCGATCCTCTATCCCGGCTATCCCAAGGAGGGCCCGGTCATCCTCGGCGCGATGGCTCCGATCTACCGCAGCTTGCCGCTCGATGCGCTGCTGGACCTCATGCCTGTGCTCGAGGAGCCGGTTCGGGCGTCCAACAACTGGGTGGTCGCGGGCAACCGCTCGGCCTCCGGCAAGCCGATCCTCGCCAACGATCCGCATCTCGGCCTCGAGATCCCCGGCGTCTGGTACCTCGTCCATATCGCGACACCCGCGCACAAGCTCGAGGGCGGCACCATGCCGGGCGCGCCAATCGTCCTCGTCGGCCACAACGAGCGCATCGCCTGGGGGCTCACGAACACCGGGAGCGATGTCTCGGACCTCTTCGTGGAGAAGCTGGATCCGGACGACCCCAGCAAATACCTGACGCCCGATGGAGCTCAGCCGTTCAAGACGCGCACCGAGACCATCATCGTGAAGGACGCGCCGCCGGTCCAGCTCACGGTCCGAGAGACGCGGCACGGACCGGTGATCTCCGACCTCGCGGGCGCTGCGCAGCAGGCGACGCAGCCCGGCTTCGCGCTGGCGCTGCAGGCGAGTTACCTCATGGACGGCGACCGGACGCCGCAGGCGCTCTGGGAAATGAACCGCGCTGTCGACTGGGAGAGCTTTCAGCGCGCGCTCGCCAATTTCGGCGCGCCGGAGCAGAACGTGATCTACGCCGACGTCGATGGCCACATCGGCTTCACGTCTCCGGCGCGGGTTCCGACGCGGGTGAGCGGCGACGGGTGGCTACCCTCGCCCGGCTGGACCGGCGAGTTCGACTGGACGGGCTGGGTCCCGTCCGACGCGATGCCTCGCGTGCTCGATCCGCCCGCTGGCCGGATCGTGACCGCCAACAACAAGCCGGTGCCCGACAATTTTCCCTATTTTCTCGGCCGGGATTGGGATGAGCCGTTCCGAGCGCAGCGCATCGCGGCGCTGATCGATCAACGGCCGCAGCAGTCCCTCGACAGCATGGCCGCCATTCAACGCGATATCTACTCGCCGATGGCCGAGCGGCTGCTGCCGCTGATGCTGACCACGACGGCCACCACGCCGCAGGCCCAGGCGGCAATCGAGCGGCTGAAGGGCTGGGACCGGCGGATGGACAAGGACAAGGTCGAGCCGCTGATCTTCACGGCGTGGCTGCGCGACTTCAACCGCATCGTGTTCGCGAACCGACTCGGTACCGCCTTCGACGACTATTGGTCGCTCCACCCGGACGCGATCGCGGGCATCCTGACGGACCACCAGGACTGGTGCGACGACCGCATCCTGACCGTGCCGAAAACCTGCAAGGAGCAGCTCTCGGCCGCGCTCCTGCTCGCGCTCGGCGATCTCAGCGCCGCCTACGGCCCCGACATGGACGAGTGGCGCTGGGGCCGCGCGCATCCGGCGGAATTCGCCACCCGGCTGTTCGCTGCGGTGCCGGTGCTCGGTCGCTACCTCGACACGTCGATCCCCGCCGACGGAGGGCTGGACACGATCAACCGCGGCGGCTTCGCCGTGCGCAGTCCGACCCGACCCTACCAAGACACGCTGGCACCGGGCTTGCGCATGGTGGTCGACATGGCCGACCCCGATCAGACGCGCTTCATGATCGTGCCCGGCGAGGCTGGCAACCCGCTCTCGGAGCACTACGTCGACCTCGTCCGCCCCTGGCGCGATGGCTACATGCTGATGATCGACACAAGAAACCCGATCGCGGTCGAGACGCTGTCGCCGCCGTGAGAGCGCGCCGCGCGACCGGCCGCGCGCGCGACTTTGACTTCGGACGGCGAGGCATGCGTCACTGAGCGGAACCGCCGCTACAGCATAGAGGGAAGCCCGCCATGGCAGAGCCGCCTCACCATCGGCAGCCCAAGGCCTACCACAACCAGCGCTTCCTCGAGAGCAAGGACGCGCGCGCCCTGCGCATTCTGTCGGAATACCTGGAGCCGCTCTCTCGGTTTCAGCGCCATCAGGTGCAGGACACCATCGTCTTCATGGGCTCCGCGCGGCTGAAGTCTCGTGAGGCCGCGCAAGCGGCGTTGGCGGAGGCCGAGCGCAGCGGTGGCGACCTCGCGGGCGCGCGCAACGCGCTCGAGCTTTCGGCCTATTACGAGGCGGCCCGCGAGCTCGCCCATCGCTTGACCGACTGGTCCAAGAAGCTCGGCGAATCCGGCCGCCGCTTCGTCGTATGCACCGGCGGCGGCCCGGGCATCATGGAAGCCGCCAACCGCGGTGCCTCCGAGGCCAAGGGCCTGAACGTCGGCCTCACCATCTCGATCCCGAACGAGGAGTTCGATAATCCCTTCGTCAGCCGCGAGCTCCACGTCCACTTCCATTATTTCTTCATGCGCAAGTTCTGGTTCGTCTACCTGGCAAAGGCCGTCGTGCTTTTCCCTGGGGGATACGGCACTCTCGACGAGCTCTTCGAGATCTTGACCCTGGTGCAGACGCGCAAGATGCGCAAACGCATGCCGCTGGTGCTCTTCGGCGCCAAGTTCTGGGATGAGGTGGTGAATTTCGACGCGCTGGCGCGCTACGGCACCATCAGTCCCGAGGACGTCAACCTCTTCCATCGCACGGACTCGGTGGAAGAGGCCTATGAGCTGATCACCCGCGGCCTCACGGAGCACGCGCTGGGCAGCCCGGGCCCGATTTTGTAGCCGAGACACATGATTAACGCTTCGCCATCGCATTCTCGGAATTGGGAATTTATGGCGCGCGGCAGGGTGTCCCAGCGTCCCGCGGGTGCAGCTAAACGGGTTCTTAACGCAAATCGCACAGGGTGGGCCGATCGCCCCACCTGCGCCGCGTCTAGACCCATGTTTCTGTTACTCGGATCAGCCATCGTCCTGGTGAGCGTGTTCGGCGGGTTTCTGCTGAACGGCGGAGAACTGCACGTCCTATTCCAGCCATTCGAGTTCATGATCATCGCTGGCGCAGCGCTGGGTGCGTTCGTGACCTCGAACCGCCTCCCCGTGCTCAAGGCCGCCGGCGGCGCCGTGCTGGGTCTGCTCAAAGGCGAGAAATACGACAAGGGCGCCTACCTCGAGCTCCTGAGCCTGCTCTATTCCGTTTTCAAGCTCGCCAAGACCAAGGGCGCGCTCGCGCTCGAGCAGCACGTGGAGAAGCCTGACGAGAGCACACTCTTCCAGCGCTTCCCGCTGTTCTACTCCAACCGGCATGCGCTCATATTCCTGTGCGACTACCTGCGCCTCCTCACCCTCGGTACCGACAACCATCACGAGATGGAGACGCTGATGGACGAGGAGATCGAGACGCACCATGGCGAGCACGAGGCGGTCTCGCACGCGATTACGCTGACCTCCGACGCATTGCCGGCACTCGGCATCGTCGCCGCCGTGCTCGGCGTGATCCACACCATGGGCTCGATCACCGAGCCGCCCGCAGTGCTCGGCCGACTGATCGCCGGCGCGCTGGTCGGCACTTTCCTGGGCGTGCTGCTGTCTTACGGCTTCGTGGGGCCGATCGCCTCGGCGGTGAAGGGCCGGGCGGAAGCGGAGACCCGCTATTATCTCTGCATCAAGTCGGCGATCCTCGCGTACATGCAGGGCTACGCGCCGTCGGTCGCCGTCGAATTCGCACGCAAGGCGCTCAACTCCGATGTGCGGCCGACCTTCTACGAGGTCGAGGAAGCCGTCGACAATCTGCCATCGGTGGCGGCCTAGGGCGGGCGCATCATGGCCAAGGGCAGCAACGTCCCGCTCATCATCAAGAAGGTCAAGAAATCCAGGGGCGAGGCTCATCATGGCGGCGCCTGGAAAGTCGCCTACGCCGATTTCGTGACCGCGATGATGTCGTTCTTCCTGCTGCTCTGGCTCCTCAACGTCACCACCGATATTCAGAAGCGCGGCATCGCCGATTATTTCGAGCCGACCATCGCGTCCAAGTCGCAGAGCGGAGCGGGAGGCGTGCTGGGCGGCCTCACCATGGGCCAACAGGGCGCGCAGGACGTGACGGCATCGCCGCCGGGCTTCCAGCTGGCGGTAGCGGCGCTCCGCCAGCCCGACGAAGGCGACGAGGGCAACCTCGCGGGATCATCGGGCCAGGGCGACGTCGGAGACAAGGTCGCCGGCACCACGGCCGCCAAAGAGACCGGCGGTACCACGCCCACCGACCAGACCGGCGGCGCCACCGCCAATGCCAAGAAGCCGGTCGAGCAGATGACCGAGATGGAGTTGCAGAAGCGCGTCGAGGAGCGCGAAGAGAAGCAGTTCGCCGCCGCCGAGTTCGCGCTGCGCCAGGCCATCCAGGATGTGCCCGAACTCAAGAACCTCGCGGACAACTTGCTCATCGACCGCACGCCCGAGGGTCTGCGCATCCAGATCATCGATCAGGAGAAGCGCTCGATGTTTCCGTTGGGCTCGGCGCAAATGGCGGACAACGCACAGAAGCTGATGGCGCTGGTGGCGCTTGTCGTGCAGAAGCTGCCCAACAAGGTCTCCATCACCGGCCACACCGACGCCGCGCCTTATGCCTTCGGCCGCTACTACACCAACTGGGAGCTCTCCGCGGACCGGGCCAATGCGAGTCGGCGCGAGCTCGTAACCGACGGCGTCCCGGCCGACCGCATCGAAAAGGTCGTGGGGCTCGCCGACCGGGATCTCCTGGTCCCCGCCGACCCTCGTGCGCCCAGCAATCGCCGCATCAGCATCGTCCTGCTGCGCGAGGCCAGGATCGTGACCGCGGCAGCCAGCGAGCCCCGCACTCCCACGTCGCTTGCCGGACCCTGAACCTTCGCCGATACTTTCGGCCCTCCGGCGAGCGACGGCGGTGAGCGGGCAACAGTCGACAACGAGATGCAGGACCTCTCCTGGACCGGCGACCCGCCGGAACCCTTCGCCGCGCCGGAATACTACCGGGGCATCCTGGCGCGACGCGTGCTCGCCTATTGGGTCGATCTCTTCTGCATCGCGATGCTGGCCGCGCTTGCTTGGCTCGTGCTTTGGGTCCTGACCATCGCGAGCCTAGGGCTGCTGTCTCCGCTCCTGCTCGTTTTGGCGGCGATCCCTCTGCTCTATCACACGCTCTCGATCGGCGGACCGCGCTCGGCGACGCCGGGAATGCGGCTCACCGGCATTGAGGTCCGCAGCTGGACAGGCGAGCGTCCCAGCTACCTGCAGGCGTTCGTCCAAACCGTTCTGTTCTATGTCACGGTTTATCCGACCTGGTCGCTCGTGCTCCTGGTCGCGCTGTTCAATCAGCGCCGGCGCACGCTGCATGACATTCTCGCGGGGACGCTGGTCATCCGACAGTCGCCCGCGGCGGAGGTCCTGGCGGTTCGATGAGGCTGGCGCAGGGGTACCGGGTTCGCACATAATGTGACTATGACAGTGCCGCGCACTGCAACCGAGGGACCGCGATGCGGGTGAAGGTGGAGCAGGATGTGCCGGACGGCAACGGCAGCAGCCTTCTGCGCGGCAGGGAAGCCGCGCCGGGACTGCCGCCGGTGGCATCCGCGCTGCGGCCGTTCTACCGCACGGCGTCGCTGCCCTGCCCTTATCTCGATGGACAGACCGAGCGAAAGCTGATCACCGAGATCGCCGGGCGCGATTCCTACGCTTTTTACAACGAGCTGTCCCGCGCCGGCTTCCGCCGGAGCCACCATCTGGCCTACCGGCCGGCCTGCGCGGGCTGCGCCGCCTGCCTTCCCGTTCGCGTCGATGTCGATAATTTCGAAACCACCCGGTCGCTGCGGCGCACACTGAACGCCAATCGCGACATCTCCACTCGGCTCGTGCCCGCGCGGGCCACCACGGAGCAATACCGGGTCTTTGCCCGCTATCAGCGTTCCCGCCACGCCGAGAGCGACATGGCTTCGATGACCTTTGGCGACTACCGCGCGATGGTGGAGGACAGCCCGGTCATGACCGTGCTGCTCGAGCATCGCAAGGCCGACGGCACCCTGGTCGCGGCGTGCCTGGCCGATCTCCTCGACGATGGACTCTCGGCCGTCTACAGCTTTTTCGACCCCACCGAGGCTGCCCGCAGCCCCGGCACCGCCATGATTCTGGCCTTGATCGCCGAAGCCCGACAGCGCGCGCTTCCCTACGTCTATCTCGGCTACTGGATCGGCGCGAGCCGCAAGATGGCATACAAGACGCGCTTCCGGCCCCTCGAGGCTCTGACGTCCCAGGGCTGGGCGCCCATCTCGCAATAGCGCCGAACCCGCTCTCGATCCGACAGATGCCGCCCCGCGGATCCGCCGAGCGCGACCCCGCCATCGCCACCAACCATCCGATCGCGGACGAGGTGAAGTTTACGACGTGCTACATGTGCGCCTGCCGCTGCGGCATCAAGGTACACTTGAAGGACGGCGGTATCCGCTACATCGAAGGCAACCGCAATCATCCCGTTAACCACGGCGTGCTCTGCGCCAAGGGCTCCGCCGGCATCATGCAGCACACCTCGCCGGCGCGGCTGCGCAAACCGCTGCTGCGCGTGGGCGAGCGCGGCCGCGGCGAGTTCCGCGAGATCGAGTGGGAGGAGGCGCTCGGGACGGCCGTCGACTGGCTCGGCGCGATTCGGGCGCGCGATCCCAAGCAGCTCGCGTTCTTCACGGGCCGCGACCAGAGCCAAGCCTTGACGGGCTGGTGGGCGCAGCAGTTCGGCACGCTCAACTACGCCGCCCACGGCGGATTCTGCTCCGTCAACATGGCGGCCGCCGGGCTCTACACCATCGGCGGCTCGTTCTGGGAATTCGGCGAGCCCGACTGGGAGCGCACCAAATATTTCCTGCTGTTCGGCGTCGCCGAGGATCACGATTCAAACCCAATCAAGATCGGCCTCGGCAAGCTCAAGACGCGAGGCGCCAAGGTCGTCTCGATCAACCCGATCCGCACCGGCTATTCCGCGATCGCCGACGAGTGGATCGGCATTCGGCCGGGCACCGACGGTCTCCTGGTGCTGTCGCTGATCCACGAGCTGCTGCGCGCGGGCAAGATCGACGCCGATTTCCTCGCGCGCTACACCAACGCGCCCTGGCTGGTGATCGACGACGAGGGCGCCGCCGATCACGGCCTCTTCGCGCGCGGCAGCGACGGCCAGCCGCTGATCTGGGACCGCAAGCGACACGGGCTGATCAGCGCGAGCGATCCGGACGCGCTGCCCGCGCTCAGCGAAGGGCGCGCTCTCCCCGACGGACGACGCGCCGCGCCCGCCTTCGAGCTCACGGCGCGGCGCTGCCTCGATCCCCGCTACGCGCCCGACGCGGTCGCGCCCGAAACCGGTGTCGCCGCCGCCACGATCAAGCGCCTCGCGGCGGAGCTCGCGCATGTCGCCTTCGAGGAGGCGATCGTGCTCGACCAACCCTGGACCGACTGCCATGGCCGCCACCACGCTCGAATGATCGGCCGGCCCATCGCGATGCATGCGATGCGCGGCATCTCCGCGCACTCGAACGGTTTCCACACGTGCCGCGCGCTCCATCTGCTGCAGATGCTGCTGGGCGCGGTGGATACACCCGGCAGCTTCCGCTACGAGCCACCCTTTCCCCGGCCCATTCCGCCTGCGGGCAAACCCGCGAGACCCGTGCAGGCAAACTCGCCGCTCTCGGGACCGCCGCTCGGTTTTCCGCTGGGACCGGAAGACCTGCTCGTGGACAACGCCGGTAAGCCCCTGCGCATCGACAAAGCGTTCTCCTGGGAAGCGCCGCTCGCCGCCCATGGCTTGCTGCATCTCGTCATCACGAACGCCTGCAGGGGCGATCCCTACCCGATCGACACGCTCTTCCTCTACATGGCGAACATGAGCTGGAACTCCGCGATGAACACCGCGGGGACCATGGCCATGCTCACCGAGCGCGATCCCGCCACCGGCGAATACCGAATACCCCGCATCATCTATTCCGATGCCTACTACTCGGAGATGGTGGCCTACGCCGACCTCGTGCTGCCGGACACGACCTATCTGGAACGCTACGATTGCATCTCGCTGATGGACCGGCCCATAAGCAACGCCGACTCCGCGGCCGACGCGATCCGCCAGCCCGTGGTGAAGCCCGACCGCGACGTGCGCCCGTTCCAGGACGTGCTGATCGACTTGGGCGCGCGACTGAAACTGCCGGGATTCGTAACCCGCGACGGCTCGCCGAAATATCCCGGCCTCTATGCCGATTACATCGTGAACCACGAGCGCAAACCGGGCTTCGGGCCATTGGCGGGCTGGCGCGGCACCGATGGCGGGCAGGATGGCATCGGCGCCGTCAATCCGCGGCAGCTGGAGCGCTACATCGAGAACGAGTGCTTCTGGCGCGGCGAGATCCCTCCGGAGGGCCGGTACTACAAATTCGCCAACCGCGCCTATCTCGAGTGGTCGCAGGCCATGGGATTTCGCGACCACGTGGAGCCGGTGGTGCTGCAGCTCTATAGCGAGCTGCTACAGAAATTCCGCCTCGCCGCGCAAGGCCACGGCCCCCTGCAACCGCCCGCCGAGCACCGCGAGCGGATCGCGAGATATTTCGACCCGCTGCCGCTCTGGTATCCGCCGTTCGAAAGCGAGAGCGACGGCTATCCTCTGCACGCGATCACCCAACGGCCGATGGCGATGTACCACAGCTGGGGCTCGCAGAATGCCTGGCTCCGTCAGATCCACGGCGAGAACCTTCTGCACATTCATCGCGAGCGCGCCGCCGAGCTCGGCATTTCCGACGGTGACTGGGTGACGGTCACCAGCCCGCACGGTCGCATCACCGTGCCGGCGAAGCTCATGGACGGCGTCAACCGCGATACCGTCTGGACCTGGAACGCGATCGGCAAACGCCGAGGCGCGTGGAACCTGGCGCCGGGCGCGCACGAGACCACGCGCGGCTTCCTGCTCAATCACCTCATCAGCGAGCTGCTGCCCGCGCGCGAGGGCGGCTATCGCTACGCCAATGCCGATCCGGTGACGGGACAAGCGGCTTGGTACGATCTGCGGGTCAAGATCGAGAAGGCACCGGCATCGGCGGATCAATCCGAGCCCGCCTTCGCCGCGCTGGGGGCGCCGCCGCTCCCAGCGCGCCCCTCGGTGCTTCGCTACGGCGCCAAGTACCGGCCGCCGAGGACCGGTGCATGACCAGCCTGCCGGCGCATCCCCAGGCGAAGCGGCTGGGCCTGGTCATCGATCTCGACATCTGCGTCGGCTGTCACGCCTGCGCGGTCAACTGCAAGCAATGGAACAGCGGCGGCGTGGCGGCGCCGCTTACGGATCTCGAGCCCTATGGCGCCGATCCCCTGGGCGTCTGGTTCAATCGCGTGCACACCTTCGAGGTCGGCGAGGGCGAGGCCGGCCGCACCGTGCATTTCCCGCGCTCGTGCCTGCATTGCGCGGAGCCCGCCTGCGTCACCGTCTGTCCGACCGGCGCCAGCTACAAGCGCGCCGAGGACGGCATCGTGCTGGTGAACGAGGATCTCTGCATCGGCTGCAAGCTCTGCTCCTGGGCCTGCCCCTACGGCGCGCGCGAATACGACTATGACGCCGGCGTGATGAAGAAATGCACGCTCTGTATCGACAAGATCTACAACGAGACCCTCGAGGAGGCGAGCCGCGTGCCCGCCTGCGTCTCGACCTGTCCGGCCTCGGCGCGGCACTTCGGCGATCTCGGCGATCCCGGCTCCGCGGTCTCCCAGCTGATGCGCGAGCGCGGCGGCTATGACCTGATGCCGGAGCTCGGCTACGCGCCCACGAACAAATACCTGCCACCGCGCCCGCGCCGGACCGTCGCGAAGGACGTCGGCGCGTCTGCGGAACTGGCACCCGCGGTCCCCGCAGGAAGCGGCGGTTTCCTCGCGTGGGTCGACCGGCTGCTCTCCGGCTGAGCCATGCACCCCGCGCTCTCGGTCATCGTGTTCACCACCAGCTCGGGCGCGGGCTATGGCTTGCTGGCCTGGCTCGGCGTCTGGGCCGTGGCGGGCTGGCTGCCGGCCAATCGCGGCCTGGCTGCCGCCTCGCTCGGGCTCTCGCTCGGCGCCATCACCGTCGGGCTGCTGTCATCAACCCTTCACTTGGGGCAT
>Ga0209517_10001843_pt1 | contig 31070 bp, 35 predicted proteins | sample PeaSoiMetSII2010_FD_187695 | JGI IMG/M metagenome (GOLD analysis project Ga0209517, IMG submission 187695) | Peat soil microbial communities from Weissenstadt, Germany - SII-2010 (SPAdes) (version 2) | ecosystem: Environmental > Terrestrial > Soil > Wetlands > Peat | place: Germany...
AGACGACTTCCTCGAACGTCGCGTGCTCCGCCAGCGTCTCGATGCGGAACCCCTGATAGCTGAGCAACCCCGCGTCGCCGTCGATAAAACACAGCCGCGATTCGGTCGCGACAATACCTTCTAATCCCGCACCTGTGACTGGCATCCAACTCAATTCTATCAAGTGGCCGGTGGTATCCTCGGGGTGTGAATTGGCCGAGGGCGCTATTGGCGGCTGCGGGCTTCGCTATTTGCGTCAGCGCCGCGTACGCCTTCCAGCGCGAATTCCGCGACTATCCCGGCGAAGACCAGCTGGGGCCCGTGACACCGGACCAGCTCAGGCCTTCCGAGTTTGTTTTCGGACGCCTGATGTACCCTTCCGAAGGGGGAGGCGGCCGTTTTTTCGGCTCGGACTGGCGACATGGGGGCCGCGCTAACCCAGGCTGGACCAATGACTATCCGGCGGGGGATCGTCACCTCATGACCGCGCTTAGCCGGCTTACCCGAATCAACGGGCGGCCCGTTGAACAACCCATCAATCTTGAGGACGGGGACGACATCTTTAACTGGCCCTTCTTATTCGCCGCGCGCACCGCACGGATCGACCTGACCGGGGATATGACGGCCAAGTTGCGCGAATACCTCGATCGGGGAGGCTTCTTCATCGCCGACGACATGTGGGGACCCAACGAACAGCAGGCGATTGCTGAGACGGTCCACCAGCTTTACCCCAACCGCGAGCTCGTGGAGTTACCTGACGACGCGCTGGCTTTCCACATGCTGTTCGACCTCGACAAACGCTATCAGATTCTCGGACAGTGGGCCAGGTTCAACGGGATGCGCCCGCTCGACGGCGTTTCTTATGATCCCCACTTCAAAGGGGTCTTCGACGAGAAGGGGCGCATGACCATGGCAGCGTGGTTCAACAACGACACGGGCGATTCGTGGGAGTGGGCTGACGATCCTTCATATCCGGAAAAGTACTCGGCGTTGGGTATCCGAATCATGCTGAATTACGTCGTCTACGCGATGACGCACTAGCCGGCTAGCAGTCGCTTCCGCTCGGCCGCGGGAAATCTTTCGATCGCATACCGCAGCGTGGTTCTGGGAAGCGCCTCGTAGTTCGCCTTCAGAAACCGCAATAGATCCTGTTTGGACCGTTTCCCCGCTTCGCGCAGCGCCCAGCCAACAGCTTTGTGAATCAGATCGTGGTCCTCGTCGAGGAGTAGTTTGGCGATGGCGAATGTGTCGTCGATCTCGCCAGCCTTCATGAAAGCGAAAGTGGACACGATCGCGATCCGGCGTTCCCAGATGCTGCGCGATTTCGCCAGCTGGTAGAGAATCTTCCGCGGGCGCTCTAAGAGATGCCGGCCAACGATGTAAGGAGCAGATCCATCCACCAGGTCCCAGTTGTTGACGAATTTGGTGTGCTTCAGGTAGAAGTCGAAGATCGCTTTACTCTTTTTGCGCTCGTATTGGGCGACCAGGATCTCGAGCGCGGCGGACCGGTGCTCATGAATCGGCGAAGCAAGTAATTGTGCGACGTCAGTCAGAGGCAGATGGATGTAGCGGTGCGCGATCCGCCGCATCGTAGGGACGGTGAGCCCGATGAATTTGTCGCCGTGCCCGTACTGGCCCTTGGCGGTCTTGAAGAACCAGGCTAGATTGCGGGCGCGCTCCGGATCGGCCGCGGCAGCGAGTTCTTTTTTGAGGTCGGAAAGGCGCACGATGACGGGTGGAGCGGGCTTTAGCCTGCAACGGGGACTTCAGTCCCCGTACTTCTAGATGATCCAGTGCGCGGCGGCTGAAGCCACCGTTGCAGGCTCAAGCCTGCTCCACTTTACCGGAACTCTTCCTGCATCCGTTCCAGCTCCGCCGACCCCGGACACAGCTTCTCATACGCCAGATCGCGCAGCGGCGTGGGCGACGACTGGCCCAGTTCGTGCATATCCGGCGCGTTCGGGTCGATATACAGCAGCCCTGTGACCACGGCGTTCGCGGGCTGATCGTCGAGATACGCCGCCACCTTCCGGCGATCCGTCGGATCGTAATCCTTCGGAACCGCGCTGAAGTTGACCACGCTGCCGTCGTGCATGGCGACCGACGTCGTGCCGGACTTGCCGATCTGCGCCAGAATCTCGCTCTGCGGCGGCACGAAATCGGCCTGCGTCGCCCGCAGCGTGTTCTTGCGCGTGTGCTTGTAGCTCTTGGTCGATCCTTCGTGATCGTTGAAGGTCACGCACGGGGAAACCACGTCCACCAGCGCGAATCCGCGATGCGTAAACGCCGCCTTGAGAATCGGGACCAGTTGCTCCTTGTCGCCCGAAAAACTGCGCGCGATGAACGTTGCTCCCAGCGACAGACCCAGCCGCACCGGATCGATGGGCGCCATCCGGTTGGGCTCGCCACGCTTGCTCTTCGACCCGATATCGGAAGAAGCCGAGAACTGTCCCTTGGTCAGCCCGTACACGCCGTTGTTCTCCAGGATGTACGCCATGCGAATATTGCGCCGAATCGCATGGCACATCTGGCCCAGACCGATCGATAGCGAATCGCCGTCGCCCGAAACGCCGATGTACAGCAGGTCGCGATTTGCCGCCGAAGCCCCCGTGACGATCGCGGGCATGCGCCCGTGGGCAGAGTTGAATCCGTGCGCGCCGCTGAGAAAATACGTCGGAGTCTTCGAAGAACAGCCGATGCCGCTCAGCTTGGCCACCATGTGCGGCTCGGTATCCAGCTCCCACAGCGCGCGAATAATGGCGGCGGTGATGGAATCGTGCCCGCAGCCCGCGCACAGCGTGGACATGGACCCTTCATAATCGCGGATAGTCAGCCCCAGGGAGTTGCGCTGCAGTGTGGGGTGCGTGGCGATGGGTTTTGCGATCGACGGCATGGTCGTGTTTTAAGTCGCTTTCCTAAAGTTGGCTTAAGATCCCCTGCACTACGTGGCGGCTGCTCAGCGGGAATCCTCCGTACACCAGAACGCTTCGCAGCTTTTCTTTCGGAACAGCAGTTTCAAGAGTGAGCAGCGAGCGGAGTTGCGCGTCCCGGCTCTGCTCCACTACGAAGCAGAAGTCGTGCTTGGCTAAAAATCGTTCCACCACTTCACCAAACGGAAATCCGCGAATACGCAGATAATCGGCGGGAGTACCCTGGCGATCGAGAACATCCAGCGCCTCGCGCACGGCCGGATCGCAGCCCCCTATCGCGATGACGCCGAACTTGGCCCCTTCGCGCGGGATATACTCCGGAGCCGGGATGAAGTTAGCCGCCGCGGCATGCTTCTTCTTCAGGCGGTCCATCACTTCCTGGTACTCGTCCGGAATTTCGGTGTAGCCGCCGAACTTGTTGTGTCCCGATCCGCGGGTGAAGTACGCGCCCTTTTCGCTTACGCCCGGCAACGTCCGCGCCACGACGAAATTCTCGTCTTCGTTGTTGTAGCGCTGGAACATCCCGATCTTCTTTTCCAGATCTTCGGCGTCCAGTACACGTCCCCGGTCCGGTCGATATGCATCGTCCCAGGTCAGCCGCGGCACCACCCAGTCATTCATGCCGATATCGAGATCCGACAGCATGATGACCGGCGTCTGGAACCGCTCGGCCAGATCGAACGCCTTGACCGCGAAATGAAAACACTCGTGCGGATTCGCCGGGAACAGCAGAATATGCCGCGTATCGCCGTGCGACGCGTAGGCGGCCATCATCAAATCGGATTGCTGGGTGCGCGTCGGCATCCCCGTGGACGGGCCCACGCGTTGGACGTCGACCACCACCGCCGGAATCTCCGCGTAATAGCCGAACCCCAGCAGTTCATTCATCAGCGAAAGGCCGGGACCGGCGGTCGAGGTAAATGCTCGTGCGCCGTTCCAACACGCGCCCAGAACCATCCCGATGGCCGCCAGCTCATCCTCGGCTTGCAGGATCAGGTAATTGTTTTTTCCGGTTTCAGGATCTTTCCGGTACTGCTCGCAGAAGCCCTTGAAACCGTCCATCACCGACGTGGCTGGCGTGATCGGATACCAGGCCGCCACGGTGCATCCGGCGTAAATCGCTCCCAGCGCCGTAGCCGTGTTGCCATCGATCAGGATCTTGTCCCCGTTGGCCTCCATCTTTTCCAGGCGGAATGGCAGAGGGCAGTCGAAATGTTCCTTGGCGTACTGATATCCCAGTTGCAGCGCCTTGTGGTTCGACTCGCGCAGCGCCTTCTTGCCCGCGAATTTCTCGTCCAGCAGCGCGTTGACGACGTCCATGTCGATATCGAGCGTTGCGACCATCGCGCCGGCATAGGCGATGTTCTTCATCAGAATCCGCGTGCGAGGATCCTCGAAATTCTGGTTGCACAGCTCGGCGAGCGGCACACCCAGGAACGTGATGTCTTCGCGGTGCAGTTCGGGATCCAGCGGCCAGGACGAATCATACAGCAGATACCCGCCCGGCCGGACCTCTTTGATATCGCGATCGTAGGTCTGCGAGTTCATCGCGACCATCAGGTCGTAATCCAGCGCTCGCGCCGAGTAGCCTTCCTTGTTGACGCGGATCTCATACCACGTGGGCAGGCCCTGAATGTTTGATGGGAACAGGTTCTTGCCGCACACCGGTATGCCCATGCGGAAGATGGCCTGCATCAGCAACCCGTTCGCGCTAGCGGAGCCGGTTCCGTTGACGTTAGCGAGCTTGACCGCGAAATCGTTTACGCGAGTACGGAGGACGTCGTGCATGCTGCTCCTGCGTATGGAATTATGAGATCGAACTTTTGCATGTCCCACGCCGCCGTCGGACAACGCTCCGCGCACAGGCCACAGTGCACGCAAACATCTTCGTCTTTCACCATGGCGCGACCGGTTTGCGGCAACGGATTAGAAGCGTAAATGGCCTGTTCGAGGTTGACCGCCGGGGCAGAAAGCCGCGTTCGCAGATCAGCCTCATCTCCATCCCGGGTGATGGTCAGACACTGCACCGGACAAATATCGACGCAAGCGTCGCACTCGATGCAGCGATTCTCGACGAAGGTTGTCTCGATATCGCAGTTGAGACATCGCTGCACTTCGCGCGCAGTCTGCTCCGGGTCGAACCCCAGCTCCACTTCAATGTTGAGCTGCTGGAAGCGCTTGGTCAGCTCCACGTGCTGCATCTTTTGGCGCTTCGAAGGGTTGTAGTCGTTGTGGTAGCTCCACTCGCTGATCCCCATTTTCTGGCTGATCAGGTTGGAGCCTTGCGGCGGGCGGTCAGTTACCGGTACGCCTTGGCAATGATTGTGAATGGAAATGGCCGCCTGGTGCCCGTGTGCGACCGCCCAGATGATGTTCTTGGGTCCCCAGGCCGCATCGCCGCCGAAGAAAACTCCGGGACGTGTCGATTGGAACGTGGTCTTATCCACCGTGGGCATGCCCCACTTGTCGAACTCGATTCCCAGATCCCGCTCGATCCAGGGGAACGCGTTTTCCTGGCCGATCGCCAGGATCACATCGTCCGCCGGAAGGAACACCTCGTCGATTACCCGCGATTTCTTCGCGTCGGCGTCCCATTCCAGACGCTCGAACTCCATGCCCTTCAGTACGCCGTTTTCGACCACAAAACGTTTCGGCGCGTGATTGATGGTGATATGGATGCCCTCTTCCTCGGCATCCTCCAGTTCCCAGGGCGAAGCCTTGAAGTATCCGCGCGGGCGGCGCGCCATAACCTTGATGTCTTTCCCGCCGAGTCGTCGCGATGACCGGCAGCAATCCATCGCCGTGTTGCCGACGCCGATGATCAGAACCCGCTCGCCAATCTTGTCGATGTGCCCGAACGCGACCGATTCCAGCCAGTCGATTCCGATGTGGATGCGATCCGTATCCTTGCGGCCCGGCAGATCGAGTTCCTTGCCGCGCGGCGCGCCCGTGCCGACGAACACCGCGTCGTACCCGTCCTTTAACAGTGTTTGCAGGCTGCTAACCGGCGAGTTGTAGCGAATATCGACGCCCATGTCGAGAATCGTGCCCACTTCGTCGTCGAGCACTTTTTCCGGCAGCCGGAAGGACGGAATATTCGTCCGCATCAGCCCGCCCGGCTTGTTCTGCTTCTCGAAAATGGTGACTTCGTAGCCGAGCGGACGCAGATCGTTGGCGACCGTGAGCGACGCCGGACCGGCTCCGATCAGCGCCACTCGCTTGCCGTTCGATTCCTTGGGGATCTTCGGGAGCAGGTGCGAAATATCGCCCTTCAGATCGGCGGCCACGCGCTTCAGACGGCAGATGGCGACCGGAGCTCCGTCCAGGCGGCCACGGCGGCAGGCCGGCTCGCACGGTCGATCACAGGTGCGGCCTAGAATCGCCGGGAACACGTTGGATTCCCGGTTGACCATGTAGGCGTCGGTGTACTTACCCTGTGCGATCAGACGGATGTACTGCGGTACATTCGTGTGCGCAGGGCACGCCCACTGACAATCGACTACTTGGTGGAAGTAATCAGGGTTGCGAACGTCGCTAGTCTTCAGAGTCTTTCCCCTGAGATTTGATTTTACAACAACTTATACGCGACAATTTCAGACACCCGTGAACTCCCTCGTGCTTCTTCCTGGGTTCCTGTGCGATCAAACCGTCTGGAAACACCAGATAGCGGGTCTATCGGACGTGGCCGACCCGGTCTGCATGGAGTGGAAACCCGAGCACAATTCTATCCTGGCCATGGCGGAGGCGGTGTTGCGTTGGGCGCCGCCGAGGTTCGCGCTCGCGGGCCATTCCATGGGTGGACGCGTCGCGTTTCAGGTGTATCGCCTGGCGCCGGACCGGGTGACGAAGGTGGCGGTGTTTAACACCGGTGCCGATGCTCGTCCTCCGGGTGAAGCGGGAGAAACCGAAGAACAAGGCCGGCGCAGGTTGCTGGCGATCGCCCGATCCGAGGGCATGCGGCCCATGGCCATCGAGTGGCTCAAGGGGATGATCCCTGCGTATCGCCAGAATGACACCGCGCTGGTAGAGGAGATCATCGGGATGTTCGAACGCAAGTCTCCGGATCTGTTCGAGATCCAGATGCTGGCGCTGCTCGGCCGCCCCAACGCAACGCCTTTACTCAGGACGATCCAGTGCCCGACGCTGGTGCTGACGGGCTTCGACGATGCCTGGAGCCCCCCGGCGCGGCACCTTCAAATGGCCCAATCGATCCCGCTCAGCGAACTGGTCGTGGTTCCGAAGTGCGGGCACATGTCCACCATGGAGCGTCCGGATGAGGTGACCGCGGCAATGCGGCAGTGGCTCGCACGTTAAGCCGCCGAGTGGCGGGCGACATCCCACCCAGGGAAGACCAGTACTGCCGGGTGACATTTCAGCGCACGGGCAAGGACCTTGGCTCGTTCCACGCCAAGCCTGATTCGATCGTTTTCAATCGCGGACAGGGTCGCCTGGGGGATGCCCGTCAGCCTGGCCAGCTCATTCTGGCTGTACTCCTGAAGCTCGCGAAGGATGCGAACGGATTCGCCGACGGATACGGAAATGCGTTTCTTAGCTGGGCGAAAGTCGCTCATTCTACGTCCTTTGATAGTCGCGCGGCGTCACCTGAACCACCTGGAACAACGCTTGCGCTGCAATCAAACGATAAATCACCCGGTACTTTAAACCCAACCGCGACGACCGGTACCCTTGCCATTCACCGCGAAGAGCCTCGTCGTGAAATCCCTTGATCATTCGAAGCCCGGCCGGACCCGAAATCATTGCGATATCCTTCCACTTTTCGTATCGCTTCAGAATGTCAAGAGGCACGGCTTTGAGCTGCTTATCTGCCCGGCGATGCTCCTCGATTCGCCACAGTTCTGAATCTATCCATACCTAATATGGTATGTCAAGCCGATCGCCCATGGACGCCGGCCACCGAGAGCCCCTTTCCGGGCACTGGTGTTGCCCTAGTTGCGCACACCCCCGATCGGGACGCTATCATTATATTTTCCCTCGGAGTGAACGGAATACATATCAGTGGCTAGAACAGTTGGGGTCCTGAAAGAGACCTTCCCCGGTGAGCGGTGTGTGGCGATTGTCCCGCGCTCCGTGGAGGCTCTCAAAAAATCTGACATCGCGGTGATGCTGGAACCGTCGGCCGGCGCCGAAGCCGGCTATACCGACGACCAGTACATCGCCAAAGGCGCGCGCACCGCGAGCCGCCAGGAGATTTTCGCCGAAGCCGATATCCTGATCCAGTTCCGCAGCCTGGGTGCGAATCCCGAAGCCGGCCGCGCCGATCTGCGTTCTTTGCGCCCCGGCCAGATCGTAATGGGACTGGGCGAGCCGCTGACGGCGGTTCGCGAAGCTGCGGATCTGGCGGCGACGGGCGTATCCTTCTTCGCGCTCGAGTTGATTCCCCGCACGACGCGCGCGCAGAGCATGGACGTGCTGTCGTCGCTCGCGACCATTTCCGGCTACGAGGCCGTGCTGCTGGCCGCCAAGGCTCTGCCGAAAATTTTTCCGATGCTGATGACGGCTGCCGGAACCATCACCCCGGCCAAGGTATTCGTCATCGGTGCAGGTGTGGCCGGGTTGCAGGCGATCGCCACGGCGCGCCGCCTGGGATCGGTGGTCAGTGCTTATGACGTCCGTCCCGCGGTGAAAGACCAGATCGTCAGCGTGGGCGCGAAATTCATCAGCCTGGACGTGGAAGCCACCGCCGCTGAGGACAAGGGCGGCTACGCGAAGGTCATGGATGAAGCGTTTTACCGCCGCCAGCGCGAGCTGATGCTGGAGGTAGTTCGCGAACAGGACGTGGTGATTTCCACCGCTGCCGTGCCGGGCAAGAAAGCTCCCATACTCATCACGAAGGAAATGGTGGAGGCCATGGCGCCCGGGTCGGTGATCATGGATATCGCCGCGGTGCGGGGCGGCAACTGTGAGCTTACTCGTCCCGGCGAGACCGTGATCCACAAAGGCGTCACGATCCTGGGTCCGACCAATTTCGCGTCCATGGCGCCCTACCATGCGAGCCAGATGTTTTCGGCAAACGCGATCACGTTCCTCAAGCACCTGATTGGGTTCCTGCCTCTGACCAACGACGTGACCGACGATATCGTGACCGACACTTTGGTCACGCACGGCGGCGAAGTGACCAATTCACGTGTCCGTGAAGCGCTCGGGCTACCTGCTGCCGAGCCTGTTTCTTCCGGGAAGGTTTCCTAACATAATGCAGTCCTACGAATTTGGCTTGTACGTCTTCATGCTCGCCGCGTTCCTCGGATTCGAGCTGGTAAAGCGGGTTTCCCCGCTTCTGCACACGCCGCTGATGTCGCTCTCGAACGCGATCTCGGCCATCGCCGTAGTCGGAGCGATCCTGATCTCCGGCGAAAAAGACGCCTCGACGCTCCAGCGCGTGCTCGGATTCGTCGCGGTGGTCTGTGCCACGCTCAACGTCGTCGCGGGCTATCTGATCACCGATCGTATGCTCAGGATGTTCCGCAAGCGCGAGCCCGAAAAGAAATAAATGATAGAAAACGTTCTTCCGGCGATCTACCTGCTCGCCTCCGTCGGCTTCATTCTCGCTGTTAAGTGGATGAACAACCCCGCCACCGCGCGCCGCGGCGTCATCATCGGCGAAATCGGCATGCTGCTGGCCGTGATCGGCACACTGCTACGGCCTGAAGTGGTCGAATATCGATGGATCCTCGTCGGCCTCGCAATCGGTTCCGCGATCGGCGCGCCCCTGGCCTACCTGATGCCGATGACGGCTGTTCCGCAGCTCACCGCGCTTTCGCACGCATTCGGCGCGCTGGCATCTGCGCTGATCGGTACGGCCGAATATTACAAGGGCGAGATCCCTCTAGGCTTTCCAATGGGCGCGCTGGTGCTCGAATCGCTCCTGGGATTCCTCACCACCACGGCCAGTATTATCGCCTTCGCGAAGCTGCAGGAGCTGATGCCGACGCGCCCGATGACCTACAAGGGCCAGAACGTGGTCAGCCTCAGCATGCTCACAGCCGCAATCGTGATCGGCGGCTGGATGGTGGCCGCGCCTGCGCCTACGTGGGCGTTTCCAGCGTTTATCGCTCTCGCGATGGGATTCGGCATCATGCTGGTGATCCCCATCGGCGGGGCCGACATGCCCACCGTGATCGCGCTGCTCAATTCTTATGCCGGTGTCGCTGCGGCGGCGATGGGTTTCGTGCTCAATAACCGGCTGCTGATCATTGCCGGCGCGCTCAACGGATCGGCCGGCTTGATCCTGTCGATCATCATGTGCAAGGCCATGAACCGGTCATTTACCAACGTTTTGTTTGGGGCGTTCGGACAACTGGCGGCTGCTGCAGTTGGTACGGTGGCCCAGCGGCCGGTCCGCTCGGCGACCCCCGATGAAGCTGCGTCGATTCTGGATTCGGCGCGCACCGTCATCGTCATTCCGGGTTACGGAATGGCCGTGGCGCAGGCGCAGCACAAGATCCGCGAGCTGTACGATGCTTTGACCAAGCGCGGGATCGACGTGAAGTTCGCGATCCATCCCGTGGCGGGACGCATGCCCGGCCACATGAACGTGCTGCTCGCCGAGGCCGATATTCCTTACGACAAGCTGCTCGAAATGGACGAGATCAACGGCGATTTCCCCAACACCGACGTTGCGCTCGTCATCGGCGCAAACGACGTGGTGAATCCGCTGGCGCGCACCGATAAGACCAGCCCCATCTACGGCACCCCGATCCTGGATGCCGATCGCGCCCGCACCGTTATGGTGATCAAGCGCAGCATGAGTCCTGGCTTCGCGGGCATCGACAACGAGCTGTACTACATGAACAACACCCTCATGCTGTTCGGCGATGCGAAGAACTTCGTAGCCGGCATCGTGAAAGAGCTCGCCGGTTCCCACTAGCTTGTGGAGCGGGCTTTAGCCTGCAACGGGTGCTTCAGCACCCGCACCGAATCGGAAGCCTCCGTTGCAAGCTGAAGCTTGCTCCACGAATCGATATAAAATCGTCACATGGGCAGGCTGCTACTGGCGATGTGCGTGGTCCTCCTCGCCTACGGTCAGAAGGGCGACCGGCCTGAAATCATCCCACCTGAAGTCCTCAAAGGCAAAGACGCCCTCGCCGCCGATCCCAAGCACTACAAGCTGGACCTCGAAAACGAACATATGCGCGTTCTGCGGCTCACGCTAAAAGCCGGCGAGGTCGTGCCAGTGCACGATGATCTCGACGCACTGTTCGTCTGTATCGCCGTTGGTTCAGACAAAGCGTGCCACCTCCGGCTGACCCGCCCCGGCGGCCGCAGCCAGGACATTCACATGCAAGCTGGGGAATCACGCTGGATCTACGCCGACACGCGCTCGGAAAAGAACGTCGGCCCGCAGCCCCTGGAAATGCTGGTGATCGAGACGAAGTAATCAAGCAAGTCTATAATGGGGAGTTCATGAAAATCGATATCTTCAATCACATCTTTCCTCAGAACTACTTCGACGAGTACATCGCCGGCCCCAAGGCTCTGCCCGATATCGGCAAACGCGTGCGCAACATGCCGACCATCGTGAACCTGGACGCGCGCTTCAAGGTGATGGACGAGTTTGGCGATTATTGCCAGGTCATCTCGCTGCCGGCGCCGGCCATTGAGGCGTTCGGCGGGCCAAATGAGACTCCCGCCATCGCGCGGTTCGCTAACGACGGAATGGCCGAGCTCACCCGCAAGCACCCCAAACGTTTTCCGACCTTCATCGCCTCGCTGGCCATGAACAATCCCGACGAGGCCACCAAAGAGGCGATCCGGGCGGTGACCGAGCTGGGCGCCGGCGGTGTCCAGATTTTCACGAACGTCACCGGCGAGCCTCTCGATGAGCCCAAGTATCAGCCGTTCTTTGACGAAATGGCCAAACGCGATATCGGCATCTGGATGCATCCGGCGCGCGGCGCGAATTTCCCGGACTACGTCACCGAGAAAAAATCCAAATACGAGATCTGGTGGACTCTCGGGTGGCCCTATGAAACCAGCGCGGCCATGGCGCGGATGGTCTTTTCGGGTCTGCTGGACCGCAACCCCGGAATCCGGATTCTGACTCACCACCTGGGCGGCATGATCCCCTATTTTGAAGGCCGCGTCGGCCACGGTTGGGACCAACTGGGCACGCGCACTTCCGACCAGGACTACGTCTCGCTGCTCAAATCGATGAAGAAGCGTCCGGTGGACTACTTCCACATGTTCTATGCCGATACGGCGCTGTTCGGCGCGGACGGGGCCACGAAATGCGGCATCGACTTCTTCGGGTTCGATAAAGTTCTGTTCGCATCCGACGTTCCGTTCGAGCCCTCGCCGGGTTTGTACATCCGCGAGACCATCCGCATCATCGATTCGCTGGACATCACCAATTTGCAGCGCGAGCAGATCTACCGCGGCAACGCGCTAAAATTCTTGAAGCCTGCCAAGGTTCTGCAAACCGTCTGAATATGCGAAATCACGCCGCGGTAATACTTTCGTTAGTCGCTGTCGTACCTCTCGCCGCTCAATCCTACAGGGCGCCGCGCACCCCGGACGGCCAACCGGACCTGCAAGGCATCTGGCAGGCGATGAACACCGCTGCCGTGAATCTCGAAGACCACATCGCGGTGCTGGACATGCCCGCGGGCCGCAGCGTCATTGTGGATCCTCCGGACGGCAAGATCCCGTACACGCCGGCAGCCGCCAAACAGCAAAAGGAAAATTTCAAGAACCGGGCCAAGGCCGATCCGCTCAATATCTGTTACATTCCCGGCGTCCCGCGCGTGATGTACTTGCCCTTCCCGATCCAGATTGTGCAGACGCCCAAGTTTGTGCTGATGGCCTCGGAATTCGCCCACACGCTGCGCAGAGTTTTTATGGACGGCACCAAGCATCCCGATGTCGCCCTGTTCTGGATCGGCGATTCGCGCGGGCACTGGGAAGGGGAAACGCTGGTGGTCGACACCGCGAATAATCTTCCCGATACATGGCTTGATCGGTCGGGAAACTTCCACAGCGATGCGCTCCACATCGTCGAGCACATCACCCGCACGGATCCCGACATCCTCACTTACGAAGCCACCCTCGACGATCCCCAGGTTTTCACCCGGCCCTGGACCATCCGGATGCTGCTCTACCGGCATCGGGAGCCGAACGCCACGCTGCTCGAATACGAGTGCAACGCGTATCTTGAAGACTCGGAGAAAGAACGCAAATGAAACGTCTGAATGCGCTGAACTTGACGATAGCGGGCGTGACCGCGGCTGCTCTCATCGCCTTCGCGCCCATCCCCGGCGCGGGCCAGGAACAAAAAGGTAAGGGCAAAGGTAAGGGCGGACCTCCCGGCGCAGAGCAATACGGGCCGTATTATGCTGCTCCTGCGAAGCCGGGCGAGCCCGTCGGGCGCACTCCCGATGGACAACCCGACATGCAGGGCTTCTGGACGCCGCGTTTCAATCAGGCGATTTTCGAAGTTCAGGATCATCCTACGGCGCAGCCCGGAATCGGCCCCGGCAAAGGCGCGATCGTCGATCCGGCAGACGGGCGGATTCCTTACAAACCCGAGGCTGCCGCGAAAGCGAAAGAGTTGCTGACGAAGCAAATCTACCTGGAGCCGGAGGCTCATTGTTACGTGTCCGGCGTGCCCCACGCGGCGTACCAGCAGTTCGGCTATCAGATCGTTCAGCCGGCCGGGTATGTTCTGTTTCTGACCGAGTACGCGCACACTTACCGCGCGGTTCCCACCGACGGACGTCCGCACATCTCGCCCAACATTCATCTATTCCGCGGCGATTCGGTGGGCAAGTGGGACGGCGGAACCTTGGTGATCGACACCACCAATCAGAACGGCAAGACCTGGTTCGATATGGCGGGAAACTTCACTACCCAGGCGATCCACGTGGTGGAGCGGATCACGCCCGTCGATACCAACAACATCAACTACGAGGCCGTCGTGGACGATTCCACCATCTACACGCAACCCTGGAAGATTGCCGGTCAGCTCGGGCGGCATCCCGATCAGAACATGGAGCTGATGGAGTTCGCTTGCGTGGAAGGCAACCAGGATCTGGTTCACTACACCGAGGGCGTGGGCGGAAAAGCCAAGGAAAAGGGCCCGCTCCGGCAATAACAAGCTACTTCAAAATACTCGCCCGTTTGATGTAATCCAGCTTCGGAAATCTGGGAACCAAGTACGCGTTGGCTCCCTCCTCCACCGCGCCCGGATCGATAAACTTGCCTGTCGGGCGCAGCTCGCCATAGCCTGAGTAGAACTTATCCACGACATCCAGGCCCTCCACAATCTTGGCGAACGGCACGAAGCCTTGATCGTCCAGAATCGCGTTGTTGTTCAAGTTGATGAAGATCTCGGTTGCTCGCGTGTTCGGGCCCGATTGCGCGAACGCCAGCGTGCCGACCAGGTTCTTCTGTTGCGGCGGATCGTCGACGATGAACAGAGTCCGCCAGACCGTGTGGACGTCGTAATCGCGATGCACTCCGAACTGCGCGATGAATTGGGGAACTACGCGAAAGAAGCGGCTTTCCGTGAAGTAGCCCATGCGGACCAGTTCGTGGAAGCGGTCCACCCCATGGGGCGCCCAGGAACGCGTCGCTTCCACGACGACGTCCCCTTTTGAGGTTTCGAACTTCACGCGGAAAACGTCCGGGACGACGATTTTCTTCTCTCCGCAAGCGGAAAGGAGAAGGGCGAGGAGAGCCAAAGTCGTCCTGGCTCGCATGGTGTGGGTCTATGAAATGCCCAGCAGCTCGATCTCGAAGACCAGAGTCGCGCCGCCGGGGATGTCGGGTGGAGCGCCCCGCTCACCATAGGCGATGGCGGAAGGACAAGTCAGCTTCGATTTGCCGCCGAGCTTCATCATCTGGACGCCCTCGGTCCAGCATGGAATCACCCTGTTGAGCGGAAATTCGGCGGGCGGTCCTCCATAGGAGCTATCGAACTGTTTGCCGTCCGTCAGCGTTCCGCGATAGTGGACCTTTACGGTGTCGGTCCCTTTGGGCGAGGCTCCCGTGCCGGCGGTAATCACGCGATAGACCAGCCCGGTACCGGTCTTTACAGCGCCCGGCTCGGCCGCAGCCTTCTCGAGAAAGTCAGGTTGTGAACAGGACATCAGCAGTGCCGCCGGCAAAAGTATCAGGATGCGACGCATTGGCTCAGCATACCAACTTAGGGATTGATTGCCAGCAATTCGATTTCGAAGACGAGCGTCGAGCCGCCGGGTATCGAGGGGCGGCCGCCATCTCCGTAGGCGATCTCCGGCGGGCAGACCAGCTGTGACTTGCCGCCCACCTTCATCCGCTGCACGCCTTCAGTCCAGCACGCGATCACCTGGTTGAGTCCGAACTCAGCCGGCTTATTGGTTTTGTAGGAGCTATCGAACTCGGTCCCGTTGACCAGCGTGCCGCGGTAGTTGACTCGTACTTTGTCGGTCGCTTTGGGCGAAGCGCCCGTGCCCGCGGCCAGTTCGCGATATATCATTCCGCTGGCGGCACGAGTGGCCCCCGGCTCGGCCGCGGCTTTTTCCGCGTAAGCCTTGCCGCGAGCCTTTTCCTCGACCGCTGCGCGCTGCATTCGAGACGTTGCGAATGCTTGAATCTTTGGCCCCCACGCGTTCAATTCGATGGCGGGCTTGCCGGCTGCGCCATCGCTGATCGCCCGTTTGAGAATCTCAAGCTCGGCGGGCGAAAGCCCAAGCTGGGCTATGTTCTGCTGCAAGGTCAGTCCAATGGCGTAGATGGTCTTTTGGTCGTCGGTGGTCAAGGCTCCCGGCGCCGCTGTTGCTTTCGGCGCGGCAGTTTTGGCCGCCGGAGGCGGCGTTTGCGCCATCAACAGCGCGGGAAACAGGATCAGGAATGAACGCATTTTTCCAGGGTAACATTGGAGGGTGCGTGTTACATGTTTGGCTGCGGCGGTGAGTCTGGCCTGCTCCACGCTGGTGATCGGTCAGGATTCTGGCGCGGCTAATGGCAAAAAGCTCTTCTCCAAATACGGATGTTACGAGTGCCACGGCACTCAGGGGCAGGGGACCACGGCCGGCGCCCGCCTGGCCCCCAAGCCGATCGCGCTCGCGGCACTGATCGCCTACGTACGCCGGCCCGGGGGACAGATGCCGCCCTACACCGCCAAAGTGGTTTCGGATGCCGAACTCGCCGATATCCGCGCGTATCTCGCGTCCATTGCAGAGCCGCCGCCCGCCAAGAGCATCCCGCTCCTGAACCAATAGAACGTTACCAGTGTTGGCAACAGAACCGCGAGCGCCAGCGAGCGGCTTAATACGTGTTTCATCTAGTTCAAGTCCGGCGACTGCAGCAGTGGATTGCTCCATGCCTTGTTCCGAACATGCGTGCGCTTCTTGATCCGCCAGCCCGCCGGCGTCTTCACGTACTGGTCCTCGTAGCCTCCGTAGCGCGTCACGTCTCTTGGACCTTTCTCGCCGATCACCACCAGGTAGACCCGGCCGCTCGCTCCTTCGGGCGTCGGCGTGATTACGTGATTCACCATCAGGTGGCTCCAGTCCTTCCAGCCGACGTTCTTGCAACCCAGCGATCCGCCTCCCGCCGCGGCCGCCAGTTGATCCCGGCCTTTCGCGCGCACCAGACCGTGCTTCGCGAAGCCTTCCTCGGTGATGTTGTCGACGAACTCGCCGTCCGGCGTGTACAGATCGGCGTAATCGTAGCCGTTGTTGGAACACGAATCGATGGCCTGCGCGTAGCGGTTCGCCAGTTGCTGGATCTCGATGCAGTCCAGCGCCGTGAGCGCCGGTTTTTGCTGCGCCCGGATTGCCACCAGCGCCAAAACACCGAGGCCGCAAATACCCGCTGCGATCAGCTTCTTATGCCGCATATCGTGAAGTCTCCTTATTTGCTAACGCGCTGCGGAATCGTCCAAAGATACAACTTCTTGCTGAAATAACCCTCATCCCCGGTATCCACCGTGAACTCTTTTTGCGGCTTCCAGTCGCCCATATCGAAGGTGTTCGAGACCACGCGAGTTCCCACGCGCAGCTCGTTCAGCAGCTTGGGACGAAGCCGCGCATTCACCCTCGTCAAGAGAAACAGGGTCACCACGCTGGCTTCGCGGATGTTGGCCTTGAACAGGTCGTTCTCCTCGAACCGGACCAGTTGTTCCACGCCCGCTTTTTTCGCGTTTTCGTTGGCTTCCCGGATACGCTCCGGATCGATGTCGATCCCCACGCCGTGCGCGCCGTAGAGTTTGGCCGCGGTGATCACGATGCGGCCATCCCCGCAACCCAGGTCGTAAACCACGTCATTGGCGGTCACCCCCGCCAGCTTCAGCATGGCTTCCACGGCCACCTGGGTGGTGGGCAGGTAAGGCACCTCCGGTGCTTGTTTTAGCTGCTCGGGAGCTTGGGCCACAGCGCTCGAAATCAGCAGAATTGCAGCCGCCAGGGATCGCATACTTGGCCTCCTCCGGACCAGAGTATCGTATCTGTACAAAACCGTCATTTCATCCGATAGAAGCCCGTCAGACATGTAGTTAGCGCACAATAGGGGTGAGGGAGCTTCCGTGAACCTGGCGGGATTTTTCGGTTGGCCGACCCGGCTGAACGGGTCGGGGCCTCGCAATCCTTCGCGGGCCACGCGCAAAGTCATCCAGCTATGCAAAAACCTGTTGTCGGAGCGCGGGGAAGTTTCCGGCACACTTCTCGCCGGCGAAGCGCTGGCGGCCTATCAAGCGCTCGACGAAACCTCCCGTGACGCGTTCTTCGATCTTCTCGTCCAGGAGTTCTCTCCCGATCCAGAGCAGGTCGGACGCGCCGGGGATGCCTATCGAGCCAACCCCTCCGCGGCGAATCTGGCGCGGCTGCAAAGTTCGGTGGAAGCGCCTCGTGTGGAGCTCTTCCAGCGCCTGAATCTTGCCCCCGGCGGTACGGGAATCCTGGTGGAGTTGCGCGCCCGGATGCTGCGGATGCTGGATCTGAATCCGCATTGGGAACCGGTGGTGACGGATTTGGAGAACCTGCTGACTGCCTGGTTCAATCGCGGATTTCTGGAGCTGCGCCGGATCGACTGGCGCACTTCGGCGCTAGTGCTGGAGAAGCTTATCCGCTATGAGGCGGTTCACGAGATTCAGGGCTGGAACGATTTGCACCGCCGCCTGGAAGCCGACCGCCGCTGTTACGCGTTTTTTCATCCCGCGCTGCCGGACGAGCCCATCATCTTCATCGAAGTGGCGCTCACGCGCGGCATGAGCGAGAAAGTCCAGCCCTTGATCGATCCCGGCGCCCCCGTTCTGCCTCCGGAATCGGCCGACTGCGCGATGTTCTACTCCATCACCAATTGCCAGGAAGGGCTGCGCGGAGTGCCTTTCGGCAGTTTCCTGATCAAGCAGGTAGTCGAGGATCTTGGCCGCGAATTCCCTCGTATCCGGAAATTTGCGACCGTTTCCCCGGTTCCCGGTTTTCGCGAATGGCTGGCTGCGAATCCGGAGTTAACGGACCTGAAGGCCAAGCTGGCACAACCCAATTGGTGGCAGGATAAAAAATTTTCCGACGAACTCCGCCAGGAACTGGTTCCCTGGTGCGCGCGCTATTTGCTGCAAGCCAAGCACCGCCGCGAGCCGCTGGATTCCGTGGCGCGCTTTCATCTCCGGAACGGAGCGCGCCTGGAACGAATCAACTGGCTCGGCGACATCTCCGCCGTGGGAATGCTGCGTTCCGCGGGTATCATGGTGAACTACCTGTACCGCCTTTCCGATCTCGAGAGGAATCACGAAGCCTACACGCACGACTACGAGATCGTGGCCGCTTCCGAGATCGAATCGATTGCCAGGCGCAAGTCGCCACGTCCTTCGACGCCGTCCAACGACAAGCGACAGCCCGCCTAGCGTCCGTTTTCAAAAACGCGGCGCTGTTGTGATATCCTGCATCCCCGAGGATCCAAAAAACATGAAACTCTTGGCTGTTCGCATCGCCCCACTTGCGCTCGCCGTGCTGCTGTTCGGCTGTGCCCAGGCTCCGCCGCCCGCGCCGCCCGATACCCGCGCCGCTGACGAAAAGGCCATCCGCGATTCGGAAACCGCCTGGGTAAAGGAATTCGCCGCCAAAGATATGGACAAGATCGTTGCCCATTATGCCGACGATGCAACGGTCATGCTCTCGGGCGCGCCCACCATGACCGGAAAGGATGCCATCCGGGCGGGTCTGAAAGACCCCATTGCCGATCCCAACTTTGCGCTGGATCTGCAAACCCTCAAGGTCTACGTCTCCAAGGACGATTTGGCCTACTCGCAAGGCGCCTACTCCGTCAAGGGCACCGATGCGAAAACCAAAAAGGTCATGACTGAAACGGGCAGCTATGTGGAGGTGTACAAAAAACAGGCCGACGGCTCTTGGAAAATCGTCGCGGACATCAACAGTCCCGGTCCGCCTGCCGCCCCCGCGAAGTAGTTGCGACGTGGAGCGGGCTTCAGAGGTTGCTGAAAAACACAATTATCCGCTCGATGACTCTCGCGGCTCGGAATCGGTGGTCTGCGTTAACAGCGACTTACCGAGCCGCGAGAGTGATGGAGCGGTTGTTCCACCGCGTTTTTCAGCAACCTCTTCAGCCTGCAACGGGTGCTTCAGCACCCGCACCGAATCGGAGGCTAAAGCCTCCGTTGCAAGCTAAAGCTTGCTCCACTACTTCTTCGTCGCGCTCGCCGCCACTGGACCCGCCGCGCCCTTGGTCGCCGAATCCCAGTGCTCGACGATCTTGCCGTTCACGATCCGGAACATATCGAACCAGGTGGTGGTGTATTTCTTTCCCTTGGCGGCCGGATCGTCGTACTCGCGCACGAACGATAGCGTCACGTAGTCGCCTTCGGCCTGGATCGCCACCAGACCCGGCAGCGTTTCGGGAATCGGCGGCAGCTCCTTGGGCATGATCGCGTTGAAGTACGCCTTGAAGCCCGCCATGCCGGTTTCCGCATTGGGGTTGTGCTGCATGTAGTCGTTCGTCATGTACTTGTCCGCCTGATCCAGGCGGAATCCGCGCAACACCACACGAAAGAAGTCATACGCGACTTTCTTGTTCGCCGCGAGTTTCGGATCGCTGCTCTTGAGCATAGCGGCCTGATCCTTGCCTGCGACCACGGGCAGAGCCGCGAATACCGGCGCGCATGCCGCGGCCAGCGCGAGGGCATAACCAAATATGTTCATGTTCGTTTTCTCCTGACGAAATTATTTCTTACTTGCCTACCAGATGCTTGACGTCGACATTGTTTTCCTGGCAGATGTACTCGTAAAGTTCCCCGCCAGGGACGAAAGGAATCAGATAACTTGTAGTCCACGGCTTCTCGTACATCTCGGGATCGTCGATGGTGACCTCGTAGCGCATCGACAATTCATTCAAGCGCGTGAACTTCTCCATCACGTGCAATTGTTCCCCATGCGGATGGCCGTCCTGGTCGAGCCATGTGCGGTTATTGAACCCGATCGCGTCCGTCACCAGCGTGTCGCCTTCCCAGTGCCCGATCGATTCCCCCAGATAGGTAGGATTGGGGTCCTTGGAATGCGGCCGGCCGTCGGTGAAGATTTCGCGCCACACGTGCGCGGCGCCTTCGAAGATGAAGAGCACGCGGTCGGATTGCTGGAAGATCTGGAACGGAAACGGAGTCGCATACATGCGCGGAATGCCGGGAGGCAGGCACAGCGACTCCGGGTCGTCCTTCGACAAGGTCGCCAGCCGCCGTTCGTACTCGGCTTTCGCTGCTGGCTTGAACGGGACTTCGATCAGCTTCTCCACGGGCGACCGGTTCGGCCCGCCCGTGCCGGTTCCCGAAAGATTCACGATGGTTCTGGGATTCCAGGCTCCCTTGCCGTTCCCCAGATCCGGCTTGCCGTCGGCGAGCCGCGGCGTGGGTTTCGGATTAGCGGCCTGCGCGCGCGGAACGTCGTTCAGCCGGCCGCCGATTCCCCCCTGCGCGGCCAATTCGATAGGCAGGGAAACGCTCAGCGCGGCCACCAGGATCCATGTGGACATAACGTTTTAGATGATAGCCTATGTCAGAGGTGATCGCCATGACTTATCGCCGCCGCGAATTCCTGAAAGTTTCGGCCGTGGGACTTGCCGGCGCATCCATGGTTTCGGCCGCCGAGCCCGTCCTCGGCATGATTTTTCCTCCTGCCAACTACGAGGTTCCACCCGAGGCGAAACTCATGTACCCCAAGGGAATCCGTTTTCTGGCCGAAGGCGTCGGCCTGGAGCGGATGACGCCCGAGGGCTATGACAAAGCCGTCCCTAAGATTCTGCCCGCCGCGGAAAAGCTCGCCAAGCAGGGCGCGAATGCCATCTCCATCATGGGCACGTCGCTGACCTTCTACAAGGGCGCTGCGTTCAACAACGACCTGATCGCCGCGGTGGCCAAGGCTACCGGCCTGCCCGCCACCTCCATGAGCCGGGGAATCATCGAAGGCCTTAAGGCAGTGGGCGCGAAGCGCGTGGCGGTAGCGACCGCCTACAACGAGACGGTGAACGGCCGCTTGCGCGTGTTTCTTGAAGAATCCGGATTTGAGGTGCTGGGCGTGAAGGGCATGGGGATCGAACGGTTCGAGGATCGCCCTCCCGTGACCCAGGACGAGCTGTTCAATTTCGGCGCGACCACGTATCAATCGATGTCCAAGGCGGACACGCTCCTTATCTCCTGCGGCGCGCTGAACACCCTGCGCCTGCTCGACCCGCTGGAGAAGCGCTGCAAGGTTCCCGTGGTTTCCAGCGCTCCTCACGCCTTGTGGGCCAGCGTCCGCCTGCTGGGATTGAGCGGACAAGTGAAAGGCTACGGCCGGCTGCTATCTCGAGCCTGATCAGAGGCCGTATGAAAGCGAAAAGGCCGTCCTTCGATCCCAAGAGCTTCCTGGCCAAGGTCGGCGAAGGAAGGACCATTGCCACCTACCGCAAGAATCAGCCGATCTTCGCCCAAGGCGATCCCGCCGATGCCCTCTTTTACATCCAAAAAGGCAAAGTCAAGCTCACGGTCGTTTCCAGACATGGCAAAGAAGCGATCGTCGCCATCTTGGGACCCACCGACTTCTTCGGCGAGGGGTGCCTGGCGGGCCAACCGCGGCGCATGGCCACCGCCGCCGCTCTTTCTGATTGCTCCATCGTGCGGATTGAGAAACCAGCGGCGATCAAGGTCATCCGCAACCAGCCGCGTTTCTCCGAACTCCTGATGTCTTATTTGCTCTCGCGTAACATTCGGATCGAGGAAGATCTGGTGGACCGGCTCTTCAACTCCAGCGAGAAACGGCTCGCGCGGATATTGCTCCTGCTGGCAAACTTCGGCAAGGACGGCAAGCCGGAGCAGGTGATTCCCAAGGTCAGCCAGGAAACGCTGGCCGAGATGGTCGGTACGACGCGGGCCAGAGTCAGTTTCTTTATGAATAAGTTCCGCAAACTGGGCTTCGTCGATTACGATGGCAACCTCGAAGTCCACAGCTCTCTCCTGAACGTCATCCTTCACGACTGACGGCTCCGATAATCCAACAGAAGTGAGCAGTTTTGTACAGACAGCCATCGGAGGGTTCATTATAATAGAAGCCTCTTTCGACAGCATGTCCATTCGCTGCTCCGCAGCAATCGCGTTGGGTTTATTGTGCGGCCTGCCGGGCCTTGCACAAGAACAAGCCCGCGAGCCTGTCCCGGATCCGGACCAACACACCATCAAGTCGAATCTCGAATATCGGCTTACTAAAGGGGACCTGCCGGAGCTCTTGTTCGGTATCGAAAAGCCGAAAAATGTCGAAGTGATCCGGGGCGGCGAGGCGCTGCTAAAGAGCTGCCTGAACGATACGGCGACGTGGTCGAAAGACCCGCTCATGTTCCGGCTGGCGCACACTCATGCCACGGAAATCCAGAGTTGCCGGGAGAACAGCTCGCCCTCGATGCACGCCGTTTTCCTGAAAGCCCCCGATGAGCCCATGCAAGACCTGGGTGCATCTCGACGGGCACGGCGCGCAGACCTCGGGGAGCCGCATGGTCCATTTAGGCGAGTTCCTCTATCACAAGATCAGGCTTCAGACCAACAATCAGGACCGGATGTTTGAAAACCTCCAGCGGTCCTTTTCGAGCTCCCTGCGGATGCCGCCGCTTCCGGCAACTCCGCTCACCGGACACGACCGGTTCAAGCTCTTCACCGCCAAGACGCTGACCCGGGTGCAGCCGTATGCCAGTTCGGTGCTGTCGTCAGCCTTTCAGTTAATCAATCCGACCGATGTCTGGGGCCGCGGCATGGACGGCTTCACCGACCATCTGGTTGCCTCCTTCACGCAGCGGGTGGTGACGTACGGCCTCCAGAGCGGTGCCGCGGCAGTGCTGCACGAAGATGTGCGCTACAAGCCGTCTACCAGCAACAACGTGTGGAAGCGTACGGGCCACGCGCTCATGAGTACGGTCGTCCTGGAAACCCCGCGGGGCAACGATATCGCTTTTGCCAACATCGTCGCCGCCGTCGGCAGCGGGTACGCGATTAATGCCTTCCATCCGGGGCGAGATATTACTAATCGTCCGGGAGCCTGGAACTTTGCCGCGTTGGATCTGTTAGGGTTCGCTCAGGGCAATCTTTGGACTGAGTTCAAGCCCGACATCAAGCACCTGGCCCGGCACAAACTGCTCCACCGCAATTAATGAAGATCGCGCGAAATGCCCTCGGCGGGCTGCTGATCCTGTTCGGCGCCATCTGGTTCCTGCAAGGGATCAACATTCTTCCGGGCAGCTTCATGACCGGCGATGTTCGATGGGCTTTCTACGGCGGCGTCGCCATGAGTGTGGGAGCTGTGTTGCTGGTCACAACCAACCGCCGCAGGCCAAAAGGCTGAAGTGGTGGGCGCGCAGGGATTCGAACCCCGGACCCCCTCGGTGTAAACGAGGTGCTCTAACCAACTGAGCTACGCGCCCCTTACGGCTATTCTAGCCCGTGAAGAAAAAGGGGACATACTACCCTGTCCACACCCACGCTGGCAGGCGAAGTCAGGAGCCCACGGGAGGGGACAGGGTAGTATGTCCCCTTTTTCAGCAAGCTCTGCAATCCTGCCCCACTACTTCAACTGGGCCGTTTTGACGCCGCTCTTGGCATCGCCCCACGCGATCCAGGTGTCATTTCCAGCGCGCAGCACCTTGGGATATCCCAGGCTCGTGCGAGGACCTTCGGCGATCTTCAGCGCGGGGCCGGCGACGCCTGCGGGCGATACCAGGCGGACCATCGCGCTGGCTGAGTTGGCGCCTTCTTCAATCCAGGAAACGAACGCGCCCCCGTCGCTGTTCAGCGCCGTGGAAGCATAACCGAGCGTATCTCCAGTATTGACCTTGACGGGCCTTGTGAACGTGGTTCCCCCATCCGACGAAAACACGACTTGCACCCGAGGTTTGTCATCCGCCTCCGTATACCAGGCGATCGCGACCCGGTTGTCCTTGGCCGCGGCCGATGCGGCATTGACCGGGCAGGCGTTGATCTCCCACTTGTCCGGATACAGGATCTTCGACGCCGACCACTTGCCGCTCTCGAATCGCAGCACGGCGATATCGCGGATGTCCTTGGGCGTGTGGTCGCGATACGCCACCAGCAGCCCCTTGGCGGTGTTCACCACCGAAGTCGGGCAGCACGAGCACGTATCGTTATCCAGTTCTTCCTCTTTGATCTCCTTTCCATCCGCGCCGACCACGGTCCGCATCAGCGAAACCGGGCCATCTTCGCCCTTCAGTGCCTGGAGCCAGAACAGCGAAGCCTCCTTGGGGCCGCTCGCGGCGATGGAGACTAATCCATGCTGTACCGGGCTGTGGTCGTGATGCGCGATCAGGGGCGTCGTCCATTTCATGCCGTCGGTCGAGCTCGATACGTAGATGGTTTCCTCGTCGCTCGATTCCTTCCCTTTTTCGACCCATTGGGCGAGCAGCGTGCCATCGCTCAGGCTGACCAGCCCGGGAACTTCAGCGGGGTGTCGCCAGAAGGGACGGCCTGTCGCGATGGTCCGCGCCTCCGACCACGCAGCTCCCTTGCGCACGGCGTAACGCAAGGTGTATCCGCCGCCTTTCGTCGGTTCCACCCAGCTGAGGAGGGCGCTTCCATCGGCGGCGACGGCCCAGTTGGGCTGAATGCTGCCCGCAACGGCCGGATTCGGAACAGCCACCGGCTTGAGCGCCTGCGCGAATCCGCATGCAGACAAGGCGAGCAGAAGTACTGAACAGGAAATCTTCATTGGGGACCCCACCCGATTCTACCAATCAGCGAAACTATTGAAGGAGCCGTTCGTCTACTCACCCGATGCGAAACGTTGCATGGATCACTAGTGGCGTCGTTCTCGCCTGCGTGTCCGTTTTCGGACAAACCCCCGACAGCCTGACGTTCGAAGTCGCCTCGGTGAAGCGCACACCCCCGCCGGAGCCCAATGCAAGAGTCTTCTTCGGCCCGCCGCGCGGAGGACCAGGAACTTCCGATCCCGGACAGATCACCTGGACCAACGCGGCCTTGAGAAACATCCTGATGATCGCCTACGACGTCCAGACCTTTCAGCTCACCGCTCCGGACTGGATGGGCACCGAGCGGTATGACATCGTCGCCAAGGTTCCCGCGGGAGCGACCAAAGCCCAGGTCAACGTAATGTGGCAGAACCTCCTGAAGGAACGCTTCGGCATTGTGTTGCACCACGAATCGAAAGAGTTTCAAGTAGACGAGTTGACCGTTGCCAAGGGCGGCTCCAAGCTGAAAGACACTGAAGATCCGAATATCGAGCCCTTAACGCCTCCAACCGGACCGCCCCAAGCCGGTAAGAACGGCCTCCCGCAGTTGAACGGCAGCGGTGCGATCATTTCGATTTTCCCGGGCGCTAACGGCGCGACGGCGAGCATGGTTGCGCGGGGATTGCCTTCGTCGGAAATTGCGATCAGGTTGGCCAACTCGCTTCGTCGTCCGGTAATCGACAAAACCGGGCTTACCGGCAAGTACGATTTCGTCCTCGAATTCACGCCCGATTTGTCGGGGATCGCGCTGCCGGCCGGATTCTCCCCAACAGAGGGCAACAACGCCAGCGACCCGGGGACGAACATCGCATCCGCCGTGGAAAAGCAGCTCGGCTTGAAGCTTACGTCGACCAAAGGGAAGCTCGATGTGATCGTGGTCGATCACGCCGAGAAGATTCCGACCGAGAATTAATTGCCCGACCGCTGATGCTCCAAGAGCGCGTTTAGTCTCGCTTGCATTCTGGGGTTCTTCGGATCCAACTCCAGCGCCCGCTGAACCTCTTGCGTCGCACGATCGTAATCGCCTGTGCAAACCAGCGCGAGGCCGAAGTTATAGTGCGTCATGGGATCGTGGGGCAACAACAACACGGCCTGCTCGAAGGAACGTATTGCCGTCTCGAACCGGTCAGTCTTAACGTACTCGACACCGAGAAGATTATGGACGTAAGGAGCCGAATCAGGATATTTCGAGAGCGTTTCCTGTAACTGCGCGATGGCCGTTTCATGATCGCCGGATTCCATCTTCTCGATGGCCCGCAGGAGCAGTGGCCGGACCTTCGCGCTGATGGGATGACGCAGCAGATCCACGGAGACGGTCTGAGCCGAGACAGCGGATGCGCCGACAGCCGCGCTCAGGACGAATGCGGCGAATGCTCGCGAAAATGTGGATCCCATCACCTGTCCTCCCGCTTAGATTCATCGGCAACCGGGCGGACGAAGATTACATCTCCATGACGGCAATGTTACAGTAAGATGACTGCGCGCGCAACGGGTGAAACGTGGAGCGGGCTTTAGCCTGCAACGGTGGCTTTAGCCACCGATTCAGCTGCTAATAGGCCCAGAACGGTCCCAAGCCCGCGGGCGAGCTTTGGTTTTCGATCCCGATAAAAACGGTGCGGCCGATAAAGAAAGGCAGTCCCCAATCGAACGCGCCGGCGTTGCTCCCGCCTAGATTATTGAACGCGGTGTTGGGCGAATTGAAGAGTGTCGCCGCATTCGCAATGGAGAACGCAATATTCGACGAAACCGTCGTCGCGGCTGCATTTGGATTTGGGCCGCTATTAATCGCGGTGAAGTTTGTCGTGGAGGCAGGGCAATAGAAGCCCACCTCCGCGCTGCGGGGGCTGCAATCGGTAAGGCCGCTGGTTGCAGAGTCCAGGAAGAACAGACCGTTCGAGCCGCTGTCGATGAAGCTGCTGGAGTACTTGACACCGTTAAACGTGGTCGTGAAGTTGCCAAAGTCGTCGGTGGCCTGAGCCTGCGCGCCGTTCAACGAATTGTCGGACTGCGTGCCAATGCCAAATATCATGGATCCCGATAACGATACGGCTCCGCTGGCCGCAACCTGGGGAAGGACGATTAGAAAGCCGTTATTGTCCTGTGGAAACGTCCAAACGGGGTTTTGCAGTTGTGCTGCTACGCTGACGGACGTAACGGAACATCCGGTGGACGGGCAACCAAAATAAATGGCGGGAGGCGAGATTGCGGAGGCGCACGCCGGTCCGCAATCCTGGCGGAAAACACCCACGCCGAGAATGCCGTTGGCGCCGAGATCGGAGACCGTCTGGGCGGGCGTTCCGCCGGCGGTGCAATCCGCCGGAGCCGCGGGGAAATTCGTGGGCGCGACCACCTGGATGGGTAGCGCAGAAGCCACTTCACCCGCCATCTTGACATCCGCCTTCACCACCGGTCCCCACTGGTAGGTGTTGTCGGCATACTGGATGCAGTTGCCGATCGGCTGGCCGCTCGCATTCGTGCTGTCCGTTAGAGTCAGCGTCAGTTGCGAAGCCAGAATTCGCACTCCCGTGGATCCGGTATCGACCGCCATGTGGTCAATGGTCTGGCAAGTAGTCGTGCCGGGTACGCAGATCGTTATCGTTGTGAACAGCACATCCGCATCCCCGATCGGTTGGCCGTTTACGGTCGGACCCGCGTCCACGATCACAGGCTGGGTGTTATTCACGGGCGGAGGAACGGTTGTGGTCTCGCTGGAACTGCTGCTGCTTCCGTCGCCGCAGGCAGCGAGACTCACCACCATCAGGATCACTGTGGCGGCCGCCAAGCCGCGCTTCACTGCACGACCTCTTGCGTCACGCCATCCGGCAGCATCGAGTTCAGGTACGCGCGCCCCTGGAAAGCCCGCGTGTGCCCGGTGCTTTCCACAACCAGGTCGGTGTTGTGGACCACGGCCGCCTTTCGCCGGCTCGGCTTGGGAGGCAGGCTATTCTGGAACTCCGCGAAACTCGATCCCAGCAATTGAGACAAATCCGGGAGGGTCGGCCCTTTCCAGGAAACTCCGAATACCTTGCCCTCGAACGATACGTACTCGCGTATTAAGAGGCCGTCATCGCGGCTGATTTCATGCACTCGGTACCCATGCTCCGGCACTACCCTTCGGCTCGCCTGGAATTTGACCTGGTCGGATACCACCGATCCCTCGTCACCGCCCAGCGCGGCGAATCCGGACAGTGCGGCCGCGAATAGCGCCGATAACAGGATCAGCAGCCTTTTCAGCAATTTCAAGTACTCCTTCAATCCTACTGACTTAAGGGACGCGTAGCGGCAGAACTGCGTTACGGAATACGGAGATCCAGGAGAACACTAGTTGAAAAAGCCGGCTTTAGTTCTCGGACGGAGCTTTTTCAACCCGGTCGACCACAATAAGCTCGACCGTCACTTTTTTCTGATCCAGCCGCAGTCCTAGTTCCTGCTGCACCGCGGTAAAGAGACTCGGGGCGCCAGTAGGTGCCGCGTCAAAGGCCGGTGGGGCCGCCGCTCCAGATAGTCCCGTAGGGTCGAAGGCGAATCCGAAGTCGTACTTGGCTGTCAATCCGGTCTTATCCACCACCGGCTTGCGGAGCTGACCCTCCAAGAAGCGCGCAATCTGGGTTATGGTTTGTTGCCGGGCTGCCACGATAGTGCTTCCGCCAAGCCTTCCCCCGATGACCATGCTGGGCCGGCCAGCAGGTAACTGGTAAATGCCATTCCGATCCGTTTCGATTTTGAGACGCTGGCCTGTTGGTGATGGAGGAGGTTGGACCGTCGGTGGTGGAGGCGGAACGGTGCCAATCTCGGATTCCTTGAGCTTTGGTCCGTTTTTCCCCACCACCAGCTCATACCCCGGCACGTCCTTCGTCCCGCGGTGGAATGCCAGGCTGAACCGTTCCACGAGAAGATTCTGAAGCATCGTCTTCAGGTCCTCGCTCGAAGCTCCGGCAGGCACCTTGGCAACGATGTCATAGGTATCGCCGGCCCTGTCCAGCCAAGCCGGCCCGGAAATCTGGAGACGCCTTACGCCAAAGGCCTGCATAAGGAGATTCGTCATGGGCATGTATTCGACAATGAACCGTCCGGGATCGTCGGTTCCGGGTCCGCCGCGGACATCGGAGAGCGGGGGCCGCGCGTTTCCCGTGATCGGCGCAGAGATCTTGACAGAAGCGACTTCGAATCGAAGTTTTGGATCCGGAGTCTGCGCCGTCGCGCCCTGACCAAACACAGCAATCCGTGCGGAAAGGAACAAAGTGGCGAGAATTGTGGTTCGCATCACCCGGATTCCTCCGCCACCTAGTATATATTCTTGGCTCCTGGAACCGACCCGTGTTCACCGCGCCAACTTCCGAGTGCGCGGTGATACAGATGGGATGAGAAAGCCGGTCTCCCGCGGGATGCGTTAAGCTCCCGAATAAATCACGCACTCAAGGGTGCAATCGAAAGGAGACCGGCAATGAAGAAGCATAGCATTCGAATCAAGAATGGGAAAGGGGATTGGGAGGGCAAGAAGCTGACGATCGGAATGGACCTGGGAGATCGAACCAGTCGGTATTGCGTGTTGGACCAAGAGGGCCAGGTGCTCTTCGAAGGGAGTGCGGCGACAACCCAGAAAGGCCTGAGCGAAGCGTTCAGTGCTCTGCCCCCCAGCCGCATAGCGATTGAAACCGGGCAGCATTCACCGTGGGTGAGCCGGCACTTGGGCGGGTTGGGACACGAAGTCATCGTGGCCCACGCTCGAAACGTGCGACTGATCGGGGAAAGCACGCGCAAGGATGACCGGCTGGATGCCAAGACGCTGGCACGATTAGCGCGCATTGATCCGGCGTTGCTGAGTCCGATTCGGCATCGCAGCGCGGAAGCCCAGGCGCATCTGACACGGATTCGAGCCCGAGCGGTGTTAGTGAGTTCGCGCACCGCGCTGGTGAATGCGATACGAGGGTTGACCAAAGCCTACGGAGAACGGTTGCGGAAGTGCCATCCCGAACAGATCCGCAAAGAGCTGGCAACGGAATTAAGTTCCGAACTGCGGACCGCTCTGGAGCCACTGTTCCAGGAAGTACAATCGCTGACCGAGCGAATCCAGCACTACGACCGTGAGATCGAAAAGATCGCCAAGCAGCACTACCCCGAGGTAGCCCAACTGCAGCAGGTCAACGGTGTCGGAACGCTCATTGCGTTGACGTACGTGCTGACGGTGGACGATCCGCATCGATTCGGGAAGAGCCGGGACCTGGGCTGTTATATAGGATTACGTCCCGGGCGGAGGAACTCCGGCAACAGCCAACCGCAGCTTCACATCAGCAAGGAAGGAAACCGCTATCTGCGAACGATGATGGTGCAAGGCGCGCACTATATCCTGGGACCGTTTGGGAAAGATAGCGACCTGCGGCGGTGGGGGCAGAAGCTGGCCGAACGGGGAGGCCGCAATGCCAAGAAGCGCGCTGTGGTGGCGGTGGCTCGGAAGCTAGCGGTGTTGCTGCACAAGCTGTGGGTGAGCGGAGAGGTGTACGAACCGCTCCGGAATCATCGCGAGGAAAAACGCGCCGCGGCGTAAAGAGCCGCGGCCGTAAAAGAGCTTTGACAAGATCCATCGCCGAGTTCGGGTGACTGCGGCTAGCGCCAAGATCGGACTCCCTGGGCATCTGGGGAGATCGAGGTCGAGATACAGATAGACAGCACCCACTGAAACGAGAACGCCCAACTGGCATGGAGCCTACACGGCTCATTCAAAAATGCGGATGGAAGGATGGCGACAGAGGCGGTGATCTTGCAAAAGAAAAATAAGGATGGGACCAGAGCAGCCTGCCATTTCCTCCTCAACGAGGGTTTGGCATCGCCGCCACCCGTCCAGGCTTCCCTTTCGGCTCGCTACACCTCGGCCTGGACTGGCCCCGGCCGCGATGCCGGAGATGGTCCATATAGAAGGAAATGGCAGGCGCTGAAATG
>Ga0209517_10001844_pt1 | contig 31059 bp, 21 predicted proteins | sample PeaSoiMetSII2010_FD_187695 | JGI IMG/M metagenome (GOLD analysis project Ga0209517, IMG submission 187695) | Peat soil microbial communities from Weissenstadt, Germany - SII-2010 (SPAdes) (version 2) | ecosystem: Environmental > Terrestrial > Soil > Wetlands > Peat | place: Germany...
CCCTGGCGCGCGCCCACGCCGCCGGAATCGTCCACCGCGATCTGAAGCCGGCCAACATCATCGTGGCCGACGATGGCCGTGTGAAAGTGCTCGACTTCGGCCTGGCCAAGCTGACTGAAAAAATCGACGCCGATCCGGAAGGCGCTACGGCGACCATGGGAGCGCAGGAAAGCCCTCAAACGGAAGAAGGCGCCATCGTTGGCACCGTGGCCTACCTGTCACCCGAGCAGGCCGAGGGCAAGAAGGTCGATGGCCGCTCCGACATTTTTTCCTTCGGCTCGGTTCTTTACGAGATGGTCACCGGGCGGCGCGCCTTCGAGGGCGTTAACAAAATCTCAACGCTTTCCGCGGTCTTGCACAAAGAGCCGAAGGCCGCAAGCGAGATTTCATCGGCCGTGCCGATGGAGCTGGAAAAGATCATCGCCCGTTGCCTGCGCAAGGATCCGGAACGCCGCGCCCAGGGCATCGCCGATATCAAGCTGGCTCTCGAAGAGCTGAAGGAGGAGTCCGAGTCGGGCCAACTCTCGGGGCAAGCGGCGGCAGCCGCGGCCGTTCGCCCGCTCGCGCGGCCGCCTCGACGCCTGGTCGCGATCACAGCGGGAGTGGTTGCGCTGATAGTTGCCGGCGCGGGCCTTGCCTGGTGGCTGCTGAAGCGGCCTTCTTCCGCCCCGGCGCGCTCCGAATGGGTGCAAATCACGAACCTGCCCGACTCCGCCGTCCAACCGGCGCTCTCGCCGGACGGCCGCATGCTCGCCTTCATTCGCGGCCCTAAGAGCTTCGTTACGTCCGGGCAAGTCTACGTGAAGATGCTGCCCAGCGGCGAGCCGGTCCAGCTCACCCACGATAATCTTCCTAAGATGAGCCCGGTTTTTTCACCGGACGGGTCGCGGATCGCGTATACGGTTCCAGAGCAGATTTGGGACACTTGGGCCGTGCCGGTTTTGGGGGGAGAACCGCGTCTGTGGCTCCCCAACGCTTCGGGCCTCGGTTGGATCGGCAAATCCAAGCTGCTGTTTTCTGAGATCAAAGATCAGGCTTCGCATATGGCGATCGTGACCGCCGATGAGAGCCGGGCCGGGTCGCGTGATCTCTATGTGCCGCCCCATGAGCGCGGCATGGCCCATCGCTCTTATCCCTCACCCGACGGCAAACGGATGCTGTTGGTGGAGATGAACGAGTGGGGAGCCATAGTGCGGTGCCGCCTGGCCCCGCTGGACGGCAGTTCGGCAGGGCAGCAGGTCGGCCCGCCGGGTGGCGCCTGTAGATTTGCCGCATGGTCGCCCGATGGCGAGTGGATGTACTTCAGCTCCGACTCCGGCGGGGCCTTCCATATCTGGCGTCAGCGATTCCCCGACGGCCAGCCGGAGCAGATTACTTCGGGGCCGACCGAAGAAGAAGGACTCGCCATGGCCCCCGACGGCCGCTCGTTCATCACCGCCGTGGGATTGACGCAGAGTTCCATCTGGCTGCACGACGGCGGAGGCGATCGGCAGATCTCGCTGGAAGGCTACGCCTTCGCGCCCAAATTCACCCCCGATGGGAAGCGGCTGCTCTACCAGGTGCGAAAAGGGGCGGCGAGCGAATTGTGGGTCGCGGAACTCGATTCCGGACGCAGCGAGCCTTTGCTGCCCGGCTTGGCGGTCGCACTGGCTGAGGCCGGTTCCAAGAGAAGCTACGACATTTCCCCGGACGGCCGTCAGGCCGTGATGGCGTCACCTGATAGCGGTGGTAAGTTGCGGTTGTGGCTCACGCCGCTCGACCGCCGCTCGCCGCCCCGGCAAATTCCGAACATCGAAGGGGAACAGCCCTACTTCGGCGCGACCGGTGAAGTCTTTTTCCGCAGGGTCGAGGGAACCTCTGCGTTCCTTTACCGTGTCAAGGAAGACGGAGGCGAGCTGCGGAAAGCCACCGACCTACCTGTTGTTGGCCTAATGGGCGCATCCCCAGAACGTAACTGGCTGGTGATAGGCTCGCATGCGAGCGCGGGTTTGGTAATTTTCCGGGTCGACGGCGGCGCTCCGCTTCTGACACAACTCCAGGGCCCAGTGGGGCTCGAGTGGTCTGGGGACGGGAAACATTTGTTTTTGCAGGATAGGGGTGGCAGATTGGACAAGACCTACGTCTTGCCATTGGCCCCGGGCCATCTGGTGCCCGAAAGTATCATCCATGGGCTTCCGTCTGAGCAGGAGATCTTGAAGCTGCCAGGAGCGCGGGTAATTTCTTCGAGCGACGTGGCGCCCGGCCCGACTGCCGATATATACGCCTTCACGCGCGAGAGCGTGCAGCGCAACTTGTATCGGGTTCCCGTGCCGTGACAGGGGGCCCACGCGATTGTTATCCCAGGTGACCAGCCGGCGTGATTCTTTCGGCGTTTAGATAGGGCCGGAGAGCTTCCGGGATCACCACCGTCCCATCCGCCTGCTGGTAGTTCTCGATTAAGTGAAAGACCCACTTCAGGGCATGGGACAACAACACGCCTTGACTCGCGATAGCGATGACGCAGGTCCGGGCCAAAATTCTTAGCTTGACCTTCGTCTGCGGCCAATTCTCTTCTGCCCCGGCTTTTTTACTCATGCCGCAAAGCGTTCGTCGGATCCACCTGTACCGCCCGCCGCGTCGGCGCCACGCAAGCAAAAATCGCGATCGCCATCAGCAGCACTGTCAGCCCCGCAAACGTCCCCGGGTCCGTAGTCTTCACTTCCCAGATCTCCGAGGAAATGAATCGCGTCAAAGCCGTCGCACCCGCAATCCCCACCGCCACCCCGCCCGCAATCACCACCAGCGCCTGGCGGAAGATCAGCTTTAACACGTCCCAACCGCCCGCCCCCAGCGCCATCCGGATCCCGATCTCTCGCGTGCGCTGCTCCACCGCGTACGCCATCACGCCGTAGATCCCCACTGCGGCGAGCCCCGTTGCAACCGCCGCAAACAATCCCAGGAGCATCGAGTAATAGCGCGGATACTGCGCCTGGTCGGCCAGATACGAGTCTTCGGTTCGCGGGTCGATCAACGGCTGGTCCCGATCCACCTCCTCAACCGCCCTACGCACCGCGGGCAGCGCGTTCATCGGCTCGCCGGCCGTTCGCATCAGGAACGTCATTTGCAGATGCAGACCGGTGTGCGGCCCGACGCTGTGCGCCCCCGCCTGCACGAACGGAACGAAGATCGCCGGATCCTGTTTGGTTTGCGGATGGCTGGCGGGAATATCGCGCGCCACCGCAATGATCTCGCGAAGCTGATCTTCCTCCGACAAATCCACACGAATCCGCTTGCCGATGGGGTCCTCGTTCGGAAAGAACCGCCGCGCCATGGTCTCGTTGACGATCGCCACCCACGGCGCATGGACCGTATCGCGATCGGTGAAATCGCGGCCTTGCAGCAACCGGATTTTCATGGTGTTGAAAAAATTCGGCGTCACGGGATAGAAGTCAGCCGTGAGCTCGTCGGCATTGGCCACGTCACGGCCCGGGATAGTGAACATCAACGGATTGCCGCCGGAGAGCGGCGGATACACGGCGCCGGCCACGGAGCGTAAGCCCGGCACGGTTTCGAGGCGCTCGAACACGCGCGTGATCGCCGCCGGCGGCACGTCGCTCAACTCCCAGAGCGGCAGACCGTGATAGGCGCCGACCGGCTTGCCAAACTGTTTTTCCGGGAAGCGGTAGCGGAACGTGAGCAGACCGTGCGGGTCGCAGCCAAGGTCGGCGCCCTGCAATTGAAGGAAGCTGCGAATGAGCAGTCCCGATCCGATCAACAGCATCAGCGCCAGCGCGAGCTGCCCCGCCACCAGCGCCGCGCGCAGGCGGGCCCGAAGGGCACCCCGCCCCCCGCCCACGGTTCCTCCACGGGTGGCGGCCTTGAGCGATTCGACGAACGCCGCCTTCGATCCCTGCGCCGCTGGAATTACGCCGAAAATCAAACCGGTGAGCAGGGATATGGCGGCGCTGAAGAGCAGCACCTGCCCATCGATGCGGATGGCGTGCAGCATGGGCAGCCACGTAGGAGCCAGCGCCACCAGCATGCCCACGATGCCCCACGCGAGCCATACTCCCAGGACGCCGCTGAAGATCGAGAGCAACAGGCTCTCCGTCAGGAACTGGCGGAAGATGCGGCCGCGGCCCGCGCCCAGCGCCGCGCGGATCGCAACCTCCGTCTGCCGCGACGAGGCGCGCGCCATCAACAGCGCCGCCGCATTCGCGCAGGCGATCAACAGCACGAATCCCACCGCGCCCTGCAGCAGCAGCAGCGGCCGCCCGATGAATCCGAATATCCCGTCGCGGAAGGTTTGCATACGAACGGTCCACGGCTTTCCGTGGTCCGTCTCGCGGGCCGGAAACTGCTTGGCAAGCTGCACGGCGATGGCATCCATCTCGCTCTGCGCCTGTTTCATGGTGACACCGGGCTTGAGCCTGGCGGCGGTCACCAGGTAGCGGGCGGACCCGCGAAGCTGAAAATGATTCAGCGGGAGGGGCGCCACATAATCGCCGTTTTCGTCGGTGATGCGAAAATCGGGCGCCATCACGCCGATGATGGCGGTGTTCTGCCCGTTCACCAGCACTTTCCGGTTCAGGATGTCGTTCGCGCCGCCGAAGCGCCGCATCCAAAGATGATAGCTGATCAGGATGACGGGTGCCGGATGATCCACCTCATCCTCGGATTCGGTGAACAGGCGCCCAATCAGGGGCTGTGCGCCGAGGGCCTGCAGGAGGCCGGGAGTCACATTCTCGCCCTGCACGCGCTCCGCAGGCACGCCGTTCTCCTCCGCACCGAAATCCACGGCGTTGTTCGTGAGAGCGCCAATGGCATCGAACGAGTGCGCCTGCTCCTTCCACGCAAACAGGTCGGGAACCGAGACGCCGTTCGGCTGGTCCGGATGTCCCGGAGGGATGCTGAAGAAGGTGACCAGCCGGTCCGCGTCGCGAAAGGGCAGGGATCGCAGAAGGATGGTGTTCATGAGCGTGAAAATGGCGGTATTCAAGCCGATGCCCACGGCTAATGAGAGCGCGATCACCAGGGTGAACAGCGGCTTCTTGGCCAGAACGCGGATTCCGTAGACGAGGTCATGCCACAAGATGCTCAGAAATAGTCTCCCCTTGAGGTGATTGGACGCAGCGAGGGGAAATTGGTCTTGGGTAGTTGCGGTTCGCGGGTGGAGCGGGATCGCCGGGAGCGGCCCGCGGCGGCCTTGTAACCACGCGGGCGCGGTTTCGGTTCGTCGCGTCGCAGCCGGGGGCGCTTCGTGGTGCCGGGAGCGCGTTCGACGTCGGCGAGGCGCGGCGTGCCGGCGCGCGATCAGGCGGAAGAAGACGCCGGAGTCGAAACTCCGCGTTACGGACCCGTAGCAGATGGCGGCGGCAACCGAGCCCGCGACATAGCCAGCGAGGAGTAGGATGGTGTCAGAACGGGCTGGGTAACGCCGATGATGGAAGACGCACGCAGCGCTCAGGAAAAGGCTCTCAAAATCAATTTGGATGCCGTGAGGTACGGCACGTTTGCGGAGATCGGGGCCGGCCAGGAAGTGGCCCGCTGTTTTTTTCATGTCGGCAAAGCATCCTCCACGGTTGCCCGATCGATCTCGGCTTACGATATGGCCATCAGCGACAGTTTGTACGGCGCAACACAACACTATGTGAGCCGCGCCAGGCTGGAAGCGATGCTGGACCGCGAGTTCGGCCAACTGATCGAACAACTGGACGGCACGCGAGGGGAACGAAATGCGTTCTTCGTCTTCGCCGATACGGCGGCTACGCACGGATCGTCCCGTACGTCCGGAGGGCACGGGTGGCTGGGAATCCGGTTCCAGGATCAACCCAGGGCTAAGCCGTCCGAAGTCATCATCCACATTGAAATGCTGGACGCCTTCACCGCGAGCCAGCAGGAGGCCGCCGGGCTGGCCGGAGTAAACCTCATCTACGGTGCTTTTACCCTGCACCAGGATCCCGCCGCATTGATTCGGAGCCTGATGGACGGGCTCGATCGCCGCCGGATCGAGATCGACATGATCAAGTTCTCCGGTCCCGCGTTCAGTGGAGTGGACAATCGGTTGATGAGCCTGCAACTGGTGGAGCTGGGGCTGACGGATGCGGCGATGTTCACCGCCGACGGGGAGGTGGTACAGCCATCCGAGGTGCTGCACAACCGGCCCGTTCTCATCGAGCGCGGCAGTTTTCGCCCGGTCACCAATGTCACGCTGAGCATGCTTGATGCGGCATTGCGGCAGCTCCGGGAGGATTTCGGCGGTGCTCCCGAGGAGCGGGTCGTCCTGATGGAAATGACGCTCAAGAACCTGATGTCGGGCGAAACCATCGATCATCGGGATTTCCTGGCTCGCGCCGACATACTTGGCGCGCTCGGGAAGACCGTCATGATTTCGAGCTATACAAGGTTCGACCGCGTCACGACCTACTTGCGGGAGTACACACAGAACTGGATTGGCATGGTGGTCGGCATTCCGACGCTCCGCGCCATCTTCGAGGAACAGTATTACAAGGACTTGAAGGGCGGAATCCTGGAAGGCTTGGGCAGACTCTTCAGCGGATTGGTCAAACTGTTCGCCTACCCGACCGTCTCGGCCGCAAACGGAGAGCTCGAGACCGCCGATAAGATCGCAGTCGGCCCGAAGCTGAAACACCTGTACGCGCACCTCTTCGAGAACGGTTTTATCGAGCCCGTGCGGCAACTCTCTACCGAGCAACTCCAGATCAATCCCAGCGAGGTACTGGGGAAGATTCAATCGGGAGACCCGGCGTGGGTGGACTTCGTGCCGGCCGAAGCGGCGGCCGTCATTCGGCGAGACGGATTGTTCGGCTACCGGAGCGGCGGAGGAGGGCAGAAGGGGGGAAACGGCGGAGAGAGCGACTTGAGGGAATGAGCGCGACCGGGGGGCGCGCGGTCGCGGCTCCGTGGGAGGATCGTCACTGGAAGCCCGCTTGCTCGAAGGTGATACGATGTCTTAACCCGGTACGATGAGCCCGCAATCCTCCATCGCCCACTACCGCATCACCGCCAAGCTCGGCGAGGGCGGCATGGGGGCCGTGTACCGTGCCAGCGATACCAAACTCAACCGCGAGGTCGCGATCAAAGTCATTCCGGACCGCTTCGCGCAGGACCCCGACCGCATGGCGCGCTTCACGCGAGAGGCCCAGGTGCTGGCGTCGCTCAATCATCCGAATATCGCGGCGATCTACGGCGTGGAAGAGCGCGCGCTGGTGATGGAGTTGGTGGAAGGGCCGACGCTGTCCGGCCCGATAGCGCTGGAGGAGGCCCTGCCCATCGCGCGCCAGATCGCCGATGCGCTGGAATACGCCCACGAAAAGGGAATCATTCACCGCGACCTGAAGCCGGCCAACATCAAGGTCACGGGACCCGCCAGCGGGTACCCCGGCCGAGTGAAGGTGCTGGATTTCGGGCTGGCCAAGGCGCTGTCGTCGGAATCTTCGCAGGCTGAAGCCCGCGCCACCGTGACCATGGGGGCCACCAACACGGGGGTGATCTTGGGCACGGCGGCTTACATGAGTCCGGAGCAGGCGCAGGGCAAGGATGCCGACCGCCGCGCCGACATCTGGTCGTTCGGCGTGGTGCTGTTCGAGATGCTCACGGGCAAAACGGCTTTCACCGGCGAATCGATCTCCGACACGCTGGCGTCGGTGCTCAAGATCGAGCCGGATTGGAGCGCGCTGCCGCCCGGTACGCCCGCGGGAATCCGGAGACTGCTGCGGCAGTGCCTGAAGAAAGATCGCCAGCGCCGGTTGCAGGCCATCGGGGATGCGCGCATTGCCCTGGAAGAGGGGCAGACCGAGGCGGAGGCGGAGCCTAAAATCCCCAAGCGTTGGCGCGCGCCTTGGGCCATGGTTGCGGCGGGGCTGACGCTGGTCTCAGCGGCTCTGGGGGTGGCGCTCTGGCGCACCGCGCGGCCGGGCCCGGACACATCGCGGCCGCTGTTGCAGTTCAGTGCGGACCTGGGGCCGGAGGCGTTCAAGGGCTTCTTCACCACAGCCGTGCTCTCGCCCGATGGCAGCCGCATGGTCTTCCCGTCGCGCGGCCCGGATGGCAAGCAACGGCTCTCCACTCGGCTGCTGAACCAGCCCAAGCCCACGCCGCTCGCCGGCACCGAAGGCGGCTCCGATCCGTTCTTTTCCCCCGACAGCCAATGGATCGGCTTCTTCGCCAACGCCAAGATGAAAAAGATCTCGGTCACTGGCGGCGCGGCGCTAACCTTGTGCGACACGGGGTCCTCGCGCGGCGCAAGCTGGTGTGAGGATGGCAGCATCATCGCGGCGCTCAACTCAGTGGGGGGCCTCTCCCGCATCCCAGCCGCCGGAGGAACTCCGCAGCCCCTCACCAACCCGGACGAGAAGGGAGAGCGGTCCCATCGCTGGCCGCAGATTCTCCCGGGCGGCCAGGCCGTGCTGTTCACCGTGCAAAAGTCTTTCACCAGCTTTGAGGATTTTCAGATTGCAGTCCTGTCGCTGAGGACCGGCCAATGGAAGGTCGTCCAGCGCGGCGGGTACTTCGGCCGATACCTCCCCAGCGGGCACCTGGTGTACATCCACCAGGGCACGCTGTTTGGCGCGCCGTTCGATGCCGCGCGCCTCGAAATCCGTGGCACGCCGGCGCCCCTGCTGGAAGATGTGGCGGCGAACTCGGCGGCGGGCGGAGGACAGTTCGATTTTTCGCTGACCGGGACCCTGGTTTACTCAAGTGGAAAATGGGAATCCGAGAGCCGAACCATCGCCTGGCTGGACCGCGCCGGCAAGATCCAGCCGCTGCTGGCCACCCCGGGCAGCTATTTCGATCCGCACCTCTCGCCCGACGGCAAATGGCTGGCTCTGGCGGTGAACACGGGATCGTCGGGCGACATCTCGGTCTTCGACCTGGCGCGCCAGAGTGTGGCCCGGATCACGTTCACCGGTGAAGGGAACCGCCAGCCGGTCTGGACACCCGACGGAAAGCACATCGTCTATGCGTCAACAGTCGGTGTCGGAGCCCTGTGGTGGATCCGCGCGGATGGCGCCGGGGAGCCGCAGAAGCTGATCGAAAGCAAGGGAGGCCCGATGCCGAATTCCTTTTCGTCCGATGGCCGGTGGCTGGCCTACAGGGTGTCATCCCCCGCCAGCAGCGGTTATGATATCTGGACCGTGCCGCTCGACATCAGCGACCCGGAGCGGCCGAAGCCAGGCAAGCCGGTGCTCTTCCTTAGCTCGCCCGCAGGCGCAATGGCTCCGGCCTTCTCTCCGGATGGCCGCTGGATGGCGTACGAATCCGGCGAAACCGGCTCATATGAGTCATATGTGAGGCCCTTTCCAGGGTCCGGCGGCAAGTGGCAGATTTCGTCCGGCGGCGCACGTTACTGTTTGTGGTCGCGGAGCACCAGCGAACTGGTCTACGTGACATTCGAGGGCCGCATCCTGGTGGTTGCTTACAGCGTGAAGGGCGATTCGTTCGCCGCGGAGAAACCCCGCCCATGGCCCGGCCCGCCGGTGGTGGCCACGATGAATTACAACTCTCCCTTCGACCTCTCGCCGGACGGCAAACGGCTGGTGGTTTTCCCGCGTCCGGAAGCGGAGGAAAACGGCAGCCTTCACGTGACTTTCCTTTTCAACTTCTTCGACGAGGTGCGGAGGAAGCTGCCGGGGAACTGATGCGTCTTTTTTACTGCGACCACCATGTCATCCCCCTTCCGCCGGGCCACAGGTTTCCTACTCTAAAATACTCGCTGCTGCGCGCTCTGCTGGCGCGCGACGGGTTCTACGAATTGCTGCCGGCGCCCTTCGCCTCGCCGGCCACCATCGAGCTGGCGCACGAGTCCGAATACGTCCGCCGGATTCTGGACGGCACGGTCGATCCGCGAATCATGCGGCGCATCGGGTTCCCCTGGTCGGAGCAGTTGGTGCGCCGCACACTGGCTTCGGTAGGCGGGACGCTGGCCGCCGCCGACGAAGCCCTGGCCACGGGGTTCGGGGGGAACCTGGCCGGCGGCACGCACCATGCCTTTCGCGATGAAGGCTCGGGCTTCTGCGTGTTTAACGACCTGGCAGTCGCCATTCTGTCCCTGCGGCGCCAACAACGGATCGGGCGCGCCGCCGTGATCGATCTCGACGTGCATCAGGGCGATGGCACCGCGGGCATCTTCGCGGACGATGCCTCGGTGCTGACCGTCTCGCTGCACGGTGAAAACAACTTCCCGTTCCGCAAGCAGCCGGGCCGAATCGACATCGGATTACCGGACGGCACATGTGACAAAGAATACATCGGCCGGGTGCGAGGAGTGTTGCCCGCGATTCGCGAATTCCGGCCGGAGATCGTGCTTTACCAATCCGGTGTGGACGGACTCGCGGGCGATCGCCTGGGGCGCTTGAAGCTCTCGCTGGACGGGCTGATGGAGCGCGATCGGATGGTTTTCGAATTCAGCAAATCGTCGGAAATCCCGATAGTGGTTACACTTGGCGGCGGTTATGCGGAACCGATCGATCGCACGGCCGAGGCGCATGCCAACACCTTCCGCGCTGCCGCTGCTGCCTATGCCTGACGAGAAACCTACGGCCGGAGGGCAACGTCTTTCAAATTGTAGAGGCTTCTGACGAGTGGCGCCGCGGGACGTTAGATCCCCTGCGGGCCAGCCGGCGGGTGTTATCCTCCGAGCGCCCGCCGGTCCTTTACTGGAAATTACTGGAAATAAAGCACATCCGCTCTTATATGTGCATCCTTAGTCTCCAGGCAGGGACCGCACGTGAAGCGGTAACCCGGCCATAAGGTCTTCACTACTTGGGGGATTCGCACTTCGTCTCCAGGCATGTGCTCGGCGGCAATGGATAGCCGCGGGTGGTATTTCGCAAGTGTATCGCGCGCGCCGGCCAGCGCCCGGGCTTCGGCCCCTTCGATATCCATCTTGATGTAGTCGACCCGTTCGAGCTTCAACTCCGCCACCGCTTTGTCAATGGTGGTAAGCGGCGCCTGCACCCCTGGCGTTCCGTCGCTCAGCATCACAAAGCTGTCGGCGGCACTGTTGTGCGGATCGCGCTTGAGCAGCAGGATGTCGTCCTTGTCCCAAACCCCCTTCGCAACCACCACCACCCGGCCGGCCGCGATCTCGTCCTTGAAATTGCGGCGGTAGGATTCGAGATTTTCGGGCCCCGGCTCGAAGCCCACCACGAGTTTGGCCCCGTGGTCCAGCGCGAGGCGGGTCCAGTCGCCGATGTTGGCGCCGCAATCCAGCACGATGTCTCCGGACCTCACCGCGTACTCGCCGGTGCCGTAAACTTCACGCACCTGCTCGGCGAGGCTGAACGGCAGCACGTAGTCGTTGCCTTCGGGGATCCACCAGCGGCCGTACGGCGTCTCGACGAGGTGGTAACCCGCCGGGTCCTTCTCCACCACTTTGCTGGAGCGGAGAATTTCGGTGGAGTATCGGATTTGAAGCTGCAGATTGCGGTCCGCCGCCAGCGCACTCCGCATGGGGCAGACCGGACTGCGGCCCACGGCTTTGATGGCGAACAGCCGGAGGGGCGGGTAGAAGTAGCCCGCCGCGGCAACGGCGGACGCGGCCAGGACCACGCGCACGATGGTTTTCACGTGCGTCTCAAAGCCAGCGCCGAGTTCTTGCTTCCGAACGCGATGCAGTTGGCGACTGCGTGCTCGATCTGCAAGTGCCGGCCGGGGCAGGGCACGTAATCCAGATCGCATTCGGGATCGGGCTCGTCGACGTTGATGGTGGGCGGGACGATCCCGTCGCGCATGGCCAGCAGCGTAGCCGCCACGCCGGCAGCGCCGCAAGCGCCTTGCGGGTGGCCGATGAGGCTCTTCAACGACGAGCCTGCGAGCCGGTACGCGTGCCCGTCGAACGCCAGTTTCACGGCGCGGGTCTCGATGCGGTCGTTGAGCTCCGTGGAGGTGCCGTGGTAATTGATGTACTGGACCTCCGAGGGTGGTATCCCGGCCTCATCCAGCGCCAGCCCGATGGCGCGCGCGGGCTCTTCGCCGCACTCCTCGAGGCGCACGCGATGGTAGGCCTCGCAGGTGGACCCATAGCCGGCGACCTCGCCGTAGATGTGCGCGCCCCGGGCGCGGGCCTGCTCCATCTCCTCGATGATGAAGAACCACGATCCCTCGGCGATCACGAATCCGTCGCGGTCGCGGGAGAAGGGGCGGGAGGCGCGCTGCGGCTCGTGGTTCCACCGCGTGCTCATGATCCGCATGAGCTGGAACCCGCGCAGGATCAGGGGAGCGATGGGCGAATCCACGCCTCCGGCCACGATGGTGTTCAGGACCCCCGCCTGGATGTGCCGGAAGGCATAGCCGATGGCGTCGGTGGAAGATGTGCAGCCGGTCGAGATGATGTGGCTCAGCCCGCGCAGGCCGAACCGCATGGAGACCTCGCTGGCCAGGGTGCCGATGGTGCCCGTGGGAATGGTGTAAACGCTGCACTGCTTCAGATGGCCGGTGTAATAGAGCCGGTATTGCTCTTCGGTAAAATCCTGGCTTCCGCCACCCGAGCCGACGATCACGCCGATCTGGCGCAGCTCGTCGCGCGACATCGAGTGCGTATCCAGCCCGGCGTCGTCCAGGGCTTCGGCGACGCTGGCCGCGGCCAGCGGCACGGCGCGCGAGACGTGCGGCCGGTCCTTGACCTCCACGTACTGCTTCTCGTCGAACTCGTCGGGCACTTCGCCCGCCACCTGCACGGCAAAGCCAGACGGGTCGAAGCGGGTGATTCTTCTCACCCCGCTCTCGCCGTTTTGAGTGGCTTTCCAGAAGCGCTCCCGCCCGATACCATTCGGGCTGACAGCGCCGATTCCTGTAATCACTACGCGACGCATCGAATTAGCTTTGCCTTTGGTCCAATCGTCAGTATAGGCTGAATCATATGGACACTGCCACGGAGAACCGGCGCGCGAGCACGTTCTCCGCCATTTTGGCGGGTCTCCAGGCGGGCATGTTGGGCGTGTGCTGGATGCTGGCGTGGCTGGGAATCAGCGCCAAATGGGAGCTTCGCAGCTTTTGGACTGCCGAAAACCTGATGGCCAGCGCATTCTACGGCGATGGGGCCATCCGCGCCGGGTTCGCCGCGAAAACGCTCTCCGGCGTGGCGCTCTATCTGCTGATGTACAGCACGCTGGGCGCCCTGTTTGCAGCGGTGGTGGCCGACCGGCTGCCGCGGTTCCGCGTGGTGTTGCTGAGCGTGCTGTTCGCGTTGGGTTGGTATTACCTCTCCTTCCGCCTGTTTTGGAAGAGTGTGATGCCGCTGGTGGCGCTGCTGCACTCGGCCCAGACCACGGTGCTGGGGCACGTGATCTACGGAGCGGTCCTGGGACGCTACCCCGTCTACCTGCCGCGGCAGGGGCCGCCGCCGGGGGACGTTGAGGTTCCCGCGGCCGAAGCCGCCGCGGCGGAAGCCCCTTCCGAGACGGCCGAGCAGTAAGGGCGTGCTGTCCGCCGCAATTGGCCACGCTTGTCCAGCGCGGATTGAAACGCCCATGAGAGGCTTTGTGAAATATAGTGAAAGTATCCGGCTGCCGGGGACATTTCCGGGTATGGGCATGACCAACTCAATTCGAAGTACCACGCTGGCATGGATGCTGGCCGCCGCGGGCCTGCATGCCGCCGATGGTGTGGCGCCGGGGATAAACCATTTCGCCACTTCGGCCTACCGCGACCTGGCCCGCGGCCACGGCAACCTGATTTTCTCCCCCTTCAACATTGCTTCCGCGCTTTCGATGGCGCTCGCGGGCGCCCGCGGCCAGACCGCCGCCGAGATGGCTGCGGTGCTGGACAAGCTCCCTCCGGGCGCCGTAGTGGACCAGCTCGTCAAAGACGCGAATACCGGCGGGAACCAGTTGCTCACTGCCAACGGCCTCTGGGTCCAGCGCGACTTCCCAATTCTGTCCGATTTCAAACAGTTGATGGAAACCCAGTACCGCGCGCCGCTCAGCGAATTGGACTTCGCGAAGAATCCCGAGCAGGCGCGCGCCGCGATCAACGACTGGACCGCGCAGCACACCAAGGGCAAAATCCGCGAGCTGTTCGGGCCGGGCTCGCTGGGTCCAGCCAACCGCCTGGTCCTCACCAGCGCCATCTACTTCTACGGCAAATGGCGATCGGCGTTCCCCGCCAAGGCGACCAAACCGGCGCCCTTCCGAGCTGGATCGGGCGCCGTGAACGCGGACTTCATGAACCAGACGGGGACGTTCGGGTACGGCGAAACGCCTTCCGCCCAGATCCTGGAGATGCAGTACGCCGGCACGCCGGTGGTGTTCGACGTGGTGTTGCCGAAGTCGGACACGGGCATCGCCGACCTGGACACCTCCATTGACCCGGACAAACTCGCCGAGTGGCTGGGGGCGATCCACCCGCGAACCGTCGAGGTGGCGCTTCCGAAATTCCGCGCGGAATCGGAGTTCTCGCTCCAGGAGGCGCTCTCCCGGATGGGCATGCCCACGGCGTTCACCTCGCAGGCCGATTTCTCGGGCATCGACGGCCGCCGCGACCTGGCGATTTCCGCCGTCCGTCACAAGGCCTTCGTGGACGTGTCCGAAGAGGGCACGGAGGCGGCGGCAGCCACGGGAGTTGCCGTCGCCCTGGTCGCGATGAAGACGCCGCAGCGGACGGTCTTCCGCGCCGATCATCCCTTCCTGTTTCTCATCCGCGATACGCACAGCGGAGCCATCCTCTTCGCCGGACGGCTCATGAATCCCAAGTCGTAGCGATCTGACGTGGAAGCGGCCGACCTTGGCCATCCGCGCGCCTTCGAGCGCGCGCGCCAGGTGGCGTCCGACGAATCCGGTGCCCCCTGTAATCGCGATCCTCATGCCGATACTCCGTAGAAGCTCAGCGCGTTGTCGCCTTGCTTCACGATCCGCGTGCGCCGCAGCCCCCCCTGCTCATCCGGCAGAGCCAGCCGGATGGAGTGCTGCACGATGGACAGCGGCGGCGGGTCTTCCCCCAGAAGGGCTAGAATCGACGAATACTCGCGCTCCTGATCGTAGGGCGGATCGAGAAACACGATCTCCGCGCGGTAATGGGGCATCGTAAGCGTCACCATGCCGGTGACCACCGTCGCCCGCGCCGCCACCTTCAGCGCCGCCAGGTTTTCGTGGATGGTCTCGATGGCCGCCCGATTGCGCTCCAGGAAAAAAGCGTGCGCCGCGCCGCGGCTCAGCGCTTCGATGCCCACCGCGCCGGTGCCCGCGTAGGCGTCCAGGAACGTGGCGCCCTCGATGCGCGGAGCGAGGATATTGAACAACGTCTCGCGCAGGCGGTCGGGCGTCGGACGGGTGGCGTCGCCTGGGATGCTCTTCAATCGGCGCGAACGGAACTCTCCCGCGATCACGCGCATCAGCCCACCGTCACCAGCCCGTAGCGCCGCTGCCAGTGGTCGCGAATATAGGCGACCGCGCGAAGCAGGTTCTCTTCCGAGGGCGGCCGCGCGATGAAGTCCACCGCCTCGCGGCGCGCGATCTCCAGAATCTCGCCGTCGCGCAGAATGTTGGCCACCCGCAGCGAGGGCAGGCCCGATTGCCTGGTGCCGAAGAACTCGCCGGGACCGCGCAGCTTCAGGTCCATTTCCGAAATGTAGAAGCCGTCGGTGGATTCCACCAGGGTGCGGATGCGCTGGCGCGCGGCGTCGTTCAGCTTCTCCGTCACCAGGATGCAATAGCTCTGCGCGGCGCCGCGGCCCACCCGCCCGCGAAGCTGATGCAACTGCGCCAGGCCGAAACGCTCGGCCTGCTCGATCAGCATGACGCTGGCGTTGGGCACATCCACGCCCACTTCGATGACCGTGGTCGAAACCAGGATCTGAATCTGGCCATCCTTGAAGCGCTGCATGGCCGCTTCCTTCTCGTCGCCGCCCAGGCGTCCGTGCATGAGCCCCACGGAGAGCGTGGGGAAGACCTCGCGCGATAAGTGCTCGTACATTTTCTGCGCGGCCTTCATGGCCTGGGTCTCCGATTCCTCGATCACCGGGTAGACCACGTACGCCTGGCGTCCTTCGTCGATCTGCTTCTTGAGGAAACTGTAGACCTGCTCGATGCGATCGGCGGTGGTGTGCTTGGTGACGATGGGCTTGCGTCCGGGTGGAAGCTGGTCGATCACCGAGACGTCCAGATCGCCGTAGAGTGTCATGGCGAGAGTGCGCGGGATGGGGGTCGCGGTCATCACCAGCACGTCTGGATGGACGCCCTTCTGCACCAGCCCCAAGCGCTGGAGCACGCCGAAACGATGCTGCTCATCGACGATGGCCAGTCCCAGGCGTTTGAACTCCACGTCCTTTTCGAGCAGGGCGTGGGTGCCGATGGCCACGTGGGCCAGACCTTCGGACACCAGCTTTTTCAGTTGCGCCTTCTCTCGTGGGGTGAACGAGCCGGTGAGCAGAAGCGTGACGTAACCCAGCTTCGAGAGGATCTGCTTGAAGTAGAACGCGTGCTGCGCGGCCAGGATTTCGGTGGGCGCCAGAACCGCCACCTGGTAGCCATTCTCGATGGCGATGACGGCCGCTTCGGCCGCCACGATGGTCTTGCCGCTGCCCACGTCGCCTTGCAGCAGGCGATTCATGGGCCGCGGCGCTTTCATGTCTTCCGCGATTTCCTTGATGACGCGCTTCTGCGCTTCGGTCGGCTTGAAGGGCAGCATCGCGCGGACGCGTTCGCGCACGCGGTCGTTGATTTCGAACGCGATGCCGGGCAGCAGGCGGGCCTTGGCGCGCTTCAGGGCGACCCCGCACTCCAGCCAGAAGAACTCCTCGAAGATGAGCCGGAACTGCGCCGGCGAGCGAAACGCGTTGAGCAGGCGCAAGTCGGAATCGGGCGGCGGAAAGTGCGTGTGGCGGATGGCCGTCCAGCGGTCCGGCAGTTTGAGCCGGTCGAGCACGTACAACGGCAGGTAGTCGTCCTCCGGCGGCAGCGATTCCAGAATGCGATGGGTCAGGACGCGAAGCATGCGGGCGGTGAGCTTCGAAACACCCTCGTAGATAGGGACCAGGCGGCCGACGTGGAGCGAAGCTTCGCCATCGTCATCGTCGCCCGAGAGGATTTCGAACTCGGGGTGCAGCATGGTGATCTCGCCGGCGTAGCTGTCGAATTCCACCTTGCCGTAGAGCGCCACCTTCATGCGCTCGCCGAAGACGTTGGCGAGATAGCCGCCGTGGAACCACTTGCCCACCAGGATGGCGCGTGAGGAATCGGTGAAGCGCACTTCGAACAGGCCGAGGTTGCGGCGCTTGAAGCCTGACAGCTTCGCTACCAGCACCTCGGCAATCACCGTGGCCATCTCGCCCGGGGCCAGTTGCGCGATGGTCTTCATGTTGCTGCGGTCCTCGTAGCGAAAGGGGACGTAGCCGAGCAGGTCCTCGACGGTGCCGAGTCCCTTGGCTTGCAGCATGACGGCGCGGGCCGGGCCGACTCCTTTGACGTAGGTAAGCGGGGTAGTAAGCTCCATTCGGTGAGATGAACCCAGTGTACAATGCCATCGTGAGACCAATCCTCCTTCTGTTCACGGGCGCGCTCTGCGCGGCGGGCGCGGACTTCCGTGTCGGGATCATCGGAACCGATACGTCGCATGTTCCCGCCTTCACCAAACTGCTGAACGACGACCCCGGCCAGCCGGACCACATCGCTGGCGCGCGCGTCGTGGCGGCGTACAAAGGCGGCAGCAAGGACATCGAAGACAGCTCCCGGCGCGTGGACCAGTACGCCGAGGAGATCCACTCGAAATGGGGAGTGGAGATCGTGCCTGACATCCCGGCGCTGCTGTCGAAAGTGGATGGCGTGCTGCTCGAGAGCATCGATGGCCGCCTCCATCTGGGGCAGGCGCGGCCGGTAATTGCGGCGCACAAACCGCTGTTCATCGACAAGCCGCTCGCGGCCACACTCGAAGACGCGCGCGAGATCGCGCGCCTGGCGAAAGAGGCCGGCGTGGCGTGGTTCAGCTCGTCGAGCCTGCGCTTCGGGGCGATCGGCACTTCCATGAAGTTCGCGGACGCGACCGGCGTGATCACCTGGGGACCGGGACCGCTCGAGCCGCATCACTACCTGGAACTGGCATGGTACGCGGTGCATCCCATCGAGATCCTGTACACGCTGATGGGCCCAGGCTGCGAGTCGGTGACCCGGACTTCCTCCGCGGATTCCGACGTGATCGTGGGGCGATGGAAGGACGGACGGCTCGGCACGGTGCGCGCGGTCCGGCCGTACAGCGATTACGGGGCGATCGTGAATCGCGGCCGCGAGACAGTGGTGAGCCACCCGAAGGAGGCGACCGACTACCGTCCGATGGTGGTGGAGATCGTCAAGTTCTTGCAGACCGGCAAGCCGCCGGTGGCGAACAGCGACACGCTGGAAATGTACGCGTTCATGGACGCGGCACAACGCAGCAAAGAGCAGGGCGGGAAGCCGGTGACGCTGCGGTGACGGCGGCCGGATTAGCTCGCTTTACGCAGCGCGTCTTCTACGGCATCGGGATGATGGGCGATGACTGCAAGAAGAACCCGGGCTGGACCATCCGGCTGTGTTCGGCCTTGCTCCCAGTTTCGTACCGTTGCGGCGGTGAATCCGAAGCGCGCCGCAAACTTGGATTGGCTCAGGCCGAGCTTCTGGCGAATGGCCCGCACGTCGATCGGAGTCGGGCGATCCACTTGGACGTAGGTGACGCGAACCCCAGGGACGTTTTGTCCGCTCGCCCACGCGAGGGCTTGCTTGGCGCTGGCGATCAGCCGCCGGCCGGCAGCAGTGTGTTTCGTGGCCGGTCGCTTCTTCGTCTGACTGTTCATATGGTCTAGCTCCTTTTGGCGTATTGCGATGGGATCTGCGCAAGTATCCGCTTCAAGCCGCGCTTGTCGCTCTCCGAAAGATCGGCCTTCTCGCTTTTAGCGTAGATGTCTAAGACGAACAGAGGGATGGATTCGTTATGGTAGTAGTAGATCGTCCGTGCACCGCCCCGCGTACCCTTTCCGGAGATGGCCCAGCGTACCTTCCGCGCGCCGCCGGTTCCCGGAATCAGTAGGCCGGCTTCTGGGTTGCCGGCGAGGTAGGCCACCAGGTCGGCGCGTTCGGATTCAGTAAGGATGCCTTTGGCATGTTCCAGAAAGCGCTCCGTTTCTACGACGGCCATCGGCGGTATCATTGCACTATGCTACGATACTACGCTATTCGCGTATACGTGTCAAGCGTATGTGGGGCAACAAAAAAGCCGCCGCCCTCGCGGGCGGCGGCACGGTTGACCCGACTGGCAATTCTCAGAAGAACAGGCGAATTCCCAACTGCATCATGCGCGCGAAGTTCACCTGCGAAGTAATGCGCCCAAAGCTGCTGCTGCCCAGCGAGGTGTTGGGCGCGGCGAACATCGGGGTGTTGAACGCGTTCAAAGCTTCCGCGCGGAACTGCGCCTTGAAGCGCTCTCCGAAGACGAAGTTCTTGAACACCGAGGCGTCCCAGTTGGCCTCCCCAGGCCCCCGCATGTCCAGCGTGCGGGCGAGGTTGCCGAACGTACCGCGCGCGGCCGTGGAGAATGCCGCGGGGTTGATGTAGCCGCTCAGCCGGCTTTCCAGGCTGCCGCTGGTGACGGGCGACACTCCGGTAGCGTTCGGCCGCTGGCTGGCATAACCGAATACCGAGTTGTTGTTGGTGCTCTGCGAGATCTGCACCGGGAAGCCCGACTGGTAAACGCCGATCATGTTGATGGACCAGCCGCCGACCACATAGTTCAGGACCTTGCCCGACGAGAGCATGCTCTTGCCTTTGCCAAACGGGAGCTCATAGGTGAACGCGGAGGTCCAGCGGAGCGGCGCATCCACATTGGACAGCCCGTACTCGGCCGCCATGTTGTAGGGGTTCTGCGGGCCTGAGTTGCCGCCGTTGAGGAAGTTGCCGGCGCCGCCGGAGCTGATGTCATAGTTCCGCGACCACGTGAAGGTGGAGAGCAAAGTCAGCCCCATGCTCATGCGCTTTTGCACCTTGGCCACCAGCGAATCGTAGCGTGCGTGGCTGCTGTCGTTGTACTGCAGGTTGACGGTGCTGAAGGTCGGAAATGGCAGCAGGAGCTGCACCTGGCTAACCGAGGCGGTCCCGACCACGCCCGCGCCGCCGTTGTTGTAATACGGATTGGCGACGGTCTGGGTGAGGGCCGAACCTTGCGAGAGCAGCGACGGATCGAGCGCGTTGATGTTGATGTTGGCGGTGGCTTGCGTGAGGTGCGAAGACCGCGACCCGACGTAGCCGATTTCCGACGCGATGCCGAAGGGCAGTTGCCGTTGAATGTCGATCGAGAACTGCTGGACGCGCGGCGACCGCGCATTGGGATCGATGATGGAGAGCGCCTGACCGATGCCGGTGAGAGCGCCCAGCGAGTTGCCGGTGGGGACGGCCAGTCCGGCCGGGAAAGGATTCGAAAGGCTGTTGGCGGGCGTTGAGTTGCCGTCGAGAGAGGCGACATAGGTCGTGGTGGCGGTGTAACCCGGCGGATTGTAGGGCGTGCCGATGGCAAATTGAGGAGCCCAGAAGAGCCCATAACCGCCGCGAATGACGGTCTTCGGAGTCAATTGAAAGGCGAGACCGGCACGCGGGCCGAACTTGTTCATGTTGGGGTCGCTGACATGAATGTTGTTGCCGCCCACACCGGCGAATTCGATGATGCCCTTGGCGCCCAGGGGATTGTTGTCCTTGGTATCGAAGCCGACCACCATGTCGTTGTTCTTCTCCTGCAGGCCATACTCGCGCTCCCAGCGGATGCCGGCGTTGAGCGTGAGTCTCTTGGTGAGGCGGATATCGTCCTGGAAATAAGCGCCGTAGTAGTTGGCGTATTCGTACAGCTTGGTGGGAATGTAGCCGGTGCCGCTTGAAGCAGCGCCCAGCAGCATGTCGGCCAGGTCGGCGCCGGTGCCGGTCACGGAGGTGAGAGGCGTGGACCGGGTGAAGACGCCGTTGAAGCTGAACGCTCCGGCGCTGTTGGCGAAATCGTTGCCGTCGTCATGAATGCGGCGGTAATCGAACCCCGCCTTGAGGTTGTGGATTCCCTTGTATTTCGCGATGCTGGCTGAGAAGTTCTTGGAATAGTGAGTGTAGTAGAAGTTGTTGTTGGTGCCCAGGCTGTACTGCGAGGTCATCGAGATATTAGGAAAGGTGGGCGAGGCCACCTGGGCGACATAGCTGGGATTGAAGCCGAGGGTTGCGAGGTTGAAGCCCTGGCTCACCTGGTAACCGTAGTTCGGGAAGCGGTTGAAACCATAGCGCACGGAGAGCACCGTGGTGGGCGAGAGCGTCATCACGTTGTTGAACGCGGTGGCATCGACGCGCCGCTGCAAGCGCCACTGGTCGAGCGACGAGATGGTTTTGAACCAGGTGTTGCCGGGTTCGAGCGAGAAGTAACGCGCATAGCTCAGGCTGGCGCGCCACCAGGAAGTCACCTGGTGATCGAGTTTGGCAGTGTCCTGCGACGCGCGGCAGGGCAGAATGGCCGCGGCCGTCAGGTTGGGCGCCCCGTAATACGCGGACGTGGTTTGCGGCAGCACGTAAGTGGCCGCGATGTTGACGCCGACATTGTTGAGCCGGTTGGCGGGAATGACGTTCCCCGGGAATGCCTGGCGGGTGCAGGTACCACCCGTGCACACAGTGGTCGACGGGTCGTAGATGACGTTCAGCCCGCCGCCCGCGGCCTTGCTCTGCGAGAAGTCCCCGACGCGTTCCAGCGCGGTGGGCGTGGCGAACTGCGAAGAGTTCGACTGCGTGTCGTCATATCCTTCCCAGGCCAGCCAGAAGAACGTGCGGTTGCGGCCATCGTAGAGCTTGGGGATCTTGATGCGGCCGCCGAAGCTGGCGCCGAAGGTCCGGTTGGGTTGCGGCGGCAGCGGAATGCCGGCGGCGTTGTTGAAGAAATTGTTGGCCGCCCAGCCGGTGTCGCGCATGATTCCGAAGAGGCTGCCGTGGTAATCGTTGGTCCCCGACTTGAGATACGTATTGAACATACCGCCGCCGGTGCGCGCCATTTCGGCGTCGTAGGTGTTGGCCTGAACCTTCACCTCCTGCACCGCCTCCAGCGTGGGGATGATGATGGCGCGGTTGGCCGCGTCGGTGATCGGAATGCCATCCAGCAGGTAGTTGTTGCCGCGGACCGGGCCCCCAGCGATGGAGATTTGCGACGAGCCGCTCTGATCCTCCATACGGTTGTAGTGCGGGTCGCCGACCGGCACGACGTTCTCCGCGAGTTTCGACATCATGAACGGATTGCGGCCCAGGTTGGGCAGATCCTCGAGCTTCTGGCGGTCGAGCACCTGGCCCTGCGAGGCGTTGGCGGTCTCGATGAGCGAGACTTCCTCAGTGACCTGGATGCTCTCGCTCACCGCGCCGACCTCCATCTTGGCGTCGAGCGTGATGAACTCCTGCGTGCCAATCACGATATCCGTGTGTTCGAACCGCTTGAATCCGGGCGCCTCCACCACCAACTTATAGGTGGCGGGGTCGATCGCGGTAAAGGCATACTCGCCCTGGCCATTGCTCAGCGTGGCGCGCGAGACGTTGGTCGCCTGGTTGACCAGCGACACCTTGCCATCGGCGATTACTGCGCCTCCCGGATCCTGGACTACGCCCCGAAGTCCGCCCTGATAGGACTGGGCCCACATTGTCATACTTGCCAACGCAGCGAGACTAGCCGCGCGCAGCGCTAACGAAATCGAATGTATCTTCATATCCCCTGACTCCTTTGTGGGGCAGGTTCCCGGCCTGCCCCCGATTAATCCCCGTTAAGACATTACTCACATGCGAGCAGGTGAGAGACGACAAAAACCGATCGTCTCGCTCCGTGCAACGGAGTGTCCCACCTCACAACCAACCTCACGGCGTCTCGAAATCCGGGACGCGCGAAGCGGGCCGGATCCACTTGACCCAGGCGCCGTGAACTCCGTAAAACGCACAACCGATCGCTACAGCCAGCACCGCATTCACGGCGAGGACGCCGATGGCGGTTCCCAGAAACGCGGCCGCGTCGACGCGGCTCATTTTCGGCAGCCGGCGCCAGGCGCTCCAATCGAGGAGGCACAGGCCCATCCATGCCGTGACTCCCGCCAGCGCCGCCAGCGGGATATGCGGAACCAGTCCCGCTCCCAGGTAGAGAATCCCCACCAAAAAGACCGCGTGCAGCAGGTTCGCCACGCGCGTGGACCCGCCGCATCGAACCACCGCCAGGCTGCGTGCCGGGATGCCGACGCTGGGCGGCGCGCCAAACACTCCGGCGCAGATGTTGGCGATTCCGTACGCTCCCAACTCGGCATCCGCGTCGGAGATCTTCATCCGCTTATGACGGCCACGGAAATGCTCGACGACGCGCGATGTGATCAGAATATTCACCGAGGATACGAAGGCCAGCGCCAACCCCGAGGGCAGCACCGTGAACACGTCCTGGGGGCTCCAGGCGAACCCGGTGAAGGACGGCAACATCGACGCCATTTCCCCCACTTCCTTCTCGCGGAGGCCCAACACGCGCGCCAGCAGAATCGCCAGAGCCACTCCGGCCAGGGGCGCCGGCATGCGCGGCGACCACCGTGCGGCCAACGTGGCGGCGACAATCACCGTGAGACCGAGCACGAGGGGGACGATTCGCACATCGGCCAGGCGACCCATCACCGCCGCAAGTTGCCCCAACGTGGAGCCGGCCTGCCGGGTAAACGGCGTGGCCACCCCCAGAATTATGTCCAATTGCGAAATCAGCATCATGCCGCCAATGCCGCAGGAAAATCCCGATACGACGGCATGCGGCACACGCGCGATGTGCCGGCCCAGGCGCATGACGCAGAACCCCATCATGATCACCGAGGCCACGATCGAAACTTTGGCGGCGCCGCCGACCCCCTGGCTCCTTACCGCGAGTGCGATGAAAGGGACGGTAGCACTGGCCGTTCCGCCTATAAGCACGGGATTGCGGCCCAGCAGCGCGATTATCGGCGCCGTAAGAACGGACGTGAAGACCCCCGACACGGGAGGCAAGCCCATGAGCGACGCCATGGCCAGACCGTAGGGAAGCGCGATCAACGCGGCAATCGCGCCGCCCGACGAGTCGCCGAGGAATTGAGCCCATCCGTAGCGCGCCCCGCGCGGGGATCTTCGTAAGTTCACCATTTCAGAAGTTCACCAAGGTTGGCAGGGGCCGACACTCAGACGACAAAAACCGATCGTCTGTCCCACTCAACTCATCACCTTGAGGAACGCCGTCTTGAATTTGTTCATTTCTTCCTGCGTACCAACCGAAACTCTGACGTAGGTGGGCCAGCTCGGCCACACGCGCCCGATGTAGATCTTCTCCTTTCTCATGGCTTCGATGACTTCGTTGCCGGGCCGCTTGACGTCCACCATGAACTTGTTGGAAACCGAAGGCACGTACTTGAAGTTGTGCTTGTCGAGGAACGCCAGAACGTCGGTGCGCACGCCGGCGATGATCTTGCGCCGCTCGGGCACCAGCGTCTTGGATTTGAGGCTGGCCGCGGCGCCCGCCATGCCGGTCACCGGAAGCGCGCCGCTGCTGAACGGGGTGATCTTCTGCAACAGGTCGGGCCGGGCGATGGCCGCACCGGCGCGCAGTCCGGCCATGCCGTAGATCTTGGAGAAGGTGCGCAGGACGATGACGTCCTTGTCCTTGGCCACGAGGTCGGAGCACATGGGGGCGCCGGCGATGTGGATGTACGCTTCATCGATGAGGAGGATGCTGCCCTTCGGCTTGTTTTCGAGCAGCCACTCGATATCGGAGCGCGGCGTCAGCGTGCCGGTGGGGTTGTTGGGATTGCAGACGTAGATCAGGCCGGCATTGGGGTCGGCGACGGCCATGGCCTTGACGTCGTGAGCATAGGCCTTGGTCAACGGGATGCCGATGACCTTGGCGCCGATGTATTTGGCCGCACGCTCGCCGGCTTCATATCCCGGGTCGGCGGTCACGAACGGCCTGGTGGGCGAGGTGAAGGCCAGCACCGCCTGGTGCAGCGGCGCGCTCGATCCGGCGAACGGCTGCACGTAGTTGGGCTTCACACCTTCGAGGTCCGCCATAGTTCCCTGAAAGCCGAAGGTCTCCTCGTACAGGTAGCGCCCGCCTTTCTGCACGATGTTGTGGATGGCTTCGGCGGCCTCGGGGCAAGGCCCGAGCGGGTTTTCGTTGGCGTTGATCTTCACCGCATCGGGAGGCATCTCCCCGCGCACGGCGGAGAGTTGCGCCATGGCGGATTCGTTGTAAAACGGAAGCGAAGCTCCGGCGGTCAACACGGCGGCCAGACGGCCAAAGCTGCGGCGCGAAAAGCCGCGATTCACGAAATCGCGTTTCTGTTCCCGATTCAAACAGGCGTGCATGTTTCCCCCTTTTGTTCGAAATGGCTGGAAATAGGACGGTGGCTTCGACCGGGAGCCGGATGCTACGCCGCCATGGGCGTGAACGGAAGTATTTTGAAAAGCTTACCAGTTTACGGGAAGCGTGTCGAATCGAAATAATTTATGCGCGCGATCAAAGTTGGGGTCAGGGGCCAGGGGCCGATTGAAAATCGGAAGGTTGGCAGGGCGAAAGCGCCTGCCCACGTGTGTATTTTTTGGTCACGACTTAAGTTCCTCTGTTTCTGTGGGTTGTGGAGGGGCGTGGAAATCGGGAGGCGCATCCGGAGGGTTTTTGGGGACGGATGCGCCTCCCGGTTCCTCGCGGAGCTCAATGATCCGCTTCTTCCCGTGTAAGTGACGGAATTTCAATTCGATACCGTAGTCCGCGAGGGTCAGCATACAGGTCTTGAGCTGCTGCGAGACGCCCTTCGGAGTTTGGCAGGATACGACCGGTTGCAGAAGGTCCAGGAGCTCGGTGGCGGTGCCGGTCCACTGGCGGCGCTGCTCGATCAGGGCGCGGACGACTTCGACCATGGGGTGAGGAGGCGGCGGTGGGGTGAGGGCCTGCCGCATTTCGTCCTCGCTACAGCCGAGGGCGGGGCTGGCGGCCATGGCCCAGGCGAGCACGTCGGCGGATTTTCCAGAGGGCAGGTTCATTTGGGGGAGGCGGGTGAGGGCGGTGCTGATGGCGGCGCAGAGGGCGCCGAGAATGGCCGGCCAAGCCTGTTCGAAGGCGGTGAGGAGGGCGATTTCGGTGCTGCGACGGGCAGGGTCCAGAGGCGGAAGGGTGATGATGAAGGCGCGCTCGGCGAGGTCGCGGGGACACGACCAGCGCTCGGTGACGGTAAGGAGCACGGGGCGCTTGTAATATTGCAGCAGGGGATGGGTGGTGGCGCGGGAAGTCTCGTGGGAGGCTGCGCCGAGGCCGGAGGCGAGGCGGCAGAGGGCATCGGTGAGGGGCGGGGAGAGGGCGGAAACGTGGTCGAAGGCGAGGATCCAGTTGTGGCGGGCGAGGAGGAGGAGGTCGCGGGCGGTGTACGGGATGGGGGAGAGGGGCGCGGTGCTGGGATCGATGAGGCAGCGGAGGATGCGGGCGGCGAAGGTTTTGCCGGAGCCGGGGGGACCCTGGAGGATGAGGAAGGGGTACGGTCCATAGGGGCGGAGGGTGGCGAGGAGCCAGGCGAGGCAGCGGAGCCAGGCGGCGCGGGAGGGGAGATTGAGGCAGGATCGGAGGGTGTCGAGCGCGAGGGGCAAGGGCTGGGAGCCGGGGGCCAGGGGTGCGGGGAGAGCGACGGTGGAGCGGGATGTCTGGAAGAGCGCATAGTTGCCGGTAGTGGTCTTCCAGCCGTCGGCGGAGATTTCGACAAAGTGGCAATCGGGATCGCCGAGGTCGAGGAGGATCTGGGTGGGGATGAAGGCGGGACCGCGGTATCCGACGCGGCGGGACACGGCGAAGCGCTGGTTATTCTCCACGCTGGCCTTGGCTTCGAGGAGATTGAGGATGGCGTGGAAGGCGTTGGCGGTGGGGATGGTGTCGAATTGGGCATAGACCCGGTAGAAGAACCAATTTCGAAACGCGGGGGAGCGGATGGCGAGGATGCAGCCGGGAGGGATGGGGACTTGAACGAAGACCTGGCCGTCGCCGGCGGTGAAGGGGGAGCACTCCCGGACGATCTCCATGAAGCTCGCGATGGGTGAAGGTTGGAGCATAAATCCTCTCTCTAGTTTTGTTGTAGCAGGCGATCCTTGCGATGCCGGATCGTTGGAAACGGAAGTGATTGAAATCATTCAGAAAATTTGGGGAGTTCGGCCGTGACTGGGATTTTTGGGCGGGGTGGATTGGGGTAGTTTTTGTGGGCGGCAAGTCCCAGGATCTACGGGTTCTACGGGTCGCTCCTCAGCCAAGTGATACACTTGGGTACTAAACTGAGAGGATGCGGGACCGGAGCGAATCGGATGCACCACGTATCAAAAGAGATGCTTACACGCCGCTCGGCACTCTTGTTGGCGGCAGCGGGGCCACAGTTACTCGGTCAAAGGGGGGAGAAGTCCATGGGACGGCCAGTTGTTCATTTTGAGATCGGATGCCGCGACCGCGCCAGGACCGGCGATTTCTATTCGAAGCTGTTCGGCTGGCAGATCGCGGCCGCCGGCCCCGCGTCGAATATTCAAACCGGGAGTCCGCAGGGCATCTCGGGTCACATCACCTCGCTCGGCCACGAGCCGGAGCATTACACAATGTTCTACGTGGATGTCGAGGACGTGCAGGCTGCGCTCGATAAGGCCGCAGAATTGGGCGGCAAGACGCTAGTCGGGCCGATTACGATTCCGACCGGTACGTTTGCATGGTTCGCGGATCCGGACGGGAACACGATCGGGTTATTGAAGCCGGCGAGGCCTTAGGGCGCGGTCTGGGCCGGGGGCTTGGGCGAGGCGCGGAGCGGCAGGGGTCTCAAGGAGAGCGCTTCCACCAAGCACCGGTGCGCATCCTCGCTAAAGACTCCCGTCCTGCGGCCCGGTTTCCGTTGCTCCTTGAAGGCAACACCCGTCGAAACGCCCTTTACCTGAAGGAGATCTATCGCGGCGTATGGGGATTGTCGATGACAAACATCCAGGCGCCGTCCGGCTGGCGGCGCACGACCTCGGTGCTCAGCCCTTCGGTCGCCGATGGTGGACCGAGGGACCATGCGCCATGCAGACGGCCAATCCTTCAGCGGATTCGATAACCGCCCGTGTGTCGAGTTTCATGCGAGCGCCTCCTGCGAGAAAAGCATTAAAGGCGTCGCGGATGCCGTCATAGCCGGTAACCGGCTTGCCGCCGACAACAAGAACCGCGCGGGGCTCGTACAGCGCCAGTATCGCTTCGACATCCCCGGTATTGAAGGCGTGTTCGAAAAGGGAGTGAATCTCCCGTGGCGTGAATGCGGGCATTGGTTAGATTAGAGCACGGGTCAGGAGCCGAGAAAAAATCGGTTGGCAGCCGAAAGCGCCTGCTCCCACCCAGAAACGCAGCCCTTGGGCACCAACGCAGCGCCGCCCGGTGCTGTAATATACTTCTTCTTACTTCTCCTTAGCCAGATGGCGCCGCTGGGCAAGATTGGCACTTATCGTCTCCTGCGCAAACCAGGTCAAGGTGGGATGGGGATGGTCTACGAGGCCGAGCAGCAGGAGTAAACCCGCGGAGGCGGAATCGACTGGCACAAGACGCCTGAGCCACACTTTACCATGTAGACTGGGATCATGCGTTGGCTCGTTGCCCTAGCGATTGCCGGCCATCTGCCGCTCACGGCAGCGACAGCCGCGGATGTTGCGCGCGCCATTCGGGAGAACAGCTTTGACCGTGACGAGTGCTATCGCGTCCGCGATGTAACTCTGGTCAAGGAAGACATTCGCATTTACTTCAACGAAGGCCACCTCATCTTCAGCAAACCGGTGGCCGGCCGGCGAATCGCCGCCGTTTTCACCGCGGACGTCGAGGGCGGCGACGGCGAGATCATCCTCCTGCCGCCGGATCGCGCCGAGCGGCGGTCGCTCGCCGCTTATATCAATTCTCCCAACCTCGACGATCATTTCCACACGGCTCTCCTGCTTTTCACGGGCGATGAGTATGACCAGATCAAATCCCAGTTTCCCAACAACCCCGCCAACCGGAAGACGCCCGAAATCGGCGCCGTGATGGACGAGGATTGGACGGCCGTGCTGCGCAACCTCGGAACCAGTTACCAGACGCGTCTGACGCTGGACTTGCTAGGCGGCCGTGGAAGCCGGGCAGGACTTTTTGCCGCGCTGTTCAGCAGCCCGAAACTCGGGAACTTCGATGTGGCTTTCGATCCCGAGGGCAGCGAACAGATTCTGGCCGGCCAGGTTGTCTTCCGCGCCGACCGGGCGTATTTCGACGTCTGGACCAGTTTTTCAGGCCGGTCGTTCCGCAAGAATCCGGTACCGCGGCCGGCCGATCTTTCGATGCGCGATTACCGCATCGAGGCCACCGTCAATCCCGACCTTTCGTTGACGGCTGTCACCCGCGTGAAGATCAGAGCGGCGGAAGACGGCACCACCGCAACGGCGTTCGACATTTCCCCGGAAATGCAGGTCACGGGGGTTACCGTGGACGGACGCGCCGCCGAGGTGCTGCTGCGCGAATCGCTGCGCCTCAATCTGACCCGCGGCGGCAACAATCTCTTCGTAGTAGTGCCTCCCGAGCCGCTGCGCGCGGGACAGGAATACGAATTCGAGTTTCAGCATTCCGGCAAGGTCATCCATGACGCGGGCGACCGCGTGTTCTACGTGAGCGCGCGCGGCAGTTGGTATCCCACGCACGGGCTGGAGTTCGCGCAATACGACCTGCTCTTCCGCTACCCCAAGGATCTGGATCTGGTCACCCCCGGCGACGTCGTCGAAGACCGCACCGATGGCGACTGGCGCATCACGCGCCGCCGAACCGCTTCCCCCATTCGCATTGCCGCATTCAACCTCGGCAATTACGAGCATGCGCGCGTGGAGCGGGGTGGCTACGTGGTGGACGTCTGCGCCAATCGCGCGCTGGAGCGGGCGCTGCAGCCGCGCCCGCAAACCACCACCCTCCCGCCGATACCGACCGTGATTCGCACGCGCCGCACCCCCGATCTGCTGGCGGAGACGCAGACCGTGCCGCCGGCGCCGGACCCCATGGCCAGGCTCAAGAGCCTGGCGTCGGAAGTGGCATCGGCCCTGGAATTCATGGCTTCCAAGTTTGGGCCGCCGACGTTGCCGCACCTGACGGTTTCACCCATTCCCGCCTCGTTCGGCCAGGGCTTCCCCGGCTTGATCTATCTTTCCACGCTGGCGTACCTCAAGAACCTGCCGGGCCCGCGAGCGGCCGGCAATGAGCAGCAGGAACTGTTCTTCCAGGACGTTTTGCAGGCGCATGAAACCGCGCACCAATGGTGGGGCAACCGCGTGTGCGTGGGCTCGTACCGCGACTACTGGCTCATGGAGTCCCTGGCTAATTACTCCGCGCTGCTTTACCTGGAAAAGACCAAGGGTGTTCGCGTCCTGGACCAGGTATTGGACAGCTACCGCGCGGCTCTGCTGGCCAAGGGCGAGAACGGGCAGCCCGTGGATGCCACCGGGCCGATCGTCCTGGGCACGCGGCTGGAAAACTCCCAAGAGCCGCGCGCCTGGCATTCCATTACCTACGGGAAGGGCTCGTGGATCATGCAGATGCTACGCCAGCGCATGGGCGACGAACGATTCCTTGCGATGCTGGCGGAGGTGGTCAAACGCTACGACCACAAAGAAATCTCGACGGAAGCCTTCCGCGAATTGGCCGCCAGTTTCCTGCCGCCCAAGCCGGACGACCCGCAACTGGAAAGCTTCTTCGAGCAGTGGGTCTATGGAACCGGCATTCCAAACTTGAAACTGGCCTGGTCGCTCAGGGGCAAAGCCCCTGCGTTCCGGCTGGTTGGAACGCTGTCGCAATCGGACGTGGGTGACGATTTCACGGCGCTCGTACCGGTCGAAATCCAGGTGGTGCACGGGCGAAGCATCACGCAGTGGGTACGTTCCTCGAAAACTCCGGTAACATTCACCGTGCCGCTGAAACAGCCGCCGCTCAGAGTGGCGTTGGATCCTCACCACGGGGTGCTGCGGCACTAAGCCATTGTCATGAAATAACCAGCTCAATCGGCGGCAACCGCTCCCTTACGGTCGCGGCTCTGAGAGCGCATCGGAGCCGCGACCGTAAGGGAGC
>Ga0209517_10001845_pt1 | contig 31054 bp, 37 predicted proteins | sample PeaSoiMetSII2010_FD_187695 | JGI IMG/M metagenome (GOLD analysis project Ga0209517, IMG submission 187695) | Peat soil microbial communities from Weissenstadt, Germany - SII-2010 (SPAdes) (version 2) | ecosystem: Environmental > Terrestrial > Soil > Wetlands > Peat | place: Germany...
GGGGCATGGAGATATGGAAAACGCTGCGCGTTTCCCACATCCCCACACCCCCGGCGACGACTACGGACAAATGTTCAACGAGGCGTTACACTAACACTCCACTTGGTACAAAAAATCGGTCAGGTCACCCTTGTTGGGGAAGCGGGCGTTTCCATCGAAGTGTTTGCCGATGTCAGCACGACTGCCGAACAGATGTTTTCGCAAGGGCAGGAAATGTTTTCGTGGATTCCCAACGCGTACATCAAGTATCCCTGCACACATGAGGGTTTGCGGGCTGCGCGAATGTCGGTTCAACAAGACATCCGAGTCAACATCACCCTGTGTTTTTCGCAGGAGCAAGCGGCTGCCGTGTATGCCGCGACGAAGGGATCAAAGGAACCGGTGTACGTATCGCCATTCGTGGGCAGGCTCGACGATCATGGCGAAAACGGCATGGATCTTGTTAAGAATATTAAGAGAATGTACGAAGCAAGCGATGCCCATGTGTACGTGCTGGCCGCAAGCATCCGCCATCTTGATCACTTGCTTTGTTCTTTTGCTCTACACGTTGAGCTTGCTACGGTGCCGGCGAAAGTTCTGGAGGAATGGGCAGCAAAACGCTTTCCTATGCCGGACCGGAATTTCAGCTACAAAGGGGAAGGCCGGAGCGGCAAGCCCCTGAAAGCGATTCCGTACAAAATGCTGAACCTCAACCGTCCGTGGGACAGCTTTGATATTGCGCACGAACTCACGACCAAGGGGATTGAGAAGTTCGTGACTGATTATCAGAGCACACTGAGACGATCAGCATGATGATCAGCGCCTGTTTTGAGGGTATCTCAGCTGCTTTGTTGGTGGGACATTATGTCTATCGTAAGACCGAAGGTTGATATTTCCGGCACTGTCGGCGATCAAGTGTGGCGTAACCTCCAGCGGTTCGAGCACATGGAACGACCATGCCGGAAATAAAGGGCAATCATGGTCAGACGCTGGCAAAGGCTCCGATTTTTCTCGGGCTGACGGAGGACGAAATCGCTTTTCTCCTGCAGCGCGCTGTGCCGCGCCACTACGCAGCCGGCGAGATTGTTTTCGGCGAAGGCGAACCCTGTTTGGGGCTGTATGTTGTCGAATCCGGGCATATTCGTATCTTTAAGAGTTCTTCTGGCGGGCGCGAGCATGTGCTCAGCATTGACGGACCGGGAAGCTCGGTAGCGGAGGTGCCGGTCTTTGACGGCGGAAACTATCCGGCATCGGTGGCAGCAATCGACGACGCCACACTTCTCTTCGTGAGCAAACAAGATTTCCACGCATTGTGTCTTGCCCATCCACAGGTTGCGCTCAAGGTATTGCGGGTCGTGGGTGCACGCTTACGGCGGCTCGTCGGGATTATCGAAGAGCTTTCGTTTATTACGGTGCGTCACAGGCTCGCGTCGTTCCTACTTCGACTAGCGCAAAGGGAGGGCAAGCATACCCGCGACGGTATCGAGGTCACTCTACCGGCGAGCAACCAGGAACTGGCCTCACAGATCGGAACCGTCCGCGAACTCGTCTCCCGCAATCTCAGCCGGCTGCAGGCGCAGGGAGTAGTCCGGATCGATGGCCGGAGTGCATTCATCCGCGATCTGAAGGGCCTCGAAGCAGAGACTCAAGCTCCGGAGTAGCTGCAGGCCACGCAGTTCACGTCCTTGAAGGCTGGGTACGTCTCAAAACTCTCCAGAGTGGGTACCTCAAGAACGAACACGTTTCGATCGTGGTACGTTCGGGGGGTACTGCAATTTCCGCAATGGACTTGAAGGCAGTCGAGGAATGAACCACTGGTAAACCTTCGGTCCTAAGATCACTTCCACCCGTGCAATGCGGTTGTCGCGCGGGCGACACCCATAGACCAAAATACAGAGGGTAGTAAGCGGAAGACTGGGTTCTAGCACATGACCATCCAATGACGTTTGTCACAGCGAACGGTTCTGGGCCTCCGTGACAAAAGTCATCGTAATCGATTCCTAGCGGCACTATCTTCGGATGAGAGAGGCGGCCTTAGGGCTTCTGCCAGGGCTGCGGAGAGAAATCAATGAGCTTGACTACTGCAAAAACTGTGCGGGAACTTGCGGCGGAGTTCCCGAATGCGACCCGAGTGTTTGAAAAGCTGGGCATCGACTACTGCTGTGGCGGAAACAGATCGTTGCAAGAGGCATGCGCCGCCGCCAATTTGTCGGCAGACGACATATTGGATTCGCTGGAAATGGCCGAACAGGTGTCCCGAGCGGGCCAGAAAGAGCGCAATTGGCAGGTGGAACCTTTGGCCGACGTGATAGCTCACATCAACAGCACGCATCACAAGTACACGCGTCAGGAAATCGCCCGGTTGGGCCCGCTGTTCGACAAGGTCTGCTCCGTGCACGGGAAAAACCATCCCGAACTGCCGCAAGTTCAGGCCAGTTTTCAGGGTCTGGGGCAGGAACTGACCATGCACATGATGAAAGAAGAGAGGGTCCTGTTCCCCTATATAATAAGGATGGAAGAGTCGGTCACCCAGAAAGAGCCGGTCCTGCCACCGCCTTTCGGCAGCGTGCAAAACCCAGTTTCGATGATGATGCAGGAGCATGACTCTGCCGGCAAAGCTTTGCGCGCGATGCGTCAGGCCAGCGCGGGTTATACGCCCCCGGGCGATGCCTGCATCAGCTACCAGACTCTGTACAAAGCCCTGGCAGACTTTGAAACCGACCTCCATCAGCACATTCACCTGGAGAACAACATTCTGTTCCCGCGTGCGATCGAGATGGAACGAGGGCACGGAGAGGAACGGAGACAGGATGCCGGCGCAGGCAACCCGCATTGAGACCCAGGTTGGTCGGGCGCTCACCCCAGGGGAGATCTTCGAGATCACGCGGGCGAGGGAGACTAGCCTGTCCCGCTTGCTCATGCTTTACATCACGACCGGCTTGGTGTTCATGCTTCTCCCGGGAACCTTCCTGGGGGTCTGGAACCTGCTGGCGATCAGCAGCCATCATGCTGCGAATTCGGTCTCTGCCGGATGGATCCAGGCACATGGGCACGCGCAGATCTTCGGCTGGATCTGCACGTTCATCTTAGGCATCGGCTTCTATTCCATTCCCAAGTTGCGGCGTACGAATCCGTTCGCGCTGTGGGCTGCATGGGTGTGCTGGGTGCTTTGGACGTTGGGCGTCAGCCTACACTGGCTGACTGGCGTTTACCTGTGGCAATGGCGCGTCGTGCTGCCCGTCTCGGCGGCACTCGAAATAATTGCCTTCTCAATTTTCTTGTATTCGATTTCGGGTCATAGACCCCAGGACTCCGGTAAACAGAAGTTGGAAGAATGGGTTTTTGTAGTGATCGCGGCCGCCGCAGGTCTGCTGCTTACGCTGCTTGTCAACTTGGGCGAGGCGTTATTCCTCGCTTGTCGTGGCGTTTCACCTGATCTCCCAAGCCAATTCGACCAGCGGTTCCTGGTACTCGAGACCTGGGGATTCCTCGTTCCATTTGTCTGGGGGTTCAGCGCCAAATGGCTGCCGGTTTTCCTGGGGTTACGCCCGGTACACGGGCGCATACTGCTCCTCGCAGTCGCAGCGAACTCCTCCGGCGTGATTGCTGCAATGATGGGCTGGATGAGATCAGCTGTGCTTCTGTTATTGGGCGGGATCATCGTCGCGGTTTGGGCCCTCCGCTTACTCGAGCGAGCACAGCAGCCGGCAAAGGTGAAGGGAGTGCACACCACCTTTCCGCTTTTTGTGCGCTTGGCGTACCTCTGGGCCATCGTCGCAGCGGCCCTGGGAATCTGGGCTAGCTTGGTCGAGGGCTCTCACGGGATCTGGGGTGCATCGCGTCACGCGTTGACTGTGGGTTTCCTGGCCACGATGGTGTTCAGTGTGGGCTCGAGAATTCTGCCGGCATTTTCCGGAATGCGCTTGCTCTTCAGCACCAAACTGATGTTTCTTTCGTTGCTGCTACTGGGGGCAGGGTGTCTGCTTCGTGTCAGCTCCGAGATTCTCGCATATCAAGGCTTTGCGAACTGGGCATGGTCGTGGCTCCCAGTGTCGGCTGTCATTGAGATGACCGCAGTCACAATTTTTGCGTTCAATCTGCTGGTCACCTTCACGGGCCGTCCTACATCACAGTCGGTCGAGCGGGGCACTGCACATTAAGAGCACAATGTTCAACACGAGTGGGAGAGACTTGCCTCGAATCCGAGACGAAGTTGGTCGAAGGTTGTGGAGAGACGGGCCATGCCTGGTTCCTGGACAATACTGCAGCACGTAGCGTGGGAGGGCCCCGGGTTGATCGCGGGCGAAGCTCAGGCACGAGGCCTACACACAGACATCCGACGCCTCGATCTGGGGGCTGGCCTTCCGCAGCCCGATGATGTTGAGGGCCTGGTTGTGATGGGCGGTCCCATGGGTGCTTATGAAACCGACAAGCATCCCTTTTTGGCCGAAGAGTGCAGCCTCATCGCAAAGCTGGTCGGGCGCAATCGTCCTGTGCTGGGCGTGTGTTTGGGCGCTCAGTTGCTCGCGCGAGCGCTCGGGGCGAGAGTGTTTCCCGGGCCAGGCCCGGAAATCGGTTTTGGATTTGTCGACCTGACGGCGGAGGGGAAGCGAGATGCTCTTTTCGGACCGAACGGACCGTCCGTTTCCGTATTCCATTGGCATGGAGATACCTTCGATCTGCCCGCGGAAGCCACATTGCTTGCTTCCAGTGCGGAGTACCTGCACCAGGCGTTTCGCTTCGGAAGCTGTGCCTATGGCTTGCAGTTCCACATTGAGCCGGACTCCGATACCTGGTCGGCTTGGCGTGAGCACCTGCCCCCCGCTTTGGTTGCGCGAGCAGAGCAGAGGCGCTGCGTGGTCGAACGAGTTGGCAGAAGCATAATTGCTAGATTCTTTGATGTCGCCTTGGGCGGCAGGCTCGCAGTCGGAAGAAGGCGCGAAGCCTAAGTGCGTCCGTTGCCGCCAGCAACCACTTTCGTCACTCTGAGACTTTTGTCATAGCGGTATCGAACCAGGCCGGTAAACTGAAGCTATGCCTGTCCAGATTGGAACCAAGACCCACAACTTTACTGATCCCACCGGCCTGCTCTCGGACTGCCACCGGCGGATCGAAATGTTTCTCGGTACCCTCGAAGCGGTCGCTACGTCGATCGACCGTCCTGCCACGGAGGAGACCCGCCGAGCGCTGGAGTCTACCTTGCGCTACTTCGCGCAAGCTGCACCAAAGCACACTGCTGACGAAGAGGAGTCGCTATTTCCCCGCTTGCGCCAGATCCACCATCCTGAAATCCAGGCTGCCTTGTCAAGGCTGGAGCAATTGGAGGAGGAACATTGCTGGGCAGCCCCATTGCACGCCGAAGTGGAACGTCTCGGAGCGCAATATCTCTCGACGGACAATCTCTCCAGTGCTGAAGTCGACGACTTTCGCAAAGCTGTTGCCAGTCTCGCAGCCATGTACAAACAGCACATCAGTGTCGAGGATAGCGTGGTGTTTCCTTTAGCAGCCCGGGTGTTATCCGACGCTGAGAAGGTCGGCATTGCTGAAGAAATGGCGAGCCGGAGGAAAATCAAGCTTGTGCCGGGGAGTTCTGGAGCTGCGAGTCGCTTTTGATCGCGAGCCTCAAAGGCTAACCTCTCGATGAAAACGTACAAGTCGCTAAAAGGGGTGAAGTTCTGATGAATCGATTCCACCGATGGTACTGTCGATCGGCGAGATGGAAGCAAAAGCTTGAAAAGGAGATTCTCCCCTGGTCGTTGAGTGGAGTCGATTTGGGCAATGAAGTTCTGGAACTAGGGCCGGGCCCAGGCTTGACTACCGATTGGCTGCGACGTCTATGCAAACAAATTACTTGCATCGAAATCGACCCAGGATTGGCCAGCTCTCTCAGTCACCGCATGGCCAACACCAATGTCAGTGTGCAATGCGACGATGCGACGGCAATGCCTTACCGTGACGGCACATTTTCTGGCGCCGTGTCGTTCACCATGCTTCACCACGTACCTTCACCGGCCCTGCAAGATCGGCTGTTCGCCGAGGTTTACCGGGTCCTCAGACCGGGTGGCGTTTTTGCCGGAACGGACAGCATGCGATCCCTGGTGTTGAGGATCTTTCACATTCGCGACACAATGGTTCTCGTGGATCCGGCTACGTTGCCCCTCAGACTGGAAGGCGTCGGCTTCAGGGACGTGAGGATCGAAATTGGTGCCGGAAGATTTCGATTTTCTGCACGACGTCCGTGCGAAATGCCGTCCTGACAGTGTTTCGAGGCTGCAGCAAACAGGTCGCACCCCAGCAGCGATTTCGAGCGCTTTGATTCGTCTCGCAGAGACTTCGCCGCACACAGGTCTTGATTACCTCGACTGTCACACAGGCGTGATGAGTATCACAGCTCCTGCCCAGTCGTCCCCACGCTCTGCGATTGCGCGTGTCAGGACTTGTGCCGCGATGTGGCGCTATTTAGGTATCTGTGACTAAACTTGGGTTGAGGCCATTCGTGCCTTCACCATTCCTATGGTGACTTTCCAGGTTGTCTGAGGCGGCAGATCGCGTGTGGCATCAGTCATCGTCTGATCACATCCGTGCTTTTCTCATTGGCCTGAAAACTGATGGAGTGCTGCTGAGCGGGCTACGCACATGCACACGTGACCCAGATCACGTCTGTGGCAAAAGTCTCAGACTCTCTTCTTTTAACTCGCGGATAATTCGCAAGGATTCCAGGAGGGCTTCATGAACGTTCGAGTGCTGCCAGTGATAGTCGTCACTCTTTTCGTCGCTTTCATCGCTGTTACCATGCAGGCCACCGAGCAGCCAGCGCCGGCCTCTCAGTGTCTCGATTGTCACAGCAAGGTCACGCCCAATATCGTTTCCGACTGGAAACTGAGCAAGCATAGCCAAGTGGAGGTGAGTTGTGTCGCCTGCCATGGCGATCAGCACATGTCTGCAAGCGACGTGGACAAAGTAAAACTTCCCACCCCTGACACGTGTGCCGCCTGCCATCAGACTCAGGTCGAGCAGTTCAAGAAAGGAAAACACTCGATGGCGTGGGCCGCAATGAAGGCCATGCCGACAATCCACTGGCAGCCGATGGCAATGATCGAAGGCGAGAAAGGCTGTGGCGGCTGCCATAAGATCGGCGTTCAGAGTCCTGCCGAGATCGCTGATTTGCGCCAACATGGCTCTGGGTTCGGAGCGGCGGCTTGCGATTCCTGCCATACACGCCACACTTTTTCGATTGAAGAGGCGCGGCAGCCCCAGGCATGTGAGAGCTGCCATATGGGATTTGATCACCCGCAATGGGAGATGTACTCCTCCTCGAAGCACGGGGTACGACACGAGCTCAAACAGCTCAAGGTTTTGCCCGCAGATGCCGCCGCGCCCACCTGCCAGACCTGCCACATGCAGGATGGGAACCACGAAGTGCGCACCGCCTGGGGCTTCCTCGCCGTTCGCCTGCCGATGCCGGAGGACAAGCAGTGGGCCGCTGATCGTGGCACCATCCTGCAGGCGCTCGGAGTTCTCGACCCTGATGGCAAGCCGACGCCCCTCCTCGAAACTGTGAAAGCCGCGGACGTTGCCCGCTTGACCCAGGAAGACTGGCAACGCGAGCGCGACAAGATGATCAAGACTTGTAATCAATGCCATTCCGGAAACTTTGCAAGGCAACAGCTGGAACAAGGCGACGGCATGATCCGCAACGCCGATCACCTCATGGCCGAAGGCATCCGGGTGGTTGAGGGGCTTTACAAGGACGGGGTTCTCCAGAAGCCAAAAAACTACAGCTACGCTTTCCCCAATCTTCTTACTTTTCACGATGCTCCAACCGTGATCGAGCAGAAACTCTTTGTGATGTACCTCGAACATCGCATGCGCACTTTCGAAGGCACGTTTCATGCGAGCCCGGACTACGCGATGTGGTATGGCTGGAGCGAGATGCAGCGCGATCTGACGGAGATCAAGGAACTGGCCGACAACATGCGGCGTAATCGTACGACGGCAGCGACCAAGCCTGCAAAGGAGACCGCGTTGCAGAAGCTCAAAGCGCAGGCGCAATGACTCCTCCAATCAGGGTGGGGCTCCAGGGGCGTGGCGGGCCGGGACCCCTCACGCCTCAGGCGCCTTTTTGCGGCGCTTGAGCGACTCACCCTGGTGAAGGTGTGAGGGGATATCTAGTGAAGGTCTGAAGTGGCCTCCCCCCCGGCAATCGCCGTTGAGTGGTATGTCTTTACCGCCTCAGCGGTACGGACAGACCATTGGCATCGATCGGATGGTAGGAGATTTTATAGATGGGGGCGATCCACATGCAGAATGCCGACGTGGCGGCTGCGGCAACTGCTAAGTGTATGGAGGCGTAATGGCAGTGGTGACAGCCAATCTTGGCTTTCCCCGTATCGGGGCACATCGACAGTTAAAGTTTGCTCTGGAACAGTTCTGGTCTGGCAATCGTGAGGCGGAGCAACTCCAGGCCACCGCACGCGAGATCCGAAAGACTCGCTGGCAACTCCAGGCGGATGTGGGCATTGATGAGATCCCGTCAAATGACTTCTCCTTGTACGATCACGTGCTGGACACCGCCGTATTGCTCGGGGCAGTGCCCGCACGGTACGGACGCCAACCGGAGATGGTCGCGTTGGATACGTACTTCGCGATGGCACGAGGAGGCAATTCTGTCCCTGCAATGGAGATGACCAAGTGGTTTGATACTAACTATCACTACATCGTTCCCGAGTTTGAGCCCGGAATGAATTTCCGGGTGGCAAGCCGCAAGCCGGTCGAGGAATTTCTTGAGGCGAAAGCCCTCGGTTTGATAACCCGACCCGTTTTGCTGGGTCCGATCTCGTTTGCACTGCTCGGCAAATCTCGCGGTCAGCACTTCGATCGTTGGACGATTGTTAAGGCACTACTTGAAATCTACCGTGAACTGCTCAGAGACTTGGGTCACGCTGGGGCGGCATGGGTGCAAATGGACGAGCCATGTCTGGGCTTAGACCTTACCGGGGCCGATCTGGCCTTCTTCGGAAAAGCCTACGAGCAACTTGTCAGTTGTGCACCCGGATTGAAAATCCTCCTCGCGACATATTTTTCTGGGTTGGGGGAAAACCTACACACGGCCCTCAGGCTCCCGGTTGCTGGCCTGCACTTGGATCTTGTCCGTGCCCCTGACCAGCTTCTGGCTGCTTTGGTCGGAGCGCCGCCGAATCTCACAATCTCACTCGGACTGGTTGACGGTCGTGGCGTCTGGCGTACAGACCTCGATCGAGCACTCAAACTGGCGCAAGCTGCAATCAACCGCCTGGGTCAGGATCGCGTTCAGATTGCTCCTTCCTGTTCGCTGCTGCACGTGCCAGTTGATCTGGATGAGGAGAGCAATGTCGATCCGAAAATGCGGAACTGGCTGGCGTTTGCAAAGCAGAAGCTGGCGGAGGTCAAGCTCCTGGCGCGAGCGGTCACCGATACTTCGCCCGAGGTTGTGGACCGGTTTCGTGAGCACCGGCGAGTGCTTGCCGAACGCCGAGAAGCTCCACGTGTCTATGACCCTGCCGTGCGAAAGCGCGTCGCGGCCATCGTCCCCGACATGTTCGATCGCCCCGGTAGCTCGGCTGTGAGAGCCAAGAAGCAGTCCCGCGTGATGCCGTTGCCACTCCTCCCGGCTACTACCATCGGCTCCTTCCCGCAAACCCGAGAGGTCCGCCGGGCGCGCACTGCATACCGATCCGGTACGTTGTCTAAGACACAATACGAGGATTTGTTACGAAACGAAATCAAGCGTGCGATACGAATCCAGGAAGAACTCGGGCTCGATGTACTGGTCCATGGTGAATTTGAGCGTAATGACATGGTCGAGTATTTCGCGGAGCAACTGAATGGTTTTTTGTTCACTGGCAACGGCTGGGTCCAGAGTTACGGATCGCGGTGTGTGAAGCCGCCCATTCTTTTTGGAGATGTTTCGCGTCCTCAGCCCATGACAGTTGCATGGGCGGAATTTGCCCAATCGTTGACTAAACTGCCGGTCAAGGGCATGCTGACGGGGCCTGTAACGATGCTCGAATGGTCTTTTGTCCGGGACGATCTGACACGTGCAGACGTGTGCTTTCAGATCGCGTTGGCCCTGCGGGATGAGGTGAAGGATTTGGAGTCGGCAGGAATACGGGTCATCCAGGTGGACGAACCTGCTCTGCGGGAAGGCCTGCCTTTGCGCAAGGCAGCCCGGTCCGAATATCTGCGATGGTCGGTTGATGCTTTTAGGCTCGTGACCGCAGTGGCGAGCGACGAGACCCAGATCCACACCCACATGTGCTACAGCGAGTTTCGGGACATTCTGGATGCCGTAAAACGAATGGATGCGGATGTGATTTCGATCGAAGCGGCGCGGTCAGAAATGGAATTGTTAAACGAATTCACGGGGAAGGAATACCCTAACAGCATCGGTCCGGGCGTGTACGACATTCATTCTCCACGGATACCGAGTTCAGAAGAAGTTGGGGCTCTTGTGAGCAAAGCGCTGCGAGTGTTTCGTCAGGAGCGGCTTTGGGTGAATCCTGATTGCGGACTCAAGACCCGTCGGTGGGAGGAAGTGCGCGGAGCACTGACAAACATGGTGGCGGCCGCACGAAGACTTCGCCAACATATCCAAGCTGAGCGATAAAGCCGCAGAAAGAGGCAGAAATGGTTACAGCAAACAAGGAATCGGAGATCCGAGAGTCACTCGCACTGTGTGCGAAGGACTTGGTGAGTTACCAGGAGGGCTCGATCGTGAGTAGAACTCTCCTCAAGCGCCAGACCGGGAACGTAACGCTGTTCGCGTTCGATGATGCACAGTGCTTGAGCGAACATACTTCACCATTCGATGCCTTGGTGCAGGTGTTGGAAGGGGATGTCGAGATCTCCATTGACGGCAAGCCTTTGCGCGCAGCGTCTGGTGATCTGGTACTGATGCCAGCCAATCATCCGCATGCCCTGAAAGCCCTGACCAGGTTCAAAATGGTACTTACCATGATCCGCTCGTGATGAGACGACTCTCTGAGGGGCTGCCTCTGTCCTGTAATTCCTGCTCGAAGATCAGGATCCGGGAGTCTTCGCCCACGGTATTTCTGTTCCATTGCTCAGGACGAACGAACCATTCCAAGGAGTCGTGAATAAGCGTAGTAATGCAAATTGAGCGGTCCTCAATGTCGGTTGCAATCGATCCTGGAGCGGATATACCGGGAGCCGAACCGGCAGATAAAGGGACCTACGGAGTGCTGATCATGAACCCAAACTCGAGTGCCTGCCATCCCGGCGACGGTACGAAGAGCCTGAACAGGCTGCCATACCTAGCTGAACCCCTGCTACGATTCGACCTTCATCAAGAACTCGACGAGCTTCGACGAGAAGATTCGTGGCAGCGCGAAACCGGACGTAGTTCGAAGACATTGGCAAAGTATCCAGACTTTCGAATTGTTTTGGTTCTCATGAAGGCTGGCACCCTTATGAATGAACACAGAGCCGAAGCCAGGATCTCGATTCAGGCTCTGCGCGGCAAAATACTTCTCCACGTGCCCGATCAGAAGTCGGTTGAGCTCTCGGCGGGTCAACTGCTAACGCTGGACTGTGGTATCCACCACGACGTCGAGGCGCTGGAAGAGAGTGCGTTTCTTCTTACCGTGGCGTGGCCGAAGGGTACAGCAAGGTCCTAGGGAAAGTTTTCTGTCGTCTTCGTGCAGTCCTTCTGTTCCTGAAGGATTTCGAGATTGAGGTTTTGCTTACCGCCAAGTGACCGATGATTCTTCTGACAAAATGAGTTTGGGTCCAACCCTTGAGGAATTCGCCAGTAAACACCGATTGCCTCCGCGGTGGCTGGAACTGAGTAAAGCCTGCGAACGGCTCGTCGCCCGATCCGATTTTTGGTATCGAGCTGATCTTCGCGATCAGGCACGACAGTTGGCCGTCGAAGCTTCCGATATCCTCCAGTCAGCACTCAAACAAGAGGACCAATCCGCGCAAGCGAAATAACTCAGGTGCGTCCGCTAGACACCGATGAAAGCGTCAGCCGAGACTTCTTCGATCGCCAGGAGAGAGGTCCAGGTTGATCATAGAGGTCGAGCCTTCCGATAGGCGGCCGTGTTGCAGCAACGAAGGTATCGGCCCGGGGGTTGTGCGACCGAGTATCGCCTAAGCAGGGGTCGATAGGATATTGAGCTGTGGCTCCAGTTGTACTTTTGCGAGAATCGAATTGCTGATCATGCACAATTCCGCTGTTTGTCTGAGTGCGTCACGCGCTGCCTCAATATCGTTTTCCGATTTCAGGGATATGCGAGGTCGAACGGCAATCCGAGTGACGAGGTACTTCCCATCTCTGTGCTCCAGCGTGCCTTGGGCACTGCTTTCGTATGCAACAACTTCCAGTTTGCGGAGCTGCATCTGGTACAGGAACGTCAACATCAGGCAAGCGTTCAATGCTCCGATCAACAAGTCTTCTGGGCACCAAACGTCAGGAGTCCCTTTGAATGCCGGTGGGTTCCCGATTTCGATGAGGGCGTGCCCTGAAGCCGACAGCGTTCCTCGAAACTTGGATTGCCAGGCGACAACGTTTTCGAACTCAAACGTGCGATGGGTCTTTTTCTGTTCCACGGAGCTCCTCCTCAATTGTTTGAAAAAAGTAAGGGAAATTCTTCGCGGGCACACACCGTCCGCCACCATCTGGGCCACAACACGGTGATGAAGCTCTTGCCGTGCTATCCAATTCTGATCGTATACTGGTGCAAACAGATTCATTCTAATAGTTCGTTTCGTGCTACCAGTCACCGCCCACGGGGTTCAGGAGTCTGGGGATGCTTGAGAACGAGTTGTTTGAGTTCCTTGAGGGGACGACAGATGCTGCCTTTAGCGTGAACCGGGCGGGAGAAATTCTTTCCTGGAACAGTGCAGCGGAACGGTTGTTCGGGTATTCCTCTTCGGAGGTCCTCGGCAAAGGCTGTTACCAGATTTTGCAAGGCAAAGGTGCTCTTGGCACGCAGGTGTGTCATGAGGGTTGCAGCATTCTGGAGTGTAGCGCCAGACAGACGGAGATCCCGAATTTCGATCTGCAGGTCCGCTTGCATTCCGGGAGACGGTTGTGGGTCAACGTATCTACGGTCGTGTGGGAAAACCCACGGAACCAACACGTCTTAGTGGTTCATCTTGCACACGATATCACGCGGCAGAAGAGAACCGAACGAGCGACGGAAAGAATCCTGCAGGTGTCCCGTCGTTTCAATGAGATTGCGCAAGAAGCCGCCCCGGCAGCTGCCCCCGTGCTACCGCTTTCGGAAAAGGAACTGCAGATTCTGAGGCTATTTTCGGCTGGAAAGAACTCTCCTGAGATCGCCAAGAGTCTGCAGATCAGCCTCCAAACCCTGCGCAATCATCTTCACCACATCAACCAGAAGCTACGGACTCACAATCGTCTGGAAGCCGTGACGCACGCCATTCAACGCAAACTGATTTAACCCCTCCTCTTTCCCCCGATCCGTCTTGACGAAGGGCCTTCCTCCATACCTATATCTATCGTTTTTCCGCCGCTCCTCTCTCCCCATGATGGTTGTTTCTATTACGAGTACGAACGGACTATTTCAAAGAACTGGCCAGAGTGAGGAAATAAACAGTGGAAGCAGGCTATTCAAGCAGCACAAAGCGATCGCCATTGTACCGCTGAGCAGCGCACAAGGAGCGACCAGTATCGTGGCACCGGCAGCTACGCAAAAACTCCGCGCGTGATCGTTGCTGTAGAAAACGCAACAAGGTCTCCAAGTGCCGGGGCATGTGACCTGGATTGAAGGTGGGCGATGAAGACACATTTGCACGACTCTACAGTGACTGCAGCTGGACATGAAGGCGGTCTGAGCCAAGTGGAACAAATGGCAGAACTCGTGGATGGAGCTCGATTTGAGACTCTCGGTTCCGACACTTGCCAGCAACTCAAGATCCGGATCTTGGACTCGCTTGGTTGCAGTCTTGGCGCACTGCATGCCGAACCCGTACGCATGATACGTGGTTACATCAGCGAACTCGGCAGCAGCGGCAGCTGTACCTTGATTGGTGGTGGGTCTACTGACGTCGACCGGGCTGCTTTCTACAACAGTGCACTCATACGTTACCTTGATTTCAATGACAGCTACCTGGCCAAGGGGGAAACCTGTCATCCCAGTGACAATCTGGGAGCGATCCTGGCTGCCGGTGAATACATCGGGGCCACGGGCCGGGACCTGATGACCGCTCTGGCGATCGCCTACCAGATCCAGTGCCGGTTGTCCGATGTTGCTCCGGTCCGGGCAAGAGGATTCGACCACACCGTCCAAGGCGCGTATGGGGTGGCCGCGGGGATTTCCAAGATCCTGAAGCTAGATCCATCGCAGACCGCCAACGCAATCGCCATCAGTGGGACAGCCTTCAACGCGTTGCGCGTGACCCGAACCGGAAAACTGTCACATTGGAAGGGACTCGCTTACCCGAACTTGGCTGCCTGTTGTGCTCGCGCCGCACTGCTGGCCAGGCACGGTATTACGGGTCCACTTGAGGTTATTGAGGGAGATAAGGGTCTCATGGACGCCATCACCGGCTATTTCCAGGTGAGCTGGTCCGGGGAAGACCTCGGGTGTGTGGGACGCACCACGGTAAAAAAATACAATGCAGAGATCCATTCACAGACTGCCATTGAAGCCGTCCTTACCTTGCACCGGCGGTATCAATTCTCGAGTACCGATGTCAACCGAGTGGACGTGGAAATCTTTGATGTGGCCTACAACATCATCGGTGGGGGAGAAGCAGGCGACAAGAGTATCGTTTCCACCAAGGAACAGGCCGATCACAGTCTGCCGTATATACTCGCCGCAGCGATTCTTGATGGACAGGTGATGCCGGAGCAATACGCCCCGGAGCGCATTCAGCGGGCAGATGTGCAGGCGCTGCTCCGCAAGATCTCGGTTCAACCGCGCAAACTCTTTTCGGAACGCTTCCCCGATGAGATGCCGTGTCGCGTGAAGATCACGCTAAAAGACGGGCGCGTCCTCGAACAGGAAACCAAGGATTATGAGGGGTTCTTCACCCGGCCGATGTCATGGGAGACGGCCGTTCAGAAGTTTAATCAGATTGCCACCCCCGGTGCAAGTGCGGGTCAACGTTCCAGCATTGCTGACGCGGTGGCCAATTTAGAACAAATCTCGGTCCGCGAGTTGATGGAACAACTGGGCGCTGTGGCCCCGGATTCTGATCGACCGCGGATCGTACCTATTAATAAGGAGAATTGAAAAACATGGCGAGCGTACAAGTGATCGACGAACGCGCTTTCTCTTTCTTGCGGGTGAATGAGCGGCAGCAGAAACCCCGGACTCAAGGGATTACGGAAATACGTGGACCGTACTACACCCCGATGGGAAGACATTATCTCGAGGACGTCCTGGAAACTATGAGCAGCTACGTGGATTCACTGAAGTTTGCCGGGGGTTCCTTCACGCTGATGCCGCGTCGCGCTGTTTTGGGAATCACAAAGTTGTGTCATGAGCACGATGTCCTCGTCTCGACCGGAGGTTTTCTGGAACATGTGCTCACGCAAGGCAAGGACGCGGTGAAGAGTTACATCCGGGAGTGCAAGGAATTGGGATTTGACATCGTCGAAATTTCCAGTGGCTTTGTCACCATACCCGCCGACGACTGGTTACGACTCGTAGAGCAGGTACAGAAGGCGGGGCTGAAGGCCAAGCCAGAGGTAGGCATCCAGTTTGGGGCTGGCGGCGCCACACGTGCGGAAGAACTGGAGACGGAGGGGACGCGCGATCCCGAGTGGCCCATCCGATTGGCACGGCGATTTCTTGACGCTGGGGCCTACATGATCATGATCGAATCCGAAGGCATCACAGAGAGCGTGAAACAGTGGCGTACGGATGTGCCGGCTCGTGTCATCAACTCGCTCGGCTTGGAGAAGGTAATGTTCGAGGCGGCCGATCCGGAGGTTTTCGCTTGGTACATCAAGAACTGGGGTCCCGAAGTAAACCTCTTCGTGGATCACAGTCAGATTGTCCAGTTGGAATGCCTGCGCTCCGGCATCTGGGGAACGGCGAGCCTCTGGGGGCGGGTAGTGACGTACAAGGGATGAGAACTCGTCTGGAGTTAAAGGAGACAGTTTCATGCATAACGGCAACGGGAAGGCAGACTTGGGAATGGCTGCGTCAGTGGCTTTGACCTCACCGACAGACATTCCGTCAGTTCATGCGCCTTTGGGCGCTCGGGAACAGGGTGCACCTGTCGACCCCTTGCAGCCCATCATCAGGATGTTGCTGTCGGAGCTGGGAGTTGACGTTGACGGCCAGCACCTTCGTGATACGCCGGCTCGCGTCGCCCGGTTTTTCCGGGAGTACACGCGTGGCTATCACTTTGATCCAGCGGAGATCCTGAAGACCTTTCACAGCCGCAACAATGAACTCATTGTGGTATCTGACATCGAGTTCTTTTCTCTGTGTCCCCACCACCTGCTCGTATATGGCGGCAAAATGCACTTTGGCTATATTCCGGATGGGCGGATCGTAGGCATTTCCAAGATCCCCCGGCTGGTACAAGGACTAGCCGCACGCCTGGTTGTGCAGGAGGACCTGGTCGCCGATATCGCCGATGCCTTTATGTCGGTGGTCAAGCCGCGAGGGTGCGTGGTCAAGGCCACCGGCAAACACGATTGTGTGGCAGCTCGGGGGGTGCGCTGCCCCGAAGCAACGATGACTACAGTCGCGCTGCGTGGAGTGTTCTCGGAGAAGCCGAGGTTTGTTGACGAATTCCACCAGTCGATAACACAAGCGGGAACCTGCATCCGCTGAGATTGGGGAACAGTGGAGTCCTAAAGGAAGCTGGGTGAGGCGACGATGGCATCAGTAACGGTTCCCGACCTTCGAGGAAGGATGTTCCGCAGCAAACGGCTCATGCCAGATGAGGGAGCTCGGGAGTTTCTGCGCAAACAGAAGATTGCCCATGTGGGCACTGTGGATGGGAAGGGATGGCCCTATGTTGTCCCCTTGGTCTACGTCTACGAAGAGGGAGACTACTTGTATCTCCATACTGGCGCGCATCAAGGACACTTCCTGACGAACCTGCAACGAGATCCACGGATCTGCGTCGAGGTCTCAGATATTGGTACCGCTGCACAAGGGGAAACGTTTCGCCTGTGATTCTGCCCTTGTGTATACGAGCGTTGTGGTGTTTGGTCCGGTGCGCATTCTCTACCACGATCGCGAGAAGAAGGCCTGGTTTCTGGATCGACTCCTCGCCAAGCACGGCGATCCGTCATGGAGATTTGAGCCGGGGTACCCGCTGATCAGCGAGATCATCCTGTACGAGCAGAAGATCGAGGTTCTAACAGGCAAGCATAGTTCGGGGCTTTACCACTGAACGCGCGAGGAGGAACTTGATCGGCGGCGTGACTTTTGTCACGGACTGCTGTGATACGAAGCAGCTAGCATGGAGATGGAGGTGCCCGGAACATGGCGTATGTAATAGCAGAGCCTTGCATCAACGTCAAAGACACCGCATGCGTGGACGCGTGCCCGGTTGATTGCATCCACCCTCGAAAGAACGAAGATGATTTTGCTGCCTCGTCGCAACTGTATATCGACCCGGTTGAGTGTATCGATTGCGGAGCTTGCGTCCCCGTTTGCCCGGTGTCAGCAATCTTTGCCCTGGAGGACTTGCCGGAAAAGTGGAAGCACTACGCAGAGATGAACGCAGAACATTATGCCCACAATTGAATCGTCAATCCGGGTTACATGGTGTCTTCCCAACGGGAAGAACTGCGTCGAAAGGATGGGTGAATGGAGATAGAACGAATGACACAGGCCGAAATAGGCGGCGGAAATGCCAATGCACCCCAGGCACGCCCGGCGAAGGGACAGTTGATTCGTGACTTCACTCTGGCCGCGACCAGTGGGCAGGAAATCAGTCTGTCGGATTATCGAGGACGTTCCAACTTGGTGCTCGTTTTCGCGGGAGGAGGCGATGGGAGCCCCGACCTGAGGTTTTTAACTGAGATTGCGGCCGATTACGCTCGCATTCAGGAAGAACAAGCCGAGGTGCTGGCCGCTATGCAATGTACCAGGGAGACTGTCGCCCGAATTAAGCAGGAGGCGAATCTGCCGTTTCCGTTGGTAGTCGATGAGGATGGGCGGATACATCGTCTTGCGGGCGCTGTGGACAACTACGGTCACCCAGCAACAGCAATCTACATCACCGATCGCTTCCTCGAGGTATTCGCTGTGTACCGAGCTGCACAAGGACAGACGATGCCATGCGCTCGGGAGATCGTAGAGTGGCTGAGTTTCATCAATAGCCAATGCCCAGAGTGCAGTCCTTCGGAGTGGCCGACACAACCGGACTTCAATGAATTGGAGGGACAAAGACAAAGACCTCGCTGATAACCAGCACAAAAATCCTTGTCGTCGTGGATGACCTACAGGAATCCAAACGACAGCCAGGAGGGGACCAGAATGGCGCAATGGCAATACTCCACGTTCTCTACGGAGCTTAACCGTAGCGTTGACTTTGATGAAGAACTTCGGAAGATTCTCGAGGATTACGGCATGAAAGGATGGGAACTGGTGCAGGTGCTGCAATCACGAAATGATACCCGGTACCATCTGGTCTTTAAGACTGAAAGGCCGTTATATCCGACTCTCGAACCGACAAAGCACTAGCGCGTGAGGCGTAGGCGCGAAACCGTAGGGACGTGTTCACGTGTTACACAAGATTCGTGTTGTGGCCATCGTTGCCGGTCGGACGACGAGGGTGTCCTTGAGGTAGCAGGCCATGCGTGCTGCGGCCGCTCATTAAGATGACCTTCGCACAGAGGAATTCTTTGTAAAACGAGAGTGACGATGATCAAGCTTAAGCGCGCTTATGATTCTATAAATCGTGACGACGGCGTTCGCTTCCTAGTCGAGCGACTCTGGCCGCGCGGCGTGAAGAAAGCCGCCCTGGGGCTTGATGCCTGGCTCAAGGACGTGGCTCCCAGTACCGGGCTTCGCCAGTGATTTAGCCATGATCCGGCCAAATGGACAGAGTTTCAACGACGCTACCGCCGTGAACTGGACGCAAAACTCGAAGCTCTGGAGCCGATCCTCAAAGCCGCTCGCCGTGGCAGAGTCACACTGGTGTATAGCTCCCGCGATGCAGAGCACAACAACGCAGTTGTCCTGAAAGCGTACGTGGAAGCTCAAATCAGCGGACGTCACAAGGGGCAGCGAGCCGCGTAGCCACTCGGGAACGTGCAAGGGGGAGCATGGCTGGCAATCATGAGGGAGCCCTACGATGAATAACACAAAATTGACGCCAGGAACATTTACGCCCACAGATGATTGGTTGTACCAACATATCGTCGAGGACAGCCGCGTCGCAGTGATTTACGGTGATGCCGCCGGTATCATGCGGCTATGGAACAAAGGTGCGGAAGAGATCTTCGGCTGGACGGCGGAAGAAGCGTTGGGACAATCCATGGACCTCATTATCCCCGAAAAACACCGCGCTGCGCATTGGGAAGGATACTACCGCGTGATGAAAACCGGGGTCACCAAGTACGGCCGTAATGTGCTCGCTGTACCGGCACTGACCAAAGGTGGCCGTCGTGCCTCGATCGAATTCAATGTCGTGCTGCTGAAGGCGCCGAGCGGCGAGGTAGTCGGCATCGCTGCCATTCTCCAGGACGTCACCGCGCGTTGGGAACGTGATAAGGCACTCCGCCAACGACTGGCAGCAGCGGAAGCGACGGCGCAGGCAGCGACACATTAAAGTGCAAGGCCGCTTTTAGCTGATTTCTCTGACTGCATACAAATGCAAGAGGATTACGGGTCGCTCGAAACCTCTGGCCATCTTTTAAGAGATAGCACTACGCGTCGAACGCTAGTTTGGTCCAGTGAACTGCGTTAAGACCGATCGTGATCGCTTTTGGTCGACGAAGCCGAAGCTGTTCACCACTGCAGCATCCCGCTCCTGTAACACTTGTTCCACCTCTTGGTACGAACAGACTATTGAGACGAAAGCCCCACAGCCTAAGAATGGGAACGTGGCGAACTGTAATGCCTGCTTGCGTCTTCGGTGCTCCGCCGCCGAGTCCGGCGTGAGTGCACGTTTCTGGACCGCAAGCACTGTACATCGAACCTGAGGAGCAAGGGGCCTCGACGCTTGTTCTGAGACCGCGTGCGGGACTAGGGGTGCTAGTGCCTTTTCAGATCTGTGAGGACAAGGACACCGCTGCTGTCGTGCGAGCAGCTGAAGGTTGAGATTGTCTCTCGGCGGCTGCGGCGCGGGTGCGAGTGTCCCATGAGTACCAATATGAGTGAAGTTCGCACTTACAACTGCGAAGTGTGTGGAGCGGAGAAGGGCTCCACTAATCACTGGTTCCTCGTGAAAGAAAACCCTGAGGAGCAAACTTTAACGATCTCCAGATGGAAGAACGAACTCGCGAGCGATCGGAGGGTTACCATGCCTGCGGCGAGCAGGACGTGGAGCGCCTGGTTTCACGCTGGCTAGCGTCAGGGAGGATTGCAACTGTGCCCTCCGAGTTCTACGTCCGCCAGATATGGAGCCCAGATCGAAAAGGAATAGTAAGCACGGAGGCCTGATCGGAGGAGGGGATCTGGAAGATAGATCAACAACGGAAATTGCAAGGAGGAATTCATGGAAAGAACAGCCAGTGCGATTTGGAGAGGTGCCTTCAAGGAAGGCAGTGGGACCGTATCTACTTTAAGCGGCGCTCTTTCGAATATTTCGTATTCGTTCGCAACCCGCTTTGAAAGTCAACCCGGAACCAACCCTGAGGAGTTGATTGCTGCTGCCCACGCAGCGTGCTTCTCGATGGCTCTCGCAGCGCAACTCGACAGCAGGGGGTTTAAACCAGAGAGCATTCATACGTGAGCCGCACTCACCTTGGAGCAGCAAGGCGGAAAATGGGCGATCGCAGCCATTCACTTGGCGGTCAGTGCGCGCCTCCCGGGAGTTGATCGGGCAACATTCGAGAAAGCTGCGCAAGAGGCGAAGCGAGGGTGTCCGGTCTCACGAGTCTTGAAAGCGAAGATCACAATGGAAGCGACATTGGAATCCGAGTCAAAGGCGGCGGATTGAGGACCCCGACCAGCAGATCGCCTACTTGCGACTTGCTGCTTCCACAGTCTGCGTCGGATCGGCTCCCTTCCAGGTTACATCCGCGGTTGGTCCGTAAGTGGAGGGGACAGTTTTGTTCATCATCCTCAAATAGACCGTGAGCTGAGTACGATGATGGCAGGTGTGAAGAACGCGTCGCCAAAAGACCCAGATTCGCTCCCTGACCACGTCGAAAAAAGGAACTGGCTCCGTCCACCATGCTTCGGTTTGCTTCGCAAAGAAGCTGAGTCGGGGTTTGGCTAATTCCTGCATTCTCGCGGCATAATCTTCTGGCGTTTCATGCGCTGGCAGCACCTGTGCGGCCGGAGGTTCCGGCACGCCCATGAACTCTCCAAAGAAGCGCCGCTCGGAGAGCAATTGATGTTTCATGATCTCCAGAACTGTCCTCGAGCGCGGGTGAGGCCGAAAAGCCATGTCTTCCGCGGAGAAACAACGCCAAACCGAGATGACCTTGTTCGTCTCACTGGCGTAGGCATCTAGCAGGTGCTGGAAAATGGGAGAGGAGGCTCGGGGAATGTACGAGTCGGGGATAGCAGTGTGGGCGTACTCCATTGGCATCGGGGCACCTCCGCGAATCATTTATCGTACAGCCACAAAACAGGGGCCAAAGCGTAGCAAAGCCGCGATACGGTCCGTCAATTTTCCGGTTGTGTTTCTCTTGCGGCAATCGACTGGGATTAGAATCAACCCATAAGGTCCAAGGAGGAAAGTCATGGTATTGGAACTTACGATAATACCGCTTGGGCGGGGCCGCTCGATCAGCAGCGACATGGTTGACCTCATCAAGATCATCGAGGGCAGCGGCCTGGACTACCGTATGACCGCATTTGGCACCTTGATCGAAGGTACGTGGGACCAACTTATGGATGTATCGAAGCAATGTCACTTTGCGACTCGCAAGAAGACCGAACGGGTGTTGACCATGATGAGACTGGACGATTATGGGGAGCGAGCTGGCGAAATTGAAGGTGCCGTGAATCGAGTCGAGCGGAAGCTTGGCCGAGCCGTGAAGAAGTAGAAAGTTTTTGTCCCGCATGCGACTCTCGTAGTGTGCCAGATTCGGCTGCATCATCTTCGTCCCGGCTCTTTTCGGGCGCTGGTGAGTTCCGGCTTTTGGAACAAATCTCCGATCGCCTGCTTCATTACTTGGCCATCAACAATGGAAATGGACGTTGTCAATGGAATGTTCTTGGGGCAGATTTGTACGCAGTTCTGAGCGTAGCTGCACTCGTGGATTCCGCCATCGCTCATCATCGCTGCTAAGCGTTCGTGTCGGAGGTGCGCCCCGGTCGGGTGGAGGTTGAAGAGCCGTACTTGATTGATGATTGCTGCCCCAACGAATCGCGTCGGTTCTGTAAATTGCGGGCAGACTTCCATGCACAGGCAACAGGACATGCAACGGGACAGCGGATAGGCCTGCTCTTGCACTGCTGCGTCGACGCGTGGGCCTGCGCCGAGGTCATAGGTCCCGTCGATGGGAACCCACGCCTGCACTTGCTTCAGGTTCTCAAACAGCACACTGCGATCGACCGCCAGGTCGCGGACAACCGGAAATCGTGACAAGGGTTCGAGGCGAATCGGTTGTTCCAGCTTGTCGAGGAGGGAGGAGCAAGCCATCGCGGCTCGGCCATTGATCCGCATGGCACATGACCCGCAAACTTCTTCGAGACAATTCGAATCATATGTAATCGGCGAGGTTTGCTTTCCATGACGATCTACAGGGCTTATGGCGATGTCCATAAGCGCGCTGATGACATTCACGCCAGGTCTCCACCGAAGTTCAAACTCTTCCCAGTAAGGTTTCGAATGGGGATTATCCTGTCGCTTGATGTTCAGCCGCACTGTTCTTTCCGCCACGCTACCTGGTGTCTCTACAACCATTCTCCAGTACCTCTCAAGTGGATGCGAGTTCCGGCCATGCTGGCAGGTATTACGCCGCCCTCCGGGCAACGGCATTCGTGCGTTTCGGGTTGGCGGGGTAAGTGAGTTGCTTTCCTCTCACGCGGGCCCAGGCAGTGAGAGTGTGAGGACGAGTACGCGTCCGGCTGGCGATCTCTTCTACTCGAAGACCTCGAACCAGGAGCGCATCGCCGATCAATGAGCGATGGCACCGCCACGGTACGGCTTCGGCGCACATGATTGCGGTTCGTCGCTTTTCGGCCAAATGAATGAGCTGGTCCAAGGCCTCCTCAAATTCCGGTGTCTGCATGTAGTCAGCGAATCCGCGGAAGCTGGCATTTCTCCAACCTACATTGATCGAGTCGTGATGCGCATGCCGCAGACCGCCAAGTCCGGGCATGTGCCGATACCGAATCCCAGCCTTCTGAAGCGAGCCGGGCAGCCGGCTAAGGTTAAACTGCGGGTTGTGTCGCGAGCGTGGGATCGTTCGCACATCGATTAACTGCTTAACATCGTGCGCAAGAAGTAGAGTAATAAATTCGTTCAAGGTCCGCGTCGAGTGCCCCACCGTTAAAACGATGGGACTCGGATCCAGTCGTTTGACTCTGCGCGAGATCCTGAGACCGAGGCGTTGAGGAGGCTTGCTCGCAGAAGGGCCTGATGCCGTACGGGCTCGCCTTGGAATATCGCTAGCACTCTTAGTCATCGGCTGCGTGCTCCGCCTTCTCCTTAGCCGGAGAGCCATGGGTTCCCGTCCTCACATTATTCTGGGTAGCAGGCTGGTAAGTGCCGGGCACAGTACGAAAACTAATCGCCAGGCGGTTCCAGCCGTTGATAGCGATGATTGCCAGGGTCAGATCAACCAGTTCTTTGTCGCTGAAATTGCGAAGAGCTTGCCGGTACACGTCATCTGGTACATGTCCTTGGCCGACCAGCGTTACTGCTTCGGTCCAGGCGAGCGCGGCTCGTTCGCGCTCCGTGAAAAATGGCGTCTCCTCCCAGACAACCACAGCGTAAAGTCGCTGTTCAGTCTCACCCTGGGCGCGAGCGTCTTTCGTGTGCATGTCCACACAATAGGCACACCCATTAAGCTGGGAAGCCCGCAACTTCACCAACTCAATCAAAGAGCGCTCTAACCCGCAGTGGCGGACGTAGGTTTCCAGGCCCAGCATTGCGCTCATGGCACCTGGAGCCACCTTTGCGTATTCAATCCTGGGCTCCATCGCAACCTCCTCATCTACTCGTAGGTTCGTTGGGTACTATCGAATCAGGCAATAGGCTATTTGTACCAGCCATGGAGACGAGCGTCACAGGACGAACTCAAACGGGTATGTAGATTTTGGGCCTGGAAGGAAAGGTGAGAATCCGCACGAACAGGATAGCCCCGCAATCCAACTGGTGAATCAAGCGAGTTCGCGCAGCGATACCACCCCAGAAGAAAGCCGATGGAGGTCAGGCGGCTCGGCTTGGCTCGGAACATCGTAGCCAGCTGCTACGGTCCCACCCCGCCAGTGTGGCAGTCGCTACACGTCACTTGCGTCAGATCTCCGATATCGACAGGGTGTTTGAATGGGATTCCTCCTTCGTGACGGATCAGTGGTGTTCCGCTCTTCAGCTGAGCCTGCACAGTGTGGCAAGTATTGCAGTCCTTTGGGATCACCTTGCCATCCGCGCTGACGTGCTGCCCATCATGACATCGGAAGCAGCCCGGCGTGTAGAAGTGACCGATGTTATTGGGGTGCGTCCGCCAGTCTACTTTCATATAGGGAAAGATCGTGGACTGATAGATGCGCTGAAGATCAGCAATCGCAGCCTGGATCGAGGTTCTCCGGCTGGCGTACACATCGGGGTACTTGCTGCTATAGAACTGCTGTATGTCCGCAGCAATCCCCCGCAATGCTTCGTCAGTGTTGTTGTAGCTCTGGGTGAGCGCCGAAACTCCTTGTTGCTTGATGAAAGGCAATGATCGGTCAATTCTCCCCGCCAGCAAGGAGTCATCTACGGAACGATCGGGCGGCGTGAAGATATGGCTCGGGCGGTCATGGCAATCAATGCAGTCCATCAGATGTTTGGTTGCCTTCTCGACCTGCCCTGATGTCAAGCTGTCGTTCTTTGCCACGTACACCGTGGTCCTGCCTTGCATGTCCGCGGATTGGACCCACGGAATCACCTGATGTTGCGCATCGGTTGCAATGTAGCTGATGCGGTTCTCAATGACGTGCCAGTGGATGCCTGAGGGTATGTCGGTATTGGGCTCCGCCCCGCCGGTGTTGATCAGCATGCGAATCTGGCGAGGTGTGTTTTGTTCGTCTTCTGTGTAGTGGTAGAAGACTTTGAGCTGCGCTCCGTAGAACTTTCTTGGCCAGTGGCATTGCTCGCAGGTTTGCTGGGCCGGGCGCAGATTCGCGATCGGCGTCGGTATCGGTCGTGGGTACCTGTGAAAGATTGCGGCATAGACCTGGTAGGAACCGGAAAGCTTGGAACGCACATACCATCCGGCGCCGGGCCCGACGTGGCACTGAACACACTCAACCCTGGCATGGGGCGACTGCAAGTACGTGGTGTACTCAGGTTGCATGACGGTGTGGCAGGTTTGCCCGCAGAACTGCACCGAGTCGGTGAACTCGTAGGAACTGTAGCTGCCCATGGCGCTTATCAGCACGAACACGAAAGCGAAGCTAACAAAAAAGGCAAATGTGCTGCGCTGCGCCGGGACGTTAAGGTCAATCCTGGGAAACCGTGGAATCACGCCCGGCTTTTCCTGGCGTCTTCTTCGCCTCTCCAGCAGCAGTCCGAGGAGGATGAGCAGGAGTCCCAGAATCAAGAAGACCGGGGCTACCAAGAAGAGGAGGACACCGATGTAAGGACTCGGTCGGACCGAGACGAAATCTACAAACAATAGGAAGGCTATCGTCGCGAGGCTGGTTGCCGCGAGGGCTGCCCCAATGAGACTGACCGGGTTGCGGATGAGACCGATCTTGCGTTCTTGTGGTCCTTGGAGATGGGGCCGCTCAGTGCTCATCCAGTTTGCTCCCGGCATTGGTCATGTAGAACTCGTGGCACACCACAAGAAGAAAGTCGCTGGACTGCGTGAGAACCTGGCCAAGTGAAATTATTTAACCCACTCGTCACTTCCACGCATATGGGACATTGTGTTCAACCGTTGGTACAACCCTTCTATTGTGTATTGGAGCGCCAACAGACAACATCAAAGGCCGGGTGCAGGAAGCCAAGGCATCACTGGCATGTGTGCGTGTCATGATTGCCGGTATCCGTCCGAATTGTTCAGGAGGTTCTGGCGGAGGCTGGTGACATCAGTTCGTAGAAAAAGCGAACAGACAACCATCACGGCCGAAAAGCAGCCTCTGAATCGCAGAAACGGAGGAGGAGCCTCGGTTTCACTTCCAAAAAGCGCGCCCCGAAGGAGAACCACGATGAAAAAGCTTGGGTTCATTGTTGTGATGTTGATGATCGCCGCGCCTGTTTCGTTTGGAAAGAAGGCCGACAAAATCTACACCGGCGAGATTATGGACAGCCAGTGCGCCAAGATGGGTAATCATGACGCAGGGTACAAGCTGACGGGTACGAACTCGCCGAAGGACTGTGCCCTGGCATGCGTGAAAGCAGGTGGCAAATTCGTACTCTATGATGCAGCCTCGAAGACCGCCTACGAACTCGATGACCAGGGCAGAGCGAAAGAGTTGGCAGGCCAAAAGGTGAAGGTTGAGGGAGCGCTCAATAATTCCACCAAAACCATTCACGTTGACAAGATACAAGCTGCTCCCTAGGGCTCGGTTGGGCACGACTGGAATCTGAACTCTTCGCAGAAAGCCCGCGGTCAGGAGGAAGGGTGCGTCACAAGCCCAGGTTCATCGTTGTGATCATCGTTGTACTGATCATCATCGCTGCAGCCTATGGAGTGATGCATCTGACCATTAGCGCTCTTCCCGAACCGGGGCAGTTCGAGACTTCGATCGCCACCAAGGCGAAAGACTGGTACATCAGCCGGGCGGTGCGCAGTTCAGTACCCCCAGCACCCGAGAACAGCGCCTCCAGCGTCGCCGAGGGAGAAACACTTTTCGGCATGGGTTGCGCAACCTGTCATGGCCAGGACGGGCGCAAGCCCACGCCCATCGGTCAGTCGATGTATCCCCGGGTCCTCGATCTGGGTTCGCCCGAGGTGCAGGGGATGTCTGACCGGGAACTGTTCTGGGTCATCAAGAACGGCATCCGGTTAAGTGGGATGCCGGGCTTCGCAAAGATCGAATCCGACGAACAGATCTGGGAGCTGACGTACTACGTGCGTAGTCTGGGCAAACAGCCGAAACGCTAGGCTACCGAGGAATAGTTCTCTGAGAAAATAGGGGATTTTTTAGTCGAAGCTCTTCAGGGCGAACAAAGTCGATAAGCGTGGACTTGGCCACAATGAAATGCCGAGCCTCGCGTTTCAGCAGGCCCATGTTTTCTGACAAAATCTCGGCATGCTCACGCCCGGCTCTTCTGTTTCGAGCAGCCGCGACTGCGAAACGAAAGGAGAATCCATGCGCAGAATTTCATCTGAAGGGCTGCGAACACACAGAGATGTGCTGGAGAGGTGGGGGAGGCAGGTATGAACTCATCAGATGTTTTGAAAGCTGCAAAAGACGAACTCCCGACTTCGCTTAAGCAAGCGGAGAAGTCGGCGGGCTCAAATTCATCGGCAGATTGGGCGGATGGATTGCTCTCCAGCTTGATGGCTCATATCGTTGAAAAGCATCACGCGTATTGCCGCCAGCAACTCGACCGCATGGAACAACTCCTCCAAACCGCAGTTCGGACGGATGGAGAGCGCCACCCCGAACTTCGCCAAATTCAATCTCTTCTTGCCAAACTCGGCCGCGACTTGATGCAGCATTTGCTTAAGGAAGAGCAAACGTTGTTCCCAATGATCGCTCGCATGGAAGACGCTCACCTCCGGAAGGCGGCTTTGCCGAGGCTTCCGTTCGGAACGATTGCCCATCCAATCCGCATGATGGTTCTGGAACACGATGTGGGAGGCAAAGAACTCGAAAAAATTCGCGAACTGAGCTCCGGATATACCGTCCCACCCGACGGCTCTGAAAGCTACCGGGTGCTGTATCAGGAGCTTAAAGAATTCGAGGAGGACATGCAGCGGCATGTTTACCTCGAAGATCAGCAGCTGTTCCCTAGGGCCGTTTCTCTTGAACAAGCAAAAATCGGAAACTCGGGATCGTGAGTGTTTCCGGACCCGCGCAATGCACGACAAGCTGACTTTCCTGATTCATGCATTGCAGGCGCCCGGCGCTCTCCTGATTCTCATCTCCTCATGACCACTGATCACACACAAGAGGCCCACGTACTTTCGAGTGTTCTAGCCGAGGGAACGCGAGGATTGAATCCTGCCTATTTTGCTCTGGTCATGGCTACAGGAATTGTGGCCATCGCCGCGCAGATCGCAGGTTTGTCGATCGTCGCCAAGGGTCTTACCTGGCTGAACGTGATTGCCTTTGTTGTCCTCTGGTCGATGACCCTCGCACGAATTCTCATCTATCCCCGTAACTTTTGGAGTGATCTCGTCGATCACAAACGAGGGACTGGATTCTTCACAATCGCGGCCGGCACGGCCCTTTTAGGGTCGGAAGTCGTCGTAGTCTTCGAACAATACCATCTGGCGTTCATACTGTGGTTCTTTGCAGCTTCTCTCTGGGCTTTCTTGACATACGCAATCTTTACGGCCTTTACCGTCAAACAACAAAAGCCATCCTTGGCCGACGGCATCAACGGAGGCTGGCTGCTTGCCGTCGTTGCGACCGAGGCCGTTTCTCAGTTGGCAACGCTACTCTCGCCTATGTTTGGTGCCCTGCAGTGGAAGATCTTATTTTTCTCGCTGTGCTTATGTCTGTGCGGAGGAATGTTGTACGTCTGGATGATTTCGCTGATCTTTTACCGCTATACCTTCTTCACTTTTTCGTCTTCGGACCTGATGCCGCCGTACTGGATCAACATGGGGGCCGTGGCGATCTCTACGCTCTCCGGCTCACTTCTGATCCAGCGTGCCCCCGAGGCTGCGTTCCTCGCCGCAATGCTCGCTTTCTTGAAAGGCCTTACCGTGTTCTTCTGGGCCGTGGCCACCTGGTGGATTCCTATGCTGGTTATTCTGGGTATTTGGAGGCACGGATACCGACGCTTCAGTTTCAGATACGACCCACTTTATTGGGGATTGGTATTTCCCCTTGGCATGTACGCAGTATGCACAGTCCGGCTTTCTGAGGCCATCAGCTTGCAGTTTCTCCTTGCCGTTGCGCATGCCTTCACCTACATTGCCCTGGCTGCATGGCTGATCACATTCATCGGTTTACTTCACAGGCTGGTTGAGGTTTTCTCTGCGAAACTGCCCTATCAGGGCGCTGGCCACTGATTCGCCGGGAATTCCTGCCCGAAGTACGTGATCGTGGGCAACAACTGGCTGGTCAAACGGTGAAACAATCCTTGGCTATGAAGGCGTCTACCCACCTCAAGCCCTGCTCAGGAACATCTACTGCTCCGGATAGCATGATGATTGGCGCTTGCGGCCTGAGTCGCCTCATCTCGATGGCAACCTCTTGCCCGTTCATTTCGGGCATGAAGTAATCCAGGATTACAACGTCAACCGAGTGCTTGGAGGCCAGTTCCAGTCCTTCGCCACCGCTTGCAGCCGTAAGAACGGGGTCTGTGGGTCTATGTCGTGGGTACCCGTTAGCGGTTGCCCTCTGACAGTTCTTCTGAATGACCACCGCAAGGAACAAAGTTTGGTGGAGGATTTGCGACAAACGTCTGAGGCGTATCTCCGGGCACCGGATACCGACCAAGGAAGCCCTGATTGGGACCCTACACCGGCTTGTCGAACTCTATCCAGCACATATCTGAAAAGAGGACTACCTGCTACTTCCAATGACGAACAAGATCCTCTCCGACGGCGACCAAGAGGCTCTGTCACAGGGGTTCAAACAACAGGAGTCTCCAATCGGTCTTGATGTTCACCACGGCTTCGAACAATTGGCGGAGAAGATTGTGGCAAAGGCCCATGTCGAGGAGGACGCGTCGAGCGCGTTGTCCGCTGCGTAGACACCTCCGACGAACCACGAATTCGGATCGGAGTTCGAGCGATCAGATAAGGTTGCGGTGCATGGCATGCATGACAGCCTGGAGTCGATTGTGGGTACCAAGCTTCTCGTTGACGTGGTGGAGATGGTTGCGGAGCGTTTGGAGCGTAATTCCAAGAGATCTTGCGATTTCGGAAGAATTCTTTCCGTCGGAGAACCGGCGGAGTATGCTCTGTTCCTGTTCAGAGAGGCACGAAACGGGAACCAGATGTCCCATACCGTTTCCATTACCGTTTCCACCTGACATTGCAACGATCTGCTTCGAAATTTGAAGCATGCCGTGAAGTAGTTGCTCCTCCTGTTTTCTCTTCGTGATATCACGCGCCAAGTGTACGACTAAGCGTGGGTGAGTTCGGCCATCTTTGAAGATTAGAGTTGACAGATCCACCCATATCCGGCGACCTGAGCGGACTCTAACCTCCAGGTCGAAATTGGGGACTGTGGCGCCGTCTACCGCCACTTGCCGAGCGTAAAACTCCGGGGTGCAACCCTTGGCGCCGAGGCTTCCGCGGCCTTGTAGGAGTCGATAACAGGATTTGCCGATGGCCTCTGAGGATGAGTAACCGAAAAGCTTTTCGGCCGCGGCGCTCCAGGAACATATTTCGCCATGTCCGGTCACGCAAAAAGCCGCATCGGCTGTTTGCTCGAGGAATTCAAGCAGTTCGCTCTGCAGCATAACAAGTTCCTTAATTAGGGTAGATGCATGCCCCAGGCCGTGAGGTGCAGGATGATTGCAGGGAGCGCTCAAATGCATGTCCCGAGTGTCAAGGGCGGAGTAAAACCAGACCACGACAGCGGAGTAAAAGTAGACCAGAGGAACTGATAAAGGATTGGGGATTGTCGGGGAGGAGGGCGTCTGGAGCGGAGGCCTGCGCCGCCTGAAAGGC